>Ga0302197_10004092_pt1 | contig 12986 bp, 10 predicted proteins | sample II_Bog_N2_1_FD_193526 | JGI IMG/M metagenome (GOLD analysis project Ga0302197, IMG submission 193526) | Peat permafrost microbial communities from Stordalen Mire near Abisko, Sweden - II_Bog_N2_1 | ecosystem: Environmental > Terrestrial > Soil > Wetlands > Peat | place: Sweden: Abisko...
CAGGCTTTTCCTCGGTTATTCCATTTAGAATTTATGATCAAAGAAAGTTATAGCTGATGTAATGAGCCGTACGCAGTTTCACCTTAAACCAGTTCATACTTAGACATGCATGGCTTAATCTTCAAGATAAAGGAAAGCCACCGACAAGATCAATCGGAAAGCTTCGTTATATATATTATAAAGCAGCATATACATACATATATGCTTCTTTTTTTTCTTTCCACAACAAGTCAAATGAAATCACTTCATTATGACCAGTGTTTATTATATTTTAATATACATATTTATATGTATATCAATTCGTTGTTTCATTGAGACGAAACAAAACCAACCCACATCATAGGAATAAATTCATTCCTGTTTTTTTTATGCAACTCATTTACAAGCATTCAAGCCCAAACTATCAACATATGATCAGTTATTAGAAAATTGATCAACAAAAGTACATATATATATGTGTGTGCATAAGTTGAAACATTTTCAACCGCATTCACTTCTTTGCCATTTGTGATGTCTTTTTATTTGCAATTCGTTCTTTTTTTTTTTTTTTCTATGATATATCTATATATATGATCATTTCAAAAGTTGACGAAGCAGCTTCGACAAACCTTTTTTTTTTTATCATATACAATTCATATCACATTGCTAATCAACTGTATCAATACAGTTGTATTAGCCGAACAATCGCTTCATCACAACATCATCCTCGAGAAACTAGACCATTGTTGAGTCAACCGAACCTATACAAAATTTTCTATATCGGAATCGCATACGATAAGTTTGCTTTATATATAACGAGAAATGAATCAACATTATTTGCTTCTTCTATTTCTTCTATTCATCTATTTCTTTTTCTTTCCTTCATTTTCATATAATATATGAAGTTTTAAAGTCAATCTATATGCTTATTTTTTTTTCTTTCCTTTACATTAATATTATATATATCAAGTTGAAATCAACAATTTATTTCCTACTTCTATTTCTTCTATTCATCTATTGATATTATATATGAAGTTGAAGTCAATCTATTTGCTTCTTCTATTTCTTCTATTCATCTATTTTTTTTTCTTTCCTTCATTTTCATATTACATATGAAGTTTTAAAGTCAATCTATATGCTTATTTTTTTTTCTTTCCTTTACATTAATATTATATATATCAAGTTGTAATCAACAATTTATATTTGCTTGTTTTTTTTCTTCTATTCATATAGGAGGCGATGATTTCGTTTCATATTCATTAGCTATCACATTTGATGCGAAGTCGAAGAAATTTTTTTCTTTCGCATTGAATTTCATTGAATAATCATTAATGTAGATCAGTGTTTGTTTTACTTTTTATTTTTGCTTTATAATTCCATAGCTTGTTACCTATGCAGATATATATTATTTTCTACTGTATGATGATGTATTCATTTTTATCTAGTGCTATCGATTATTTAAACTATTTAGTTTAGTTTTTATTTTTTTTGGACGAATATTTTTATTTAATTTTAATTTTTAAATTGATTTATTTTCAAGATCAGTTTGTTTCATTTGTATAACGAATTAAATATTGTATATATATTTCTTGACTTAATATCATCTATCATTCATTCATCAACAAGTTATTTGTTTGTTTTATTTTATACTTGTCTTTTTATTTCAAAATATTTAATTATGATGATATCAAATGATTGGATTTTCTATTGCTATAGATGATATTTTATTTTATTTTCTATTTCAATATAGTTTCGTTTTATAGAAATGATAAAATAATAATTAAATTGTATTCATTGATTTTTCTTTTATCATTGAATTATTTCATTTATTTATTTTTTTTGGTTTAGATTATAATTACAAATGTTTTATATTAAGATTATTGCCATGTAATAAATATTGCTTTCAATTATTATTATTTTTTTTTTTGTTTTTTTTCGTTGATATTCAAAATATCATGCATATGCAGAAATGAAATTATTCTTGGTTACTTCATTTATTTAAATTGAATCATAGAATTTGAAGAATGAAAATATATATCTATATATATAACTGAATAAATTTTAACATATAGTTCATTTATGTTTGTTAATTTTTATTATATTATAACACAAATATCACATTCTACTTCGATTTACTTTCATGTTGTTTGAACCTTGTTATTTTTTAATGTATTCCTTGTTTTTTTAATAAGAACAATTGATCATATCTAATATGAATTAGTGCCTATAAAAAAAAGTAAGATCTGACTTTTCTTTTCTTTCTATTTACTATCTATTTTACATTGAATTATTTCATTTCACTTTACATCATTTCAAAATAAATACATCGATTTGATTATTGAATGTTATTTATTTTAATATTGATTTGATATATTTCATAAATCTATTTACTATTCATATTTTACATATTAAATTGTTACTATTTAAAATACTATTGTATGATTTTTTTATTATTCTTATAAATATTTGATATTGAAAACTAATAAAGAAATTTCTATCTATCAAAACTTTCACAGCTATGATTACATCTTTATTTACATATATTAGATTAAGAAAACATATATGTTTTTATTTTCAGAAAGAAAATTTTCTGTTGAACATACTATTGGAATGAATATAAAAAACAAAAAATGTATAAATTAATAGTTACCATTGAATTTGTTATTCCTCTAAATATATAATAAACAACCAAAAACAAAAATAAAAATAATTTGATTTTAAAACTAATAGACACTTATCCATAAGTCTCCTATTAATATATAAATTTCAATAAAAAATAAAAATATCATTTTTATTATGAATATTTATCATTCAATCTACTACCACTGAACTTCTTTGTACAATATTAATTTATTAATATTGTTTTTTTGTCTATGATAAAAGAAAAAAAGTACCTATAAATAATATATTTATGTTTTATAAAATAAAGATAAATTAAATAATAAAAAAATCTTTTTTTGTTTTTCTATGAACATCTCATCTTTTATGATATGTTTTTGCATAGGTTTTCTCTATATATAGCTTACAAAAAGTAATAGTATCATAGGATACAAGAAAAGTATAGAGGCAAGATTGTTTTACATACGTATATATTTTTTCATTTCATATGTATAATCCTCATTTTTGAACACCTTCAACATATCGAACTTGTTGTTGATAATAATAATAATAATAATAATAATAATAATAATAATAATAATAAAAAGAATGTTGATTAATCATATAACCTATTTTTATACTAGATACCCAAGCAGACAAAAATTCTCAAAAACGCGTTTAAACGTTATAGTTTATGAGAGCGTTTTTAGTTGCTAATCCATGTTCTCGATTGTTACCCAAAAGCGATGAAGATATAGCATCAGGAAAACGTCCAGTAATTTAACTGCGTGCCTCTTTACTGTGTAAAATACGATGCCTTTCGTGAAAGTCTCATCATAATCTTTGATCTTCATTAAAGTTTAAATGTAAGGTACGATAAACTTCTGGAGTAGACAGTTGCGAAAAAAGAAGATCTTTAGTCAACTCTGTTGTAATGAAAATGTGTTAAATCTCTTTGTATTGTTCTCATAAAAGAAAAAATTGTAACCAACATTGTAGTTTGAACTTCGAATGGGTTATCAGAGCCGCACATACATATAGCGAGTTCGTGGTTATTCTTAGTCTCCATATACATTAATTTCTCTTTAGATCTAGAGTTAATAAAATACTGATGGGGAAATTAAAATTATATTACTGCTCAACAATATTGTTTTGAAAGAAAAGATAAACTTAAAAAAATAAAGAATGCAGTTAAGCCATGTAACGAATTTTTAATACGTGTATTATTTGACTTATACTGATACGCTCAGTGACTATAAAAGGACATAAAATGATGGTATTGCGAATTGTAAAAAGATGCAAAAGATACTAGAAGAGAATGTACTTTAAAACTATTTAATAGAATAGTTCCTGATATCAAAACAATATTATAAGTTCAACTTGAATGACTCTAATAAATAAAAACTGCTAGGATGTCATGTATATAGCACAGTTGACATGGGAATTTAGTTCAGATTGGAATCTATGAACAAAACAAAAATTTCATGTATATATCATGAGTCATAAGATAATTAATGTTTATTTTTTTTTGTGCTTGTGTTTTGAAAACCTAGCGGTTTCAATTCATTGGTTGCGATTGCGGTTACTATCACATTAATTAAAAAAAATAATAATACTGATATATTTGTATTGAGAATACCTCGATTTTTAAAAAATGCAGATTTCTATATAGTAGATTGATTTAAAATTTTATTTATCTCTCAATAATTAATCTATTGGTGTTCATCACTAGGAAACATGAAGTCGAAAAGCTTACTCCATGTTTGTTGGTTTTTAATGAAGTTCATTATTTATTTTTTCTTATACGAAGTTATTCTGAAACAAAATGGATATTTTCAATTGTAAATTTCAATCTTATATTAATACTCTTAGTGAAAATAAACGTTTTAAATATACGATCAAAAACGATATGTGTTTGGATATTTTAAATGTTTTAAAGTCGAAAGAAACAAATATTTCACCAAAATTTAAATTTTGGGTCAAAAAAACATTTCATCTTGTTCAAACTGGTTCATCAGAATCAATATACGTGACGAAAAGAAAATTACCACTGGTCACCTATGAAAATATATTTGAAAAAATTACAGAATGTCATTTAACAAATTTAATTGAAGCCAAATATCCATATTCAAACGTTGTATTAGAAATTCAACCATCGAGTAGTCGTATTGCTGGTTGGCTTGTGTGTTCTCATTTAGTAAAAATGTTATTTTCATTGTACAATATTGAACCTGTTCGTCAAGATGTAAACAAAACCAACATCGATTCGTTTTCTAGTAAAAATAATTTGTACTAATATTTATTTTATTGAAAATAATATAATTCAGTTCGTTCAACAATAACAAAAATTCGTCATCGTATTTTTCAAATGTCTCAACTTTTTTTCTTAAAACGAGACTTAACAGGATCTATGGGTCTACTTCGTCATTTTCCTACAGAATTGGTCAATACCGTTATTGATGAATTATTAAATTATCAATTAATACGACAAGGACGTAAGTAGACGAGTATATATTCATATTATTTTATCGTTCTGTCAAATCTTCATATTTCCATAAAATAACTTGATGTTCTTTTCTAAATTTATACTTAATTTAATAGCATATATAAATACTACATCACGTGGTATAGTTCATATGAAATCATTTCCATCTCATAATATATTAAATGATCCAATTAAACGAAATATGATCAATCAATTATTAACAGAAGTTAAACTCGATTTAACAAGCTACATGTTAATATTATGTAATAGTATCATTAAAGACAAACAAATATTAACAGCAAATGCCATACAAATGTTATTACTTCCTGAACATAAATTATTATATGAAAGTTTAAAACAAAAATATCCCGATCGTAAACTAGACAGTATGTATTGACCAGAATCATTCAATATTATTTCGTTCATATTAATATTGTATTGAATATCTATATCCTTTTTTTTTCATCCAGTTATAATTTTATCAAATGATATTCCTAATTCAAACAATACAAATAACCATTTATTAAATGATGGTACAATAATTAATCAACCATCAAATTATGAAACACAACGTATTTATTTAAAAAAAATTCTTTTTTAATTTATATAATATATATTCATATTTTAAAAGAAACAACATCCATCATTACTAATGAAAAAAGATCTGATCATAATGGTTCTTAACTACCTACGTTTTCAAATCAATTGCATAGCGAATCAAATGCCAATAGCAATATCAATCAATTTTTCAATATGTCATTCTATGACAATGTAAATGCAATATCATCAATACGTACTGTTTGACATATATTTTTATATAATTATAAACATAACAATCTAATTAATGTTTTAGATAAATCAAAAGCAAACCAATTTGAAATAAGTTCATATAATTCATATGCGATTAACAATAAATCAAATATAAATAATGATAACGTTTTAACAATTGGATTAAATACTATTTTATTTTCGGATAATGATAAAATTTCATCAACATGTACACAAACTAATATTACTGAAACAGCTATGGGTATATTAAAATTTAATATTTAAAATCAGTATACAATTTACCTTTTAGAGAGTGCTTCTAAAGAAGTTCTTAGTACGAAAAGCGTTGTTCAAATGGATGAGAGTATTTTTTTTCAAGTTATAAATTTTTAAATATGAGACTTTCCTATTAGGTATATTAGAATTTAATAACAATTTTACAAATTCACAACAAATTTCTAATTCTACTTTAAATATTATAAAAAAAACCAACACTTCCAGACAATAATACATTATTGCCATCAACGGCATTGAATCTTATTGATAAAGCGATATCAAATATTCCAACAGAACATGCTTATTCACAATATAAAGAAATGAAATCTAATACAACAACAAATAAAATTAATTCTTCATGTATTAATCAAAGTGATACTTCTATTATAAATAATGAGTCCATGAATACATCCAATGGTAAATTATTTTTCAAATAATAATAATAATAATAATAAGTTAATGTTTGTCTAATAAGAAAATTAAAAAATTTCTTGTCACCAGAATCATAAATAACCAACTTTCATTCTACTCTTCATGTTTCATAAATCTTTGTTCAATATTTGAAAGTTACTTATCGATATTTTTGAAATATAAACAAAATGCAGTATAATCGCAAGTTCACTAAAGTCTTGAAACATTATACTTTGAAACGGGCATACTAAAGATGACAAAAAATACAACATCAATTACATAAAAGAAATAATTTTTAAAATTAATGTGTCTTAAAAGCCTGCTCTCTTTTTTAACATCTAATGAATCTTTAAAACAATACTATTGATGAGCATCAGATTTTTATTATAAAATAAAGCACTGAACAAATGAATACATATTGCAAGAGAAAAAAATTGAACTAAGATTTTGTAACTTTTTTGAAAAGCACAACTTCTTATATGATTCTAGTAATAAATTACGACACTAAACAAATATCATTCCTTGGTGTCGAAATTTTTTTCATAAATGGTAAAGTTAATATTTCAAAAATAAATTTCATTTGTTGTAAAGATTTCATTTTTTAAATAAATTGCATATATAAAGACCAAACTAAAAAAAAAATTCTCACTTTAAAGACATTCTAAGTCTAGATAGAAGAGTAAAAATTACAAGTAGATTCTTTCATATTTCAAGAATGCACTTAATATTATTAGTAATGGAAATCTAGTCTAATTTATAAAAATGCTCGATAAAGGATTGTAGTGTACGAAAAACACAGTTTTGTAAAAAAAATACATTGCAAAACTTATAAAATCGTAGTTCAAGCTTTTTTCGCTGAGACAGGTATTTTTTTTTGTAGCGCTTTATTAGTGATGAGAGTTTAAGCTTTACCATTTATAGTGTCTTCAAAAATTATGATAAATAAAAAAAGACAAGTACTCTTTAATCTGCATTTTTTCAAAATAAACTGTTTGCAGAATAAAAGTTACAAACTGTCTTTGTTAGAAATATTAAGAAATCAAGCTTATTTTAAAAATTTAAACTAAATAATACAGTAATTCATTACATCAGTTTCGAGAGTGATATAAAAATATTTTTATAACTTTGAATTCTGTTTTATTACAAATTTATTTTAAAAAAATGTGCAATTAAATATTTAGACAATACTAATTCGGAACCAACATCATCTATTATTGAACATAATGAAATACTGTTTAATCGTACTTCTGAAAAACATAAACAAAGAAAATGTTCAAGCATCAGCATAAAAAAAAACGAAAAAAATACAAACGTTTGAATAAAAAGCATCAACATTCATCAAAAATTTATATCTGCACAATACTACATAATTGTTATTGGTCATCGTATCTGCTATGTCCATCAGAAACATTGTATTCTTTATTTACATATTTCACAGCAATATTAAAAAGATAAAGAATAAATTACAAAGAAATAATATTTTATTTTTATTTTTTAATGGATCTATTCTCATTAATTAATTCCAATACACAGTTAACACAAACTATCAAATTTTATGATCATAACATATTGTCAACTAAAAATAGCTTTCTTCTCCGGTGTTATTTCAGTAGTTGATTTCGATTCTACTAAAGAGAAAATAAATACTTTTATTCTGAAATTCACGATGCGCTTTTGATTCTATTCATTAATTATCGAAACAAACGACCTATAAGGAATTGCAAACTAATACACCGCTGATTCTGTTTGATTAATTTTATCAATTTCACAAATATTCACATCAACCAGTCACCTGACAATAAATCTTGTATTACCATTGCTTACATTCCACACTTAATTAAACCCTATAGACATGTCTGTGAAATAATTTTTATTTTCGAACTTTAAAAGTACAAATTTTATAGAACACCAATCAGCGAGTTGATTTATCCTTTTTTACTTCCATTTTCATTGTCAGATTATTTCCATATCATCTTTCGCAATATGTTAACTAATAAATGTTGGTATACATTTACATATTGGCATAAAATGCTTACATAAAATTAGCAGACGATTATATATTTTCCGCACAATTTAAAAGTGAACGAAATTCGTCCTATTTAAAATTCACCAATAATGTCATATCCCAAAATCCCATACTCAAAAAACTATTCAATAATTCATAGTTACTCTAAACGAGATTGTTAGCTAATAAATTCACCAATAATATCACATCCCAATATCCCACGCTCAAATAAATATTCAATAATTTATAATTACTCTAAACGAAATTGTTAGCCAGTAAATTCACCAATAATATCACGTCCCAACATCCCATACTCAAAAAACTATTGAATAATTCATAGTTACTCTAAACGAAATGCTCAGCTAGTAAATTCACCAATAATATCACATCCCAAAATCCCGTACGCAAATAAATATTCAATAATTCATAGTTACTCTAAACGAAATGCTTAGCTAGTAAATTCACCAATAATATCACATCCCAATATCACATGCTCAAATAAATATTCAATATTTTATAGTTACTCTAAACGAAATGCTTAACTAGTAAATTCACCAATAATATCACATCCCAATATCACATGCTCAAATAAATATTCAATATTTTATAGTTACTCTAAACGAAATGCTTAACTAGTAAATTCACCAATAATATCACATCCCAATATCCCACGCTCAAATAAATATTCAATAATTTATAGTTACTCTAAACAAAATTGTTAGCTAGTAAATTCACCAATAATGTCACATCCCGAGATCCCATACTCAAATAGATATTCAATAATTTATAGGGACTGTGAACGAAATTGCTAGTATTTAAAATTCATCAATAATATGAAATCCCAATATCCCGTGCTCAAATAAATATTCAATAGTTTTTAGTAACCATGAACGAAGTTCCTAGTATTTAAAATTCACGAATAATATTATATCCCAAGATCCCATAGTCGAGTAAATATTCGATTTTGCATAATAACGTTAGACGAAATAGCTAGGAAGTATTATTCAGCAATAATATCGTAGCGGACATCGGATGCTCAAATAAATCTTCAATAATTTATTATAACATGAAACGAAATTATTTTCAAGTAAAAATTCACGAATAATATGACGTTCTAGTATACAATTAATCGATATCACGTGTAGTATGGAATTACAGTGTGCAAGTAAATTTGTTGTATTGGGAATACTTAAATAATAGCAATCGCCAATATCAAGATGATCGGGGAAAGTGGTTATGAATGAACTGAATATAACATAGCGATTTGGAGTGAAATATTGCATTCCATAAGGATAGTATTTCTTGAAATATTGGCTTATGATATAGATGGCTTATTGAAAGTTTTCTATTATAAACATAGAAAGAATGGATAGTGTTCTTCTAGTAATAAACATGTACAATTATTGGCGTCTAAACATTCCTGGCGCACACTTCCGCTCTCTATAGATAATTTTCCGATAACTAATCATATAAAATGGGCAATGATTACGTAAGAAAAAAGTTATCTTTTTTTAAACTTTTTTTATCGTGACAGAGAATAAAGGTAAGATTAATTTGCTCAGAAGAAAAGAAACTATAATTGGTAAATGATAAGATAATTCGAAAACCAACAAACAAACAATGATAATCATATAATTCCAATCTCAACTAAATTCTAATCTAAACTGCAACATATATAAAAGAACATTTTTTGAGTAATGATTAATAATCCATTAAAATCTATTAAGATCATACGATTGAAATCTATATGTCTGGCAGAGATACTTACAGAAAAGTCAATTATTTCCATTAATTTGATGATCGTTGATTGCGAATGTAAGAATGATTCAATTAAAAGAAATGAAAACAATCGATATATTACTGATTCTCTAATACGTATCGCTACTTCAAATATAGTTTTATTCGTCTATTAGTGGCTATTCAAGAAAAACCTTTTCATGAGCAATATTGGGGATGTATGGTGATACATACTAGAGTATTAAACCAAAATTTAGACTGTCGCATTATCGAACGAGAAAGCTGAGATTTCATGCAAAATCTTGATACTCGAATTCAGGTATGAACTAAAGAGATTTGTCTAATACAGTAATAAAGTTCTTCAATACGCATAAGTCAATTGATTAGCTTAATCTGATGTCGCTGCTTTATTATGTTCGCATGGTATGTTTACGTCATGTACGATATATATAATTGTTTCTATGAAATACATTGCATTTTTCAATTTAATTATAATATATTTTCTTCAAATAATTTATCAAATTCAGTTTACGGTTTCGGTGGTTCATTCACAGAGATCAGTCAACATTGGTCTATAAGAATCAGTCATACCTGTAGTAGATATAACAACAAATATATGTTTAAGGACTAGATTTCTTTCTTCTACAAAACACTTTGACGAAGTATTCTTTACGAATAATAAATAGACACTTATGTATTATTTTACACTGATATAATAAAACATACTGTCTTGTATGATACGGATGGACTATACACATTCTCTATTTTCTCTGTTAGTATGGTGTTGCTTTCATTTGATATTATATTTTTGGTGGTCAACATACTGTAAAATAAATCCTAATTTTTTTTCTAATTTAAAACTTTTATTCTTTGAATATTGTTGAAATCAGTTCTCTATTTAGATTTTTTCTTGGATTATTCAATTCAAGGAGTAGTTTATTATACAACCAAGCTGAACATTATTTTTCATACAAGTGTTATTATTTCGCATATTATTTCTTGAAAACTAAACATATGAAACGACTAACCTCCTCCATTAATAACAAACAAGATGCTAATGCATCTCAATTGTAAATACATCGTCAAAATGCTGAAAAGTTTCAATTTTGTCGCGTTTTAATGACTACTATATGTTACTGTTACGAAATTTCAGCGCTTACATGACTAAACTTGCACTATTTTGTCGTGAAAAACGCATTTAATCCCATTCAGCGAATAAACGTAATGAAATCTGTTGATTTCATACGTGTACACGCCCTTAATAACTCCTAACGCAATTTCATGTACTTGCTAATGTAGTAGAAAACTGAAAGAAAATTGAACTGAAAATTTTGGTGCTGAACATGCTTTGTGCTTTACGATTTTGAGATGTATGATGCTATTTTTTATAACAAAAGAAACTAAACAGAAACTAAAACGTTAAAACTATGAAAAAGTCAATATTATATATATGTAAACGTCAAATATTCAAAACTCCAAACTCGAACACATAAAAGCTATTTAAAAGCGTCTGGTATTCAACAATTTATACCAAAATCACGCATGCTACTCAAAATAATCGCTAAAACGCTAAGAAAAGGACTAATTCAAGCGTTTATGAGGATGAATTTAATGGCTCCAAAGTTTTTCGTAGTGTATGTGTAATTGAAAACAAAATAATTGACGTTTTCACGGCCAAACTCCAAAAAACGCCCAAAAACGTATAAAAAAATGGTTTGTAAGGTGTTTAAACGCGTTTTTGGAAAAGTTTGTCTGCTTGGGTATTTATTCGTCTATTTAATTGAGAGAGAAAAAACAAAAAAAAATTAAATTTATCTTAGTTTTATCTTTAATTTATGTTTATTGATTTACATTTTGTTTTTTTTACATATATGAAAGTTTTATTTCGATAGTTATTTTATAAAGTTAATTGAAATGAAATCGTCTATTTGAAATAAATCCAAGCAATAGAAAAAATATGAATCATTTTTCTGATTAACATTTATGAATGAGTTTGATGTTCTATTTCAAAAATAAAAATCTTGATTAAAATAGAGATCTTAATGAAAATAGCTAAGTTTCGATTATATATATAAGACAGACGACATACATGTATAAAGGATATAGTAGAGTGTGTGTGTTATCATTTTATAGATGTCTTTTTTTTTCTAACATAACTATAGAATGATGATAATATAATATATGAAATAAAGATTGAAATACAAAATTCGTCTATATAGAACTGAAGTCTATCGAATCAGCATTTGCTCTTTTTCTTCTTAGATAATAATAATAATGATCATAAGAAAATGCTTTTTTAAATGCAAAATAAAAAAATATCTCTTGATCTATTTTGTCAATCACTATCTAGAATTATTTGTAATATTATTTCTATATGTATGCAATAAATAAATAAAAAATGTATATGTTGAAAATAAGAAAAGAATCTTGTTGTTATATATAGCAAACGTAAAAATATTCATTTAAATTTGCTGCTGCTGTTGTTGTTGTTGTTGTTTTTTAATATAATAACGAAACAAGTATATATTATAAGAAGACAAAACATATATATATACAAGAAAAGTTTTTCCTTTTTTTTGAATAAGTATAAAGTTAATAATAAAAAAAGAAATATATATATATATATAAGATGATAAATGCAAATGTCGTATAGGACTGAAGCCTATCGAATCAGCATAACATCGAGCAGAAACTCAGCGGATCGCAATGTGGCGGTTGCTCTCACGT
>Ga0302197_10004098_pt1 | contig 12966 bp, 11 predicted proteins | sample II_Bog_N2_1_FD_193526 | JGI IMG/M metagenome (GOLD analysis project Ga0302197, IMG submission 193526) | Peat permafrost microbial communities from Stordalen Mire near Abisko, Sweden - II_Bog_N2_1 | ecosystem: Environmental > Terrestrial > Soil > Wetlands > Peat | place: Sweden: Abisko...
AGGGTTCATTGTGGCTTACGGCTATGGCATGGAAGTCTTCATGGCCTGGTACTCGGCGTCGCACTGGGAAGCCTTCATGATGTGGAACCGCATGTTCGGGCCGATGGGCTGGGCATATTGGGTCCTCATCACCTGCAATTTGGCCATTCCGCTCACGACGTTGTGGTCGCGCAAGCTGCGCACTTCGATTCCTTTCATGTTTTTCATTTCCATCGTGGTCAACACGGGCATGTGGTTTGAGCGCTTTGTGATTGTTGTGACGAGCCTCTACCGCGACTTCCTGCCCTCGTCGTGGGGAACCTACCGCGCCACCAAGTGGGACTACATGATTTACGTGGGCACGCTGGGACTGTTTACGTCGTTGTTTCTGCTGTTTGTCCGCTTCCTGCCCATGATTCCCATGTCTGAAATCCGCATGATGCTGCCCGCGGCGAAGATCACGCCCAAGAAGGCGGCGGAGGCTGCTGACTAATATGCCCCCACGCGAAGGACCATACGGCCTGCTGGCCGAATTCAATACGCCGAGCGACCTGGTGAGGGCCGCCCAACAAGCGCGGCTTGATGGCTGGCGGCGCATGGACTGTTACACGCCTTATCCGGTGGAAGAGGCGGCCGAGGCCATCGGCTTCCACCACAACAAAGTGCCGCTGCTCACGCTGATTGGCGGGCTTATGGGGTTGGCGGCGATGTTCGGCATGGAGACATGGGTCTCGGTGTGGGCCTATCCGCTGAATATCGCGGGGCGGCCGACGTACTCGTGGCCAGCCTTCATTGTGCCCGCCTATGAGTGGACAATTCTGTTCGCTGGACTCTCGGCCGCGTTTGGCATGTTGGCGTTGAACGGCCTGCCGGCGCTCTATCATCCGCTGTTCAACGCGTCGAACTTTCGCGATGGGGCAACGACGGACAAGTTCTTCCTGTGCCTTGAGGCGCTGGACCCGAAGTTCAATCTGGCGGAGGCGAGGGACTATCTGATGACCTTCCAGCCGGTCTCAGTGGTGGAGGTGGATTACTGATGATGAGCCGCCTCAAAAACAGGGAACAAGGGTCAGGGATCAGGGGTCGGTTGACGCGATCGTTGGCAGGTCGCATTGCCGCGGGCGCCTGCATTGCCGGGCTGATGCTCATCGCCGGTTGCCGCCAGGACATGCAGAACCAGCCAAAGGTGATTCCGCAGCGTGGATCGGAGTTTTTTGCCGACCACCGCGGCGCGCGTCCGCAGGTGGTGAATACCGTGGCGCGCGGGCAGTTGCGCGAGGACACCTACTTCTATACCGGGGTGATTCAGGGCGCGAACGGTTATCGCGAAGAGCAGAACCTCATGCCTTTTCCGGTGACGCTGGACGTGCTGAAGCGCGGCCAGGAGCGGTTCAACATCTATTGCACGCCGTGCCACTCGCGTGTGGGCAACGGACTGGGCGCGATTGTGGAGCGCGGCTACAAGCCGGCCGCCAATTTTCACGATCAGGTGCGCTTGGCTCAGCCGATCTCGCACTATTTTTACGTGATGACGCATGGGTATGGGGCGATGCCGGACTACTCGGCGCAGTTGACGCCCGTTGACCGCTGGGCGGTTGCGGCTTATATCAGAGCGCTTCAGCGGAGCCAGGCGGCTACGGCAAAGGATGTGCCCGCGGGCGTTGCCGTGAGAAGCCTGAGGGATCTGGCGCAAGAGAATCATCTGCCTGAGGGGTTTGCCGAGCCGTGGACGCTGCCGGCAACGGCGATTCAGGCGTATCCGCACGATGCAGGCCAGGGCAATCCGGCGCTGGCTCCGGCCAATCCGGCTGACCCGGCAATCAGGATTCCAGAAATCAAGCCGGCCAACCCGGCCGCGAAGTAAGGACGAACGAATGGCTCACGAGACGCACGCCAACACGCTTCCCGCTGACTTGAGCGCACCGGCTTTTGTAGACGGCTGGCAGAGGCGCGCGCTGGTGGTCGGGTCGGCTGCTTCGGTGGTCGCCGCCGGTCTGGCCCTTGCCGACGGGTCCATCGACCACGTGCTGCGCGCATGGCTGCTGGGCCTGATGCTCACCTTTGGTTTTGCGGTGGGCGGGCTGGCGCTGTTGATGGTTCAATACGTGACTGGCGGCAAGTGGGGCCTGTTGCTGCGGCGGCCGCTTGAGGCCATGAGCCGCACGCTGCCGCTGGTCTTTGCCTACTGGGTGGTGATCGCGCTCTCGCTCAAGAAGCTCTACCTGTGGGCCAGTCCCGCCATGATCGCCGACGGAGTGAAGCGCGGCTTGATTAGCGCGGATCAACTCGATGCGATCAATCACGCCATCGGCTTCAAGCGCCCCATGCTCAACCCCGCGGCGTTCGTCGTGGCCAGCCTGGTCTGCTTCGCTATATGGGGCTTTTACACGTGGAAGCTTAACGCACTGGGCCTGCAACGCGATGCCACTTCTCCTGCTTCCACCCCCGAGTGGATCAAGCGATTTGAAAACATCAGTGGACCGGGCGTTATTGTGTATGCCATCACCATGTCCGCGGCGGCCATCTATTGGGTCATGTCGCTCGATCCCACATGGTACTCATCGGTCTATGGCCTTCTGTTCTTGGTCGGCCAGGGCTATCAGGTGCTGGCCTTGGGCATCATCGTCGCAGTCTCGCTCTCAAAAGGCGAGCCGTTCAAAACGATTCTGCGCACCACCGAGCAGCACGACCTCGGCAAGTTCACCTTTGCTTTTGTGATGCTCAATATCTACCTGGCATTTTCGCAGTTCCTGATTATCTGGTCGGGCAATTTGCCGGAAGAAATTCCCTGGTACATGGATCGCTTCCAGGGTGGCTGGGGCGTGATCATCACGCTTGATTTTCTTTTTCATTGGCTGATTCCCTTCACGCTGCTGTTGTCGCGCGATTTGAAGCGCAACAAGAAGCGGCTGGTGCGGGTGTGCCAATGGATGGTGTTTGCCAAGGCATTCGATCTCTTCTGGCTCATCGAACCAAACTTCAAGGATGCGGCGCGCAACCTGCACTTCAGTTGGGGAATTCTCGAATATGTGGCCGTGCCCGTGGCGATGACGGCCTTCTGGGCGGCTTACTACTGCGTGCAATTGAAGTCACGTCCGCTGGTGCAAACCAACGACCCGCATGTTGCGGAGATTCTGGAGGCCGAGCATGCCCACGCATAAAGACGACGATTCAGGACACGGCCTTTGGCAGGAGCCCGAAGATCACTCCGGTGAAGAGATCGACGTATCCGCTGGTTATGAGCGGTCCGACGTCAAGCCATCGGGGATCATTGTGTTTCTGACGGCGCTGACCATTTTTGTGGTTGTTACTGCGGTGCTCTGCTACGGCATAGGCAAGGTGCTATTTGCGCACATGGCGACCGAAGACGGGCCGAAGAGCAGGTGGGCTACGACCGTGGATGTACGCCCGCTGGGCAACATTGCCAACAACCCGGAGTTGCAAAACAAGATGGCCGCGATGACCCAGCAGTTTCCAACTCCGCGTTTGCAGACAGACGACGGCAATCAGGAGATCGCCGACCTTCACGCGAAGGAAGACCTGCTGCTCAACAATTACAGTTGGGCCAATCAGTCGCAGGGCAAGATCAGGATTCCGATCGAGCGGGCGATGGAGTTGATTGCGCAGAGCGGGCTGCCGGTGGCGCCTCAGGTAGCTCATGCGCCGCTGTTGACCGGCGACAGCATACCGGTAGTGGCAGTGCCTTTGACTGGCGGGTTCGCGCGGACCGGATATGAATTGGATACGGCGCAAGCGCTGGCCGTGACGGAAAAGCAAGCAGAGCGGCAGAAGTAACGACCTCGACAGGTAGAGTTTTGGTTTCACGGCAAGTGTTGTAGATCGGAAGCGAAGAGATGCGGAGCGAAGGCAGAATTCGGGGAAGCTGGCGAAGCGCGGCGAAGTCTGCCGTTGCAGCGGCAGCATTGTGCGCGGCGGTATTTGCGCCTTCTCTCATGGCGCAGGTTTCCAGCTATGCCGACAAGCAGGTGGGACCGGCGAACGACAAGCCTCCGTCGATTCTGAATGGGGTGGGCATCGCGCAGAATCTGAACCAGCAACTGCCGCTCTCGCTCACCTTTACCGACGACGCGGGCAAGCAGGTGCAGTTAGCCAGCTACTTTGGCAAGCGGCCTGCGATTCTGGCGCTGGTTTACTATCAGTGCCCCATGCTTTGCTCTGAGGAGTTGAACGGCTTGACCGGCGCATTGCAGATGGTGAAGTTTGTTCCCGGCAAGGACTTCGATGTGATTGTCGTGAGCATCGATCCCACCGAAGGCACAGACCTGGCAGCAGCCAAGAAGCGGAGCTACCTGAAGAGGTACGGGCATCCGGAGACGGCGTCTGGCTGGCATTTCCTGACCGGCACGCAAGCCAATATCGATGCTCTCACCAAGGCGGTGGGCTTCGGCTACGTGAAGATTCCAGGGCCCGATGGCAAGCTCACACAGTTTGCCCACGCCAGTTCAATTCAAATCGTCACGCCGGAAGGCAAGCTGGCGCAGTACTACATGGGTGTCGAGTATTCGCCCAAAGATTTGCGGCTTGGACTCGTGGACGCATCGGCAAACCGCATAGGCTCGCCGGTGGACAACATACTCACTTACTGCTACCACTACGATCCAAAAACCAACAAGCATTCGCTGATTGTGGCGCGGGTGGTGCAGTTGGGAGGCCTGGTGACGGTGTTCTCGCTGGGCGGATTCATGCTGACCATGTTTCGCAGGGACGCGCGGCAAGACGATCATTCAGGATCAGGCAAAACGGGGACAGGAACAAAGGTGAACGGATAAAGGAATGGATCACATCAGCCCAGTAATCTGGCAGTTTCTCGTCAAGTGGATGACGAACTTCGCGCTCTTTCCGCCGGAGGCGTCTACGATTGCGCCTCAGATGGACGCGCTGCTTTTCTTCATGGTGCTGGTGAGCCTGATCGGTCTGACGATTGTGATTCTGCTGGTCACGAGCTTCTCCATCCTCTACAGCAAAGAGCGGCATCCGGTCGCGGTGCAGGTGGAAGGCTCGACCCTGCTCGAGGCGACGTGGACCATCATTCCGCTGGGGCTGTTTCTGGTTATGTTCGTGTGGGGCGCGCTGATTTATTTTCGGGTATTTACGCCACCGGCCAATGCCATGAATATCTACGTCGTAGGCAAGCAATGGATGTGGAAAGCGGAGCATCCAGGCGGGCAGCACGAGATCAATTCGCTGCATGTGCCAACAGGCCGAGCCGTACAGTTGACCCTGATTTCGCAGGACGTCTTTCACAGCTTTTCAATCCCCGCATTCCGCGTGAAGCGCGAGGCGATTCCTGGCCGTTATACGACGGTGTGGTTTGAGCCGACGGTGCCGGGAACCTATCACCTGTTTTGCACGCAATATTGCGGGACGAACCACTCGCAGATGATCGGCGATATCGTGGTGATGACGCCTGAAGGCTACAAGCAGTGGCTTGCCGAGTCTACCAGCGGCATGTCGCTTGCGCAGAATGGCGAACGGCTGTTTGCGAGCCTGAGTTGCGCGGCCTGCCACAATGCGCGGCCGGATGCGCGAGGGCCGAGCCTGGCCAACGTTTACGGCGCCAAGCTGCCCCTTTCAAGCGGGGGAACAGTGACCGCAGACGAGGCTTACTTGCGCGAGTCGATCCTGAACCCGTCGCAACATGTGACTCAGGGTTATGTACCGATCATGCCCACTTACCAGGGGCAGATCAGCGAAGAGGGAGTTATTGCGCTGGTTGAATACATCAAGAACCTCAACTCCGACTATCGCATTCAGCAGACGCTGAACACGACCGATATGCTGCCGGGGAGCGAAGGCAAAGCTGCGACAGCGGCGGCGGGATCTGCCGGCCAGAAGTCCGCGCCACAAGGAATGGTGAAGCCATGAGCGCCACAATCGTCTCTCTTCCGGACCAATCCTCGGCCAGGATTCCCAAGGTGAACTACATCACCAAAGAGAATGGAATCCTGAGCTGGCTGCTGACCGGCGACCACAAGCGGATCGCGATTCTGTATCTCATCTCGCTAAGCTTTTTCTTCTTTATCGGCGGTGCGCTCGCTGGCCTCATCCGCCTGGAACTGCTGACGCCGCAGACCGACTTGATGGCTACAGACACCTATAACAAGGTGTTTACCATGCATGGCGTCATCATGATCTTCTTTTTCCTGGTGCCGTCGGTGCCGGCCACGCTGGGCAATTTCCTCATCCCGCTGATGATCGGCGCGAAAGATCTGGCGCTGCCCAAGATCAACCTGCTCAGTTGGTATCTCTACATGGCGGGCGGCATTCTCGCCATTTACACCATGGCCACCGGCGGCGTGGATACGGGCTGGACCTTCACCACGCCGCTCTCGACACATTACGTCAATACCAACGTGCTGACCACGGGCCTGGCCGCTTTCATTGCGGGGTTCAGCTCGATCTTTACCGGGCTGAACTTCATTGTGACCATCCACAAGATGCGCGCGCCGGGAATGACCTGGTTCCGGCTGCCCCTGTTTGTGTGGGCACACTATGCGGCCAGCATCCTGATGGTTCTAGCCACGCCTGTGGTGGCGATTGCGATCGTGTTGATTGCCCTCGAACGCACCATCGGCATCGGCGTATTCGACCCCACCAAGGGCGGCGATCCGCTGCTCTTCCAGCATCTCTTCTGGTTCTACTCGCACCCCGCCGTCTACATCATGATTCTGCCCGGCATGGGCGTGATCTCAGAGACCATCTCCACCTTCAGCCGCAAGCGAGTCTTCGGTTATACGGCGGTGGCGTTCTCTTCGGTGGCCATCGCCATCTTCGGCTTCTTTGTCTGGGCACACCACATGTTCATCATGGGCATCTCGAACTATGCGGTGCTGGTCTTCAGCTTGCTGACCATGCTGGTTGCGGTGCCCTCGGCCATCAAGATTTTCAACTGGACCTTCACGCTCTACAAGGGTTCCATTACGTTTGAAACGCCGATGCTTTACACCTTCGGATTCATGGGGCTGTTCACCATCGGCGGGCTGACCGGCGTATTCCTCGGAACTTCGGGGACCGACATCCATCTGACGGAGACGTACTTCATCGTGGCGCACTTTCATTTCGTCATGGTGGGCGGCATGTTGATGGCGTTCCTGGCCGGCATTCACTTCTGGTGGCCCAAAATGACAGGCCGCATGTATCCGGAAAAAATCTCGCAGTTGGCGGCCGTGATTACGTTCATCGGATTCAACTTTACCTTCTTCCCGCAGTTCATTCTGGGCACGCTGGGCATGCCACGGCGCTATGCGTCATATCCGCCGGAGTTCCAGATCCTGAATGTTTTTTCGACGGCGGGCGCTACGATTCTCGGCGTCGGATATTTGCTGCCGGTTCTCTACCTGACTTGGTCGCTGAAATATGGCGCGATCGCCGGCAACAATCCCTGGCAGGCAACGGGCCTCGAGTGGCAGACCCAGTCGCCGCCGCTCACTGAGAACTTTGTCGTCATGCCCATCATGGACCATGAAGCATACGACTACGAGTGGCTCGAACGACAGAAGGAAATCGAGGTGACCCATGCCGGATAGCACCCAGATTGCTCATGGCGCCTCGGCGGACGCGCATAGCGAACACCCGCCCTATCTGCGCCACCACTTCGAAAGCACCGAGCAGCAAGCGGATGCCGCAGGTTTTGCAATGTGGCTGTTTCTGCTCACCGAGGTCATGTTTTTCGGCGGGCTGTTCACTGCGTATCTGATCTATCGCAACTGGTACTACCCAGCGTTTGTGGCCGCGTCGCACCAGTTGAACGTCTTTTGGGGCACCCTGAACACGGTGGTGTTGATCTCCTCCAGCTTTACCATGGCGATGGGCGTGTGGTGCGCGGAGACGCGGCGCAAGAGCGGCCTGGTGCTGTGCCTGATTCTCACCTTCATTATGGGCCTGGGCTTCCTGGGCATCAAGAGCATCGAGTACAGAGAGAAGATCGAGAAGCATCATGTTCCAGGTTTCCACTACAGCATGCAATCGTTTCTTGATCCAGCATCCGATCCGGAGGTTTTCAAGGAATACCACGACAAGCCTCTGGCGCCGGATATGGCGGTTCACACCGAGCTCTACTTCTCGCTCTACTTCCTCATGACTGGCATGCATGCGCTGCACATGATCATCGGTATTGGCATTTTGGGATTCATGATCTACCGCGCTCAGGTGGGTGCATACACCTCGGGACACACCACGTTTGTCATGAACTTCGGTCTCTACTGGCACTTTGTTGACATTATCTGGATCTATCTCTTCGCGCTGCTCTATTTGATCAGCAGACACCAATGAAGGAAGCATCGGCATGAGCGAACAAGTACAACACGGCGAACACGAGCATCATATTGTCTCTCCCAAAGTCTACGTGATTGTCTTTTTCGCGTTGCTGGTGGGAACTGCGGCTACAGTTTGGGCGTCGTATGTGGACCTGGGCCTCTGGAATCCCATCATTGCGCTAGCCATCGCCTGCACCAAGGCGACGTTGGTTGTGCTCTTTTTCATGCACGTAAAGTACAGCACCAAACTGACCAAACTGACAGTGGCAGCGGGCATCTTCATGTTTCTCACGCTGGTCAGCATGACGCTGGCAGATTACATCAGCCGCGCCTGGGGAAACTGGTAGAAGCCGGCTCCCATCCAATCAAACACTTACCACGCGTGAATCATGTGAACGCGAAGCACGCCTTGACCGGGAGAAAACAGAAAGCCCTTGCCCATCACGTTATAGCCCAGTGACTTCAACAGTTCGTACATGGCCGCGAAGTCGCCATCGTTGTGATAAGTAGTAATTGCGAGCCTTGGATGAAACTGCCGCAGGAAATGTTCGCCTCCTGAAAAGATATCGATCTCAGCGCCCTCGGCGTCGCATTTAATAAAGGTTGGCTTGTCGTCCATTGTTTCCACAACCTCGTCGATGGTCCTGACAGGAACTTCATAGGCTCCCGGTACCGGCTCCGAAGTAATTCTGCTTGCTCCAGGGTTAGAAGCATTTTCCAAAAAGTATGCTTTGCCGGGTTCTGCTCCCAAGAGGCATTTGAGAATCTGGGGGCTGGGCTCATCCCGCATCTTGAATAGCTCTGCAATGAGCCGGCACATCGAGGTGGATGGCTCAACGGCGAAAACGCGCTTGCAGCGAGCGGTTACGAGCGCGGAAAACGATCCCTCGCATGCGCCGATATCCAGAACAACATCGTCGGGGCCAACCACGGTAGGACCATACTGATACTGATGTGGGTGACCGGGAGTCAGTATCTCCGAGAGAAGTTGCAGGATCATGGCCTTGGGCGCGCTGCGAGGCCACAAAAACTTCTGGTCCTTCACGGTCACTTCCCAGAACTCGCCGCGTTCGCTGTAAGAGTATGAGGCGGAACTCCGAAACTTGCGATCCAGACGGCCTGGCGTGCGCAGCAGCCAGCGTTTGGGAACGTCCTTCTCCGGACCCTGTGAACGCAATAGCTGAAGAACCGACAAGGCTTTTTCGATCATAAAGGTCATTGTATACCGCTCCTAATTGCCGGAATCTGGAACCCGTCGGACAGAATCGCATCAAAAAAAGCAGACGGAAAGCATCGATTCCTCGCACTCGACATGATCCCAACCGAACCGCAAATGCCGGAAGCGCTTGGCGCCTTATCCCGTGGGCCCCGTGTTTTGGTGCGCCGTGCAGGTGCGCCACGCAAGGACGCCCGCTGCGTCGTCTACTCGATGCAGCGGGCCATGCGCATTGTCGACAATCCGGCGCTCGATGTGACCATAGCGGCTGGGAATCTGCTGGACCTCCCAGTGGTGGTTTACTTTCGGGTGATTTCCAACTACCCGAACGCCAATCTACGGCACTATCACTTCCTCCAGCAGGGACTGCGGGATGTGGCCGAAGATGCCGCCGAGCGCGGAGTGGGGTTTGTTGTTCGGCGACATCCGGATAACTCCCTGGAAGCATTTCTCGAAGAGGTCGATGCTGCGCTCGTGATTGGCGACGAGAACCCTTGCCGTGAGCCGGAACGGTGGCGCAGGGTGTTGGCTCGCAGACTGCGGATTCCCTTCTGGACCGTGGATGCCGATGTGGTGGTGCCATCCAGGGTTTTCGACCGGAGCTTTGTGCTGCTGCACCACTTCAGGCCGCATCTGAAGGCGGCGCTGCCGAAGTATCTGGTTGCACCTCGGAAGATCTCACCGCTTCGTCCTTGGAAGCCGTCGAAACCGCTTCAGAGCTTCGACCTGTCAGAAGACATTACCAGCGGATTTGCAAAGCTGGACCGTAAGGTCAAGCCGGTGGACAGTTTCACCGGTGGAACCCACGCCGCCCTCAAGCGGTTAAGCGAATTCGTCAGGCTGGAACTCAAAAACTACCCTGAAGCGCGCAACCACCCCGAGCTGAACGGCACCAGCCGCCTTTCGCCGTGGCTGCATTTTGGGAACATCGGTCCGCTGACGATTGCGCTGGCGGTGAATAAAGCTTCACGGGAGGATTCCTCCGGGGCTGAAGCCCCCGCCGATTGTGAAGGTATGAAACGGGGGTTGAAACCCCCGCCTCCTTCCGCAACGTGCAATTCCAAAGCAAACGCAGCAGAGAAGTTTCTCGATGAGCTGATCGGCTGGCGAGAGCTGGCGGTGCTGTTTGTGCGCCACGAGCCGAACTACGATAACTGGGAGTGCGCCGCGCCGTGGGCACGGAAGTCCCTGATTGAGCACGCTGGCGATCCGCGGCCTTATCGCTACACCCTAGCCCAGCTAGAGCGCGGCGAAACTCACGACCATCTCTGGAACGCGGCCCACCGGCAGATGGTGGATACCGGCTGGATGCACGGCTACATGCGCATGTATTGGGCGAAAAAGATTCTAGAGTGGGCGCCCGACCCGGCCGCGGCTTTCGATTGGGCGCTAACGCTGAACGACCGTTATGAACTGGACGGCCGCGATCCTAGCGGCTATGCGGGCATTGCCTGGGCCATTGTGGGCAGGCACGACCGGCCCTGGTTCAACCGGCCGATATTTGGGCTGGTGCGGACCATGACAGCAAACTCGACCGCGAAGAAGTTCGATTCGAAACTTTACATTCGCCAACACGGATGCTGACGGTACAGCTCGAACCTTTCGCCTGACACGCCAGGGGGAGGCGTTGCCGGAACCCAGATGAGCCCCGGCACATTCACCTGGACCGTTTTCGTACTATAATCGCAACCAAATTCCAAACCCGGAAATTGCGTGTTTCGCACTGCGTAATCCATTGGGTTCTGACCAGATCTCCCTCGGAGGATGAAGAGAGGGGAGGCCGGAATCGGATTCCGGACGTGTGTTTATGGGTGATTCTCGGCCGATTTCCAGCAATCCTGCCCCAGGCAGCGGAACCAGGGCGCGCGGCGGGCGCCTTTGGATTGGCTCCGGGCGCGCCGGCTGGGCCGGCGTGGTATTGCAGGCGCTGCCCACGGCAATGTTCGCCATCCTCGCATTGGCCGCCGCCGCCGATGCCTTTGCGCAAGGCGCTTGCCCGCCCGTGAGTGCTCTCCCCCCGCGGGTAATCCAGGCAAAGAAATTCCTGGCTGAGCGGGGCTGGCAACCGGGGCGCAAGCGCACGCTTACCGTCCTAGCCCACAGAAGCTTGACCGCCGGCGCACCCGACATTGCTGCTGCGCCCCAGGCCAAGACAGCGGCCACGGCAACCTGGCAGGCAATGGGCCCAACAGCGGTGCTCACGCCGAACTTTGGCCTGGTGACCGGCAGAGTCTCAGCGCTGGCGCTGGACCCCTCGGACTCCACTGGCAATCGCCTTTATCTGGGAACGACCGGGGGCGGCGTTTGGGCGGCCCAGAATGCAGGCGTCTCCGATCCAACCACAACACCGGTTGTCTTTACCCCGCTTACCGACACAGTGGCGGCCTTGAGCGGGGCAGTGGATGCTTCCATCAGCATTGGGGCCTTGACGGTGCAGCCGGGTGGAACGGGCGTGATTCTGGCCGGTACGGGAGACCCGAACGATGCGCTCGACTCCTACTATGGGGCGGGCATCCTGCGGTCGGAAGATAACGGCAATAGCTGGGAATTGATCTCGCTGACTGCGGATCAGAGATTTGGCTTTTCGGGCGAGGGCTTTGCGGGCTTCGCATGGAGCACGGTGAATCCTCAACTGGTAGTAGCAGCGGTTTCAGAGGCCTACGAGGGGACATTAGTCAATTCAGAGCAGCCGAATCGCAGCTACAAAGGGATCTATTACTCCTTGGACGGCGGCGCTAGCTGGAACCTTGCGACCATCACGGACGGCGCCGGCGCCGACGTGCAGGGGCCGAACGACGCATTTTTGGGATCAGGCAGCAACGCCGCCACGTCGGTGGTATGGAATCCGGTGCGGAAGTTGTTCGTGGCGGCGGTGCGCTATCACGGGTACTACCAGTCGACGGACGGCATCACCTTTACGCGGATGACGGCGCAGCCAGGCGCGGCGCTGACCGCTCAGTTCTGTCCCACGAACTCCGGCGGCACGGGTTCGACTGCCTGCCCCATCTTTCGCGGCTCCCTGGCAGTCAACCCGCAGAGCGGGGACACGTTTGCCTGGACAGTGGATGCAGACAATCAGGACCAGGGACTCTGGCAGGATCAGTGCGCGTTGAGCGGCGGCGCATGCGCCAACCAGACCATCGCGTTTGCCAAGCAGTGGAACACAGTTGCGCTTGAGACCAGCACCAATCAGGGCGCGGCAACCATCGACAACGGCGACTACACCCTCGCTCTGGCGGCCGTGCCGTCGCAGCAGGACACGCTGCTGCTGGCCGGCGCCGGCGACCTGTGGAAGTGTAGCCTGGCGATGGGTTGCGTGTGGCGCAACACCACGAATGCAACCACATGCATGAGCGCCAAAGTGCCCCGATTCCAGCATTCGCTGGCGTGGAATGCGGCCAATCCCCTTGAGGTCTTTGTGGGCAACGACAGCGGGCTGTGGCGCTCGCAAGACGCCATAGGCGAAATGGGGCAGGTGTGCGCCGCGGCGGATGC
>Ga0302197_10004108_pt1 | contig 12953 bp, 6 predicted proteins | sample II_Bog_N2_1_FD_193526 | JGI IMG/M metagenome (GOLD analysis project Ga0302197, IMG submission 193526) | Peat permafrost microbial communities from Stordalen Mire near Abisko, Sweden - II_Bog_N2_1 | ecosystem: Environmental > Terrestrial > Soil > Wetlands > Peat | place: Sweden: Abisko, Stordalen...
CGTCCTCGTCTGGCTCAACCCGGTGATGAGCTTGCCGTACACATCATAGGCTGCAATGTCGAATTCAAGGGAACATTTTCGCGTCCCGCCCGGCCCATCGCCAAATGTAATCTGCCGCGACGGCAGGAGGTACTGGAACTCATAGCGCACCAGCGGCTTGCTCTTCAACTGCGGGTCCAGCGTCCCCAGCACCGTCGCATCATCCGGCTTGGCCGGCTCCGCACTCGGCGCTACGCGCACGTCAAACAGCAGTTGGCTCGAGGTCGGCACGCCGCGCCCCATCGACGCCTGCATGTTGTTGCCGTAAGGCTCCGGCGCATCCGCGGTCAGAGGAAGCAACGGCGTCACGGCATTGCGCTGGATATCGTCGGCGTTGTATCCGGTGCGGTACAACACATGCACATTCGGGCGGTCCACCTCCACATGGATCGCGTGGTAGCGGCCGTCGAACTCAGGATTCGGCGCAACGTAGGAGACGCTGTAGTAATTGGCCCCGTGTTCGATCGCCTTGCCCACCGCTTCCTTCAGGCCGTTGGTGTTGTAGTAAGCAACCCCACCGGTCGCCTCCGCGACTGCCTCCATCGACAGTTCCTCGCTGCTCTTCTTCTTCGCAAAGCTGGCTTGCGAAGTCGCCACTCGCCCCCCCGTATTCCTGCCGATCGTGGTCAGTTCCTGGTCGGCGCCGTTGGCGGGATTGCTGAACAGCTTGCGCGCGTCCACCGGATACACCGCCACCTCTGCCGCCGTCAGCAGATCGGTCGTCTTACGCAGATCCTTGGCATAATCGGTGATCCCCTGCAGGTCGTTCACACCGCCATCGGGAAACATATCCAGAGGGATCCCATCGGTAAACCAGATCAGGTTCTTTCGGCCCTTGATTCCAGCAACATATGCTGCAATCTGGTTCAGCGCCTCCAGTGTCATCCGGTTGCGGGTGTCCTGCTGCTGGTTGGTCAGTTCGTTCTGAAACTGCTGAATGCCGGCCGCTGTGTCATCGTCGCCCAGGTCGCTCTGGTCGTCTGCCTGCGAACTCAGAACGCCGGCGCTGTCGTTGTCAATGAACGGCGATGGCAGCGAACGATTCTTCTTGCTGTCGACTGCTGCAATCAAAATCGCCGGGTCCGCCGTAAATCCCTGCAGGACGCGCAGACTGCTCGTCAGTCCCAGGACCGCGACCCGCGTCCCCCTGGGCATCGCCTTCAAATATTTCAGCGACTCCTGCTTCATCGAAACCTGGTCCGCAGGCGCTGTATTCAGCGCATCCAGCAACAGGATGTTGACCGCGCTGGTCGTCGGCGCCGGCTGTAAATTCGTGTATACGGCGGCCGGCAGTGTAGGCGGGTTCCGAGGCGCCGGCGGCGTGTCCTCGCGAACCTCCTGGAAGCTGCGCAGCGTCAGCGGCTTGCCATCTTCCTTCACGGTAAAGTCCGACTCCTTCAGCCCGTGGACCGGCTGGCCCTTCGCGTCTGTAACGGTCGCGTCTACCACGATCAGCCGGGAAAACACCTGCAGCGTCGCCGTATTCGGGGCCGCGGAACTCTGCGGAGCAACTCCGGTCGCTGGCCCTGCCTCGATCTGCGCCCACCCTGTTGCCCGCCCTGCGGAGATCGACGCCGCCGCCACCCAGGCGAACCCCAGAATTGCATTCTTGCGAAGCCGACGCGCAGTCGCATTCCGGGGATAGCGCCGCGCATGGGCACCACCGCAAAAGTGGTCGGCATCCAGCAGGTCGCGGTTTGGTTGGGTAGGGATTGCTCTCTCCAGCTTGCCCCAGATTCCTCGCTGTGCGTCCAGCCGTTAGCTCATGGCCGAACTGCTCTGTCCCACTTTTCCGTGGAAACATAATTTCGGTGTTGAATATGGGCAAAAACAAAGTAGCATGTTGCGTGAAGCTTTGCACACTTAAATCTTCCCGGCTACGCCCCGCCTGCTTCTCACGGGACACCGTCGCCGAGGGCCTTTGCATGACCGCAAATCGGTTTCAACGGGAAAACATTTTCTTATTGACAATCACCTGCGTAAACAAATACTTTTTTCGCGTTCCGGCTCAATGGCAATTTTATGTTTCAAGTCACCGGCGCAAGGCTTTTGCGGGATGTTCCAACCGGAAACACCGGCATTCCAGATCAACGCCTTACCAGCGCAAAAATCAGATGGAGCAAAATTATGTATCGCAACAAAACAGTTGGGTATTTGCCGCTCGGGCTTTCACGCCGTCTCCTCGCACACTGCTGCTCCCTCTTCGCATGCCTGATGCTGGCCAGCGGTCTGGCACTGGTGGGCGGCTTAACGCTCCACGCCCAGAGCACCACTGGCGGCGGCATTAAGGGGACCGTACTCGATCCCGACGGAAAGGCCGTCACGAACGCCTCCGTCACGGCCACAAACACTGAAACCGGTGTGGCGACGCAAGTAAAATCCAACTCTGCGGGCGAGTATTCCATCCAGCCACTGCAGCCCGGAAATTACAACGTCGAGACCGTCGTCACGGGCTTCCAGCGGCTGCTGCAGGAGAACGTGACGGTCGATGCTCTCTCGGTCCTCGGGTATAACCCGAAGCTCACGGTCGGCGGTGATACCACCACCATCACCATCACCGACGCTCCGCCCTTCCTCGACACCACCGACGCCACCCTGGGCGGAACCATCGAGAACGAGCTCTACTCGCAGCTTCCGCTCTCCATGAACGGCGGCCCGCGCGACCCGACGGCCTTCCAGTACCTGATGCCCGGCGTGCAGGAGAATCCGGCCAACAACACCGGCCAGGGCGTCAACAACGGCAACTCCGGCATCTACGGTGGCACCGGACAGACCAACCTCAACGAAAACTATATCGAGGGTGTGCCGGTCTCCAACATCAACCAGCAGGGCACCAGCAACACGGTCTCAACGGCTGTCTCGGTGGACGCGGTCGACCAGTTCTCCGTGCAGACCAGCGGCGCATCCACCTCCTTCGGCGGCGCGGGCGCTACCAACTACACCATCAAGTCCGGCGGCAACCAGTTCCATGGCACCGTCTTCGACTTCATCCGTAACACCATGTTCGACACATGGGGCTACTTCTCCAAAGTTCCCTCCGCCACCGGCTTTGCGGAGAAGCCAGGCGAGCACCAGAACTCCTACGGCGGATCGCTCGGCGGACCGATCCTCAAGGACAAGCTCTTCTTCTTCGGCAGCTATGAGGGCTACCACTACACCAAGATCAGCAATACGCCCCAGTTCATCACCATCCCCACACTGGCAGAGCGCGCCGGCAACTTTACCGACGCTGTAGGCAGCGTCGTGCAGAACTTGAGAGACCCGACCACGAATACGGGCGGCCCATTCCAAGGCCTCTTGAACGGTGTGCCCACGTATAACGTGATCCCCACCAGCGAGATGTCCACCATCGCGCTATATCTGCAGAGCGCGCTACCAGCGCCGACCACGCTGTCGACGTTCAGCAATTACCTCGCCAGCTTGCCCCTAGCTAACTCGGACTATAGCGTCGACGTTCGCCTGGACTACAGCATCAATAGTAGGAACAAGTTCTCGATCGTAGGTGTAGGCGGCAACATCGGCTATGCCGGCGCACCCAAGTACCAGAACTACAGCCAGCTTCCCGTTCCCTATGCGAACGGTTCATTCACCAATCAGAAGACTGCTTCCGGCATTCTGTCGTATACCTATGTCGCCTCGCAAAGCCTGATCAACTCTCTCAAGTATGGGTATACCCGCACCTGGGGCCAGGGCTTCCCGCTGACCGGGGCCAATTATCCCAACCTCTGTTCGCTGCCGGGCAGCGCCAAGGGTCCCTGCAACTCGTCTGCCGCCGGTATTACCAACCTGCCGGCCGGAAACGCCTCCAACCTCATGCCGGCTGTCAGCTTCAACCAGGATAACGGCCCCGTGGCACCGTCCAACTGGTCATCCACCTCCAGCACCGGGCCGGTGGCGACCAACGCTTACACCATCATCGACAACCTGCAGTGGATCAAGGGTCGCCATAACATCACCTTCGGCGCACAGGTGCAGTGGCTGGAGACCAACGGCGGAAGCTACGGCGGATATAGCCAGGCAATCAGTCTCAGAACAGACGCATACGACACCGAGACCGGCACGACGAACACCGGGCAGAATGGAGACACCTACGCCAGCTTCCTGGTGGGCGCATTCTACAGCGGCAGCGTATCCGCACAGACCATCCAGGACGTGGGCGCCCGCTACCGGCCCATGGCTCCCTATGTGCAAGACAACTGGCAGGTCAGCTCCAAGCTGACTCTGAACCTCGGCCTGCGCTATGACTATCTCCAGCCCTACCATGAAGTCCATGACCGCATCGCGTTCTTGAATGTCAACAAGATCAATCCCATCGTCGGCATCCCCGGAGTATTGGAGTATGCCGGCTTCCCCGACCCCGCAAACTTCCCCGCCATCCCCGGTGGCCAGGGTGTCCCAGCCGAGTCCGCGGCGCAGGTCTTCGCTGAGTACTCGCCCTACATCTGCCACTGCACTACGCCGGTTCATCCCTACAACAAGAACTTCGAACCGCGCATTGGCTTCTCCTACGCCTACAACCCAACCACGGTCTTCGCGGGAGCCTTCTCGCTCAACCTGACCCACGCCGGCGGCTCTGGCGGCGGTTCTGGAGCCACCTCGGCAACCGGCAACAATGGCGAGTACGCGCACACCTCCAGTTGGAGCCAGAACGGCAGCACCGGGTCTCCTGGCTTCTTCCTCAACCCGGGACTTGTTGGGGCTCCGCCCCCGGCCGTAGAGCAACCCCCGTGCCAGGGGACGCAGCCGCAAAGCACCGTCAGCTGCCCCGGCCCCGGTTCTCCGAACATCCCCTGCATCACGGCCGGCACCTGCAGCCCCTACTCCGCCTTGCCTCCCTGGACCGTACCTGGAGTTACGGTCAATCCGCTCCAATCCACCGGCAACTATAACTTCACCAGCTACTTCGCCGACCATCTCAACGACTATGCATGCTCCTCCTCGGACAATGTCAGCTGTGTGCCGGGCGGTGTCAACTTCGCCGATCCCTACTACGGCGGTCGCGGTCCTCAGTTCCTCAGCTACAACTTCTCCATCCAGAGGATGATCAACAAGAAGGCAGTCCTTACCATCGCTTACGCCGGCTCGCAAACTCACTTCCTGCCGGGTGGCGCTGGCCGGGGACCTGCCACCAACGCGTTCTCGCCGGATTACATCCAACAGATCAAGGGTTCCTACACCGGCGCCTGCTCCACCGGCTGCACCGTACCCTATCCGGGGTATGCAGGTTCCAACGCAACTGTCGCCCAGGCGCTCAAGCCGTTCCCGCAATTCTCGGGTTTGACCGATCTGTGGGGAAGCACAGGAAACGCCAACTACAACGCGCTCCAGATCACCGTCATCCAGCGGCCCTGGCATAATCTGTCCGGCTTCATGAACTACACCCGGGCCAAGCAGCTCGACGATACCGGCCACCACCGCACGCAGTTTCCGCTCGGTCCGCAGGATGGAAACTTCACCTTCAACATGGATGCCAACCGCGTTGATCGCGGTCTGGGTCAGAACAATCAGACCAACGCGCTCAACCTCACCTGGGTCTATGCCTTCCCCATCGGCCGTGGACAGGCGTTCTTCGCCACCAACCGCATCGCGTCTCTTATCGGTGGCGGCTGGCAGCTCTCCGGCATCTACAAGTACCGCGATGGCTATCCGATCCAGGTTACCGGAGCGGCCTGCATGGCTAACTCGGTCGATGGCGGAACGTGCATGCCCGACTATGTGCCCGGCTTCAACAAGAGCCAGGCGCGGATCAATGGCCGCTGGGGCCGCGGTCCCGGAGCCAATGCGGAGAACATCAGCACAATCAGCTATCTCAACATCAACGCCTTCCAGTGCCCCGACTCTGCTCCAAACAACATCGGGTATTCGTGCGGTTCCACCAACGAGCCGAACACCACCTACAAGATCGGCAACATAGGCCGCTCTGCTCCCGACGGCCTCACCGGACCCGGCTGGTGGGATGTCGATCTTGGCCTCCGCCGCACCTTCGTCGTACGCGAAACCGCCACGCTTCACCTCACCTTCCAGGTCGAGGCGGACATCAGCAACTCCACCAACTCAACCTTCTTCAACCTGGCCAGTTCCGCCTGGGCATCCAGTTACAGCTCGAATTATGGCCAGGTCGGCGGTCAGAACCAGAGCATCCAGCCGCGCGATATGCAGTTCGCAGGCCGGTTCCGCTTCTAACTCAACCCCACGTACCAACCCAACGGCGGCCGTGCAGATCCTTTGCATGGCCGCCGTTTTCTTTCCCAAAGGGCTGCCAACTTACCCGGCAATCCGGCAAGAATCCGCTCGTGCGGTGTAGTTGACATGTTGCTGAATGACCTGTTCGGCGCACGCGGCCACGGTCTTGGTTGAGTGCATTTGCGGATTTATTCCCTACCCTCAGCGCTTTTCCTTCCGGACCACACGCACGTCCTGCGCCATCGTTCGCGGCAGGTCAAACGTCTTCGCCGAACGCCCCACGCTCACCCGGTATGCCTCCGCCTCCGGCGACGCGCTCTTCCGCACCCGCAGCATCGCGCCCGGCGTTATCCCGCAGGCCTCAATCCGCCTCAGGTTCCCGGCGTCGCGGTCGGATACGCTCTCAATCCGGTACGTCCCTTCCCGCGCCACGTCCGCCAGCGCAATCGACTCCGGCGCCGCCATCACGCCATCCAACGTCGGGATCGAGTGCCCGTGTGGGTCAATCTTCGGGTGCCCCAGCTTGGCCGCAATTCGTTCCTCGAAGCGCTCCGAGATGAAGTGTTCCAGCCGTTCCGCCTCGTCGTGCACCTCTTCGATCGGGTAGTCCAGCACCTTGTACAGAAACGTCTCGATCAGCCGGTGGTGCCGCACCACCTCCAGCGCCCGCCGCTTGCCGGCCGCGGACAACTGCACCCCTCCATGCCGCTCGTACTGCACCAGCGGCGCGGCCGCGCCGGCCAGCTTCTGCAGCATGTTGGTCACCGACGCCGGCGCCACAGCCAGCCGTTCCGCCAGTGCCTTGATGGTCACACGACTCTCCGCCGGCCCTCCCAGGTACAGGATGGCCTTCAGATAGTTATCCACCGATTCCGTACTGCCGCTCGCCTGCCGTTGCGGGGACATGCCACCCTCCCATCCACCTTCAGTTTGACCCATAACCCAGATTTAGGTATACCTAATTATTAGGTTCGCCTAACTTAGCTCGATCCGGAACGCCGCAGCCCCCTCCCCACGCTCCCGCTCGCAACGCCCGATTGGCTCACCGCGTCTCAGGAACAGCATGCCCAACCATCCTGCACAGTACGACCAGACCGGCGCGGGACAGGGCGCCTTGCAGCGTGGCTTCCTGCCCAACTTCCACCGCAACGAGATGTGGACCTACTTCGGCCCTGCGTTCGTCGCTTCCGTCGCCTACATCGACCCCGGCAACTTTGCCACCAACATCCTCGGGGGCACGCAGTTTGGCTACCGCCTGCTCTGGGTCCTGCTCTGGTCCAACGCCATGGCGATGCTCATCCAGTATCTCTCCGCCAAGCTCGGCATTGTCACCGGCCTCACTCTGCCGCAGAACTGCCGCAAGCACTTCTCCCGCCGCGCCACCATCGGCCTGTGGCTGGCTGCGGAGATCGCCGCCGTCGCCACCGATCTCGCCGAATTCCTCGGCGCGGCGATCGGGCTCGACCTCCTCTTCGGTCCTCTTCTCTACGCGCACGGCATCTCGCCTGGAGAGTCGCTCCTTATCGCCGCGCTCGTCTCCACCGTCCTCGTCTTTGCCATCCTCGCGCTCGATCTCGCCGGCTTCCGCTGGCTGGAGCGCGGCATCATGGCCTTCGTCGCCATCATCGGCGTCTCCTACGCCTTCGAGATCTTCCTCGTCCATCCCGACTGGAAGCTTGCCACCATCCACACTCTTCTTCCCTCGCTCGACCGCTCCTCCGCACAGAACTTCCACGACAGCATCTACGCGGCCGTCGCCATGCTGGGCGCCACGGTGATGCCCCATGTCGTCTATCTTCACTCCGCGCTGGTGCAGCCCCGCCTCAAAGAGCTCACCGGATCCGCGCTTCCCGCCACGGCTACGCTGGAGCACCTGGAAGCGCGCAACCAGCCCACGGCGCTCCCCCGCCGCGCTATCCTCAGCCGCTTCCTCCAGTACGAGCTCATCGACGTCTTCGTCGCCATGAACGGCGCCTGGCTCATCAACTCCGCCATGATCCTCATGGCCGCCGTCGCCTTCGTCCACACCAGCACCCTGCAACCCACCATACAGCAGGCCTATCAGACGCTCGGACCGCTCTTCGGGCGCGCCGCGGCCGTGGTCTTCGCCGTCGCGCTCCTCTGCTCCGGCCTGTCGTCCTCCACGGTCGGAGTCATGGCCGGTCAGGTCATCATCGAGGGCTTCCTCGATATCAAGTTCCCCATCTTCCTACGCCGCCTCATCACCGTCATTCCGGCCGTCGTCATCATCGCCACCGGCCTGGACCCGCTGCGCATCCTTGTACTGTCGCAGGTGGTGCTCAGCTTCGCGCTGCCCTTCGCGCTCATCCCGCTGCTGCTGCTCACCAGCCGCGCAGACGTCATGCAGACCTTCGCCAGCGCGCGCCGCACACGCATCGCCGGCTGGCTCTCCGTCGCCGTCATCATCGTCCTCAACGCCGTTCTGCTCGGCCAACTCGCCTTCAGTTCCTAAGGCTCCGGACGTCCGCAACAAAAAAGAGCGCGGCAGGAATGGCATTTCTTCGCCATCCCCACCGCGCCGAACAATGCCCGAATCACTCCAGGGCTAACTCGCGCTACATGTGCCCTCGGTCGTCCTTCTTGTCTTCTTGCGGATGCGCAACCGGAGCCTGATGCTGCGGCTCGGCCGGCCTTGCCTGCGGCTGCGGTTGTGGTGCCGGCCTTGCCTGCGGCTGCGGTTGTGGTGCCGGCCTTGCCTGCGGCTGGGGCGGCGGCGCCGGCCTCGCCTGTGGCTGTGGCTGCGGACGAAACTGTGGTTGGGCTTGCGGTTGGGTTTGAGGTTGAGGACGATACTGCGGCCGCGTCTGCTGTGGCTGTGCTTGTGGTTGTGGCTGTGGCTGTGGCTGAGGCTGAGCCTGCCGCTCCTGTGGCCGGTACTCAGGCCGTGTCGGCTGCGGCTGAGCTTCCGGTTGTGCTGTCCGCGTCTGTGGCTGGGCCTGCGGCTGGGCACGATACTGCGGCTGGGCCTGCGGTCCCCGTTGATCCGGCTGTGCCTGCGGCCGGTTCTGGAACCCCGGCTGGGCCTGAGCGGGCCGCGTTTGCGGCTGGGCCTGTGGTCCCCGTTGATCCGGCTGTGCCTGCCCTGGACGCGCAAATGGCGCAGCACCGCCCGGCTGGGGTCCACGCGCCGCCGGCATGGCCTGCGGAGCAGCTGCGCGCGGCAGCGCCGCCGGCATCCGATGGTCCGACACAATCGGGCTGGCCGCCGCCGCAACCGCCGGCCGCCCGCGGTTTTGGTTGTAGAACTGCTGCTTGTTCTGCGCCGACTGTTGCCGCAACTGTTCCTGTGCCGGCATCGGAGCATTGCGCTGCTCATGCAGCACGGCTATCTCCGCCGGTCGAGGGGCCGCACGCAGGCCGCCACGGCCGCCATTGAAGCTCACGCCCCCGGCAAACCTGGCATCGCCGCCATTGTGCATGTAGACGTTGTGGACGACGGTCACATTCACTCGGTTGTACCTCGTGTTGTAGAAGAAGTGCCCGCCGTTCCAATAGCCGCCGTCGTAGCCATAGCCGGTGTATCCAAACCCGTAGTTGATGCCGCCATAGAACCCGATGTGCAGTCCCCAGAACCCATGGTGGAAGCGGTAATATCCGCCCGTATAGCCCCAGTAGCCCGGCGTCCACAATCCGCCGGAATACGGCGGCTCGACCCAGGCGCCCGGCACCCAGTAGTATCCGTCGGGCGACCACGCCCAATAGCCCGGCGTCCAGATGTAATCCGGCCCCGGCGCGTACGGCTGTTCATAGTCGGGCAGCGGCGGCGGAGGATCGCTCGCCTGCGCCTCGGTCAGGTCCGCATCGTAGGCATCCTGCGCCTGCTGCTGCGAATCGTTATCCGCATTCGGATCGCTGTAGCTTCCATCGGGCGCCCGCCGCTCTATCGGAGCCGCCTGCTGCTGCTGGTAGTCCTCGCTCTGCTGTTGCGGCGTGTACTGCGCGTTCTGGGCCAAGACCTGCGCGGGCTGCGCCGTATCGCCACTCGCGCTCACCGGCGCCATGTTGGCGCTCGCCGGGTCGCTCACGTCCCCTCCCACGGCATTCTGCGCGGAGCTCTTGTGGCAGCCTGCCGCGCTCCACAGCAATGCCATGCCCAGGCCCAAACCGGCCAAGCTCCTCCAGCGCATCCCCAACTGCCGTACTCCGTTGCCCTTGATTCCAACTACGCCTGCACCAACGACTGTTCCTGCCAGGTCCCGGTCCTTCATCTTCGCTCTCCCATCGTTCCGCGGCCATGGAACCGCCGCCATCCGTAAGATGCACAATTCCCGTGCCAGCGAGCCGGAACGCAGCAATAATCGGGCTCCGCCTGCTTGCATGTGATTGACGCGACGCGTCTACGGTCCAATCGCGGTTTATTTGCCAGCTGGATAGTTCACCGTCTCGCCTGTCCGCCCGTTGGTCACGGCAAAGCTCCCGTCCGCATGCCCGGTCAGCTTCAGCCAGTTCGCGGCATCGGCTGTCCCCGGTGCGGCGGGCAAGTTCGCAATCCGCGACTCCGCAACGTTCTTCGCACCCGCGGCCTCGGCCGTGTGCAACTGCCACATGTCCTTCAGCCGCGCAGTGCCCTGGATCGTGTCGTACGTCGAAGGCGCGCCGCCCTTATGCGGGCCATCGTCCTCGATGGCGACCCGCGGGGCAATCGCGTCCACCAGCGCCGGGCTGCCGCTGTTCACCAGCCCGTGGTGCGACACCACGTACACATCCACCATACCCAGCTTGTTCGCCGGGCACGCCAGTCCACGCTCCTTGTTCCACGTCAGGTCGCCGAGGTCCAGAATCCGCAGCTTGCCAAAGGTCAGCACCATCCCCACCGAGCGGTCGTTCTCCGTCCCCTCCGCGTCCTTCAGCGGCGATGCCGCGCACGCAGCATTCGGCGAGCCGCCGGCCGCCAGCGGCTTGGCAATCACCTCGCCGTCCGCGCTCACCACTTCTACATGCATCGCCTTCACGGGCAGCACGTCGCCCGGCTTCACCACCAGGTGCTCCGCATGGGAATCCGCCAGCACCTTCTGGTACGCCGTCCATCCCGCCACCGTGGACGCGCCCCCCTGCACCGCTTCGCTCTCGCGGTTGATGCCGTGGTCGATGAACCGCCCCACCGGCACCAGCGCCACCAGTTGCGGCAGCCCGCCCACATGGTCGGAGTGGTAGTGCGTCACCACCAGGTTGTCGATCTTGGTCACGCCCGCCAGCTTGCACACCGCCGCAATCCGCCCGGCATCGCGCGGCGCGTTGGGATTCCTGGCGTCCGGCGATCCCGTATCCACCAGCAGGCTCTCGCCATCCGGCATCACAAACAGCGTCGACTGCCCACCCTCCACATCAACAAAATAAACTTGCAGATCGCCCTTGCCGCTCTTCGCCGCGTCCGCCTTCGCCGCACTGCTCTGCGCGCTCGCCGCCGTTCCCACGGCCAACAAACCGGCCAACACTACACTCCACAGCTTTCCCATGCGCATTATCCCCTCATTTCGCGGCCATCGCCGCCGGATTCCTGCCAGCCTTGGCATCATCGCACAAACGCGATTCCACTTTCCTTTCCCATTTGGATCGGAAGAACCATGCCGTCGTATACTTCCGGTGCCAGCATATTCAAGCAGCACGAACCACGGACGGGAGTAAACCAGATGCCCCGGCGTCCTTCTCGCCAATCCGCCAAACTGCTCCTCTCGGCGGTCGCGTTCCTCGTCGTCCTCCCCGCCGCGCATGCGCAGCTCGAGCACAAAGGCCCTGCCAACCTCATTGCGCTCGCGCAGAACACGCCGCCCTACGACGTCGCCTCCGTCCGCGTCAACAACAATGCCGCCGACACCGGCAGCCTGAACTTCCACGACGACGCCCTCATCGTCCGCAACCTGCCGCTGGACTACATCATCGAGTTCGCCTACGACATTCCGTCCGACCGCGTCAGCGGCCTCCCCGGCTCGCTCAAAGATCAGCGGTTCGACATCGACGCCAAGGTTGTGCCCTCCGACGGAAGCAAGCCGCCCGAGACCACCGCCTCACAGGACCAGGCCAAGCTCATCCTGCTGCTGGTGGACCGGTTCCAGCTCAAGGTGCACATCGAACCCAAGGTGATGCCCACCTATGACCTCGTCGTCGCCAAGGGCGGCCCCAAAGTCAAACTCTCCCAGGACGAGCTCAAGGACAGCACCTGGAACATCAACGGCGAAAACACCAGCAAGGTCCTCACCGGCAAAGGCGCCGCCATGGGCGACCTCGCCTCCGCCCTCACCGACGAGGTTCACCGCAAGGTCATCGATAAAACCGGCCTTACCGGCCACGCAGACATCACCCTCAAATGGTCCGACGATGTCGCCGCGGAAGCAGGCGGCCCCAACGTCATCTCCATCTTCACCGCGCTCGAAGACCAGCTTGGCCTCAAGCTTCAGCCCTCCAAGGGCTCCGTCGACACCCTCGTCATCGACCACGTCGAAATGCCCTCCGAGAACTGACCCGGCGCCTGGCCGACACACTGCCTAAATCCATGCCACAACTTTCCTCTATTCGCCGCAAATCTTTGCACATCCCCGGCCATCGACAGGGATAAACCGTTTCGTTTCAGCTAGGCAAAACGGTCATTCGATTGCTTTCTCTACGTGTGCAGCCAATCTTTCTTCCGGAGAAAACGCCATGAAGCACCTGTATGCAGTTCTTGGAATCACCCTGTTGGCTGTCGGCGCCTCAGCCGTTGCAATGGCTGCTCC
>Ga0302197_10004109_pt1 | contig 12941 bp, 15 predicted proteins | sample II_Bog_N2_1_FD_193526 | JGI IMG/M metagenome (GOLD analysis project Ga0302197, IMG submission 193526) | Peat permafrost microbial communities from Stordalen Mire near Abisko, Sweden - II_Bog_N2_1 | ecosystem: Environmental > Terrestrial > Soil > Wetlands > Peat | place: Sweden: Abisko...
CCGGTCGTCAGTTGTATGCATTCAGCAATTCCGGAGGCGGTGAGCCATGGAGAGACCGGCCTGTTGTGTCCTGAAAGGATGCCCGGCCCACTTGCCGAGGCTTTGTTGATCTTCCTGAAAGATCAGAACTTTTGGGACCGGGCGAGCGCTCGGTCAATATCCTGGGTGCGGGAGCGCTTCGACATCGCGAAGCAAACGGTGAAACTGGAACGGCTGTACGACGAATGCCGAGAGCAATAAAACTGGAACCGCGCCGCACAGAAGGGTACAGTCATCCCGCCACACCTTACAGTGTTATGCCGAGACAGGCCGCGACGACGATATGGCGGCCACCGCCCCTGTCGCCGCAATCGAAGGCCGAAGCGTCGCGCAAGTTCGCCGGGTCTGCGGGTTTGACGGAGCGGACTTGTCGCAGTTGCCGCTGTCGTGGCGCTTGGCGCTCGAATAATAAAGTGAGCAATACTTATCATTTAGGAGTACGCTGTGACTGCCATCACAACCTGGAAGTGGATCCGGCCCCATCGCTCTGCGATTGTGTGACTGTCCCAGGCCAGCCCGGAAAGGCTTCCGCCCGTGCTAGATCCCATGCAGTCCATGAAGTCGTGTCAGAACTTATGTACCGAGGTCCCCGAAGAGGTATACGACCTTGTGCTAACCTCCCTCACTGACATCCCAGGAGAGAACGAAGGCGGCAGAGAACGCGATGATCGTGCCATCGCGATTGCTCCAGCGATGGCGAGGGATGGATGGAGGTTCTGCCCCTGCTACGCCGCGAGGAGAACCCTTCAGCACTATCGAATCTTCGACTTGGTTCATACCAACATGGCGAATCGATTGGCCCACCGAATATTGTTGACCGGGGTGGAAGACAGACCGGGGCCCAATGCATGGGAGCGCTTATGCCCTTCAGCAAGCTAAGCCAGGAGGCTCTTGCCGACTACGCTCTCATGGGCGTGAATGCGACTTGGCGTCACGGAGCCAAGCTCTTCCAGGAGGACACGGCAAGCGATGGAGTCTTTGTGCTCAAGTCTGGGCAGGTAAAGCTATCCTGCACGTCGAAAGATGCCCGGACACTCATTCTCAGGATTGCCTTGCCGGGAGAAATCCTTGGACTTAGCGCCGTCGTCTCTACCTCGAATTACGAGGTGACAGCGGAGGCCGTTCATTCCGCAGAGGCCAAAGTGATTCCACAGCTAGTGTTTCTTGCCTTTCTCAAGAAACACGGTGGAGCGAGCCTCCATGTGGCAAGAATGCTGTCGGCTGAGTACCAGGATGTGTTCTGCGACGCGCGCCGCCTTGCCCTCTCAGAATCATCGGCGGCGCGACTCTCCGGTGTGCTACTTGCATGGGGTATAGCTCAATCCATAGGAAAGGCGGAGATGAGCTTCACTATGACGATGTCCCATACGGAGTTAGGGAACGTTGTAGGCTGTGCGCGTGAGACTGTTACCCGTCTGCTCGGTCGATTCAGGCGAGAGAACCTGATCGTGATTCGCGGCATGCATATTCTTATCCCGTCGCCAGAAAAGCTGGAGAGGATGTCGGCATGATCGCATTCACACACCAGAACGGAGTAGGTCATCCGAAAGGCTAGTCCGTGGATCACATTTTCTGACTGTGTAACTCCGTCAATGTACGAAAGTGCATTGGTGGGGACAGGGGTGAATCGGACAGTCCCATGAAACCAACGGCAATGATTGAGCAAGACGAAGACGGATGGTGGGCTCACCAGAAACTGGATGATTGGACCGTTTTGGGTCATGGAGGTACCCAAGAGGAGGCGTTGACGGACCTGGAGAAGCAGGTTGCTGGCTTTGCCGATTTTTTGAAGCGGACCGGGGAAAACACGCCGGCGGCTGTGAGATGACTTCCAGGTTGAGCATCGAAGAGATACACAAAGGCACGGTGTTGCACGGCCACTACACGTGGGGCAAAGGGAAGAGGCTATGGCATGAGGCTTCAAGAGGCAACGGTCTTGATGGTAGATGACGAACCCGAATTGCTGGAGCTCTTCTCGGCGTGGCTCGAGCACGAGGGATGCCTGGTATTTACCGCGACCAATGGAGTTGAGGCTCTGAAGGTGCTGGAGGCCGAGAAGATCGACGCTTTGATCTCGGATGTCTACATGCCGGTGATGGACGGAGTGGCGCTGGTGCGGACCGCCTACGAGAGGAAGATCTTGATCCCCAGCATCATTTTGGTAACCGGACTACGCGATCTGTGGCCACTCGAATCGCTTGGGCATGGAGTCTACACAGTGCTTGATAAGCCACTGAAGCGGAAGGACCTGCTTCTTGTTCTGCAGAATAGCCTGACGGAAGCCTCCTTCGAGATAGGCGCCTCTCTTGTACGAAACGAAGGAGAATTTCAACCTGCTCTTCTACCAACTATTACTAGGCTGCTGTAACGTCAGCTATTGAGTAAGTTCGCGACGTAGTACTCGGTGCAGCGCCCGCCCCGCACCGCCCCAGCACGTGCTGCGGCCATTTAGTCGGCGTGTCCCCAGCCTGTGGAGCCCTACGATTCGCCTCCGGACTTCGCGTCGACCGTCCAGCCAAGCTGCCGAGCTTGCCGGAACCCGGCTCGGTCGCCGAGACATAAGAGGTTCGCGTCACAATTGTCGTTCGATAACAGCCCAGGCGATGTTGCCCTTGTCTCACTGTTGGATGGGTGCGCAGCTTTTCTGCGCTGCAACGCTGGTTTGCGCTATCTCCCATAATTCTCTAGAGTTGTTATGCGACCTGTGGCCCACCAGGAAGCGACGGTCGTCGAGATGCTCCAGCCGGTGCAATTGCAGCACGACCTCAGTTTTCTCTGGAAACCGCAGTTGCGGTGGCTGGATGTCCTCTCCGACTCGTTCATCGCACTCACCTATTTTCTGATTACGTTCGCTCTCATCGGCATCGTTCGGAAGCGCAAGGATATTCCTTTCAACCGTGCCTTCTTCTGCGTTGTCGGCTTCATCATCGCCTGCGGAATTACCCGTGCGATGCAAGTTGTAACGCTATGGTTTCCGATCTACTGGGTCAGCGGCCCACTTGAGGTGCTTACCGCCGCGATCTCGATCGCAACTCTGGTCATGCTGGGACGCGCGAGCCCGTCCATCCTGGCGATCCCTGACAAGATGGCCGACCACAAGTTCAGCGAGTTGATTGAGGACGCTCCGGACGCGATCCTCGAAGTGGATGCAAAGGGCACAATCATCCTCGCAAACCAGACTGCCGAAACAATGTTCGGATATCGCCGAGAGGAGCTGCTTGGCAGCAATGTGGACCTTCTTGTCCCGGTCGGAAACCGGAGCAGGCACAAGGATCACCGGCAAGGCTTTGTTCACTCAGGAACAGCGCGAGTCATGGGTCAGGGCATGGGCGACCTCTACGCCCGCCGGAAGGATGGGTCCGAGGTCTCGGTGGAGATTGGTCTCAACCCGGTAAAGACCGAGGATGGCATCCATACCACGGCTGTTATACGCGATGTTACCGAGCGAAAACGCACCGAACAGCAACTTGAGCGCACCGTCGTGCAGCTCAACTCCCTGCTGGAAAGCACGACGGTGTGCGTTCTGGCGGTTGACTCCGCGTGGACCATTCATTACTTGAACCGAAACGCGGCGTCACTGTTGAGTGTGGACAGAGATATCCAGGGAATGACTCTGTGGGATGCATTCCCGGCGCAACTGCCGGAAGAGCGGACCATTCTGCGCAAGGTGATGGAGACCCGCCAGCCCGCTTGGTATGAGAGCTTCTATCCACCGCTCGACCTGACGACAACGGTACAGGCTCATCCCTGGGAGGACGGTGGGGTCGCGGTGTTCTTCAGCGACATCAGCGGCCAGAGGCGGCTGGAACGGGAGTTGGAGATCGCCAACCGCAGGGCCGAATCTGTGCTGGAGAATACCAACGTCGGAATCTTTGCCGTGGATCGTGACTGGGTATTTCGGTATGTCAACGAGGACGCAAAGAAGTTGTTGAAGGCCAGGGACCTGCTGGGGAAAGATATGTGGAAGTCCTTTCCCGGAATGACCGCCGAGACCACGGAGCGTATGCGGCAGGTGATGTCCACCCGCACGCCAGCCGGGTTCGATTCCTACTACCCGCCGCTCGACCTCTCGACTCACCTGTCGGTGAATCCATGGGAAGAGGGAGGGATTACGGTTTGTTTCAGCGACATCAGCGAACAGAAGCGGATGCAGCGCGAGCTGGATTGGGAGCGGGTGATGCGCGAGCAGCGGCTTGAAGTGCTTGCGAGGTTCTCCGCCGGGATCGCGCACGAGATCAAGAATCCGATGGCCATCATCCATGCCCGGGCAAGCGACCTGGTGGAGTTAGCTGCGAACGGAGAGGTTCTCTCCGCCGCAGTGGTGACCAGGACGTGCGAGAGCATTGTGAAGACCTCCGACCGGGTGATACGGATTCTGCGCGGACTTGCTGCACTGGCCCGTGAGGGGGCCAACGAACCCATGCTGGGAGCCAGTCCGGGTGAGATGGTCGAACAGGCGATAGAACTAGTGCAGGTACGATACCGCACCAACGGAATCCAAATCGACTCCATCGTGCCAGACGGGCTTCCACTGGTCGAGTGCCGCGAGGTGCAGATTGGCCAAGTGTTGTTGAACCTGTTGAACAACTCGTTCGACGCGATCGAAGCCTCTAAGACCAGCGAGCGCTGGGTGCGAGTTGAGGCGTCCCGAGTTAGCTCCGAAGAGGGTGTCGAGCAGCTTCTGATCGACGTGGTGGACAGCGGCCCGGCGCTTTCGACCGAGGTAATAGAACACTTGATGGAGCCTTTCTACACCACCAAACCGTTCGGGGGTGGAATTGGCATAGGGCTCAGCGTCTCACGCGCGATCGTGACCGCCCATGGCGGGACCCTCGAACTGCGCGACTGCCATGGGCATACCTGTTTTCGATTGACACTGCCCGTGAATGCCGTGCGGGTGGACGGCGTGGCGGCATGAGGCTGGAAGACGCCACGATTCTTATAGTCGATGATGAGCCGGACCTGCGGGAGATATTCTCTGCGTGGCTCGAATGCGAGAGGTGCACCGTGCTGACGGCCTCGAACGGCATGGAGGCGCTTAGCATCCTGGAAACGACCAAGGTCGACGTCCTGCTCTCCGACATACGCATGCCCGTCATGGACGGGGTGGAATTGGTGCGGGAGGTCTTCAAGAGGAAACTGGAGGTCCCAAGCATCATTTTTGTCTCCGGTTTCGGGGTTGTGCATCTGCGCGAGATGTACGGCCTTGGCGTCGAGGCAATGATCGAGAAGCCGCTGACCCGCAAATATCTTGTGCAGGTACTGCACGATACCCTGAAGGAGCGTGAGGAGCTTTGGCTGATACCCTCGGCGAGGCCAGTGGAAGAGGTTGAGTTGGCGATGGGGAGCCTGGCAGAAACCGAAGCAACCTGCCAATTCCAGATGGGTAAGGGAGGTTGTTGCTTCACCAGCGACCGTCCGCTCACCGAGGCAACGACGATCGGCCTATCGATCGAGTTCGCCGGGGATGGGCGGAAGCTAAAGGCGCAGGGCGCAGTCAGGTGGTTTGACGACGCGACTTCGCAGGCAGGGGTCTCGTTTCTCTATCTCGATTCTTCGTGCCGGGACTGGGTGATTGCCGGGATGCGCAAGTGGGCCTATCGCAGCTTCATTCCGGAGTGCCGCTGCGACACGTCTGATGTGTCGTCTGGAGATGCAGCTCAGACGATCGTTGGGGCTTCGATACCGAGGTAGCCGAGGGCACGACCCATCGTGGCATCGCGCGAGGACTGCGGTGGCCAGCAGCAGCCACGTAAGCGGGTCAGCGTCGCCCTTCGATTTTGTCCTGATGAGCGCTTCGGTGATGACGAACCTCTGGCCACCGGTGGCCTGGTTGTCGACATACCTGTTCGCGACCTCCGGCCCGACATGAGCTGCTCTGTTGCCGTGCCTATTTGTCATATAGCAGACTTGAACGAAGCCGCTGGTGCGGCGGACGCTTTCGCGTGCGACTGATCCGGCATTTGCGGCTGCCGAGGTAGTTTGGGACGCAGAGGAGGAACTTTCTGTGAACGCACTACGTCAGCTCATGCTTGAGGAGTTGCGTTGCCGCAACTTCGCCGATACAACCGTCCGCACCTACCTGCACAGTGTTCCGCACTTTAGCCAGTACTTCCGTCGTCCGCCCGATCAGTTTGGCCCTGAGGAGATTCGCAAGTATCAGGCAGCACTATTCACCATCAAGGAGGACACAAGTACAGCTCATGAGCCGGCCTCGTGGAGATGGCCGACATCGTCCGCTGTGCTGGACAGTCTTTCCTTGAACACAGTCGCAGGTGGATCAACTGGCAGCACCAGAAGGTGCTGCTGGCTATCGCGCGCTGCCGCACTGCCGCGCTGGGCGGACATCGCGATCGCTGCACCGGCTGCGGACATGCAACTGCCATCTCCTACAACTCGTGCCGAAACAGGCACTGCCCGCGCTGCCAGGGCAACGCGCGCCGACGCTGGCTCCAGGCGCGCGAGCGGGAATTCCTGCCCACGCTCTACATCCATGCCGTGTTCACTCTGCCGCGGAACTGGCCCCGCTCGCGTTGCAGAACAAGCGGCTCATCTACAACCTGCTCTTTCACTCGAGCGCTGAGACCCTGCTTGTGATCGCCCGCAATCCACGACACCTCGGGGCCGAGATCGGCTTCTTCAGCGTGCTCCATAGCTGGACTCAGCGCCTGCAGTTTCATCCGCATATCCACTGCGCCATTGCGGCCGGTGGTCTCGCTCCGGATCACACAAGCCGCACCTCCGCCCGGCGTTCCTTCTTCCTCCCCCATCGGCGGCTCAGCCGCGTCTTCCGCGGCAAGTTCGTCGCCGGACTGCGCAACGCCTTCCAGCAAGGTGAACTCCGGGTCCACGGCAGCTTGCTGCCTCTGGCCCAGCCACGTGCCTTCGCCGCGGGGCTGCGAGTGTTGTCCCGTCACGACTGGATCGTCTACTCCAAACGGCCCTTCGGCGGCCCGGAACATGTGCTGCGTATCTCGGCGCCTACACCCATCGCGTCGCCATCTCGAACTCCAGGCTGGTCGCTCTCTCCAAGGACACTGTTACCTTCCGCTGGCGCGACTCCGCCCACGGCAACAAGAAAAGGCTCATGTCTCTGACCGTCGACGAGTTCCTGCGCCGCTTCCTGCTCCACCTGTTGGCGCCCGGCTTCGTGCGCATCCGCAACTTCGGCTTTCTCGCCAACCGCAAGCGCGCCACTCTCCTGCCGCTCTGCCTCCAACTGCTCGGCAGCGCAGAGAAGACAACTGCTTGGGAGGCTTCACCGTCCACTAACCAGATTCACTCGCTCTGGAACTGTCCGGTCCGCGGCGGAACCATGCGCGTCGTCGAACGGCTGCCCGCCGCGCAACTCCTGCTGCGCTCACCACCGCAAGCCGACCGGTGCGCTGATCGAGTTCAGCCACTTACCAGACCCGCTCGGCCCCATTCAAGATACATAGCCCTCCGGGGGCGACTTCCTTCAAGTCGCTGTATCCGAAGCGCCCCCCAAAGCGCACGCGAACTCGAACTGTCGCATGTGGGCGCTCCAGATACAGCACTAAGACTCTACAGGCGGAACCCGATGCCCCCTTTTCGCCGATGTGCTTGTCACGGGGGGTGCTCTAAATCGTTCGAAAACCCTCTTGAGGAGTTCAGGCGAGTAGATTGCGGTCTTACCGTCATCAAACGAAATGGCCAAGCCATCTGCCATTCTCTCCACCGCCGTTACGCGGGATCGGAGTGAGTTCGGGGTTTCATGCCGAAATTAACGCCACGCAAATGCCCGGCCGGTCTGTTCGCCAGTCGCCTCTGTCTCAAAGCCGACCAACGGCGGACTTGCAGGCGGCCCCAGGTCAATTGACGGGCGCAGACTCAGCCCAAGGGGTCTTTACCGAAATGGCGACTTCACAGGCAATTCGTTAGTCTGCAACCGCGATATCTCTTAGCGGCTTGAGTGGTTCAAGCGTGTCGACTGCGCTTTGCGGATCGTGCGCGTTGGCCAACTGATTGGCTGCCGAGAGGGAAAGTGGGCGACCGAACAGGTATCCCTGAGCTTGCTGACACCCGATGCTTGCAAGGGACGTTGCCTGCGCGTGTGTTTCGACGCCTTCGGCGGTGACAGTCAGGGAGAGACTCAGTCCCAGCGCCACGATCGTATTCACGATGGCCGCCGCTTTCGGGTCCTCCTCCATGCACATGACAAAGGATCGATCGATTTTGACCGCGTCGAAAGGAAACTTCCAGAGATAGGCCAAGCTCGAGTAGCCGGTCCCAAAATCATCGAGTGAAACGGAAACACCAATGGATCTCAATTGCATCAGCTTGCTGTGTACCCTATCTGTGTCCTGGAGCCAGAGGCTCTCCGTTACTTCCAACTCGAGGCGGGCGGGGTCGAGGCCACTCGACTTCAAGGCAGAGGTGACTTCGGCGACGATATCGCCCTGACTGAACTGGACCGGAGACAGATTGATCGCTAGCTTGAGCGGCTTCTTCCATGAAGCGGCGGTTGCGCAGGCGGTCTCAAGTACCCACGCACCGAGAGGGACGATCAAACCGTAGGACTCCGCGACCGGAATGAATGCCGCCGGAGGTTGCGGATCCCAGCCTTCAGGCCAGCGCAACAGAACCTCAAATCCAATCAGATTGCCATCGCGAAGAGTGACAAGAGGCTGATAGGCCAGTTGAAATGCCTTCAAGTCGAGTGCGCGTCGCAGCTCCCGCTCCAACTGCTGGCGCTCGCGGAGGTTCGCGTCCATACCGGCTTCATAGAAGCATACGGTATTGCGGCCCTCAGCCTTCGCCTTATACAGAGCGGCGTCTGCGCAGGAGAAGAGCGCGTCACATTGTTGAGCATCGCCCGGCGCAATTGCAACACCGATGCTCGCGTTACAGATCACCTTGAGACCGTTAATGTCATATGGTTCTCGAAGTATCTCGATAAGGCGACGGGTGAGAAACTCGGCACCTTCGGGCTGACTAATTCCTGCTTGAAGGATGACGAACTCGTCACCGCCCAGTCGTCCGACCATATCTTCTTGGCGGACGGCAGAATTAAGGCGAGCTGCCAGCGCCTTCAGCACATGATCCCCGACACCGTGCCCCAGGTTGTCATTAATTCCTTTGAAGCGATCCAGATCGATCAAGAACACCGCAACGTGAAGATCGTTGCGCCGATTCCACGCAAGCATGCCTTTCATCGCTTCCTCGAGTCGATGCCGGTTCACGGTACCGGTAAGAGCGTCGGTGCCGGCGAGATGCTCAAGGCTGTTGCGCAGGCGGGCGGCGGTCATCCAAAGGAAGCCAAAGCTGAGGCCGGCGATGATGGTTCGGTCAAGCCAGATGTGGTAGAAGCGAAGCGATGCATACCCGGTAAGGCTGCGCACGAGGTTATTCGCCACGTAGAGAGAGAAGAGCGTCCCCATGACAAAAGTGGGGATTTTGGAGCCGAGGGGAGGGTAGCGAAAGAGCAGCACCGCACTGCAGGTTGCGGTAGAGATGGCGATGACGGAGATGAACTCCATGACCAGTTCGGGATTGGGGTGCTGGCGGAGGACGTAGAAGGTGACGATGGTGGCGACGACGGACAGACCCAGGAGCCCGAGCCAGAGATGGCGGCCGCGTTCGACAAACTCGGCGATGGCTTTGTTGAGGAAGCACAACTCCACGAAGAGGAGGAGATTCGAGACGATAGTGGTGAGAAAAACGTCGCTGGGTAGGAAGGAGTGTAGGACGAGACTGACGCCCCCGCAAAAGTTTGAGGCGGCAAACCAATAGTTGGCACCCTGCCTCAACTGACCGATGGAATTGACGACCAGGGTCACACTGAACAGAAACAAGAGACTTGCTTCGACGAAGAAAAGGGTGCGAACGTCCACTAGCGATTCCTTTGCAGGCCCAAATCGAATGGCCCGTGGAACTTGAGGTTCCAGCTTGGCGGGGAACTAACCAGGGTGGCTTCAAGGGATCGTCGCTGGACCCGGATCAGTTGCTTGGCTAAGACGGCCAAAGCGCTCTTTTGGGTCTCCGTAAGCGTTCTCGGCATTGTGTCGATCACACACAACGTGCCAATTGCATGGCCGTCAGGAAGAACTAATGGCATTCCGGCATAGAACCGTATTCCCGGATCGCCTGTGACTAGGGGGTCCTCGGCAGACCGCTCGTCGCGCGTGGCATCCTCTACGACAAGTAAGTTTGGTTGCTGGATGGCTTGCACGCCAGAATACACTCGACGCGAGATCTCCCGTGCCGCAAGCCCGACGGACGCCTTCAACCACTGCCGGTCCGCATCGACAATCGACATGCGGCTGATCGACGCATCGCAGACTTGCGCCGCCAAGTGGACCAACTCGTCAAAGCAAGCCTCGGGAGGCGTATCAAGCAATTGAAGATCTTGTATAGCCCTCAATCGTTCGATTTCCATCATCTCAGCGTCGCTATTCATTATGGGCCCGGGGTGTCTACTCAAGCCTAAGCGTCTCTGGACCCGAATTGGGATGTTTGACCTGCGACTTACGGGTCATTTCGAGGTAGCACAAGTGCGTGTGGTGGCGCCCCGCCCTCCCGAATCACCCTACCTTTACCGTAGTTTTGCCCTACCGTTATCCTTCCTCAGCCGCGACCGCACTCCGACGGGCTTTGACTTGCACGTCCAAGCAGGTTTGGTCGCAGATTTCCGGATTCCGGAAACGGGGTCAGTGGAGGCGGTCCCAGCTTGATCGAGCAGCGCCTTCAGGCGTAAGAGCGCAAGCTTCCGGATACTGGCTTCCTGGTCGTCACTCGATGCCACCGGTTTAGGCCCCCTCTTGAAGGTCTGTCTCGCATCACCACCAGAAATTGAACCGGGTGGAGCGTCGGCCGTGTCTGACAGAAGCTCTGGACGCCACCGGCGATGCCCTGGCCGACGAGAAAGTCGCATCGTGAGTGGGATTTCATGACTTGCCATCGGGCGACGACCCCCAAGGCAACCTGACACTGCGGCGTATGAGAGGAGTAATCCTGAGAATCACGCGTAATCAAAGCTCAATGAGTGACAAGGCCTTACCACGTTTCGAGAACCGGCCGACCACCCCTGAATCGCACAATAGCGATTTGGCCTCAACTGAGGAGGACCCGCGGCTACTCACCTTCAGTTCCCTCTCCCGAGAGTTTACCCTTCCACTCAGACCGTAAAAGGACTAGAGGAACGCTTTTGACATTTGGAGATCTGTGACTTACGCCAGAGGCGGCTTCGCAGCGCCTGGGCAGCTAGATCGAACCCGTCACCGCTTCGCCTTCGTCTTCTTCGGCGCTGGTACAGGAGCCGGCGGCATAGCAGGCATTGGCGTAGGCGTCCAATCTATAAGAGCCATGCCATCCGCCAGGCTGGTCTTGTTAAGGTGCGCGTATCGCGCAGTCATCGCAATCGTGCGGTGACCTGCCGCAGCCTGGACGAGCTTGAGGTTGCCCGTCTTCTCGAGCAAACGTGTACAGAATGTATGTCTGAGGACATGCCAGTGCATATCCTTCAGCTTGGCGCGCTTCACGGCGCTAGTGAACCATGTTCGGTTCTCATGGATCGCAAACACGCACTCCTCAGGCACCTTGGTGCCGCTTCCCTTCTTCCATTCGCGCGGTGCCAGTGGCATCTTCTTCAACTCAAGCAGCGCATGCTCGACTGCGGGGATCATGTGCACCGTACGCGCAGGACCGAACTTAGTCTTGGGGATGATGATCTCTTTCCGGTTGAAGTTCACAGCGGGCCATGTGATCCGGTACTGCTCGCCGCGGCGGACGCCAGTCCCGAGCGCGATGTCAAGCTCATAGATCCTGTGCATCCTCTGTTGCCGTAGGATCGGCTGGGTAGCCGGTGTCTTTTCCACATCCTCCATGAGCACCTTGCGCAGGGCAGCATCCTCTTCCGGATCGAGCCAGCGGATCACCCCCTCCGGCTGCTTCTTCGCCTTGAAGCCACGCACCGGATTGACTGTCACCTTCTCCTGTTCATTTCCCCAGGTGTAGATGGCCGAGAAGACCGTTCTGTATCGGTTCCATGTTCCATCGCTGATCCGGGCACCCTTAGGCGTCTTCAGACTGGAGAGCCAGTCCCTGATCTCGAACGGGCGGATGTCATTGGCTGGCCGATACCCGAACGCTTCCTTGATACATGCAATGCGCTGCGGCGGATTTTCCTGGTCTCGGTAGTGTTCCGGGTCAGACTTGATCTTAGCCAGCAGGCCATCGCACAACTGTCCCAGCGTATGTTCGCCGGCGGGATCTGGCAGAGCAGCAACTTCCTTCGCCGTCATCACTACGGACTTGGCGGAGACGGGGACAACTCCGTCCCCCGACGTCCTCACGTAGCGAACCTTGTCGAGGTAGGACTGGGCCTGAGCCTGCGTGCCGATCTTCTTCCGCACCAGCTTGCCGTCGATTCGATAGCGGACGTACCAGATGCCACTTCTCTTGAAGTGTTCGTAGATACCTCTGACCTGCTTCGCCGCGCGCGCCATGATCTGGATCCCCAGCGAGGAGGATAGCACCCAAAACGGAGACCCGTGGATACATGGATACTTGAGTGGATACTTTGTACCGGCTATCCCTGCTACTCACTTCAACTCTTGGCCTGTAACTGAAGCTGCTACTATTTCATAATCTCCATTGTTTATAATGGTTTTGCTGCACGATGTCGCAGTGTGTAGCAGTCGGATGCGCGACACATAGAGATGAGGTACCGCCCTCTCAAGGCGGAGAGTCCGGGTTCGAGCCCCGGTAACGCTACCAACCTTCTATCGCAGATGGAGGCTTTCCACACTCCCCACCCCAAAAACACTGTCAAGGCCCAAAACCGCCTATCTCTCTCATTCGAAACATAATTTAGATGGCAGATGAGTTATGGTCCACGTGATACACTTGTAGTAGTAAGTCAAAGAAAGAACAAACCTCGG
>Ga0302197_10004112_pt1 | contig 12937 bp, 14 predicted proteins | sample II_Bog_N2_1_FD_193526 | JGI IMG/M metagenome (GOLD analysis project Ga0302197, IMG submission 193526) | Peat permafrost microbial communities from Stordalen Mire near Abisko, Sweden - II_Bog_N2_1 | ecosystem: Environmental > Terrestrial > Soil > Wetlands > Peat | place: Sweden: Abisko...
GGAATTGATCGCATTTAGCAATGCTCGCATTTTGCTGTCAGAAGCCGGAAAAACATCGCGCCAGGAGCCTCGTAGGCGCGTTTTCCCGATGCGCAGTGAGGGTTAGGTATACCCTTTTGCTTCTCCTCAAATCAAAATCCGCTCGACCTCGTCGAGCGACATCTCGTCGCGCCGTCGGTCGTAGAGCTGTGTGGTGCGCGTGCTGGCGTGATTGGCCATGGCCGCAGCCTTCTCGATCGTCCCGCCGTTCTTTAAGTAGGCCGTAATTCCTGTCGCTCTAAAAGAGTGATTGCCGATCAGAGTCTTGATGCCGGCCGCGGCGGCGCGGCGGCGGATCATGGCGTGCGCGTTCTGCTGGGGCAGGGAAGTGCCGGTGAGCTGGCCGGTGCCGCGGCCGATGGTGCGGAAGAGCGGCCCCTTCGGATTGCCGGTGAGACCGGCGCCGGCGATGTAGGCCTCCATGATCTCCTCGAGCGAGTGATGGCAGGGCAGGGCGTGGTGTTTGCCGCCTTTTTCATGCAGGCGCACCCACAAGCGGCGGTTCTGCGTGTACACGTCCTCGACCCGCATGGCCAGGGCTGCGCCTACTCTGGCGAATGAATAGACCATCAGGCCGATTAGAGCCTTATCGCGCAGTCCCGCTGGCGTCGACGCGTCGATCGAATCGAGCAGACGCCGCGCCTCGGCCGGCTCGAGCACCGGCGTCTTGCCAGTGCGCACCACGTGGCGCGGGCCGCGCACCGAGGCGGCGGGATTGAGGGGCACGACCTGGCCGGTGACCAGCCAGTCGAAGAGATGGCGGATCGCGGCGAGCTTCTGCTTGACGGTCGGCGCCGAGGATTCGCGGCCAGCGAGCTCAATCCATGCGGCCACGTGCAGCGGCTGCACCTGGGGCAGGGAAGCGACGCCCCTGCTCTCACACCAGGCCAGAAACTCAGCCGCAGCCCGGGCGTAGGCGCGCCGCGTGTGCGGATTGCGGATCTGCGCGGTAAAGAACTCGAGGAACCGCACGCCGGCGCGGTCGCCGGTGGACGTGACCAGGGCCGGAAGAACAGGCGCAGTGCTGATGGGAATAAGCTTGTTCATTTTTGTTTCCTAAACAGGTTCTCCATGACCTGATCGAACGTGCAACGCTTGCCGAAGTCCCTGATGGGGATGACCCTTTGGCTGGGCCGCTTGGCCTTGTGCCCCCTGGCATTTCCTTTGGTGTGTTTGGCGAAATCCTTATCCAGGATGCTGGGCAGTTTCTCTCCTGGAGTGCCCCCCAGCCAAAGAAAAGAGTCCATCTTCATCTCCAGTTTGTTCGTGACAAAGATCCAGATGATGCAGCCTCCAGGCTTCTCCATCAGCCTGAGGCTGGCATTGATGCGGGCTGTTTTGCTGCCAACCGCCGCCGTCTTGAATTGGATATATCTCTCCACTTCTTTGCATCTCAGGACCAGGTCATAGCCGCCGGCATCGAACTCCGGACGCAGCACATCGACATCTCTCTCGCCATTTACCCACAGCCAGCGCAGGGCCTCGCCCACGAAAACGTGCTCCACGATCCGCTCGCGCAATGTTGAGTGGAGGTAATCCGTATTCTTCTCTGCCGTCAGACTCTTCGTTCCATCGATGTCAGACGCGGCCGCGATCTTAGCCGGAACCAGCTGGCCCCTTTGGTTCTGCGCGGCTTCCAGCCGGGCCCTGGTGCCGAGTTCCGCCGCATCCGGCAGGCCCATATCGGCAAAGACGTTGCCGCTGCTGCGAATGACATCCCGGGCGGCCGTGCGCCTAATGGCATTCGCGGTCACTTCTCCCTCGATGCCCTCTTCCCGGAGCCAGCTGTCGAACGTGGAACCCATGTTCTTCCTTTTCATGCTCGTCTCTCTCCGCCGGCCGTTACCGGTGCTTCTGTACGTATTCTCACGGCTCGCTTCTCGCTATCAACCATGAATCCGGCACCAGCCGAGCTCCGGCAGGCAGCGGAATTCGGTCCCGCCGATCTTCTGGCGAAATCGAGAGTGCCAGTGTCCGAATATCCACTTCCTTGGCCTGTGCGCCTCGAGCATCGCATTCAGCGCTCCTCCGGTGGACGTGCGAGTCAGTTCCTTGTGCACCGACTTGCCGGCAAGCAGAGACAGCACCGCTTCGTCCGGCCCGTCGTGCGTCAGTACAACTTCCGGTTTCACCCTTTCATACAGATCAACAGCGGCCTGCAGCTCAGCCACACGGAGTTCCTCGTCGCGCCACCAGTTCACGCCTTCGGTCCTGTGCCACTGATCGCACGACCAAGCGCCCGACAAATAGAAGATCCGGATCCCGTCGATCGTCCTCGAGCCGTAATCGCCGAGGTAGTTCCCATGGGATCGTGCAGCCTCCGGGTTGTCGTGGTTCCCGCGAATAAACCAGGCATTATCGGGCAGAGCCGGAAGGGGTTCGTCTCCCGGAAACCCGATGCCGAAGTCTCCTAGCTGCACGCTGGGCTCGTCGCGGTGACGGGCGAGAAGCTTAAGGTACCGATCCGTCTTTCCGTGGATGTCGCCGATGACGATCAACCATTGCTCCTTCCGTTTGCGCCTAAATAGGGATCCGCGACATCTGTCGTCCCAGCGAAATTACACATAACCGCTATAGCGTTCTTGTGTAATTTCAAACGTTCAGTATATGTGATAAAGGACATTATCACATACAGAGGCATCCCTTTCCGACCCTCTTTCGCCGCCCAAAAGCGTCTCACAACTTATCCGGAAAACTATGTCCGAAAAATGCCCCTAGCTTGTTAACGCCGAAACCTCATTGGCTTGCCGGATGATGGTGGCATCCCTGATTCCGATCTCGGCGATCCGTGCCCGCGTTGTTGCGATTGCGTTTTCATCGACGTCGATCCCGATGAATTTGCGCCCGGCTTTCAGCGCTACGGAAGCAGAGGTTCCTCCGCCAAGGAATGGGTCAAGCACCGTGTCGCCCGGTCTCGAGAAATGCTCGACTAGGTAGTCAAATCCGTCCTCCGATTGTCCCCAATCGTGAAATCTCTTATCTTTGCTGATTGCCGGGATCACATCGAGCGTTGTCGCCCCGGCATATCTACCCTTGACAAACCACAATACCGGTTTAAACCGCGTCCGGACCCGCCGCGCATCGACCAGGGCGCCTCTGCCTCCCATGATAAAGGCCAGCATCCACTGATATTTCAATTGTTTCCCGATTGCGGCGAGAACAACGGGCAGATGGTAGCAGGATGTCATGCACATCATTGAGGCGCCAGGCTTGAGGACCCGGGCGGCGAAGGCGCCCAAGGGAGCATGGACATCAAGATACTCGGTCAGATAAGGAGGGTCCGTGATGATGAGATCGACACTCGCATCTGGAATTGAAATCCCAATCTGGCGGAAATCGCCTTTGAGGAGTGTGCAGGAAGGGTTAAGAATGTGAGAACTTGCACTCAGGATGCGCCGCTCACGATCCAGTTGAACGCCTGCCTGGCGCGCATCGGCGGCTCGTCCATCGAGGACACGTTCCACAATTGCGCGCTGATCCGCCTCGGGGAATTTGATTATCCAGGCCAGATCCCGCAGGCTGCCTTCGAGCCAGGAGCCTTGTAATGATGCCCGCGCAACAGGCGCAAGCGAGCGTGCAATCTGAACGTAGGTTCGAATCGTTCTTATGGACCGGTGCTGGCGGCTGGCCACAGATTGGCTAAAGGCAACAATTGCCGTTTGCCTCCGTAGCCCGCCGACATATTGATTGCCCCGTTTACCCCCACGACGCGTCTCCGGGTGCAGAACCTCATAGATCAGCTTGCGCCGGTACAACTGCTCGGCACACTCCAAAACCGACAATTCATTCCGGGCCAGGTTTTCGTCGATCATTGCCATCTCGACTTGCAATCCCTCTGCATCCAGAATGTTCGCGGGTATTTCTTTCCAGCCGAGGCTCCTGCATGCCTCCAGCCGGTGCCGACCCGCAATCAACCGGAGGTCTACCGTGATCGTGATCGGATTGAGGAGCCCGTGTTCGGAGATGCTCTCTATCAAGGCTCCAATTTGACCAAGCGCACGCCGCTCCCCCTCCTGGACGTGAACCGATTCGATCGGGACCGATTGGATGTTCATTCGATGGTGCCTCTGCCTTTTTCATCAGTTCACTCCTTCTGGCGCAAATAGGCAAGCAAAAGCTTCATCTTTGGGCAGCCCGTGACGGCTCGGGGCGACACACACCGAAGGCTCGGGACCAAGAGGATTCCGGTTTGAGACCATGGCTTCCGCTTCACGCAGTACAAATCGCGGGTCCGGAAGAGGAATCGGGGAACACACACCGAAGGCTCGGGGCCAAAAGGATTCAGGTTTGAGATGAAGGCTTCCGCTTCACGCAATACAGATCGCGTGTCCGGAAGGGGAATCGGGGGGCACACCGAAGGTTCGGGGGCCAAGAGGATTCCGGTTTGAGATGAAGGCTTCCGCGTTACGCAGGTATAAATCGCGGCCTGGAAAAACGAACGGTAGCAAGGAACAAATTCAACCAACAAGAAACAGGAGATAACTATGAACATTTCGAGCAACAAGATTGCAGCCACTGGATTCGCAACCGTGACGATGGATGAGCTCAACCAACTCGTCACCGAACTGGGCCTCCACACGATCGCCGCAAAAGAGGCCGCAAAGTATGTGCCGCCCGCTCTGATCGACCTTGTCGCAACCAACGCCGCAAAACGTGCCGTGAAGCAGGCCATCAACAATCTCGGCAAACCGGCAAGTGCAAAAGAACTAGTCAGCTTTCTGAAAATCTATAGCCACCGTTGGGCTACCCAATTTGCAAAAAGGACTGCCAAAGGCAAGCCCCTGCCGGAAATCGATCTGCAACGTGAATTGCTTCTGCTTTCAGAACCCGGTATCGAAGCCCTGGTTGAGTCGGCCGCCGATGTCGAGCTGCCGGTTTCAAACGATAATGCCGAAGCCTCCGCCATCGCTGAGCAAGAGAAAACATCCGACCTCTATCTCGAATGCTTCGAGCAGGCTCTCCGTGATCACGAATTTGTCTACGAAAGGAACGGCGATTCCATCCGCCTCGACGTTCCTTGTGGCAAAGTGAGGGCCAATCTGCACGTCCACGTCTGCCCTGGTGGCATCATCCTGACGTCGCTTCTTCCGGTGTCCGTCTCCAGAGAATTCCAGCCTGGCGTATCGGCCGGCATTCACATCGCAAACTGGAAACTTAACCTGGGCACTTTTGAGTTTCATGAGAAGAACGGTACCGTTAGGTTTCGCAACTCGGTACCGCTGGCCGCAGTTCCCTGCCCCGCACAGCTCGCTGGACTGTTGTTCAGTTCCCTGTTCGCCATAAAGCAGCACGCCCTCGGCCTTATTCAACTGGCACTCGGCAATGGGAATCCGGGTTCCACTCACAACGAAAACGACAACCAGTAACGGCAGCGCCGCTCCGGCGGCGCTTGCACCCACAACTCCAGGCACGAGGAGCCGGAATATGAAACCGCTCGCACTATTCGATCTTGATAACACTCTCCGTGATACGTACCGCTTCCGGTATCCACGGGATCATCAGGTCAGCATCTACGATGGCGTTCCCGAACGCTTGAACGCCATCAGGAATCTTGGTTATCTGCTGGTCGGAATCACAAACCAGGGCGGAGTGGCGCTCGGAGCAATTTCGAACGATGAGGTAGCCGCCGCAAACAACCGCACACAGGCATTGCTTGAGGCAGCTGCATTGGACTCAATTCAATGCTGCCCCCATCATCGGGATCGCGACAAGTTCGATTGCGACTGCAAGAAGCCTTCGGTCGGAATGGTGCTGGACGCGCTGACAGCCATGCCCGATTCAACACTTGACGGTTCATTCGTAGTCGGCGACTCGAAGGCAGATCATGGAGTCGCCGAATCCCTGAACCTCCCCTTCCTGGACGCTCTTGAATTCCGCACGATGACAGTGCCTCGGATTACGGATTGGGTGACTTCCACGGTGCGTGAGACAACTACAAAGCCGGATTTGGACAAGGTGCAGGGCTGCCTGGTTGGCCTTGCGGCCGGCGATGCGCTCGGGGCGCCACTCGAATTCAAATCCCGCGATGCCGTTCGCGTGAAGTATCCCACAGGTCTCCGCGATTTCATTGCGTCTCCGCTCTGGTCCGCGGGCGAATATACCGACGACACCCAGATGGCGCTGATCATTGCCGACTCGCTTCTTGACCGGCAGAGATTGGATCCCGCCGGAATTTCAGAAGCTTTTCAACACTGGGCTCGTTCCGCAAAAGACGTTGGGTTGCAGACAAGAGCCGTGTTGCAAATGGATGGCATCGCTGAAGAACCGGAGGCGCGCTCGCGCGAGTACTATCGCTCGCACCCAGGTTCAAGCGCCGGGAACGGGGCGCTGATGCGTTGCGCTCCGGTGGCGCTGTTTCACCTGTCGTCCTCACCCATGCTGATCGCGGATTCGCGCAGAAGCGCCCGCATCACGCATGCGGATCCCAAGGCCCAGAGTTCATGCGTGCTCCTGAACCTTTGGATTGCACATGCCATTCTCCACGGGGTGAAAGATGCCCGCTCTGAAGCCCTTCAACACCTTTCTCCAGCTGAGCGGACAACGTGGAAGCGCCTGATGGAAGTTGAGTCGCTGGACGAAAGCCAGATATCGTCCTCCGGATATACGGTGCACACGCTTGAGGCCGCGGCATGGTCGTTCCTATCCACCGACTCTTTCGAGGACGCCATAGTCCGCGCGGCGAATCTTGGCGACGACGCCGACACCGTCGCGGCTGTGACAGGAGCGCTCGCCGGAGCTTACTACGGCTACGAATCCATCCCGCTGCGCTGGAGGTCCGGTTTACTTCATGAGACACGGATCAAACTCCTTGCTGTCCAGCTTGCGCAGTCTTCCAGTTGACCCTTTGGATTTTCTTTCCAAGGTGGATAGAAACAGTGCTTTCCAACCATGACACCGAGCTTCTTATTGCTCGGTGGCCAAACCCAAAAAGAGGACAACCAAAACAACCAACCAAGAAGGAGTCGTTATGAGTATCAAAAAGATCACCGGACCGAGTGGCGGAACAATAGGCTATATCCGCAAAGACAATATCGGTCACACAGTCACCGATGCCGCTGGACACGTTTTGGGACACACCTCCGATCACGGTGGCACTTTCACGCAAAACGGACATCGTATTGCAAACCAGAGCGTCCCGGGGATGCTGTTCAGCTTTAACAAGAAGAAATAGCAGGTAGGGGGTGTAATCCCAAACCGCCGAAAATTCCGTCACATCCACTGAGCCCTACTGCTGAGTGGCGGTAGGGCAACTTAATCAACGACTGGCGAGGCTGTGTTGCGTAAACGAGCGATTCTGCAACCAACGGCGTTCAGCGGCCTTTTCGGAGACTTACACGTTGCAAAAAGCTGTTGCGATTCCTTTCTCAATGGCAACAGCTTTTCACAACGAGGTTTCCGATAGAGCACCGGCCTGAGAAGGCCGGTGCTCTATGGTTTTTCCCTGGCGAGCACACTTCCTGCTTCCCGAGTTCGCTGAGCTGGCGCTCTATCCATTGGGAAGGCGATTATACGAGGCGCCGCATAATTATATGCGCCACATATAACGGCGTATAAGGCGGGCGGGGAATCATTGTTTTCCTTTCCAAAAAACGACCGATACCGGCGAGGTCATCTCTGCCGGCTATTTGCCGTTCGTAAGGGTGCTCGTCTTTGTTTGGCTTCGGCCGCGCAACGCCTGGTACTGAGGCTCGTCCAGTGTCAGGCTGATCGCTCCGCGGCCGTTGCCAATGGCATTGAAGAAGTTACGCTTGGCGACCCTCCCGGCAACTACAAAGCCCCTCCCCCTCCGCGCAAGCGTGTACAGACTGTCGGCATACTGGAACCACAGCCGGGCCAACAGCATCTTTCCCGCTTCGGCATCCCAGAATTCGCAGAGCCACCTCCGCTGCAGAAAGCGAAATTCCATTCGGATGCGGTGAGCTCCGGGGGGCGGACAATGCGCACAGTAGCTCTGCCCACGGGCAGCTCCCCGCGGAAGAGGCACCTCACAGAAGCTGCATATGCGGCCGTTCAGCTTCTGGCGCTCGGAGGGGTCCAACCATCGATTCGTGTTTTCGAACTGCGCGCTGGTCATGACCATATACATCTCGACAACTGTTTCGTTCCCCAAAGAATTTCTCCTTTCGGCCCGCTTCGCCGCGGACAGAGACGTGGCGGGCCGATCGTTGTTTGTGTTTGAAGGGGAGAGCAAAGCATGAACCGCCTACCGGCGGCGGGAAATGCCGCAGCGCCAGTCCGCGCGGCCGCAGACCGGATGATGTCCTTTCCGCGGCGCCCGGTTAGGCTGCGGGAAGCGCACGGCGGGCCGGCACTGGACCGGGCGGGGAGAAGGCTTCGGCGCCGGCATCGCGCGTCCCGGAAAATCATCAGGATTTTCGATGGCGAGCAGCTCGCGCAGGGCGTTCGGAAGCGCCTCGATCTCCGCACCGGGGTTGATCCAGGCGATGCCTCCAAACGGAGGCACGATGCAACTCTCGCCAAGAATGCTCACGCCCGGCGCCAGCTTCGCCGAACCCATCACCTTCATTCCCGCGGGCTGACGGAAGAAGGCGTACACCACATCTCCACGCCGCGCCTGAAGGGTGTGGCATTCGTCTGCGCCATCGAGGACGGCGGTGAACTGCTTCCTGCCGACGTGACCGTCCAGCTGAACAACGCAGAGCCGGCTGGGGCCTATTGCAATGCGAAATTCGCAAACCGGGTGAGCGGTCGGGGACGCCGCCAATTCCTCCAGTCGGAAGGCGTCGCACGTTGCCTCGCCGATCAGGCGGTCAGCGTGGCCATTGAGCTTCGCGGGTAAGCTGACCGGGAAGACATACAGACCACGGTTCATTGCCTCGCGCACTTCATCCGGCAGGTGGAAGGTGAAAGCCTCCGAGGACGGGCTTGAAGGGTGTCGTTGAAAAAACTGCTCTAAATTCATTCGCTTCTCCTGAAACAGAAACGGCCCGCCGCTCGAAGCTTTTAGGCAACGAACGGCGGGCCGCGGGGTGTTGGTTGTGAATTGAGACGACGCAGTCCAGACCAGCCGGATAACGGCATGGCGAACGGCGCCGTGAAGGCGCATTCCGAAAAAGAAGAACCGCCAGACGCCCTAAAACCATTCGGCTTCAAGGCAGCCAGCATTACGTGAGGTAGTCACCTCCTCTCCAAAAAGATCGGAGGCGCCGAAGCGCCCCCGATCCACATTCAAGCTGCGGCCTGATTGGTTGTTTAGCTGCCCTTTTTTCTGGCTTGAATCGAAGGCGAGCCAGGCAAGGAGGCCGAGGCAACCCCACGATTCGCGATCTCAAACACGATTGGGCGTTTCGCAATCGTGTAGTCGGATCCGGTAAGCGCCGCGTTTACGAATAGCGTGCCAGCGGAACGGACCATGCCGTAATGCTGATGGACATGGCCAAAGACATGTACGCACGGCCTGACGCGACGAACTGCGATTAGCAGCTGGTCGCATCCTTGGTGCTTCGCCTCCAGCGCGCTCTGGTCGAGAATTCCCCGCGGCGGACCGTGGGTGATCAAGATATCCGTGTCCTCGGGAATCCGGGAGAACAGCTCCTCCCGCTCCTTGGCCGTACGGGCCCCGAAAGCTCCCCGGTCACCGGGCGTGCATGGAGAGCCCCAAATCTTGAGCCCCTGCATCACGGTTCGTTCGTTAATCAGCAGCGTTGCCTCCGTAATGAGTTCGCGGAATGCGGAATCAACGAATCCGGAATCGTGATTGCCAGGGATCAGCACCTTGCTCCTGTGCGGTAATTGCCCCAGCCAGTCATTGAAATCCCGGATAGCAAAAGTGCTGCCGTTGAAAAACGTGAAATCGCCGGCGTGAACGAGCAAGTCCCCATCAGGAACCTCAACGTCGCGATGGTGGCCGTGAGTATCGCACATCAATACCAGACGGATGTGGCCGGTGTCGGCTCCTATCTTGGACTCGGCTTTGTGTGTCAGTGCTACCTCCTTTCTGACCGCGCAAATGCCAACTGCTCTGCTTGAAAAGAACAGGGGAGCGAGACGCTCTGCGGTCAGTACGGCCTGTTGGGTACATCTGGGTGCAAATGAAAGAACTGTTGTGGAAAGTAGAAGCAGGAAGACGCCTTTTAAAATGAGTCATTTAATAAGCTCACGTACCGACACCGCGAGGATGTTGGTCAAGCGGGTGCGGCGCCCTTCCCACAAGGTTACTTATCCCGTTGATTTGATGGACGTTTTGTTGCCCGCTTGCAAGGTCGTCTGACTGTAGGGAATTTGGGTGCATTGGGTACATCAGACGGCACATCGAATCCGACCCCGCACTTTTCAGCGGTTGCGAGCCGGAAGGGCCTATCGTTGGCGATTTTGTCGTACAACTCACCCATCGCATCCTGGTTTCCTGTGTCCTCGTCACTGTCGCCGTGACCCACCCAGAAATGGCGCACACCAACGGGACAAAAGACTTTGTTCCGGAGATAAGTGATCCGGAAGCGGCGGAAAATATGTGTGCCAGCCTTTGAACTGTGGTCGTAATCGTTTTCATAGCCAAGCCCCTTTAAGGCCTTGTGCAAATGGTTGAGCGCGGTGTGGCCGCTGATTGGCTTCCCTGCACATGCACCGGGAAACAAGAAGCCGGATTTGCGATCGCCGACGAACCATTTCAATACCGTCGATATGTCCGGATGCAAATCCACCTTGCGCAAGCTTGCTTCTGTCTTGAGCCGTTTTTCTATCACACCTCCGAGAAGCTTCTGCTCAATGGAAATTGTGCGGAAATCGGGAGAGATGTGTTTGTCTATCTCGACAGCCAGCATCTCCCCAATCCTCGCGCCCGTCGCTCCCAGCAGAATGAAAAGCACCCTATAGAAGATGTCAGCGATCCTCGCCAGACCGGTCATGATATCCGGAGTGATCGCAGGCCTCTTCATATCCTTCTTTCTGACTTTGGGCGCTTTGAGTTGCTTGTCGTTCCAGATGTAGGGATATATCTCGTTGAGATCTTCGTTTACCGCCGAAGCCCTAATCTGCTTCACCAGACCCACCGCGAACTTGATTGTCGTTGCGGCCAACGGCTTTCTCTCCTTTTGTGACTCAGTTTCGTCGTGCATCTTCACTCCCTTCCTGCGGCATCGGGCCGCCCTTCTTCATCCAAGCGATTAAGGCCTTGAGCTTGCCGTTCGTTACTTGGTCAAGAGGCAAATCTCCCAACATTGGAAGCAACCAATTATCGAGATAGGTATTGCGATTCTTTATCGTGGAGGTTGATGGGTTGTCTTCCAGAGCCATGATCATGAACATCTTGGCCTGCTCGGCGAATGTCGGCACGCTCGGCTTGGTTGGCGCGATTTCGACAGGAACGACAACGGTCGGGTTGACGTGGATGGGATTGACGAGTACTTCGTCGTCTTTCCCTTCGTCTTCGACCACTTCCTCGTTTCTCCCTTCGAGTTCCGCCATCATCTTGCTGGCCTTGCGATAACATTGCGAGGCGTTGAGCCAGCCGGGGTCTGCAGGATCAATGGGAGAAACCGGGAAGCGTCCTAATACGCGCTGCTGCTGACCCTCGACATCCACGCGAGCTCTGAACGTGTACCAGGCGCCGTGCGACTCAATCTTCACCTTCTGGCCTCTGCGTCGCGACATGCTCTTGCCCCTGTGCTTTCTTGTTGGGATTGGTTGATTCGAGAGCCGCTGTTTTAAAGCGCTTACTAGTTCCGAGGCTGGCCGCGATGGATCCCATCCTGGGATCATCCCGGTGAGGTCGCATAACAGTGCGGGGAGGTCCCCGGCGGCGTTCGTCGTGGTGGCTGAAGACTGTTGCATTGGCATAGAGCTCCTGATGTTCCCGTCGCGCAGAGATGCCCAGACCCTGGTGGGCCGGCGCGATGCGGGGAATGATTGTGGGTGGGGCGATGAGGGGGACCCGGCGGGAACACGCAGAGTCGTCGAATCCCTCCCGCAGTGAGGCGGACGGGGCGGAATGGCCGGAAGGCCGCGTGGGATCCAGCCAGGTGTCTGTGCTGGGTTGGAGGTTTGGGAGGCGCATCACTTGGCCGCATTCCTGGGCCGGTAGGCGCATCGCGCAAGATAGTCTTCGATGTCCCGGGCTTTGAAGAAAGGCGCGCCGAAGGACGAGTAGCAGCGGTGGATCTTACCCCTCAGGGCCAAACTCCGCACGGTCCTCTGGGTCCGGCCGATGATCTGAGCCACCTGGTCCTGGGTGTAGGCTTCGCAGTAGGTTAGACCCAGGGCATGGAGTGCCCGGCGCAGCTGCGGATAGTCGCAGATCCCCGCCAGCAAATCTTCTGGCGGCTCCGGCGCCAGTTCGGCCAGTGCGGGCGGCAAACCGGGAGGCAGCCTCATTCCATCGGGCAATGCCAGAGAATATTCCCGCTGGTTCCATCCTCTGCTGGCGCTCACATGCACTCCCTTCTTATTGCTGCCAATTACAAGTAAGCCGCACTTTTAGCGCGCTGGGAAGGTGAGCGGAAACATATTATTTTCAGTGATATAAATAATTTCAGGAAGCTTCCGCTCGGGCACGGGACCGCCGCAAAATCAAGCCCAAGGCAACAAAAAATGAGAAGAATTTAGGGCTAGTATTTGGGCAGAAAGGGATTGCCCCGCTAACTGGCGCACCTGGCCTCACGCCGGTTCATTGTTCCCCAGCGGTGGGGCCAAGGTGAAGATGTGGGGCGAAATTGCGAAGAGGTGGACGCGGTAGATCCGCCAATCTTCCGACCGTTCTTTCGACACCTCGAGCTCATTACGCGATAGAAAGAAGGGCAAATCAGGGCATGGTCGCTCTTAGCCCGCATATCTCACATGTTGATTGTCGATTTGGGTGATTCTGGGCGAAGGAAATAGGTGGAAAGGCCGTCATTTCTGTGTCATAACTACGTTATCGAGACGGGGTTATGGCCGAGGAAAG
>Ga0302197_10004129_pt1 | contig 12891 bp, 8 predicted proteins | sample II_Bog_N2_1_FD_193526 | JGI IMG/M metagenome (GOLD analysis project Ga0302197, IMG submission 193526) | Peat permafrost microbial communities from Stordalen Mire near Abisko, Sweden - II_Bog_N2_1 | ecosystem: Environmental > Terrestrial > Soil > Wetlands > Peat | place: Sweden: Abisko, Stordalen...
CTACCACAACAACTGGGGTCCGCGCCTCGGATTTGCCTATTCGCTGGACAATAAGACCGTGATCCGCGCCTCAGTTGGCATGTACTACGCATTGGGGGGTGGAACCGGTGGCACGGCCAACTCCACTCAGCCCGGAACGGCTCTGGAACTTGGTTTTTCTGCGTCCCCAAATCCACCCAGCCCCGGCGTCGTTCTGCCCGCGTTTTATCTGAATGGCAACCCTGCCTTGAGTGCTCAGTCTGGACACAAGGTTCTCACCTATTCCAACGATCCAACCAACACTTCCTTCGGAGGCGTCGGGTACTCGGTCACCGCTCCGCCCATCTTGGACGCCGGCTACGGAACCTTCTATTCCACAGCTACGCCCACCAACAGCCCCGACTACATCTCCTCAACGCTTGGCTATCTCGATCCTAAGTTTGGTGGCCGCGCTCCGGAGTTCACTGGTTGGTCCTTCGGCCTCCAACGCAGCATCACCAGGGACATGACTGCAACCGTCAGCTATGTAGGCAACGAGGGGCACCACATCCTGGCCACCGGCACCACCGAGCGGGGATACTATGGCAACTTGCTCGATCCCAAATGGCTTGCGCTCGGAGCCAAGCTCTCGCAGACGGCCACACCGGCGAACCTCGCAGCCAACGGATTGAGCCTGCCCTATGCGAGCTTTCCTACAACTCAGCCATTCAGCCAGATGCTCAAGCCTTTCCCGCAGTATTCCGGACTGACCGACGAAGTTGACGCGGTCAGTAACTCCAACTACCACTCCTTGCAGCTTTCCATCAGCCAGCGTTTGGCTCATGGGCTCACCATGATGCTGAACTACACCTTCAGCAAGAGCCTGGACAATGCGGGCACCTTCCGCGCCGGTTACGCCATTCCGGCTAATGTCAGCGCCGATGGCAAGGCCTATGCGCAAGGCAAGGCCGACTACTCGCTCAGCACCTTCGATCAACGTCAGGACCTCAAGGGAACCGCCACCTATGACCTGCCCTTCGGCAGGGGCCACATTGGCGGTGACAATGCTATTGTCCGCTCCCTGGCAGGTGGATGGCGTCTCTCAGGTATCTTCACCTACATCGGTGGCAACCCGCTGGCGATCATCCAGAACACATGCACAAACAACTCCGTCGGCGAGCAATGCATGCCCGCATTGACGGAAGGCTTCACAGGCTCCGCACGTCAGAACGGCGGCTGGGGACACGGCGCTACCAGAGACACCCTGAGTTCGCTTCAGTACATCAACCCCGCCGCCTTTACACTGACCGGCACAACCGGCACACTCGCCAATCCGTACGTAATTGGCAATGCGGCCCGCACCGCTCCCTATGGACTGCGCGGACCTGGAAACTACAACATCGACAGCAGCATCCGCCGTACGTTCGATCTCTGGAACAAGGAGAACATGAAATTCGTCCTTGAGGCCAGCGCCTTCAACACTGGAAACCATGTCTGGTTCGGAAGCACTTCCCCCAATGGGGCTGGCGGCGCAATCGGCCAGTCTTTGGGAGGTAGCAGCACCTTCGGCGCCGTGACTGGCCAGTCCAACAATCCCCGCCAGTACCAGTTCGCAGGCCACGTCACCTTCTAATCAACCTTCATGTTTTGCTTAACCGTAGGGGCTGGATAATCCAGCCCCTACATTTCTTTAACCACCTTTAACCGCGATGCGGCCGTTAGCTAATCCCGCTTCAATCCTCGGAGCCTCTATGCACTCGTTCAAATCCTCCTGGATTCCATTTCCTCTTCTTTTATGCGCAGCCTCCGTTATAACCACCCACGCTCAAGACACTCGCCATGTAACTGAACCACAGATTCCCTCGGCGTGCGTGACACTTGATGCCGGCATCGCAACGGTCAAGGGAGTCATTCCACCCCAGGACGAGCGGAAACTCGACACCGACCGCATCCAGCATGCAATCGATAACTGCGCCGCTCGAAAAGCAGTTGTTCTGCGCGCACATGGGCAGAAAAATGTATTCCTCTCCGGACCCCTTTCTTTACGTTCCGGTGTAACTCTCGTAGTGGATGCAAACACGGCACTTGTCGCTTCACGCGATCCGCGCCTCTACGATCTGGCTCCCGGAAGTTGCGGCCTCGTGGGCGAAAAAGGTCATGGATGCAAATCCCTGATCACCGTGAATGATGCTCCGAACAGCGGTGTTATGGGCGAAGGCTCCATCGATGGCCGCGGAGGCGCGAAAGTATTAGGCCAGAATGTAACCTGGTGGGATCTCGCCCACGAAGCCAAGATCGCTGACAAGCAACAAAGCGTACCGCGCATCATTGCAGTGGACCACTCCAATGGATTCACACTTTACAAGATCACCCTGCGCAACTCCCCTAACTTCCATGTCGCCGTCAATAACACCGACGGCTTTACAGCATGGGGCGTCAAAATCATGACGCCGAAAACTGCGCGCAACACAGACGGAATCGATCCCGGCTCGTCGCGCAACGTCACCATTGCCTACTGCTCCATTCACACCGGCGACGACGACGTCGCAGTGAAATCCAGCAAGGCAGGCCCGTCATCGAACATCTCCATCCTGCACAACCACTTCTATACCGGCCACGGCATGTCCATCGGCAGTGGCACCAATGGCGGCGTCGATCACATGCTGGTCGACGATCTGACCATCGACGGTGCTGACAACGGTATTCGCATCAAGTCCGACCGCAGCCGCGGCGGCCTCGTCCACGACCTCATCTATCACGATGTCTGCATCCGCGACACAAAGAACCCGCTCGTCTTCACGCCCCTCTACACCACCTTCGGCGGCGACCAGCTCCCTATCTATCGCGACATAACTCTGAAAGACATCCATATCCTCACAGCGGGCAGTTATACGTTCCTTGGATTGGATTCCACCCACAAGTTAGACCTGACTCTCGACAACGTTTTTGCTGACGATCAGGAACACTCCACCTGGCTCGCCAAGGATGCGGACATCGCAATCGGGAACCGGCACGGCAACCTCGAGCCCAAGGGCGACGATGTCACCGTGCAGCAAACACCCGCCTCTACGCTTGGCGACCCACTGTCCTGCGAGTCCCGCTTCGTTCCCTTCCCGCCCCTGCCCACGGCTCCGGAAATGGCCGGAACCGTTCCCCCAGAGGATGAAACCTTCTATGTCGCGGCCGATGGCACCGGCGACTACTACTCTATCCAGCGCGCCCTCGATGCCGCGCCCAACACCGGAGGGCTGCTGTTGGTGGCTCCCGGAATCTACCGTGAAGTGTTGACGATCGACAAGCCAAACATCCGCATGCGCAGCGCAGACCCCGACGCAAGCAAGACCATCGTCATCAACGACCGCAGCGCGGGCACCGCCGGTGGCACGCTGCATTCCGCCACGGTGAATGTGACGGCCGACAACTTCTTCGCCGAAAACATAACCTTTCAGAACGACTTCAATGCCACCCACCCGCAAATTCCCGTCGGCTCGCAGGCGCTGGCATTGCTGGTCAAGGGCGACCGCGCCATCTTCCATAACGTCCGGCTACTGGGCAACCAGGACACTGTCTATGCCGGCAGTCGTAACTGCACCCCGGATGGAGATAACTGTATTCCCGCGCGTCAATACTTTTCCGACTGCTACATCGAAGGGAATGTGGACTTCCTCTTCGGCGACGGTAAAGCCGTCTTCGATCACTGCGAGATACACAACACTGCGCACGCCGGAGGCTTCGTAACCGCGCAATCAAAACACTATCCTACCCAGGATTCCGGCTTCGTACTGAACCACTGCAGGCTTACCGGTGGCGCGGATATAACTGCCCCCGTCTATCTTGGCCGCCCGTGGCGCCCCTATGCTACGGTCGTTTATCTCGATACTGAAATGGGCAGCCATATAGACCCATCAGGCTGGCGCGAGTGGCATCCCGGTGAAACACATTCCATCGAAACCGCGTTCTATGCGGAATCGAATTCCACCGGCCCCGGAGCCCATCACGACCAGCGTGATCCCCACACGCATTTTCTTTCGAAACAGGAAGCCGAGCAATATGCGCCTGATAACTTCCTGCGTGGCACCGATAACTGGGACCCGCACAAGTACCCTGCTAACTAACTCCAATAACTTCCACCTGGCACCGCATGTTTCTGTCTAACCCCCTCGTATAACTCCTCCATCCGCGCCATGAGCCCAAACACAGCGCCGGCCGCCTGTAACTAAAGGCGGCCGGCGCTTCCACATCCAACTCCCCTACTTCTTGGACTTCTTCTTAGCTGCCTTCTTTGTTGCGGTCTTTTTGGCCGCGGTTTTCTTTGCAACCGCCTTCTGGGCGGCTTTCCTGGCTGCTGCCTTCTTACCCGCCTTTTTCCCCTCAGCCGCCGCGGTGCTGCTCGCCGCCGGTGCTGGCGCAAGCAGCGGAATCAGCTTGCTGGCAATCGGCGACCCAAGCCCGCTGCAAGCATCCCATCCCGGCCCCGCTGAAAACGCCCCGTTGTTCCCCTGCGTAATGTCATTGAAGGCCGCAGCCGCTTTGGCCGCGTAAATCGCGGGCTGAATGAATCCCACCTGCGTGCCAAGCTGCTGGTTCGCAACAGCAATCAGCCCAGCCCACAGCGGAGCCACTGCACTGGTTCCTCCAATCACCATCGTCTTCCCATCAACGCGAATCGTGTAGCCCGTCGCAGGGTCCGCATCGCCCGTAACATCCGGAACGCCGCGGCCGCCCCCGCTCTTACTCGGCACAGGCACGTTTGAGTTCGCCTGCCATGTCGGCAGAGCAAACAGATTGCTCACGCCGCCACCGGTTGCGCCCTCGTTATTAGCCGTCTCGTTCCACACCACTTCCGACACAATCGTCGAACCATTGGCGTCCAGCTTCGTCCCTCCGCAAGCCAGCACATGCGGACTCGATGCCGGAAAATCGCAATTATTCCCCGTCGCCCCGTCGCTCGAACCGTTATCGCCGGCCGCAACCGTAATCGTCACACCCAGCGCCGCTGCGCTCTGGCAAGCCGCATCCAGCACCTTTGACGACTGCCCCGTCCATGACGATTCCGGGCCGCCCCAGCTGATCGAAATCACGCTCGGCTTGTGCGTCGTGTCATGCACCGCTGTCGTAATCGCGTCCGTAAATCCCTGGTCCGTATTCGGAGTAAAGTACACCACGATCTTCGCCCCCGGCGCTACGGACGCAGCCACTTCAATGTCCAGCATCACTTCGCCATCGGCGCCGTTCGCGTTGGTAGGCTTGTTCTTACCCTTGTCCACGCTCACCGCCGTAATCGATGGCGCAGCCAGCCCCAGTGTCTTGAAATAGGCCTTCAGATCGGCCATCTTGTAGCCTCCGCCCAGTTCAATGATCCCAATCGTCTGTCCCGCTCCAGTTGCATTCGCGGGCCACTGGTAAGCCTGCGCTACTTGCGGCGGCGTGTAACTGGCGGGAGCGGCTGCGGCTGCGTTGTGGACACGAAAATGAGGCACCGCCTGGGGCCGATTATCCAACCCCAGCACAGCCTCCACTACGCCTTCCAGCGAGGCGGGAACATGAATGCTGCCCTCCCGCACTCGGTACTGGGTTCCATCAATCGTCTTCTGGTTCAACTCCACGCCAAAGGCCTTCTGCATATCGGCAGCGGTCCCCGTTAGCTGGATCGTCCGCCGCAGAGCCGAAGTCGGATCGCGCTCCACCTTCAGCTTGTATTCCCTTGCAAATGCCTTTACCCGCTTCACCGCGTCGGGGTCAGACGAATGGCGCCTCTTGTACTCGCTTCGCGTTACGCGCACAGGCCCTGCCGCCCTGCCGCCGCGCCGGTTGATCTTCAGCTCTTCCTTCCGCTTCACAATCACCGATACCGTTACCGGCGTCTTTGGCGGAGTGGCTTTCACATGCACTGCATTTGTCGGTGCTGCCTTTTCACTGCCGGGGAGAACGACCCGCGGTTCTGCCGAAACCTGCGTAGATTTAGCTGAAGGCGCCGGAGCGGCGGCTTTCGCTGGTTTTGCTTTCAGAGTCCGAATGCTCTCTGGCCCTCTGACTGATACTGACTTGCTGCGGGGGGAGCTGCTCATCAATGACCTCTTTCTCGTTCAGGCCCTGTCTCGCAAGCCCTGAACCCGATGCCTCCGAATCATAATCCAAATCGCAATCAGCTAATGCATGATTTGCGTAAATTGGATTTTGAGGCGGAGCCATTCCTGAGAAGAGTTAACGCATAATCTGCCCTGCTTCCGTCTGCAGCGTACCAACCGCGGAACTCGGCATCACACCATTGTCTGTCACCTGTAATGTGTTTCCTGTCCCCACAACCGTCAATTGAGCGGACGCTGGTCCTCGATCCCGTCTGCAAACGGTCGAACATCCGTTACCAGGTGAAGCAGGAAACGCCCCGGTTCTTCAAGCATCGGCATGTGCGCCGAATCTTCGAACCAGACGAGTCGCTTCGACGGAGCCGTGACACGGCTGTACCAATCCGCGCTTAAGACGCTCGGAACAGCCCAGTCGTGCCTCCCTTCAAATAGGAAAATCGGGCACTTGAATTCGATAGTCGACTCGTAATCGAGTCCTAACAACTCGGGTGCGAGGACCGCTGTCGAGAACCCTTCGCCCTCTTCAATCGCAGCCACTTCTTTTTCGCTGTAGTTGGAGGAAAAAATCGCCATCCTGTCGACATAGTCCGCCTCGGTTCGGCCATATTCCATGCCCCCGAAGTAGGTTAGCCACTTACGATCGATGCCCACGTTCTCAACTTTGAGCGAAGCCAATGGCCCCGGATAGGGCGCAATCGCGGCCAATTCTCGTTCCGCAGCCTGATTGTGTGTTGCCGCGGCCTGTTCCACGGCAAAGTGGTATCCGAGCGATTCGTTCTTTTGGATGTTAACGACCTGTCCTACACCGATGTACGCGTAGAACCACTCCGGGTGCTGCTGTGCGAGTTCGACACCAAGTACACTGCCCCAGGAGTGCCCCAGCAGAAAGATCTTCTTCTTTCCGTAAGTCTTCTGCAGATAGCGCACCACTTCGGCTGCGTCACTTGTCATTTGCTTCACCGTCAGAGTGGTCGGAAGCGCACTCCGATCGTTGGCGACCAGTGTCTTCCCGGCGCCGCGCTGGTCCCACTGCACAACCGTGAAATAGTCCTCCCACGAGCGCTGGAACACCCACGAGGTTGCAATCTCCGGAGCGCCAGGGCCGCCGTGAAGAAACAGCAGAATTGGGTTGCGTGCGTCGCTACCCCGGATGGATAACCACTGCGTAATCCCATTGATCTCGACCGGAACCAGTTGCTGGATGCCATGGGGCGATACGATTTTTTGCGCGTCCGCAATGAGGCCCGTAACTTCGCTGCGCGGCAACATCGACCCTTCGGGCGCGGTCGTGCGCTGAGCGGTTTGCGGCTCAGGAGTATTGGGAGTCTGCGAAAACGCGAAGAGGGGCGCCACTCCCAGAACACTTATGCAAAGCAGGCGCTGAGTGAGAATCATCGTAAATCCTCCGTCGTATTGGATTCCTGTGTCGAAACCTGCCGTGAATATCAATGGGATTTGCTGCGTGTCTCGGCTTCCTTTGCGGCAGCCGCGTGGGCAGCCGTGAGCCAGGCGTCCAAGGCAAATTCCAAGCTGCTGAAAGGCATCTCCTCGTTGAAGGCCCCCGCCGACTGCAATGCAGCCATGCCATGCAAAAGAGCCCAGATCGAAACGGCCGCTTGATGCGCCATAGCTTCGCCTGAAACCGTGCTTACCTGGGCAACCACGAACCGCCACAGCAACTCCGGTGCGACAGCATCGTCGCCCGATGCCGGACGTGGGACTACAAGGGCTTCGTAAAGCAGCCGGTGGTCCCGCGCGAACGCGAGATAGGCCTGTACCAGCGATCGAATCGATGCTTCCGGCCCCCTTCGGTGACATGCTTTTGCCAAAGCACCGTGCAGCATGGCTGCCACTTCAGACGCGACCGCTGTATGCAAATGCTCTCGGCTCGTGAAGTAGTGGTACATCGCGTTGGGAGCAAGCCCAACTTCGCCGGCTACTGAACGAATGGAAACGGCCTGCAAGCCACCCTGCGCAAGAAGTTCCATCGCCGCGCGGAGGAGAGTCGCTCGATCCGTTTTGGACGGTTGCGTCATTGATGTACACCGTACACCATCGAAGCCGCTTCTGCAAGGGATGTACGTCAATAAACGATCGGCGAAATAAGGTTCCCATCCCGATCGACCGTCCTATGCACACAACCCCGGCCTGCACCCAAGGACCTCGCTTGCAATTCAGTCCCACCGCCTCAAATCAACCAAACCTTAACAATTCCCGCCCCATCAGCCCACTACCATTAAGCGGGAATCCCTGTGTTCTATGAGGCAAACCAACAGCCCAGCCGGCGCCGGCAATCAGCCAAGGTCCACAGTTCACCGTCCACTGTCCACTGTCCTCACTTCAAATAAGCCCGCACCAGGTCGATCAAATCCTCGGCAAGTTCAGGGGCAATCTGCTCCTTGGCACCGTCCACCAAGTGAAACCGGATATGCGTCTCAAGCACCTCGCCCATCAACCCGTTGATCCCGCCCCGCACCGCGGCAAGCAGCATCAGTTGTCCGCCGCAATCCTCATCTGCAGCCAGAGACCGCTCCACCGCATCCAACTGTCCGCGGAGCTTTCTCAATCGTTGCAGCAGTTTTATCTTTTCGCGTTCCTGGTGCGACATCGCAGGCTTCCTCCAGTTTGACGATACCCACCCCCGGTATGGTACATACTGGGAGGGGGTATCGCAGCAGCTTCATTCTAACCCGCCCATTCCACTCCCGCCATTCCAGTTAAGGACAGCGTCGATGTTTCGCTTTTCACCTCTCTGCCGCGGTTGCACTCTCGCCCTCGCCCTGCCGCTGGCCGTCATCGCTGCCGCCCAGTCCCCCGATCCGCCATCCAGCGCCCCCCAGCCCAACGACGCTCCCGTCGTCACCATGGCCCCTCATCCCGATGACAAGTCCTGGTGGCTCTCCGGCCAGGCCAACATCATTACCCAGGGCGACCTGCCCTTCCATTCGCCTTATCAGGGCAAAAACAGCTTCATTGGCCGTGGCGAATACAAAACCTCCATGGTCGGCACCGTCTTCACCGCTTGGCGCCCAGACCATTCCATCCGCTACGCCACCGACTTCATCTTCGATCTCGAAGCCGCCGAGGGCCGCGGACTCAGCGAAGCATTCGGGCTCGCCGGCTTCACCAACCTCGACGTCGTACGTAATCCCAATCTCGGCCGCGTTCCCTACCTCGCCCGCTACGGCTTCCATCAGGTCATCGGTCTCACCACCGAGACCACCAGTCAGGACCCGGGCACCTACGCCATCGCCCCCAGCGTTCCCGTCCGCCGCCTTGAATTCCGTGGCGGAAAAATGGGGGCCAATGACTTCATCGATTCCAACGAAGTCGCCTCCGACTCCCACCTCCAGTTCATGAACTGGACCGTCGACAACAACGGCGCATGGGACTACGCCGCCGACACGCGCGGCTACACACTGGGAGGCCTTGCGGAATACGACGACCGCAATTGGAGTCTTCGCTACGGCATCTTCGCCATGCCCGTCGTCGCCAACGGCATCGATCTCGACTGGGCCTTCAGCCGCGCCCACGGTCAGAACGGCGAATTCGAACTGCGCCATAGCTGGGTGCCAAAACGTAAAGGCACCACCCGCATTCTCTTCTATGGCAACACTGCCCACATGGGCACCTACCGCGAAGCCGTCGAAGACTTCCTCAATGGCTCTGACACGGCAAAGAACGGTGTTACCGTTCCCACTATCACCCTCCACGAACATTACGGCGCTCTCAAATACGGCGTCGGCTACAACACTGAGCAGGAAATCACAGAGAATCTCCGCGTCGCCGGCCGCTTCGGTTGGAACGAGGGCCAGCACGAATCCTTCGCCTACACCGAAGTGGACCAGACCGTCGAGCTAGCCGCCGACTACACCGGATCCCGCTTCCATCGCCCCGTCGACAAGATCGGCCTCGCCGTCGTCTCCAACGCCATCAAAGCCGACCATCAGGAATATCTCAAACTCGGCGGCCTCGGCTTCCTGCTCGGCGATGGCAACCTCAACTACGGCCGCGAAAACATCGTGGAAACCTACTACACGTACCACGCCTGGCGCGGCATGTTTTATTCGCTCGATGTGCAGCACATAGGCAACCCTGGCTACAACCGCGATCGCGGTCCCGTCTGGGTCGGTTCCGTTCGCGCCCACGTCGATTTCTGAACCTACATCTCTAACAATTCGCCAAAATCGTAGCACCGATCCGCAAACGGTAGCGCCGTCTCCTGACCGGCTGTCGGGCGGACGTCCTCGTCCGCATTCGTTCGGGCTCAATCCACCAAATCACAAGAAAAGAAGGCTAGAAGCTAACGGCTAGAAGCCGCTCTACTAAACGGCCAATGCCCATCCCGCCGCGCCCTCCACAAATAAATCGCCGTCCCGCTCACCGCAATCCCCGCCGCGACCCCCAGCCCTTGCAGAGCATGAACCCGGTAAACCAGCAGGTAAGCAAATCCGCCCATCGCCACCAGCGGAGGCAGCGGATAAAGCGGCATGCGAAACGGCCGCACCAGCCCCGGCCTCTGCAGCCGCAGCAGAATCACCCCCACGTGCTGAAGAAAAAACTGCAGCAGGATCCTTGTAATCACCAGCAGCGTAATCACCTGGGTCAGCGTAAGAAAACAGAACCCCGAAGCCACCAGCCCCAAAGCAATCAGCGACCGGTGCGGAATCCCATGCTTCGGATGCACCGCCGCGAGAAACGCAAAATAATTCCCATCCCGCGCCGCCGCATAAGGCACACGCGAGTAGCCCAGCAGCAGCGAAAACACGCTGGCAAACGCCGTCCACACAATCAGCGCCGCCATCAGCCGCCCAGCCCACACGCCAAATGCTGACTGCGCAATCTGCGCCACCAGTTGCAACCGCGCAGTCCCAGATCCCGCTGCCCCAGCCGCGCTGACCGCTGCATCCCGCACCGCAGGCAACGCCGCCATGTTCATCAGCACATAAAACGTCGCCACAAACAAAACCGAAAGCAAAATCGCGCGCGGAATCGTTCGCTCCGGCTCCTTCACCTCGCTCCCCAGAAACGTAATGTTGTAGTAGCCCCAATAATCGTAAGTCGTAATCAGCGTGGCCTGCGCCAATCCGCCCAGAGCTATTCCAATCCCCACAGCAGGCACAACCGGCATATGCCATCCGCCCGCAGCCGCAGCCTGCGAGAAGCCCGAAACAATAACCCCCGCAATCGCCGCCATCACCCCCGCAAACAGCACCCAGGCCAGCCGCGTCACCTGGCTAAGATTCCGATACAACAGCGCCGTCACCAGCAGGCATGCACCCGCCGCCGCAAAGTTCGCATAATGCAGCCCCGGCAGCGCGGCAATCGGCGCCTGCTCCAGCCCCGGCCAGAACCAAGCCAGAAAACTCGCCAGCCCAATGCATCCTGAAGCGATCGAAAGCGGCGCGGAAAAACTCAATTGCCAAACATAAAGAAAGCTCAGCCAGTTCCCCGCGCGCTCCGGCCCATAAATCTCCCGCAGAAACGCATAGGAACCGCCGGCCCGTGGAAACGCCGCCCCCAGCTCCGCCCAAACCAGCCCATCGGCCACAGCAATCGCCGCACCCAGCACCCACGCCCACACCGAGAGCCTGAACCCCGCCGCCGCAATTACCAGCGGCAGCGTAATAAACGGCCCCACTCCAATCATCTCCAGCATGTTGAACAACACAGCCGACCGCAGTCCAATGCGCCTTTCAAGATTTGAAGACTGCGGGGAGGAATCAATCATCAAAGCCGACCCACGAAACGTGAAGCTGTGCCCCATTCATCGAGCGTTTCCAGGGTCCACGGCGATTCGGGGTCCCCAGAGACAGGTCTTCGTCGATGGGGTGAAGGGACAGGTCTTCGTCGCTGGGGTGGTGGACGATGAGTGGGAGTCCTCGAAGGCCAACCATCGCACGCTTTCCGTCCTGACCTTTGTCAATGCGCGACTGAACAGCCTGGTGAAAAACTCCACCTCGAAGTAGACGTGTGAAGGGGCACAACTTTAGTTGTGCCATAAGACCCATAAAATAATCTCCGGGCTTTAGCCCGCGGGAAATCGAATCTTGGGCCTTAGCCCCTTCGATCTGTTCTTTTTCCATCATGGACAATGGGCCTGTTCTTGCATAAATCCCACGCACCTCAATCGCTGCGGAAACGGCTTACGCTCACCGGATTGTACACTGACCTAACCCATGGTTCGTTCCCTCCACACCTCACGCGCCGCCATCTCCGCTGCCCTCGCAGCCCTGCTCCTCGCTGCTGCTCCAGCTCAACAGCCCACCGCACCGCCTGTCCCGACGCGCGTCGATGTCCCTGACCAGCTCCCCGAGCCTTCCAGCATAGCCCAAGCCCTCCCCGAAGACCGTGGCGCAGCAGCCCTCGAGCAATCCCTCAGGCGCCTCTCCACCACCGCCAGCCTCATGATGATCGTCGCCCATCCTGACGACGAAGACGGCGCCCTGCTCACCTATCTCTCTCGCGGCCTCGGCGTCCGCTGCACCCTCCTCACCCTCACCCGCGGCGAAGGCGGCCAGAACGCCATGTCCGCCGATTCCTACGACGCCCTCGGCCTCATCCGCACCAGCGAGCTCCTCAAGGCCAGCGAGTACTACGGCGCCAAGCAACTCTGGGGCACAGAAATCGACTTCGGCTTTTCGAAAACGCAGGAAGAAGCCTTCGCCCGCTGGGGCCACGAGCGCGTCCTCTACGACGCCGTCCTCGCCGTCCGCCGCGAGCGCCCGCAGGTCATCGTCTCCACCTTCGTCGGCGGCATCACAGACGGCCACGGTCACCACCAGGTCTCCGGCGAAATCGCGCAGGAGGTTTTCAAAGCCGCAGCCGACCCCACCGTCTTCCCCGA
>Ga0302197_10004130_pt1 | contig 12890 bp, 7 predicted proteins | sample II_Bog_N2_1_FD_193526 | JGI IMG/M metagenome (GOLD analysis project Ga0302197, IMG submission 193526) | Peat permafrost microbial communities from Stordalen Mire near Abisko, Sweden - II_Bog_N2_1 | ecosystem: Environmental > Terrestrial > Soil > Wetlands > Peat | place: Sweden: Abisko, Stordalen...
ACCTGCAAAACAACAGGCGGGAGCTGGAAATTCGCAAAACCGTGTCGCTGAAGGAGCTGAAGGCCAAGGACTCGAACTCGACGATCAACAAAACCTGGGAGGAAATCAAAGCCGCGCTGAAGGCCAATGGCAGCTGTGATTTCGAACTGACGCAAAAGATGTTCGACGATGATTATGCGGGACAGAATCACTACCTGCGGCGGATCAAGACCATCAGCGCGTCCCTGCCTGTCCTGGTTGGACCTTATCAAGATATCTGCGCCGTTCTGAACCAGAGCTACAGCAAGGTTGAAATGGCCGCCACGGTGGGCAACGCCAAGGAAAACCTGCGGGCAAACCAGCAGATCGCGCTCTCTCATGGGGTTGATGACAACGGTCAGTTCCAGCTCAACTTCCAGGATGAACGCTACCTGCCGTTCGAGTACACCGGGGCCGTTTCCCGCTGGCGCCTGACCTTCCCCAACCCTGATGCCCAGGCGGCCATGCTTGAGTCCCTCACCGACATCATCATTCATGTCTCTTACACGGCCAGACGTAGCGAAGGTTCGCTATGAGCCAATGTGGGTTCTGGCGGAGGGGACTCATACTCATTCCAGGGCCGAACACCTGGAGTCTGGTGTTCGGTTAAGTGAAGAGTGATCGCTCCCGAACATCTGTACGGGAGCGGGGCGCGCGCTCAGACCATCAGACGGTGGCCGTGTGCTGCTCGTCGAGCAGCCCATCCATCTTTTGTTGAGCCATATCGATCAGGTGCACGGCCCCCAAGGCGAGTTTGCGCTGCGGGCCCTGGAGATTGTCCGCCGATTCGTAGGCGGTCGCCGAGGCGCTTTGGAGGATTTCGTAGATATGGAGCAGCGTTTCTTCGGTGTTGCGTGATTGCCGTTTCCGGGGTGAGGTACGAGTCGCGGGTAATTCGTAGTGAGCGAAGGCACGCTCGGCGGCGAGCCGGAAGGCTGGGGAGGCGAGGTCTTCCGTGATAGGCGGATTGGGGGTGATCTTGAACATGGTGAGACTCCGTTAACCGTTATGGGGAGCCACCACGCTTCGCTTGCACGCGAAGTAGGGTGGCAGCTGTACGCAGGTGTGCAAGACCGGTGGTTATCGGAGCAAAATCCCGGCAGATCCGAAGATCTCCCACGCACAGCCACCATAACGCGGCATCTCGGAGACAAGTCTCTGAGATTTTGGTCAGGTGTCATTGCTCATTCACCAGTCCGGACTTGCACGTCCGTATCACCGAGTTTGCGGTGATGGTATGCAGACTAGTCATCGAAATGGGCAGAAGCAACGGGTTGGGATTTTCTAGGAAATTTCAGTCAAGTGAAAGGGAATAGTCTTCGCGGATACCCTGTCGGCTCAGATCCGAACTCATTTTCGGAAGGCTTCCGGTTATGAGCAAATACCAATCCGTTAAGGCAAACACGGTCCTGTAGGAGCCTGGCTTGCCAGCGAAGAGGTCTTCGAGTCTTGCAGTGCTCATCCGGACGCCATCGCTGGCAAGCCAGGCTCCTACAAGTAGTGTGGCGTTTTCAATATCAAATTTTATTAATTGGCTGACATTGGACCGTGGGCAGCTCAATACCATTTATCGGCCCTGTCATTTTTGACAGTAGTCGGCAGCGTGGATTAGGTGATTACTAGACCCGGTATCCCAGGCAGAACCTAGGTCATGTCGGTTTGATCAGTGGCCTTCATACTCAGATGCACCGGGGACAACATTGAGGAGACCCGCGCCGTGAAGATTCGCGTTCTGTCCGACCTGCATCTCGAGTACGACGAACCGCTTGCCATCCCCTACGTGGAGGCCGATCTCGTCGTGCTGGCCGGTGATATCCATAACCATGCGAAAGGCCTGCGTTGGGCGGCGGAGAACTTCGATTCACAGGTGCCGGTTATTTATGTGCCGGGCAACCACGAGTATTACGGTGGTGAATTCGCTGCACTCGAAAACGCGATGCAAGAGGCCGCGCGCCGCTTGCCCAACGTGCATTTTCTGAACAACACCGCCCTCACTGAGCGAAATGGCCAATGGCGTGTGCTCGGTACCACGCTGTGGACAGATTTCTCGTTGTTCGGCGCTGGCGATGCGGCGTTGCGTGAGTCCATTGCAGAGGCCGAGCGGGTCATACTCGACTACCAGGGCGTGATTCAGGTCTTATCGCCCGAGCTCGAAGCCCCGCTACGTTCGTTTACTCCCCGCGACTCGCTGGCGCTCCACAAGCAAGCGCGGGCGTGGCTGGAAGACGAGCTGGTAAAGCCCTTCGATGGCAAGACGATTGTGGTCACGCACCATGCGCCGCTCAGGCCAAGCCTGGCGGAAAAGTTCGCGACGGATCGAGCCTCGGCGGGTTATGTGAGCGATCTGCCTTCTCTGGTGCGCGCGCCGGTTGCGCTATGGGTCCATGGTCACACTCATACCGCATTCGATTATTTCGCGGAAGGCACGCGTGTGATCTGTAATCCGCGTGGATATGGCGATCAGCGTACGAGGGTGCCTGAAAATCCGTTGTTCAAATGGGACAAGGTCGTTGAGATCTGACTGAGCAATCGGATGCAACAAACCGCCAGGAAATACGTTTTAGGTCTTGTAATAGGTGATCAGCACCGTCTTGGTGGCATCCAGGATGATGTCCAGGACGACGTTGGGATGAGTGACCCGCCATTTCGTTCCGCTCGCCGTCGTGACGAAAGGGGTGCCGAGCAGCAGACCGCCAGTGGCGATCTTGCTCAGAGTCTCATTCATGGACATTGCCGTCTGGCCATGGCCGGCCTTGCTTTCCCATATCCAGTCATGGAAGACCTCCGCGCTGGGCTGATAGGGAAAGTACGTCAAGGTCTGGGGGACGAGCATCTGCTCGCCTGTTCGATGGCCACGCGTTGCCGGCAGGCGGCCGAGGACCCAGGCGGTCACCTCACGTCCCTGGAGCTTGGTGTTCAGCTTGACGAGTTCGGGGCCGCTGAGCTTGTGGGTCGGCCCTCGGGCATCGTTGATCACCGGCACCGTCAGGCCCAGATTGGGATAGGTGGCCCTCAGGGTGCGGGCCGCCAGATAGGTGGCGTCAGCCGTCGTCGCGCGCGTGTCGCAGGCGGTCACCGTCAGGCCATCGGCCAGGCAGGCCGCGATCGCCGGTTGAAGGGCGAGGAGGGCAATGCGGGTCACCGGCTCGATCTGGCGGATTGGCACGGTCCGCAGATGCCGCAGCTTGGTTTCGGCGTCCTGGAGATTCGTTTGGCAGCGCGAGACGATCTTATCCAGCTCCGTCACGTCGAGCACAAGCTGAGCCAGTTCCACCGCGCCCGATCCCTTCAGCAGCGCCGTCAGCGTCAGGGCGCGAGTGTGCACCGCCTTGGCCCGTACCCGCAGGGGCGGCAGGTCGCGGCACAACTTCGCCAGGGCATCGTTGTCGTCATCCCACTGCCTCTGCTGCGCGCTGCCGACTGCCAACGTCATAAAACCTTCCTTCCCTGTGGGCAAACCGCTGTGGGTGAAGTTGAATGATCGGCACGCTAGCACGAAAGATTGGGCATCTACCACTTGTCGGTACTGTCATTTCTGACAGTAGCCGGTGGCGTGGATCAGGCAGTTACTGGATTGACGCATCCTACGACGAGCCTGAGCCATGTCGAGACTGACAGACGGCATTCACACTCACACACCGACGTTGACGGTTATTGACCCTCGTGGACTTACGGTGCGTTCGGTTGCTTATTGTCGTTCCGTCGACACGGCGCAGCCTGAAGAGCGGATAAATCGCAGTGCTTATGACGCGATGGGGCGACTGATCGAGCAATGGGATCCCAGGCTTTGGGCGCTTAGTGCGGAGGATGTCGAAACCCTAGCCAATCTGACCAATCGTTTTTCACTGTCTGGGAAGGTATTGAGTTCGATCAGTGTCGATGCGGGTAGGCGGGTCAGCTTGTTCGGCGATGGGGATCAGCTTGTTCAAGCCTGGGATAGCCGGGGTAGTGAGCGGCGGCTCGAATACGACGATCTGCTGCGACCGCTGGCCATTTTCGAGCAGGGTGAAGGTGAAGCCGCGCGATGCACTGAACGTTATGAGTACGCAGATGCTGGCGCCGGTTTCGCCGTTCACAACCAATGCGGGCAATTGATCCGTCAAGACGACCCGGCAGGCACCCAGACATTGGACGAATACGCCCTGACAGGTGGTGTATTTGAGCAGACCCAGCGCTTTCTGAGTTCGCTGGAAATACCGGACTGGCCGCCAGGGCTGTCTGAGCGGGATGCGCTGCTGGAACCCGTGGAGCAAGCGGCAACCACTGCGACGCGTTTCAACCCGCTGAGCGATGTACTGGAACAGGCCGATGCCAAGGGCAATCGGCAACTGTTCGACTACACCGTTGATGGCCTGTTATTGGCGAGCCATCTGCAACTGAGTGGTCAGGCCACGTCTCAAACCCTGGTCAGTGCCATTGCCTACAGCGCCTACGGCCAGGTTGAACAGGAAACCGCCGGGAACGGCGTGGTCAGTGCGCTGACGTACCGACCTGAAAGCGGCCGTCTGATCCGGCTCCAGGCTCGACGTGGAAGTGAAGCGCTGCAAGACCTGCGTTACGACTACGATCCGGTGGGCAATGTGTTGAGCATTGAAGACGCTGTCTTGCCGATCCGGTTTTTCGCCAATCAGCGGGTAGAGCCGGTTAAAAGTTATACCTACGACAGCCTCTATCAACTGATTAAGGCAACCGGCTGGGAAGCCGGCAGTGCCGGTCGAGGGCCGGGATTCAACCGCTTCGACGATCCGAGTGCAGTCGCCAACTACTACCAAACTTATCGCTATGACGCGGGTGGCAACCTCTTGGAACTGGTCCATGTCGGCCCGCAAAGCCACAGTCGTAAGTTGACGGCGGCGCGCTACAGCAACCGCTGCCTGCCTGAACAGAATGGCCGGCCACCGACCGAAGAGGAGATTGCCGCCGCGTTTGACGGCAACGGCAATCTGCTGGACCTGCAACCGGGGCAGACGATGAGCTGGGATCTACGGAATCAACTACGCGAGGTGCGGCCGGTTGAGCGTGAAAGTGCTGACGATGATCGCGAACAATACCTGTATGGCGGCGATGGTATGCGTCGGCGTAAGGTCCGTACGACCCAAACCAACGCCCGCTCGCTGATATCGGAAGTGCGCTACTTGCCGGGCCTGGAAATCCGTACCCGCGAAGGCTCCGGCGAGGTGTTACAGGTCATCTGTGTCGAGGCTGGGCGCAGTGCCATGCAGGTGCTGCACTGGGAAACGGCACCGCCTTCGGGTATTTCCAATGATCAATATCGCTACAACCTGACTGACCACCTGGGTTCCAGCAGCCTGGAGTTGGATAGCGAAGCCGAGGTGATCAGCCAGGAAACCTATCATCCCTACGGCAGTACAGCCTGGTTTGCCGGGCGAAGTGAAGTGGAGGCGGGTTACAAGACGGTGCGTTATTCGGGTAAAGAGCGAGATTCGACGGGGCTTTACTACTACGGCTTCAGGTATTACGCACCGTGGTTGCAGCGTTGGATCAATCCGGATCCAGTAGGAGAGGTGGATGGTTTGAATTTATTTTGCTTTATCTCGAACTCACCGTTGAGCTTTATTGACTTACAAGGAAACGTGACATTCCCAGTGGCGCTAATCGCCTCGGACACCGTTCGAAACCTGGTTAATGAAGGGCGATATGCCGAGGCTCTGTCCAGCGCTCGTGTTGAGTCTGTAGCTGATGTTTCAGTCATCAATACATGGGTTTCTTCACTAATACCCCAAGTCGATATGACGTCCATGAGCGTGTTCCAGTCCCGAGGAAATAACACAATTTATCAAGCCGACACCGATGTGCAAGGGGTGCAGTTTTTCGTCAAGAAAATGCAATCGCCGAAGGAGTCCCAGAGCGAGGCGTTTGCTTATGAAGTGAGTGAGCGACTTGGTTTTCATTTTGTGCCGCCGACCAAATCCAAGGCGAAGTCGATGATTCAGCAGAGGGTCATGGACGTCAAAACAAATACTCAGGAGCGGCGGGGATTGTCCGAGTCGGCTAAACTTTTTTATTTTTTGATCAATGAGTTTGATGATAATTCGGGTAACCAGCTGTGGGATGCTCAAGGGAATATTTATTTGATTGACCATGAGTCTGCTTTTTCTGAGCGAAAAAATGCAGTATTTAATTTGCAGGCTATCGATCTTTCAAAAGCCTTTAATGCTGAGCGTTGGGAGAAATTTAATAGCATTAGTTCTGACGAGTGGAAGAGCTTGTTGGTCGATAAGTATTCAACTTTTTCAAAGGGGGATACCAAAGCTTTTCTAGGACGGGTCGCGGATACGCACGCAGCGGTACAACGAGGGATTGATCGAGGGGCGTTGAATTTCGGAGTAAAACGCAATTTTTTGCAGCGGACGTTCAAAAGTAAGGCCGCCTAGTGAGCGAGGGGGAGACCGTCGACGAGCAGCGCTTACGTCGTCGGCAAAAACGCACCCACTCACTATGGATAGGGAGCGCAGCCAGGGGGAGGGTAACCATTTGTCGGCACTGTCATTTCTGACAGTAGTAGGCAGCGTGGATCAGGCGGTTACTAGACAGATTCATCCCACGAAGAGTCTGAGCCATGTTGAGACTGACGGGTGGCATTCACGCTCACACACCAACGCTGGCGGTTATTGATCCACGCGGGCTCGCGGTGCGTTCGGTTGCTTATTGCCGTTCCCTCGAGACGGCGGAGGCTGAAGAGCGGATCAACCGCAGTGCCTATGACGCTATGGGGCGCTTGACCGAGCAATGGGACCCACGGCTTTGGGCGCTCAGTGCGGAAGATGACGGAGCTCCGGCCAATCTGGTCAATCGTTATTCACTGTCCGCGAAGGTATTGAGTTCGATCAGCGTCGATGCGGGTAAGCGGGTCAGTTTGTTCGGCGATGGGGATCAGCTTGTTCAAACCTGGGATAGCCGGGGCAGTGAACGGCGGGTTGAGTACGACGATCTACTGCGGCCGCTGGCGATCTTCGAACAGGGCGAAGGTGAAGCCGCGCGATGCACCGAGCGTTATGAGTACGCCGATGCCGGCACCGATTTCGCCGTTCACAACCAATGTGGGCAATTGATCCGACATGACGATCCGGCCGGCACTCAGATGCTGGATCAGTATGCCTTGACGGGCGGAATGCTTGAGCAGACCCAGCGCTTTCTGAGTTCGCTGGAATCACCGGATTGGCCGCGCGGGCTGTTGGAGCGGGATGCGCTGCTGGAACCCGTGGAGCAAGCGGCAACCACCACGACGCGCTTCAACCCGCTGGGTGATGTGCTGGAGCAGATTGATACCAAGGGTAATCGGCAGCTGTTCGACTACACCGTTGATGGCCTGTTATTGGAGAGCCATCTGCAACTCAGTGGTCAGGCCACACCTCAAACATTGGTCAGTACCATTGCCTACAGCGCTTACGTTCAGGTTGAACAGGAAACGGCGGGTAACGGTGTGGTCAGCACGCGGACCTATCGCCCTGAAGATGGTCGCCTGATCCGGCTTCAGGCTCGACGTGGAAGTGAAGCGCTGCAAGATCTGCGTTACGAGTACGATCCGGTGGGCAATGTACTGAGTATTGAAGACGCGGCCTTGCCGATCCGTTATTTCGCCAATCAGCGGGTAGAGCCAATCAAGCACTATGACTACGACAGTCTCTACCAACTGATCAAGGCGACTGGCTGGGAGGCGGGTAGCGCCGGTCGAGGGCCGGGGTTCAATCGCTTCGACGATCCGGGCGCGGTTGCCAACTACCAGCAGACTTACCGCTATGACGCGGGTGGCAACTTACTGGAACTGGTCCATGTCGGCCCGCAAAGCCACAGTCGCAAGCTGACGGCGGCGCGCCACGGCAATCGCTGCTTGCCTGAACAGAATGGCCGGCCACCGACCGAAGAGGAGATTGCCGCTGCGTTTGATGGCAACGGCAATCTGCTTGACCTGCAACCGGGGCAGGCGATGAGTTGGGATCTGCGCAATCAGTTGCGCGAGGTACGACCGGTAGAGCGTGAAAGTGCTGACGATGATAGTGAACTGTACCTGTATGGCGGCGATGGGATGCGGCGGCGCAAGGTCCGCACTAGCCAAACCAACGCCCATTCTCTGATCTCGGAAGTACGGTACTTGCCGGGCCTGGAAATCCGTACCCGCGAAGGCACTGGCGAAGTGTTGCAGGTTGTCTGTGTCCAGGCCGGACGCAGTGCCATGCAGGTGCTGCACTGGGAAACCGCGCCGCCGTCCGGAATCACCAACGATCAATATCGCTACAACCTGACTGACCATCTGGGCTCCAGCAGCCTGGAGTTGGATAGCGAGGCTGAGGTGATGAGCCAGGAAGCTTATTACCCCTACGGCGGCACGGCTTGGTTTGCTGGGCGAAGTGAAGTGGATGCCAGCTACAAAACAGTGCGGTATTCGGGCAAGGAGCGGGATGCCACGGGGCTCTACTACTATGGGATCAGGTATTACGCACCTTGGCTGCAACGCTGGGTCAATACTGATCCTATGGGCGATGTTGATGGGCTCAATCGCTACAGATTCGTGCGCAGCAATCCGATGACATTGCATGATCCTCTCGGTGCACTACCAGGTGACGATAATGAAAATTCGAAATTGACTGACAAGATTGAGATCGCGCCATTTTACTATGAGCAAATTATTTATGAATCGCGGGACCAGCACTTTGAAAAGAGTAAGCACATTAGCTATGGCAGCATCCATCTTGAGGAGCGTCTGAGGCGGCTTGATATGAAGGCCTTCCCTGGTAAGAAAATTGAATTTGATGTGGTTCATACTGTTGGTCCTGAAGCAGGGCTGATCTCCACAGATGTACAGACTCGAAAGGGGGATAATGCAGGACTTTTTGTGAACGCTATTAGCCCGGACATGTGGGTATTTAAGGAGAACTATCGAGAGTCAACAGCCGGAAAAGAGATTTTTGCTAACGATGTGTTTAGACGTCAGTACGAGATTGCTGCTAAAGAAGGTGGGTTTTACGGACGACTTCCCTCGATGGCCATCCGGCAACGTGTTGATAATTATCAAACTTTAAAGACGACTACAGGGCTTGAAAATGGTTCTCCTCAAATGTTCAAGGCATTCCTTGAAGAGACCCAAAATGGTAAAAGCACCGCCAGAATTTTAAAAGATTTCGGGCTGCGCGCCGTTAGCGTGGAAAGGCGGAATGAGGGCGCGATAAATTTTTATATTTCTTTAGTGCCTAGGTATTCTGCCGCAAAAATGGCTTGGAAAACGGCAGTTAGGCGCATTGTTGAGCGCCGTCAGGTAGGTGTTTCCAGTGCATAAAATATGAGTGTCATCGCCGGGAAGTCAGTTCCTATAGGTGAGGTGGTGCCTTCAATACCGCTTGTCGGCACTGTCATTTCTGACAGTAGCCGGCAGTGTGGATCAGGCGGTTACTAGGCTGATGCATCCTACGAAGAGACTGAGCCATGTCGAGACTGGCGGACGACATTCACACTCATACACCGACGTTGATGGTTATTGACCCACGCGGGTTGGCGGTGCGTGTGGTTGCTTATTGCCGTTCCGTCGAGATGACTGAGCCTGAAGAGCGGGTCAATCGAAGTGGCTATGACGCGATGGGGCGCCTGATCGAGCAATGGGACCCGAGATTTTGGGCGCTCAGTGCTGAAGATGACGAAACCCCAGCCAATCTGGTCAATTGTTATTCGCTGTCCGGGAAGGTGCTGAGTTCGATCAGTGTCGATGCGGGTAAGCGGATCAGCTTGTTCGGCGATGGCGATCAGCTTGTTCAAACCTGGGATAGCCGGGGCAGTGAACGGCGGGTCGAGTACGACGATCTGTTGCGACCGCTAGCCATTTTCGAACAGGGTGAAGGTGAAGCCGCGCGATGCACTGAGCGTTATGAGTACGCTGATGCCGATGTCGGGTTCGCGGCTCACAACCAATGTGGGCAATTGATCCGACACGACGATCCGGCCGGCACTCAGATGCTGGATGAGTATGCCCTGACAGGTGGAGTGCTTGAGCAGACCCAGCGCTTTCTGAGTTCGCTGGAAATACCGGATTGGCCGCGTGGGTGGTTGGAGCGAGATGCGCTTCTGGAGCCCTCTCCGCAGGCGGCAACCACCACGTCGCACTTCAATCCGCTGGGCGATGTGCTGGAACAGACCGACGCCAAGGGCAATCGGCAGTTGTTCGACTACACCGTTGATAGCCAGTTATTGGCGAGCCATCTGCAACTGAGCGGTCAGGTCACACCTCAAACCCTGGTCAGTGCCGTTGCTTACAGCGCCTACGGCCAGGTTGAACAGGAAACCGCCGGGAACGGCGTGATCAGTACGCTGACGTACCGACCTGAAGACGGCCGTCTGCTTCGGCTGCAAGCTCGGCTTGATAGCGAGGCTGCGCTGCAGGATCTTCGCTACGAGTACGATCCGGTGGGGAATGTGCTGAGCATTGAAGATGCTGCCTTGCCGATCCGCTATTTCGCCAATCAGCGGGTGGAACCGGTCAAAAGTTATATCTACGACAGCCTCTACCAGTTGATCAGGGCGACCGGCTGGGAAGCCGGCAGTTCCAATCGAGGGCCAGATTTCAATCGCTTCGAGGATCCGAGTGCAGTCGCCAATTACCAGCAAACTTATAACTATGACGCGGGTGGCAACTTGCTGGAGCTGGTCCATATCGGCCCGCAAAGCCACAGTCGCAAGTTAACGGCGGCGCGCTACAGCAATCGCTGTCTGCCTGAACAGAATGGTCTGCCACCGACCGAAGAGGAGATTGCCGCCGCTTTCGACGGCAATGGCAACTTGCTGGACTTGCAACCGGGGCAGGCGATGAGTTGGGATCTGCGCAATCAATTGCGCGAGGTGCGACCGGTTGAGCGTGAAGACGCCGACGATGATCGCGAACTGTACCTGTATGGCGGTGATGGGATGCGGCGGCGCAAGGTCCGCACTACCCAAGCCAACGCCCGTTCGCTGATCTCGGAGGTACGGTACTTGCCGGGCCTGGAAATCCGCACCCGCGAAGGCACTGGCGAAGTGTTGCAGGTGATTTGCGTCCAGGCCGGACGCAGTGCCATGCAGGTGCTGCACTGGGAAACGGCACCGCCTTCCGGCATCGCTAACGATCAATACCGCTACAACCTGACCGAGCACCTGGGCTCCAGCAGTCTGGAGCTGGATAGTGATGCCGAGGTCATCAGCCAGGAAACCTATCACCCCTACGGCAGTACGGCTTGGTTTGCCGGACGAAGTGAAGTAGAGGCCAGTTACAAGACGGTGCGTTACTCGGGCAAGGAACGGGATGCGACGGGGCTTTATTATTATGGATTCAGGTATTACGTGCCGTGGTTGCAACGCTGGATCAATCCGGACCCAGTCGGGGCGATGGATGGATTGAATTTGTATGCCTTTGTCCAGGGCGGCCCTATTAATCGTATGGATAAAGATGGGTTGTGGGGAGATGAGGATAAAAAGCTTGAGCATTTTAGAGCCAATCCACCTGAGGCAATACTCAGAGGCCAAGATATTGGATACGGTGCTGCAAGAGTTAATCAGCGTGTCATTGCACATGGGCTGGATGCATTTCACCCTGAAGAGAGAGCAGTCGTAGCGGATGCACTGTTCGAGTCGCCGCTTGTATTGCAGGAGGCCCAATGGATGCAACAGAATCGTCCTGATTTAAGTGAGCCTATTTTGCGAGATATTTTTGGGCCCGACCATGCTCAAGAGCACTCAGTCATCGTCGATGCATGGTCGCGTACAGAGAATTTCTTGCGGCAGTATCACAATAGTGGACTCGGGAGGGGGAAGTTTGTCAGGGGCGGAGGGGGGGATGCGAGAATTAGGGCTTATGTCTATAAATCTGATTTTGAGGGGCATGTGTTTATTGGAAATAGGTTTATACATGAACCGAAGAAGCGCAAAATCGAAACTTTAATTCATGAAGTGAGCCATCTTTCTCGCGTTGATCGTTTTGTGGGCGTAGGCCCTGGTACTCAAGATTTTTATTATTTGCTAAGCAATACCGCTTCTGGTAGGCAGTATGCTTCCGATATTGTGAGGCATGGTAACGTGCAATCGTATCATTTAGAAAGTACGTCGGTAAATTTTATAGCTGCCGTCAAAGAGTGGGAAACACAAGTAATAGGTGGTGCGGAGAATATTATTTGGGATGAGCAGATTTCTATGCTCTTTCATAACATAACCCCAGGCTTACGTGCTCATATTGCTGCTCGTAATGCCGACAGTCTTGCGGTGGCAGCGATGGAACTGAGTAGCGATTTTAATAGTATTTATCACTACCGATAGACGGGATACTCTAAAAAACACCCCCGCACCCACCCACTGCGGATGGGGGATACGCAGCCAGCGAGGCGGGGGTGAGTGGAGCCCTGTATTACTGGGCGATGGTTTTCACCTCCTGCTCAGGCGCCGTCGAACGCCCATACACATCTTCAAACCGCTCGATATCGTCTTCACCCAAATAACTGCCGGACTGCACCTCGATAATTTCCAGCGGAATCTTCCCCGGATTACGCAGGCGGTGCACCGAGGCAATCGGGATGTAGGTGGACTGGTTCTCGCAAAGCAGGAACACCTTGTCGTCGCAGGTCACCTCGGCCGTGCCGCTGACCACGATCCAGTGTTCGGCGCGGTGGTGGTGCATCTGCAACGACAGGCACGCCCCCGGCTTGACCGAGATGTGCTTGACCTGGAAACGCCCGCCCATGTCCACCGAGTCATAGGAACCCCAGGGCCGGTAGACCTCGCAGTGGTTCTGGGTTTCGCTGCGGCCCTGGGCGTTGAGGGTGTTGACCATCTGTTTCACGCCCTGAACCTTGTCCTTGTGGGCGATCATCATGGCGTCCTTGGTTTCGACGACGACTATG
>Ga0302197_10004133_pt1 | contig 12884 bp, 15 predicted proteins | sample II_Bog_N2_1_FD_193526 | JGI IMG/M metagenome (GOLD analysis project Ga0302197, IMG submission 193526) | Peat permafrost microbial communities from Stordalen Mire near Abisko, Sweden - II_Bog_N2_1 | ecosystem: Environmental > Terrestrial > Soil > Wetlands > Peat | place: Sweden: Abisko...
TGCTTTCAATTTATACTCTTTGCTGTAATACTTTTTTTCTGGTTTCTTCATGGTTAAAGTTAAGATTTATTGGGCTTCTGTGTCTTAACTTTTTTGTCCTGTCAAAGGTAGGAACTCCAAAAAAAAGATACCCTTAGAACAAGTACAATTATTGTCGGGACAAAAATGGATTTCTACAACGGCAAAGTACCGTCAAAACAATATAGAAGAACAGCGGGAGTTAATGAATAAATGGTTTCCAATGAGCTAAAAAACATTTTCAGAATAGATAAAAATTCGGTAAATTTGTATAAGAATTATGGGACGAAAAACAGGAATAGACATAGAGATTGACAGACTAACAAATTCAATTATTAACGTTGTTACGGGCGAAGTTTTTGAAACGGAATTTAGCAGCGTTTCAAAAAAAGAAATAAAGAGAAAAGATTGGGTGTTCAATTGGAATTTAGAATTGAATAACAAAGAAAGTGAGGTTTATAAGATGACAACCGTTGAAAATAAGAACATTATTCAAGGTTTAATTTCATTGAAAAAACGCGACAATTATGTTTTTGTTAACCTTGTTGAGAATGCAAAATTTAATAGAGGGAAAGAAAAAATTTACTTAGGGGTTGGTGGTAATTTATTTGCTTTTGCCTGTAAAGTGTCAAGAGATATAGGGTTTGAAGGGTTTGTTGGTTTTGACGCTAAAACTGCTTTAATGGAGCATTACTCTAAAACACTTGGTGCAGAAAGGGCGTTAGGGCAAAGGATGTTTATTACCAATGAAAATGCGGATATATTAATTAATCAATATTTTAAAACTAAATAACATGAAACTACAACCTGAACCAAGAGAAATAGACCTTTATGTTTCTAATAGAAAGGTGACAGAAAAAGAATTAAAAGAATTGTCTGAGTTTATCGCAGAGTATAAACGAAAAAGAGACTTAAAAAAATCTAAGCACAAAAAAGCAGCTTAATTTTTTTAACAATTATTTTTAAATTTGTTTAAAAGCCCTGAAAATTCAGGGCTTTTTTTGTTTGCGTTCGACCAGTTTTTTTTTATTTTTATCAAATAAATAATAAATGTTCTTTGAAAACCCCAGCAGTCGCTGGGAGTAGTTTTGTTGGCAGGTTTACAACGCCATATCGTTACGGCTTTAATGGTAAAGAAAAGGACAATGAGATAAGTGGCGATGGAAATTGGAAAATACCATTAGAAGACGTACAATTATTTGCGGGACACAAATACCCAAGTACAACAGAAAGGTATAGAAGAAAAGATATAAACGAGCAACAGGAATTAATAAATAAATTTCACCCGTTGAGGTGATTAAATGTTTTTAAGCATAAAATATTACATGATATTTATTTGTAAATAAGTAATAAATTTATTACCTTTGGTGTTGTGAAATATAATGAACTTTTCAGGCTGTTAAAAAAAGAAGGCTGGTTTGAAGTACGGCAAAAAGGTAGCCATGTGATTATGCAGCATCCAGAGAGTGCCGAACAACTCACAGTACCTTATCATGCAGGTAAGGAAGTTAAAAAAGGGCTGTTAAAAGCCTTACTGAAACAAGCGAATATTAAAACTAATAAAAGATGAAAAAACCTAAAATTGATATTACAGTAGTAAAAGAAGATACTGGATATAGCGCAAATGCTTCGGTAGGAGCCAATTTTATTGCAACCGAAGGAAATACATTTGACGAACTTAAAGAGAATATCTTAGAAGCGGTAAACCTTACTTTTGAAGATAAAGGTTTTGTTTATCGTATTGACGAAATCAAATTCAGTTACGACCTGGAAAGTTTTTTTCACTTTTATAAAGTAATCAACGCGAAAGCTCTTTCAGAACGAATAGGAATGAATCAAAGCCTGTTAGCTCAATATACAAAGGGTATTAAACATCCTTCACCTATGCAAATAAAACGTATCCTTCAAGGTGTTCAACAGATAGGTAAAGAACTTTCCGAAGTTAGTTTTTTACTCTAAGCATTTTTATACATGGTAATGTTTGGTCAAGCCTCTTCCTTTTAGGAATGTAACCAAGCTGAAGATACGAAAGCCTCTGAGAAATCAGGGACTTTTTTATTTGTTTATTAATGTGTTATGTTTGGAATATTAGTCCAGTAATAACGTCTTCTATGTGCTGGTGCTACTAATGCAGAATCAATTTTAATTGGTTTAATATCTTCACCCAAAGCGGCACTTAATGCTAAAGAAATTTTGCTCATCTCAGAATTTTTCATTGACGAAACATTTTCTAGGAGAACGAAAAGCCTATCACCTTTTGGTTTAACAGCCTTTATCTCTTTTATAATTCTTGCAAATTCATAAAATAAAGAACTTTCGCTACCAGCAAGTCCAGAACGGTCTTTTGGATTAATCGAACTCAAATTCGTACAAGGTGAACCTCCAATTATTAGTTGAATATGAGCATAGTCAGCACCTTTAATGTTTTTTACATCTCCAAGTTGAATGAAATTGGTATCACCACTATAATGATAGTTCTGAATTGCAAGTGCTGATTTATCTATCTCACTGGAATAGTACTTATTTATTTTAATACCTGCTCTTTCAAGTGCTAGGTGGGCACAGCTTATCCCATCGAATAAAGACAATACATTAATCTCATTTTTTTTCATATTTATTTGTTTCCTAATAAATATGTGCCACTGGGCTAGAAAACCAGATTTACACTGGGCTCAAATACAATAAAATGTTATATACCCATATTATAGGGAGTTACAGAGGTAAAATAAATTGAAAATATTTTATAAAAGGCTGGCACGGGAACTATTTTCCTTTTATCCTTGTTGTAAATAATCATTTAAAACACCTATTAATAGGGAAACACAACATGGAAACAAAGAAATATTTAAAGACTTTTTTTGAAGAAAAAAATGTTCCTTTTCAAATTTTTACCGTAACGGATAAGAATAACAACGTACACTTCATAGATACCAATGTTATTATTGAGAACATCCTATTAACATCACCAGCTGAACAAGCACAAATAGCAATGATTTTACGAAAAATTGATTTTAAAAACGGTGATGTAAAGCATTTTTTGAAATACCTAGCTCACGGAATGGTAAAACAATATCAAACAGCTGCATAACATGGAAACAATCATAAAGAGCCTGATAAAGGACGAATTATTAAATTCAAAATTAATTATAGGATTAAGTAATATAGGTGTATGTGCGGAACACTTTACCCTAAATTTGAGTAACACAATTTTGAAAATCGTTGAGGTTAAACTCAACGATGAAGAGTTTGACCGATATGATAAAATGTTCGAGGAGGTTCTTAATATTGATATTGAGGATAACAAGGCATTAAATGAACTATCTGAAAAAATCTATAAATATTTAATGAAATTGAAGGGTTAAAAAAATTTGAATACCATGTAATAAATCATAAATGAGTGTTTCTGATTTATTTTTTACCAACTAATACATTTAAAAATGAAAAAATTTATTGCCTATTATAGGGTCAGCCGAAAAAAACAAGAAATAAGTGGTTTAGGTTTAGCTGCTCAAAAAAGTGCCGTTACAAAATATGTTGCTGGTCAGGATGGAATTATTACACATGAATTTACCGAAGTTGAAACGGGAACCAATAAACGGGAACGGATTGAAATACATAAAGCGATTCAACAGGCAAAAAAAGAAGGTGCTATACTGGCAATTGCTAAAATCGACAGATTAGCTAGAAATGTATCCTTTGTTAGCAGTCTGATGGATGCAGGTGTTGAGTTTTTAGCCTGTGATATGCCAAGTGCAAATAATTTTACCATCCATATTTTCGCTGCACTGGCGGAGCAGGAAGCTAAGTTAATCAGTTCCAGAACGAAAAATGCGTTACATGAATTGAAGAAAAAAGGGATTAAGCTCGGAAATCCAAAGAACCTGACCAACGAAGCCAGAGCAAAGGGGGTACAAATAATAAAGCATAATGCCATGAATAACGATAGGAACAGACAAGCCTATTCAATTATATGTAGTTGCAAAGAAAAGGGAATGACATACAGGGAAATTGCCGACTATTTGAATAATCTGAATTTCAAAACACGACATGGGAATGATTTTTTGGGAGCCAGTGTATTACAACTATATAAAAGGGTATCAGAATTAAAAATGGTTGCTTAATACATTGTTTGTTGTAAATTCAAAATAATACTGAAAATAACTTGTAGATTCAAAATATTTAGTTATCTTTGCAGTATAATCTTGAAAATACAACATAAATACTATGGAACAAGAAATTAAAAAACAGGTCTGGACAAGTGATATATTGATTTTGATGGGTGCTTGGCTCTGGGGTAAGAAGGAATACGGACACGCATTACTCTGTTTTCATGGTTCTTCGTTGGGTATGAAGGTCGGGGCACAATTGGGCATAACATGGGAAGACTATATAGATGGTTATAAGCAGATGAGGTATGTCCTCACCTATGATGATGGTAAAGTATCAAAAAGACAATTGGGAATTTATTTTCAGGATATAACATTGGAGGCATTCAAGGAATTAAAAATAAAAGACAGGAAAAGTTTTGTTTACACCAATGCCAATACTGGAAAGGTATTAAGCACCTCCACTCTGAATAGAGAATTAGTAAAATTCAGTGAAGAATTTTTGAAATACGTTTTTGAACATACAACATATTATTTACCGATGCGAGAATTAAAAAGTAATGCTTTTGAAATTGCTTGGGGTGTGGACATGGTAAAAAAATATATGCTAACAAAAAAAGTGTTTATGGCAGTATCAAAACACATGGGACATCGCACCATGCACGACACGTATGAGTTATTGGGTTTAATGCCAAACGATGAAATTGTTTTACAATTTAATTTAGTGGAACATGGAGATACACTGAAAAAACTAACATCAGTATTAAGTGATAACCTAGCATTAAAAAATTACATACGAAGTACTGGAATAGAACCTATCAGAGCAGACCATTTAAGAGGAGTCCAAATTCAAGTTTAGCCTTTCTTTTTTCAAAGAAAAGAGTTTAGCAAATAACAAATAATTAACGATTAAAAAAATCAGGAAAAACCTGATACGGTCATTGCCTTGTCCAAAATCTAGTAAAAAAAAGTAACATGATAAACAACAGGATTGAAATATTCAAAACGATACATACCAGCATGAGCAACGGAATCAGAGCAGGTAAATCAAAAGAAGCTCGAAAATGGATGGAGCAAAAAGGATTATCCATTGATTTAACACACGCTTGCTTTAACTCAGGGCAAATGCACCATAGAAGGGAAGAAAGCTTTATAGAAGCATTAAAAAGCGTTGGCTTTTTAAAAGAAAACGGAATCAATGGTAAGAAAGAAGGTAATCCCCCAGCATATACCAGTTTTGGAAAAGAAGCCATTGTGTTTCCATTAAGAAACGAAAATAACGAAGTAGTCAACTTTCATGCAATCCGAATTAACATGGAAAAGGAAACAACAGAATACCTGAATTATAAAGGGCTATACCCCTGTTATCCATCACCGCAAACAACAAAGCTGTATATCACCAATACCATTTTGGAAGCAGCAACATTAATAGAATCAAGGGTAATGGACAATAGAGATGCCGTAATTTCTTTGCACAATGGAGTAATAGAAGAAGTTCACTACTTAGCCATTAAAGAATTAAAACAATTAGAAACAATCATTTTAATAAAATAAAAAACATGAAAAATAATATCGAAACACTTCAACTACTTATACCAAATGTTGAACTAAGAACAGTTGACTTACCCCAAGACCATAGCTTAAATGATATGTGGTTAAGTTATGGAGTAGAAGGCATAAATAAGCTGTTAGCGGAACAAAAAATCATTGAAAGCCTATACCCGTCAAAAGTAAAGAAAGTTGGCTTAAAGCAAATAAATGAAGGTAAGTTGGCTTATGAAACCAATTCAGGAACATATTATGTGCTGGGCGACCTCAGCACCGACCTGTCAACACTCAAAGCATCACTACACTTTGAAGAACAACACAGCAAACGAAAACACCGCAACAAAATTGATTTATACGACAGAGGACATGTATTAAATTTTGCCAAGACCATTAGCGAAGCCGAACACATCGACATCAATGAAATAGAATCAGATTTGTTAAAACTAACCGATTTACTCGAAGCACACAGAGAAAAAGAATACGAAGCATTGAATCCTAACAAATCAAAAAAGAATACCAATGTATTACCACCAGAGAAAGAACGGGAAGCACAAACATTTTTGAGCCAACCTGATTTATTTGAAAATATAGATAAATTAATTGAAACCAGCGGAATCGTTGGCGAAACGAGCAACAGGAAATTAGTTTTCATAATTGCCAGTACCTATAAAATGTTAAACCCATTACACGCATTGGTACAAGGAACAAGCGGTTCAGGAAAAACACATTTGATAAATGCCATAGCATCATTGATGCCACCAGAGGACATACTCAACATGACCAGAGTTACCAGCAAATCATTTTACCATTATTCAAAAGATGAATTGATAAATAAATTAGTGCTAATACAGGATATGGACGGATTAGATGAAGAAGCCAAGTATGCTTTTAGAGAAATGCAAAGTGCAGGACAGGTCAGCAGCAGCACCACTTACAAAGATAAATTTGGTAATCTTCAATCCACAGTAAAAACGGTAAATGCCAGTTTTGCCAGCCTTTCAGCCACAACACACGCAGAAATATATTACGATAACATGAGTAGAAGTATTGTATTAGGTATTGACGAAAGCCCAGAACAAACACAACGAATCATACAACAACAAAATAAAAAACTGGCAGGATTAACCGATGAGGTGGCGACACGAAAAGCAAAAGAATTGTTGCAAAACTGCATGAGAATATTAAAACCGTATGAAGTGGTAAACCGCTATGCCGACAAAATACAATTACCCGTTGAAGCAAAAATGCTTAGACGGTTGAATAATCATTACCAGAGTTTTGTATCACAAATAACGATACTACACCAGTACCAACGCCAAAAGGACGAACAGGGCAGGTTAATAGCAACGGTAGAAGATTTAAAACTAGCCTGTGAAATACTCTTTGATGCGATAATGTGGAAAATAGACGAACTGGATAGTAGCTTAAGGCAAGTGTTTGAACAACTAAAAGACTATGTAAGAAAACAAGGAAACGCCCAGCCGTTTACCGCCAGAGAAATCAGGCAAAAGTTAAACCTTAGTAAATCCCAATGTTTTAGATACATAGAAGAACTAAAAAAATTAGAATACATACAAGCTAGTGAAGGAACAGCAAACAGAGGATTCAGGTACACGATAGCTTATTTTGATAATATGCAAATGACCAGAGAAAAGGTAAAAACGAACTTAATGGAACAATTAAGCAGATTATAAATTGAGATTGGAACACCAGCTCCCACGCTACCATTGAGAAAACCCTCTGGTGTTCCAGTTTCCCAGCAACTGGTATATATAGGGAGAACTAAAAAAGAGTAAAAAACGGGACAACGAATAAAGAAATAGAAAAGTAAAAAAGAATGAAAAGCAGATTTGAAATACAAACACCAGCCTACCAATTATTACTAAGTGGTTACGATAAAATGATACGGGCAATAGGTTATAAACAAAAAGGAATCATGTATCAAGATGCTGTAAAAGAATTTTTAAGTTATCTGGAAAACAAAGGAATATTAAACATAAAAAACGTAAAACCTATTGATATGGTTAAATATTACGAATACCTGACCACCAGACCCAATTTAAGAAAAGAAGGTGTGTTAAGCACCTCCACCATTAGCCGACACCTGTTTTCCATCAACCTGTTTTCCGATTATTTATTGCAAAATAACATCATTAAAAAAGTGATTATGATGCCAAGACTAAGCAGAGGGGATGAAAAACAACGAAACATTTTATCATTGGAAGAAATACAACTAGTGTACAAAACGTGTGAAAACAAAAGAGATAAAGCCATATTATCATTGGCTTATGGTGCAGGTGTAAGAAGAACCGAAATAGAAAATCTGAATGTACAGGACGTACAATTGAATGTAGGAATTTTAATAATACGAAATGGAAAGAATGATAAGCGTAGAGAAATACCACTATCAAACGCCATTATAAGTGATTTAAAGGATTATCTGTTAAATGAAAGGCATACCTACTTTAAAAATAAAGAAACTGCCAGAACAGAAGCATTTTTGATAAATAACAAAGGAAAGAAAATGCAGGGCGACCATGTCAATGAACGATTAAAAGAATTGATACAAAAGACCAATGATACAGAACTAATAAGCAAAGACATTACACTGCATTGCCTCAGACACGCAATAACCGTGCATCTGTTGGACAATGGGGCAAGCATTGAATTTGTAAGAGATTTTTTAGGACATAGTGAAATAGATACCACACACATCTATGCCAGACGAAGAAAAGCAAAACAACAATTACAAAATAAATTAATGCACCACTTATAAAAAATGGAAACACTAAAACAGTACCTCCACAAAAAACACAGCGACCAAACAGCAAAAACATACCTGTATAACATTGATGTTTTTTTAATGCAGTATCCCAATGCAAAAACGTTTTTATACCGAGACATTATCAATTACTTGGATACCATGAAAAAGAAGAACCCAGAGCTTTCAGTAGGCATAAAGTTAACATCCATCAAACGTTATTACGATTACCTGTTAGAAACGGGACAAAGAAACGACCACCCATGCAGAAAGATACACTTAAAAAACAAAAAGAAACCAATACAGATACAAGACCTGTTCACCACTACCGAATTACAAGCATTAATGAACAGAGAAAATAAATATAAAAATCTGGAATTAAGAAATAAAGTAATCATATCGTTACTGATTCATCAGGCATTAACAAGCGGTGAATTGTGCAAGTTAGAATTAACAGACATTGATTTAGATATGGGAACAGTATATATAAAAGCCAGTAAGAAAAACAGTAGAAGAACCTTAACCCTTCAACCCAGTCAAATCATGCTAATGCAGAACTATCTCAGTACTTCCAGAAAGAACCTGATACGAAAGAAAAGCAATACACTGATACTTACCCAAACAGGAAAAGCGGAAATGGTGGACGGAATACACTATGTGATAGAATCCTTAAAAGCGTTGTATCCTGACAGAACATTAAACCCTTTGACCATACGACAAAGTGTAATATCCAATATGTTAAATGAAAAGAAAACACCATTGGAGGATGTACAATTATTTGCAGGACACAAATACCCAAGTACAACAGAAAGGTATAGAAGAAAGGATATAAACGAGCAACGGGAATTAATAAAGAAATTTCATCCGTTGAGGTGATTAAATGTTTAATCAAATTTTTAATAAAGAAATTCATAAAGAGAAACTTTTAATTGTAAAATAAATGACCAGTTTAAATTGTATAAAACTCTATAAAATCAAACAAAAGCTACAACTATTGCAAACATATTGCAAAGGTTTATTTTGTTACCTATGCAGAATAAGTGAAAACAAGAAATATATTTGTAACAAAATAAATGATATGCTAGTTTTTATAGATGAATCGGGGGATACAGGATTTAAGTTTAAAGAAGGTTCAAGTGATTATTTTATAATTGTGCTGGTAGTCTTTGAAGACTTTGACCAAGCCAACCTTTGCGACCAAAGAATACAGCAATTAAAAACAGAGTTGGGAAAGAAACAAGACTGGGAATTTCATTTTAAAACCAACACCCATAAAATCAGAGAAACATTTTTAAAAGCAGTTTTGCCGTATAATTTTTTCTATTACGGAATAGTGATAAATAAATCTAAAATGCTTGGGACTACATTTGAAAATAAAGAAAATTTTTATCGGTACACGTGTAGTCTGGTATTTGAAAATGCAAAAGATAAATTGAATAATGCCATTGTTTTAATTGATGGAAGTGGTGAACGGGAATTTAGAAATAACCTTTCAAAATACCTTAAACATAAAATGAATGATTACAATAAACAATTGATTAAAAAAGTAAAAATGCAAACTTCGCATAGTAATTGTTTATTGCAACTTGCTGACTATGTAGCAGGAAGTATTAACAGGTCGTACTCAGATAAAAAATTAGCAAAAGAATATAGGAAAATAATAGCCCCAAGAGAAATCAGTGTAGAAATAATACCGAAGTAAAAAAAGAAGACCCTAAACTCTATTCTTTGCAGAAACGCAGGTAATAAATACCACAGTTCGAGTTCGGGGTCAATTCCAGTACAAATATATACAAAAAAATGTAGATAAATACAAAAATGGGAATAAATTTATTCCAAAAATGGTTCTACTTTTTAATTGTAATTATCAAATCAGTAGTAAACATCAGTAAACGAAGTCTAAAAAAGGCTTCGTTTTTTTATTGATTTTCACCAAAAAAATCACTCTTTTTTATTTGTTTATTAAAGCAAAACCATATACATTTACCATGTAAATGTGCTGAATGATAGTTCTTTGAAATGCCAGTATTTATTGGGGTTATTGGATGAAGTGGTTTTTAAAAATATTCATTAATCCGTATAGTTACGACATTCACGGCAACGTGGATACGCTCTTACAGGACAACCAACAGCTTTCCATTATCAGTACTGCATTACAGCCTCAACGCTTCAAAAAAATAGCTTATGACTTCGATTTAATTTCTGGTAATGTGAACCTTGTAAGTTACCAAGACGGACAACCTGATGCCTTTTACCATTTTTATGAGTACGATGCAGATAATAGAATCATTGCAGTGTATAGCAGTAATTACCCTCAGAAAAATGCTTTAATCAATATTAACACTGTTTCTAACAGTCCGTTGTGGGATAACGATGCCAAGTATTTTTACTACGCTCATGGCCCCTTGGCACGTGTTGAATATGGAGATAATAAAGTTCAGGGACAAGATTACGCTTACACCCTGCAAGGTTGGATTAAAGGTGTAAACTCCAATACGCTTGATACCGCAAGAGACATGGGCAAAGACGGAGCTATTGGCAGTGTTAACAGTATATTTGCTAAAGATGCCTTTGGATACACCCTGAATTACCATACAAATGATTACAACGCTATTGATGGTTTAAAATGGAACAATGCCAATAACCGTTTTGAAAGTATAGTACCCGGAAGCGACCTGAACAACTCTCGCAACGACCTATTTAATGGTAACATTACGTCAATGGTTACAACCATTGTACCACCTACTTTACCTAAATCAGATTCTGTAGCATTTAGCCCATTACCACAAGGAACGGCCTACAAATATGACCAATTAAACAGATTGGTTGAAATGAAGGCTTGGCAGAATTTAAACCCAGCCACCAATACGTGGGGTACGGGATTGGCGTATAATGGAATGTATCATAATAAATTCAGCTACAATGCCAATGGTGCTATGTTAACAGCTTTTGCAAACAATTTAGCGGGTGACACCATAGATAACCAAATTTATCACCACCAAATCGTTAATGGTAGAACATTCAGTAACAGAACGTATGCCATTACCGACTCTGCCACCAAAACAAGCGGAGATGATTTGCTAAATCAAATAAAATACACGAACAATGCCGACAGCATAAATGTGTACAATAACTATTCTTATGATGAAATAGGTGAAAGAAAAAGTGATGTACAGGACAGCATTGCTTTAATTACCTGGACAGTGAATGGGAAATTGGATTCTATTGCACGTATACCAGGAAGTAGTAAGTATAATTTAAAGTTTGATTACGATGCAAATAACAAACGTATTGCCAAGAAAGTTTATACTTCTAACAGCACTTGGTTGTATAGTGAATATTATGTAAGAGATGCACAAGGCAATTTAATGAGTACATATACCCACCAAATAATCGACAATACAGCTACGGTGAGTTTTGCACAAACTGAAAAAGAAATATACGGCAGTAACGAACTTGGTATTGATGTTACCAAAACGGAAATGATAAGTACGTTGCCTATAAGTAATGTATTTAGCAGAACTCTTGATAACAAGCATTATACTGGTAGCAATCATTTAGGTAATGTATTAACCACCTTTACCGACCGTAAGTTGCCTGTGGATATGAACAACGACGGCGTTATTGATGAATATTGGCCAAACGTAATAGCTTCTAATGATTACATGCCGTTTGGAGCTTTTATGACCGAAAGGACGTTTAAAAGAGAAACTTTCCCTAACGGCTTTAACGGTAAGCGGGATGACCCTGAGTTTAAAGGACAGGATTATGGAATGCGGGAATATTTTCCTGAGCAAAGGGAGTTTCCTACTCCTGACCCGTTAGCGCATAAGTTTCCATATTATTCCCCATATCAATTTGCTGGTAATAACCCAATAAAATATCTTGATTTAGATGGAGCAGAAAAGGATGAAAATAAGGGTGATGCAAGTAAAAATACAGGAGACCAGATAATTTATGTACGAGTTGATGCGGTTAGTGCAATTAAATCGACTGAGGATATTCAAAATCATGGAGGGATTATTGGAGGATTATTTAAAAGAGGAACTGGTGAAAAATTAAAAAGTACCACCGAATTAAAAGTTTTAGTAAAGAGAGATGGAACAGTAGAAGTGCTTAGCTATTCATTTAAACAAACTATTAAAAATTCAGTAGTTAAGATAGGAGATTTTGTTGTATATCAAGAACCAGGAAGAGAAGGAAGAAATGCAAGTACTGTAAACAATACTTTTCCTGAACCTGTAGTAAATAAAAAAGGTGTTTTCTTTGCCCGTCAAGCTCAAGCAGAGCCTTCTTTGTCTGCTCAAGAAACATTTGAAGCCGCTGGAGTTAATAATATTACTATAACCCAAAATATCACGATAACAATTTCTAATAAAGGAAAAGTAAATATAACTACCAATGCAAGTACATTTCCAACTACTACTTTTAATGCAGAAGTAAAAACAACA
>Ga0302197_10004135_pt1 | contig 12878 bp, 9 predicted proteins | sample II_Bog_N2_1_FD_193526 | JGI IMG/M metagenome (GOLD analysis project Ga0302197, IMG submission 193526) | Peat permafrost microbial communities from Stordalen Mire near Abisko, Sweden - II_Bog_N2_1 | ecosystem: Environmental > Terrestrial > Soil > Wetlands > Peat | place: Sweden: Abisko, Stordalen...
CCGCCCGGCCAACGCAGAGTTGCGAGGCAATCGGCGCATGCCTCTTCGGTGCTAAAGCGCCGCTCCAACTCAAGCAACGTCCTCGGAAAATCCTCGTCCATGCCCCCGAACACTACAGGTTGGGGTCAGTGGCGTCAAGTACATATCCCTAACTCAGGATGTGTGTATGCTGCGGCGAAGGCCTCAGCCGAACCTGGGCATTTCCGCGAGTTGGTGCGCGCAACCCCTTGCAGCTCGCCATAGGGATGCTTGTCCGGCGTATGCCAAAAGAAAGGCGACGGTCTGCGCGGCGCGGTTTCTCCAAGCCCGTTGATCGGATTTCCAGAAACTTTGAGAAGGGCAAGCGTCTCCGGCTTAGGCTTGTAGCTGCCTCGCCGGGGTCGCCTGGGGTTTCCTAAAACAGGCTTCGCTTCCTCCTGCAACGCAGTCCGTTCATTCGACATCGCTGCTCTCCTAGAAACTTAGCTTAGCGGAAATCTGAATTTGCCGTGCGGCTCCTGCATACGTTGCAGTGCCAAAATTCGGATTGTCCGGGCTGGCCACGCCATCTCCAAACGACTCCGGGATTGGCCCTGCGAACTCCCCCGCGCCATAGACCTGATCCACATCCTGGACATTCACGCGGTCCAGAAGGTTCAACGCTTCCGCGCTCAGATTCAACTTAAACCGCTCATTGAAGTTCAATCGCTTTTGAAGACGAATATCCGTGTCGTAGTACGATGCTCCGCGATAGGAATTGCGTCCGATGTTCCCGACGCGATCATTGAACGGGAACCCGCCGCCATTTATATCGGACCCGGCAAGAATGCTGTAGTACCGCGGGCTCTGCAAAGTGCTGATCATCGATAACGAAACGTTGCGTAAGGGTGCCCCAGGTGTTTGGCGACTCTCCCATCAGGGTCAACACCAGTCGATGCCGAACGTCGTTGTCGCTCACCGCTCGATCGAGTTGCGGCGCCAGGTAGTCCTGCTGCTCATCCTGTAACTGGTTTTCCGTCGCGATGTCGATGGATTTTCCATAGACGTAGTTAGCCAGAACACTGAATTGTTGAACGAATTCTTTGCGAAGACCTATGCTTCCGGCATTGTAGATGGACCAGCCAGAAGCTTCAGCGATCAACGCAAAGCCGAAGTTGGGATCAGCCGGGGCGAACTTCTGCCTGCCGTCGGAAAGAAAACCGTTGGGAGCTGCATTGATGCTTTCAGAACTTTCCAGATGAATTGCATGGAGATAATGGTATCCAACGGTCAGAAACCACTTGTTCCAGAGCTCGTTCTCAACTTCCAGGCTGCCATGCTCCGAGTAATTCGAAGGATACTTTCGACTTACAAACCCCAATGGAAACTGCTTCAGGATTGCAGGGTTTGGATAAATGCCATTGTGCGTAAAGTTGTCGAAAGCGGCACCCGCAAGCACCGGACCCGCAGTCCCCACCATGCCTGCTGGCCCAAACCCGGTCAGGTCATCTTCCGGATCGGCGAATTGAGGCAGCAGCGGCTGATCCATGTGCGTGAAAGGAGAGGCGCCGTGCCATCCATTGATCAGGCTGCTATATTCGAGCGATCCTGTGTAAAGGCCGAAGCTAGCGCGCGCCACGCCTTTCCCGTTGCGAAACGCGTAGGCAACACCTACCCGCGGCTGGACATTCCCAAAGTTAGTGGGATTCATCTTACCCAACATCCGAAGGTCGCCGGCCGACGGAAGAAAATCAAGGTCGTAGCGCAACCCGAATGAAAGTGCGAGGTTTGGCCGCGCTCTCCACTGATCTTCCAGATAGATGCCGGCCAGCTTATGCCAGAAACCTACTGCATCGGCAGCCTCATGCGCCGGTCCATCGGGGCCGTCGTAGAAGCCGTTCTCCCAGGGCAAGCCGCGCTGCGGAACCTGGTTTCCAAAATCCGCCCGCGTCTGCTGAAAGAGAAACTCGACAGCAGTTCCAGGACCGAAGTGGCTGAAAGGGCCAGTGCCGAAAAAGCTCTGAGGACTGAATATCCCCACGCCCGGCGTGAAGTAGGGCGTTTGCGCAGAGAACCAGATCGGCTCAAACTCCACGCCAACCTTGAGGGAGGTGGAGTCGTGCGTATAAGTCAAAGCCTCTCGCGATTGGAAATGGTGCTCGCTGTAGAAATCCACTCCACCAAGAAACCCGCCGCTGTAGAGCGTATCGGCGACATCGATCGCCGGCTCAAAGCCCGCGCCCACCGGATCCATGTAGAAGATTCGCCGGCCGAACGCTACTGAACTTTCCGAAGCCCAGCGGCCGTTGAAGAGATCAAAGAGATTCCCGTAGGCTGTCTGATCGTGGATGCGATTGTCGCGATAGCTCGATGGCAATCCCTGCCCCGGGGAGGTCGCCGCAGTATTGCCATTCCTAACATCGGTGAATAAGTAACCAGCGGACAAAGTGCTCTTGTCACTCAACACATTGGTGACTTTTCCAAAGGCATTATCGTAGTCGCCAATTTGCAAAATCGATCCCAGGTTCTCCGGCGACAGACCCAGTGCGGTCTTGACTTGATTGATGCTGGGAGTCCCCGGTCCAAGGCACCCCGCGGTGTCGATGCAGCTCAGAATGAAATGCGAATAAATGGGAGATTGCGCCCGCCGCTGGCCTTCATAGCCGAAGAAGTAAAATGCTTTGTCCTTGCGCAATGGGCCGCCCACCGTCGCCCCAAACTGATTGAATCGGAGAGTGTTGAAACCTGGCGCCGAAAGAAGATTGCTGGCATCCGCGATGTTGTTGCGGGCATAATCGCAAAGTGATCCGTGCAAGTCGTTGGTGCCGGACTTGGTGATGGTGTTCACGGCCGCGCCAAGGTTCAACCCGCCGCCAGCTGCGTCCGGACCATCGACGACGCGAAACTCCTGCACCCAATCCAGCGATGGGCTAACTCGCTGAACTCCCGAGACAGTGGTCGTGTAATTGACCCCATCCAATCCATAGAAGACGCTATGCGTTTCGCGCAAATCTCCGAAGCTGATCTCGAGCTCCGTTTCCTGAAATGCCGACTGGGCGCCGGAGCTCGAATTCCGGCCGACGGTCGCCGTCGGTGTCAACAGCACGAAGTCGATGAAATCCCGGTCTGAGATGGGCAGGTCCGCTATTTGTTCTGGAGCTATAACCTGACTGCCTTCTGTTCTTTCCTCGTCAACACCCTGAGTCGTGTCGTGCACTTCCACTTGCTCAGTAGCAGCGCGGACCCGAAGCCTGATCTGCAATGAAGCAGCCTCTCCCAGTGTCAGAGTCAGAGGTGCCTCGTACACGCCAAAACCCTCCGCGGCCGCAGTGAATTTGTATTCCCCGGCAGGAAGACCTGAAATCGCTGCCAACCCTAACTTGTCGGAAACTCCGGTGCGGACCACACCCGTATCAACATTGCGAACGGAAACGTTTGCCCCTGCAATCACCTTGCCCGCTGGGTCAGCGACAGTCAGGTTCACCGTCGCGAAGTGCTGGCTGAACAGCGTTGACGATCCTACCGTCGCCAGTAGAGACAGCAGAATGAATCGATTCAAGGAGTGGTGAAGAGCGCCAACGCAACGTTGCAGGAAACGGCGTGCGGCCCTCCGGGGTAAAAGAGCGAGCAAAGTCATTCATTTGGATTTCCTCGACCAAACGTGATCTGGGAAGTGCGAATTGGGAAGCCGCAATTCAGAGCGAATTATGGAGACTCTTGGCTTGCCTCGCAAGGCCCACAAGGACGAGTTCCCTCTCCTACTCAAGATGGAGGAGTTGCACCGAGCAACGGAAAGCGCCCGGCTGTAAGTCCACCTTTCGATGGATGACCACAAATCAATGCCGCACTACACTTCGCTTCATGCCCATATTGACCGAACCCATTGGGAGCATTCCCCGCCCGTCTTCACTCATCGAAACAATCGCAGCGTTTCAAGCAGGGACAGAAGATATTGCAAACCTCAATACAGCGTATTCGGAAGCCCTTCGTGGCACGATCGCGCGGTTGGAAGAGACGGGGTCGCCGATCATTACCGACGGCGAGCAGACCAAGCCCAGCTTCGCCACTTATCCCCTTGCCGGACTGACTAATCTCGCGTCCGACGGAGTGATCATCCCGTTTGCAGACGGCCACACGCGCCAGTTGCCGAAGCTGACCGCCGCTCCCTTTCGCTATGGTGTGCATGCTGCCACCTATCTGAATGCTGCTCGTGCTTATACTCATCTCCCCATCAAACAGGCGGTGATTTCGGCATCTGCGCTTAGCCTGCTCTATCCCCCGGAGGAGATTCCAGGCTACTCACGCGAGGAGTTTCTCTCGGACCTGACCGATGAAGCGGAAACGGATATTCGAGGCGCGCTCGATGCCGGAGCGGATAGTGTGCAAATAGACTTCACCGAAGCCAGGCTGTCATTGAAACTTGATCCTTCAGGCGGATTGCTGCGAAGCTTTGTTGCTCTCAATAACAAGGTCCTCGATCGCTTTACCACTGTAGACCGCCAGCGCATCGGCGTCCATGTTTGCCCCGGAGGCGATCATGATTCAACTCACAGCGCGGACATCGACTACGCAAGCCTCTTGCCGGATCTGTTCCACCTGAACGTTGGTCGCTTCTATCTGCAAATGGCCAGCGAGCCGGATAAGAATCGTGTGTTCCGAATTGTCGGCGAATTGCTGCGGCCGAATCAAACCGTATTTGTTGGAGTAATTGATCCAATCAATCCAAGGGTCGAAACTGCCATTGAAGTGCGGGATCGAGTTCTTGAGGCGGCGTCGATTCTGCCCATCACTCAGCTTGGAACCACGGACGACTGTGGCTTCGCTCCCTTTGCCGATGACACTTCGACTGCTCGCGAGATCGCATTCAGCAAGATCCGCGCACGAGTCGAAGGCACAGAGCTCGCTGCCAAGGTGCTTGGCTGCTGAGCGGACTGAAAGTTGTGGAACGCTTCATTTGATCAGACGACAGCCAAGCTCGCTCGGCAACAAATACGGATGACCACTTCGGAATGGCTGAGTCGCCCCTGACTCGGAAGCTCTGGTGCCGGTATTCTCCCGTCTCACCGCGCGCGATTCTGGGTTCACACCAAATCGCCAATGCACTCATTGACGGCGGATTGGTAACGATAAGTCGACATGTTTACAAATCCAGTCGATCTGGCCGTAAAACCGGCTATCCATTGAAGTGCTTGTTATGCAGTTCATGGCTCCCAGCTGTACGAGATGCCGGCTTTTCGTTCACATGGATGGCCGCACAGCGAAGCGCGCTCAACTGTCTTCCTGGACCGTGCAGCGTTTATGGGGACGGATTATCTACCCGGTTCTTCATCTGCATTGCCAGCCTCAGCCCCAGGTTGGGTAGCGAAGGATCCGGCACCGGTTCCGGGTCTCAGTGGAAGCCATGTGGCACTTGGGCAGGAAATCGCAGCGCACGCAATCGGCGACCTTGCCTTCCCGGTACATATGACCAGCCGCATCCTTGACGCAATGCTTTGCGGTCTTGTTCTTCAGGAGTCGCTGACCCTCTCCAGCCTGATGTTCCTTCTGAGACTGCGGTTGTCGAATGTCGTCTATCTCAATGCGAACCGAGCCACGTTGTTGACCTTGACAACGGACCCGGCTCGGAAAGCAATTGTGTACGTGCTGATGGCAGGCTTGGTATCTTTTCGGGAGCATTTGCAATGGGGTGGCTTCGGTAGGCCGATCCAAAGGAGATAATCTAGTTCTATGCCCAGCGGCTCCGTGATCACGATCAAGAATGTCGATCACTTCTACGGTAGCGGTGCACTGCGAAAGCAGGTGCTCTTTGATGTTTCTACCGAGATATCGCCAGGCGAGATTGTACTGCTCACCGGCCCTTCCGGCTCCGGCAAGACAACTCTGCTTACGCTGGCGGGGGCGTTGCGCTCGGTTCAGCATGGCAGCGTGACAATTCTTGGCCACGAACTGAACGGTGCAAGCAACTCCCAACTCGTCAAAATCCGCGAAGACATTGGTTTCATTTTTCAACATCAGAACCTGCTTGATTCGCACACTGCAATTCAAAATGTCGAGTTGTCGCTCGGCGTCGGGCCGCAAGAGTCCAAGGATGAAGTACAGAGACGGTGCGTCGATGCGCTGGAGACTGTGGGTCTGAAGCATCGCATGGATTACTTTCCAGAGCATCTCTCTGGCGGACAAAAACAGCGAGTTGCAATCGCGCGCGCATTGGTGCGCAGGCCGCGCATCGTGCTTGCCGATGAGCCCACCGCCTCTTTGGACCACAAGTCCGGCCGCGAGGTGGTAGACCTTATGCGGACACTGGCCAAGCAGCAGGGCTGCGCCATTCTGCTCGTCACTCACGACAATCGCATCCTCGACATCGCTGATCGTATCCTCACGCTCGAAGACGGCCGCATAACTACCTTCGCCGCGGGGTTGGCGGCGAATACCGGCCATCTGCTTACTGCCTTCGCTCAGCTACAGCGAAAGGGCGACTTGGTTAAGCATGTTCACGATCTTTCCGATAAGCAGTTCCATGATGTCGTCCAGCAAATGACCGTGGAGTTCGAGCAATTTCTTGAGACTCTTGAGCTCGGAAATCGGGATGCGATTGAAGCTCTGATCGACCAGATTCTCGATGCGGTCACCAGTAAGGTGAAGCTGATGATTGGTGCCGACCGAGCCTCTATCTTTGTGGTTGATTCGGCCCGCGGCATACTCCATTCCCGCATCGCCCAAGGGGCCGATGGAGCACGCATTCAGATTGAGTTTCCGCTCGGCAAAGGCATCGCGGGGCGCGTGGCAAACACTGGGGAGGTCCTGAACATCCCCGATGCTTATGCGTCACCCGACTTCAACCCCGCCATCGACCGCGAAACCGGATATCGCACCCACACGATCCTTTGCATGCCTGTCTTCAATCGTAAGAAAAACGTGCTGGCGGTGGTGCAGATGTTGAACAAGGCCGGGGGCGGGGCATTTACGGAAGCCGACGAGACAAACTTTCGTGACTTCATCGAGCCCCTGGGAGTGATTCTCGAGAGTTCGCTGCGCCTTGGACGCTAGAGCAGTTTCGATTCACATCTTGCCATTTGAAGTTCATGCGAGGTGGCATTTATTTCCACCCCAGCAACGAAGACCTGTTGCTGGGGCCCCGGTTGAGAAAAATGCCACTTGGCCTCAAGCTTTCTGTAAAGAGCAGAATCGAAACCGCTGTAGTCGATCGTCCGTCGTGTACGCCTCTTCATGATTTCATCTTTACTCGTCTGGCAAAATCACTTGGGACTATCCCCATGTTTAGGAATCATCTGCAATGGCAGCAGGGCCGCCCCATGCGCAATCAGGAACACCACCGGCGGCGGCGCCGGTCCCGGCATAAAGCGAAGCAGTGAAAAATCCAGCGACTCCCGCAGGCGAATGCTGTATGGTGCTAATAAACTGGTGATTCAAGAATTCATGCACCCCACGCGCGTTAGCCTGCCAATTGTGTTGCTCGCCTGGTTTTTGAGCCCCCTTTGCGCACAGGACAAGCCGGCGCCCCCACTGTCTCTGAGCTTGCGTGACGCGCTCAAACTGGCCCTTTCTCCAGGGGGAAATCTGGATGTGGATGTGGCCGGTCAGTCCGTCGCGGCAGCCCAGGCTAGATTCCGGCAGTCGGAGGCCACAAACAAGCCGAACGTCGATTTTTCCTTTAACGCAATGGATGAACGGCTCGACCTGGATTCGTTCGGCTTTGGGACAATACACGAGCCAGGCTTCACGTTCCCGAGAGCGGTGGGTCCGTTCGCAGTGCTGGAATCCCGGGTCCATATTCGGCAGAGTCTGTTCGACCAGGAAAGTATGCGCCGCAAAGCGGCTGCGCGCGCCGGCATTGCTGCCGCGCAGTCGGATACTGAGGAAGTGCGCGATCAGATTGCCGGACAAGTAGCGCGGCTCTATTTTCAAGTCCAGCGCGACGCGTCGGCTGTTGAGACAGCCCAGGCTCTTGTTGTGACGGCGGAGTCGACTTTAAAGGAGATCGGTAATCGCAATTCCGAGGGTCAGGCGCTGGGCATGGATGTTTCCCGGGCCCGCGTCGATGTCGCGGCGGCCAAACAAGATCTGCTAAAGGCTCAACTGGAAATGGCTCGCGCGGAGATTGACCTACTCAACGCGATGAACAGAGATCTGAATACGCCACTCGAGTTGACAGACCCGTTGACGTTTGTAGCGCAGGATATGCTTCCGGCCGACCAGGCCGTGGCGACGGCCCTGAAATCGCGCAGTGAGATTCTGACCCTGCAAAAGAAACTGCAAGCGACCCATCTCAACGATGTCGCAATTCACGCGGAACGCCTCCCCACTCTGTCCGCGTATGCGAACGCTGGATCTACGGGGACAAGTCTTCCCACATCGACCGGTACGTACGACGCTGGGGTCTCGCTGAAAATACCGGTTCTTGACGGAGGCAGGCGGGAGGCGCAGCGCGCAGAGGTAACGGCAGTCTTTCGCCAACAGGAGTTGCAGTTGGCCAAACTGCAAAAGCAGGTGGAGATCGAAGTGCGGGAGGCATTGCTTCGGATGGACTTGGCGCGCGGCTATGTGGAGTTGTCGGACGCGCGCTACCGGGTGGCACAGGATGAGTTGGAGCACAGCCGGCGCAGTTATGCGCAAGGCCTCGGCAGCCAGATGGACGTCAACGGTGCGCAGGCCGGCCTGGCAAAAGCGGCAGACGACCGCGTGGCGGCGCTGCATGACTGGAACGACGCGCGCGTGGATCTGCTGCAGGCGCTGGGGACGATTCGGACGCTCACCCAATGACGAAGATGAATCCCAGATCGGCAACCAACCTCGAGAATCGTTTCAAAGCAGAGCCGGGAGAACAGTAAGATGAGCGGCAATTGGATGGATAACAAGTCCCTGAAGTGGGCCGCAGCGGTCGCCGCATTGGTCGTGCTTTCCGCTCTCCCGATCTGGTATGTCCTGGAAAACCGGAACCCAAAAGCTTCTTCCGGTCCTTTGCCCTTGGATGAAACGCGCGGGGCCACGGGAGCGACGTCGAAGGTCTCTTGTATGGGGCGGATTCAACCTGAAGACGGGGTGATTCATGTGGCTGGCCCGTACATATGGGGCGATTCTCACGCGCCACGGGTAGAAAGCCTCAAAGTGCGGGAAGGCGAAGCAGTGCGCCGGGGACAAGCTCTGGCGGTCTTTGTTGGGAGAGCCAATCTGGAGGCCAGTGTGGCACAGGCGCAGGCACAGACTGCCAAAGCGCGCCTCCGCGTAGAACAGGTAAAAGCGGGCGCCAGGAAGCCGGATCTGGCGGCGCAACAGGCCGAGGTTGCCCGGCTGGAGGCGGAGGCACAACACGCCAAGACCGAGCTTCACCGCTATGAAGCATTGCGCACCACCGACGACGTTACGGCCTCGGAAGTGGACGCGCGGCGTAATGCGGTCCAGGTCAGCGATTTGACCGTTGAAGCAGCGCGGCATCGTTTGGAAAGTATGCAGGAAGTGCCCGATACCGATGTTCGTGTGGCCGAGGCGGATCAAGCTCAAGCGGAGGCCAACGAAAAGCGAGCCCGTACCGATTTCGACGTCAGTACAATCTACGCGCCCGCGGACGGCACGGTTCTGAAGATCAACGCACGCGAGGGCGAAGAAGTGGGCCTTTCCGGCTTGCTGGATATGGCGCGCACCAGCTCCATGTTCGTTCTCGCAGAAGTTTATGAAACGGATATCAGCCGGGTCCGCGTGGGGCAGCACGCCACCATTTCGGGAGATCTCCTCGGGACCACAACTTTGACAGGCGTGGTAGAGCGCATCGCGCATAACGTGAAAGATGCCACAGTCATGCCTGGTGACACGGTCACGTTCTCTGACAAGCGCATCGTCGAAACCCTGATCCGGCTCGACCAAAACCAACCTGCAGCTAATCTGATCGGCGGCAGGGTCATAGTGGTTATTCAGCCATGAAATTCACCCTCGCATGGCGTCAGTTGTTCCACCAGCAGGCACGCCTGCTTGCCGCCATTGCCGGAATTGTTTTTGCTGTGGTTCTGATCATGGTCCAGTTGGGTTTTCAGGCCGCGCTGTATGAGAGCTCCACTCTGCATTACGATCACATGACGGCGGACATCGTATTGTTGAGCCCTCAGTACGAAGCGATTATGTACAACAACAGCGGCTTTCCCTTAGAGCGTCTGAATCAGGCCTACGCCGTAGATGGGGTCTCATCGACGCTGCCGATGTACGGCAGCTTTGTTGCCTGGAAAAATCCGTGGACGCGCAAGGAACGAACCATGTACATGTTCGGATTCAAACCCGTTCCCGGCTTCTTCGATTTGGGCGCCATCAAGGACCCCGGCCCCTTACTGCGGGAGAACGACAGTGTTCTCTTCGATGTCCTTTCCCGCAAAGAATACGGGGACGTGCCTTCTGCATTCCGGGCCGGACAGCGCGTGGTTACTGAGATGGTGGGACATCGCGTGGAGGTGACCGGCCTGTTCAGTGCGGGCACTTCCTTTGGCATCGACGGGGCTGTGGTAATGAGCGACGCAAATTTTTTCCGCCTGATGCCGGGACGCAGTCCTGAAGTTGTGAATTTCGGGCTGATCAAATTGAAACCGGGATACGACCCGGATCAGGTCCGTGCGCAACTGGAGAAGGTGCTGCCAAACGACGTCCGGGTATTGACTCACAGCCAGCTCGACGCAAACGAGCGCGAATTCTGGTCGAGCAATACGCCGATTGGATTCATCTTCGCGCTGGGTGTGGGTCTCGGGCTGGTGGTCGGAATCATCGTCGTATATCAAATCCTATACACCGACGTTTCGGACCATCTGCAGGAATACGCCACTTTGAAGGCGATTGGATACAAGGACAGTTTTTTGTTCAGCGTCATCATCTACGAGTCCCTCATACTTTCCATTTTTGGTTACATCCCGGGTTTCCTGATCTCGCTGTTAATCTACCGCATTGCCACGAACGCAACCTTTTTGCCTCTCCGGATGACTGCGGAGCGCGGCGTTGTGGTCTACCTGCTCACGATTGGAATGTGCGTAGTCTCCGGCGCTCTGGCGTTGCGCCGGCTGAGCAAAGCGGATCCCGCTGAGATCTTCTGAGGGGCCGCAAAAGCTCGAGCAGCAGGACGCAACGGAACAGGCAGTTTGTATATTGTGTGGCGCCCCTGCTCTGAAGGGAAACGCCACGAACCTTCTCTAATGACGGAGATTCTTCCAATGGAAATCGGGCGCGCGCGACAAGTCCTGACAGCGGATGCGATCTTCGATCTCGTGCGTGAAGATTTGCGCGGCGTGGAAGAAGCAATTCATGTCGAATCGTACGCGTCCGTCGACACCGTAGCGCCCATTGCGAGATACCTGCAACGGAACGGTGAAGAGCGTCTGCGCGCGGCGCTGCTGCTTCTGTGTACCCGGTTCGCGGGCGGCAGCGACAACAGGATGGCTATTCAACTGGGTGCGGTAGTTGAAATGCTGCACGCGGCCGCCTTGGTCCACAACGAGGTTGTCGACGAGGACCATCCGTGCCGCAACCAGCTTTCGCCCGGCGTTCCGTGGGACAAGTGCACCTGTGTGCTGGCGGGCGACTGGCTGTACCTGCGGGCTTTCCGGGTGGCGCTACAGGAACGCGTTCTGGACCTGGCGATCGATGCGGCCCAAAGGATGGCGATGGGCGAGCTGATTCAAATCAACCGGATCGGCTCCATTGTTGTCTCCGAGGCCGACTACATGGAGCTTGTAGATTGTAAAATGGCACGCCTGTTCTCCCTCTGCGGGAAACTCGGTGCGGTGGCTGCAGGGGCCGACACGCGGGACGGGGAGAAACTTGCCGAATTCGCATGGAACCTGGGGATGGCGTTCCAGTTGACCGACGACATGCTGGATTTTGTGTCCAGCGAATCGGAGCCCGGCAGGCCTACTGGGGGAGCACTCAAAGACGGTAAAGTCACACTGCCCCTGGTCTACGCGCTGGAACAAGCAAGTATCTATGACCGAAATCTGGTGGCCGGCGTTCTTCGGGACCGCAATTACGACACCATTCCGATCGCAAATGTGCTCGCGCTCGTGAATCATTATGGCGGCACTCAGCGCACCCGCGCGCGCGCCCGGCAGTTTTCGGATCGCGCCAAACAGATTCTGGCCGAGTTCCCCGACAGCCTCTGCCGGCGCGCTCTGTTCATGCTGACTGACCTTTTCACGGAACGCGACTGCTAAGCGCCGCAAACGCCTCGTCGATGGAGTCTCGGGGGTGGTGCACGTCAATGGATTCCTGGATGCCGTGACAAGGCGGAGGTTGGCTGGAAATTCCAACTGCCCGTAAAACTGGCAAGTGTCCATGTTGGCGACTCGAACGAAGCCGCTGGCGCGGCGGACATTGCCTCGATGCGGAGCGATTAGCGGCGGTGGCTAAGGTAGTTTGGTTCACAAGGAAGGAGTTCCTTGTGACCAACTTACGCAAGCGGATGCTGGAAGAGCTTCAGCGGCGCAACTACTGCGAGAGTACGATCCGTGGCTATCTACGTGCCGTCGAGCAGTTCGCTGGACACTTTGGAAAATCCCCAGACAAGTTAGGGCCAGATGAGCTTAGAAGCTATCAAGCCTATCTGCTCACAGAACGCAAGCTGGCCGTGGGAAGCGTGGTGGCGCGCGTTCTTGCGCCGGTTCTGCCAACATGTGCTGCCCAGAGGCTTCGTCCGCATCCGCCACTTCGGCTATCTCGCCAGCGCCCACCGCACCTCTCTCCTCGCGCTCGCTCGGCAGCAGCTCGATTGCCCGCCCCTACCAAGTTCACATCTCACCAACTCCCCGATGGCCATCTGGCGGTGCCCGCGTTGCGGAGCCAACATGAACATCGGGCCCAACCTCACCGCGCAACAACTGGCGTATCGATGCAAGCTGACCGACTCCTCCTGATGCCTGCCCCATCCAAGGGCTCGC
>Ga0302197_10004145_pt1 | contig 12854 bp, 12 predicted proteins | sample II_Bog_N2_1_FD_193526 | JGI IMG/M metagenome (GOLD analysis project Ga0302197, IMG submission 193526) | Peat permafrost microbial communities from Stordalen Mire near Abisko, Sweden - II_Bog_N2_1 | ecosystem: Environmental > Terrestrial > Soil > Wetlands > Peat | place: Sweden: Abisko...
AGAGCCGATCGCCGCATGTGCCGCTGGTGCTACACGGACTGGGGCTTGGTGCAGTTCTTGCAGGCCGGGCGTTTGACGAGGGCATTGGCGAGGGTCTGCTGCTTTGGTCACCGCCTGCCAACGCAAATCAGGCGCTCCGAGCCACGCTGATGCGCTGGGTGGGCCTGGAGCAAATCTTCAAGTTCGGCGACGATCGCAAATCCGCGTCGGACTATATTCGTGAATTGGAACAAGGCTCGCCTTTGGAGGTGGATGGCTACCTTTGGTCCGTCAACCTGTGGCAGGATTCTTTCAAATTCACTTTGCCCACTGCGCTGGACATTGAAGCGAGTGCCGCCCAGGCATACAAGCGGCCGGTAAGAATTGTGAAGCTCACGAGAGATGCCGCCCCACTAACCAAGGGCGGCATCGTAGGGTTCGACGACCTGAAGGACTTCAGTTGGCTGTTCACTCCCAACCGGGAATGGATCGCCAGGGTTGCGTCGCAATCGAGCAAAGGAATTGCCTATGCATGAGGCCATTGGGAAGCGTGAACTTTTTGTTTTAGATGGCCTCGGGGTTCGTCTTCAGGGGACATATCATCCCACAGCCGAACGGTCTTCCGAATTGCCGGTAAGCCCTGGAGGCAGGGATCGACTTGGAGTTCTCTTTGTGAATTCGCTATCGCTGCCGAGGGCCGCAAGTGGCGATTCAGCGGTACACTGGGCGGACTCCATCGCGGAGCTCGGATACCCGGCGTTTCGCATCGATCTTCCTGGTCTGGGAGATTCCGAAGGAGAAGCCTCCACCGATCTGCTGGACTCAATCAACGCAGGAGGCTTTGCGTCGGTCACGGGCGTCGCGGTAGGGCAGTTGGTGGATCGGTTTGGACTTTCCGGCATGGTGATCTTTGGCCACTGCGCCGGCTCCGTCTCCGCACTCTATGCGAGCGCCGGCAGCCCAGAATGCAAAGGTCTGATTCTTCTGGATACTTACTTCCATTTGCCCCAGGCTACGCGGCCCAGAGTGCGGCAGGAATTGAGCGACTGGGCGCGCCGCAGCCGGATGGGCAGGTTCCTCAGCAACAGCTACGATCATGTGCGCAACCTTCGCCTGGCATTGCGTGGAAGCGCGCCGCCGGGGAATGCGAACACACAGCTTCTTGCCTGTTGGAAGCAGGTGGCCACTGCAGGGCTGCCCATTTTGCTGCTCCAGGCACCGGGAATAAAAGCACAAGGATCGAAGCCGAGAGTTGGCGAGTTCGACTACATCGACCATGTGATGAAATTGGCGGGCCGCAAGTGCCGGGTCTCTGTCGAGTTTGTCGAAAGCGCCGATCATTCGTTCGCGAATCGCGAAGGGCGAGCGGCAGTTCAGGACCATATCGCAGATTGGCTGGTTTCGCATTTCCCGTTGACGGATCTCAATTTGAGCGCCGAGGAAATTCCTCCCTTCCGCGCAAGCGAAAGAGATAGCGATTCGAGAAAGTCACACACGGCGCCGGTCGACAGGTGTTGCGCCCTGGAAGGCAGGTAGATCGAAAAATGGATACTAAATCGGAAATCATTGCGCAGTTCAAGCAGGTAGCCCAGGAGCAGGATAAGCGGCTCGCGCCTCTCACCGACGATCTTGCCCTGCTCGATTCGGGCCTGGATTCGCTCTGCTTCGCTATCGTCGTAGCCAGGCTTGAGAATTCGCTTGGAGTGGATCCCTTCAGCGACGACGAAGACGCTCGTTTCCCTGTTACCTTCGGCGACTTCATTCGATTCTATGAAAATGCCGCGAAATAATACGGCTTCCCTATGGTCCGCGATCATTGCCTCGGGCAATCTTTCATCGCACCTCTGGGCCGGCCCTGAGGCAAATGCGAGTTGGGGCGAACTGGCTCAAGCGTCTATCCTTGAAAGCCGGCCAGGTGAACTGCGCAACCAATCCGTGCTGATCGCAACCCTGCATCAGTTCAGTTCAATTGCGGCGCTTATCGAGCTTGATGGCATTGCACGCCGAATCGTGCTGTATCCTCACGATCTGTCAAAGGAACATATCCAGTACGTAGCGGAAACGGCAGATGTCGATTTCGTCGTGACCGACCGGCCAGACATGGCATCGTTGCTTCCTCAGTCATGTCGCTTGGTTCGCAGCGGCCGGGCAATCGTTCCCGCAAACATCGACCGCGGCAATCCGATCGAAACTGAATGGATACTGCTCACCTCCGGCACTACCGGGCATCCGAAGCTGGTTCTGCATACTTATGCAACCCTGGCCGGCGATATCGATAGAGCCGATCCGGTGGTATGGGCCACTTTCTACGACATGCGCCGTTATGGGGGTCTCAGTATATTCCTGCGCGCCCTCGTGACGGGAAGCTCCCTGGTGCTTAGAGCGCCGCAGGAGTCGTCGCCGGATCTTGTCGCTCGTGCCGCGTTGCATGGGGTAACTCACTTCTCTGGAACTCCTTCTCACTGGCGCAGCGTGCTGATGAGTTCCGCAGCTGAACTAATGAGGCCACAGAACGTCCGCATGTCGGGAGAGATCGCCGATCAGGCCATCCTCAACCACGTGCAGCAGCAATATCCGCAGGCCACCGTCACGCATGCCTTCGCATCGACGGAGGCAGGCGTGGTGTTTGAAGTAAACGATGGCCTGATGGGCGTTCCCGCGGAAATCATTGAATCTTCTTCCCGTGTCGAATTGAAAGTGAAGAATCGAACGCTCAGGATTCGATCTCGCCGCGCGGCATTGCGCTATTTGGATAAAGGCAGCCCTTCTCTAAAGGACGACGATGGCTTTGTGGACAGCGGCGACGAGCTTGAGTTGCGGGACGGCCGCTATTACTTTGCAGGGCGACGCGATGGAACCATTAATGTCGGAGGGTTCAAGGTCCATCCTGAGGAAGTGGAGGCAGCGATTAATCGCCATCCCGAAGTCGCAATGTCCCTGGTGAAAGCGAAAAAGAGCCCCATCACAGGCGCACTTGTGATTGCAGATGTCGTCTTGAGATTGCCGCAGTCAGGTTCGAGTAACTCGGTTGCGGTGCAAAGCGACATCCTGAGGTTTTGCCGTAGAGAGCTAGCACCGCACATGGTTCCCACAGCCATCAACATTGTCCCCATGCTGGCGATCGGTGAAGCAGGAAAGATGGTGCGCCGCAATGCGTAACGTAATCGTTACTGGCGGAAGCCGCGGGCTTGGTCTGGGCATTGCCCGCAAGCTCATTGAGTCCGGATACCGGGCAATCGCCATTGCACGGAAGGAAAACGACGAGTTCATTGCCGCAAGACTTGAAGCCGAGAAGACTCATCCAGGATCATTGCATTTTGTTCCGTTCGACCTGGCGCAGATCGAGGGTATCCCCGGCCTGGTGAAGCAACTGCGCAAGGAATTCGGCCCTCTCTATGGTTTGGTCAACAACGCAGGCATGAGTACGGACGGTGTTCTCGCGCTGACTTCTACGCATCAGATCGAGCAGGTAGTGCGCTTGAACACAACTTCGCCCATGGTCCTGACCAAGTATGTGGTCCGCTTCATGATGGCCGATGGTGGCGGGCGCATTGTCAACATCGCGTCGATCATCGCATTTACCGGCTATAGCGGGCTTTCCGTTTATGCGGCTACCAAAGCCTCGTTGATTGGCTTTACGCGGTCGCTGGCAAGAGAGGTTGGCCGGACTGGCATCAATGTCAACGCGGTGGCTCCGGGGTTTGTCTCGACCGATATGACGCAGAGTCTCACGGAAGAAAATCGGCAGCAGATTGCGCGGCGGAGCGCGCTCAAGCGGATGGTTGACGTTGAGGACGTGGCCAACGCTGTCGACTTCCTTATGGGCGAGGGGTCAAGAAACATTACGGGCACCGTTATCACCGTCGACGCGGGAAACACTGCATGACGACGATTGAAAACAGGGACGCAATTCCGGCCAGTGTCTCCCCTGCGAAAGCGTGGCTGCGCGCCCTTGAACTGACTGCGCCCATCGTGCGCCATCGCCATCGCATTCTTTCAACAGCGATCGCGGAGGTTGCGGTTCGGATGGGCGAAGCTCCGGCCTTGCTGTCCGAAATGGAGAGCTTCACTTACAACGCGCTTATGCAGAGGGCAAATCAATATGCTCGATGGGCGCTCGACCAGGGCCTTGCCAAAGGCGATGTGGTCTGCCTGCTGATGACGAATCGCCCCGAGTACTTTGCTTGCTGGCTGGGTATAACGAGTGTGGGCGTGGTCGTTTCATTGCTCAACACCAATCTGGTTGGTTCGTCGCTTGCCCATTGCATCCGAATCGTTTCGCCGAAACACATCATTGTGTCCGCTGAGTTTGTCGCTCCCCTGACTGCGGTCTTGCCGCAGCTTGAATTATCTCCGGTAGTCTGGGCACATGGCCGTAAGGACACATCGTTCCCGCGCATCGATAGTGCAATTGAGCGTTACTCCGGAGAGCCGTTGGTTCTTAGCGAACGACGCGCTCCTGCGATTGAGGACCTTGCACTTTACATTTACACATCCGGAACCACTGGGCTACCGAAGGCTGCCAAGGTAAGTCATGGCCGCACGATGCAATGGAGCTATTGGTTCGCCGGCATGATGGATGTGCAACCCATTGACCGTATGTATAACTGTTTGCCGATGTACCACAGCATTGGCGGGGTGCAGGTGCCTGGTGCAATGCTTGTCACCGGCGGCTCCGTCGTGGTTCGCGAACGGTTTTCGGCGAGTCAATTCTGGGAAGACATCGCGCGCTGGGATTGCACGCTTTTGCAGTACATTGGCGAGCTTTGCCGGTATCTGCTCAATGCCGAGAGGTCGCCCGATGAGGCCGAACATCGCATCAGGCTGGCATGCGGCAATGGATTGGCGGCGGAGGTATGGGACGCATTCAAGAGCCGCTTCCGCATTCCGCACATTTTTGAGTTTTACGCTGCGACCGAAGGCAGCGTTTCACTGTTCAACATTCAAGGAAAGCGCGGCGCTATCGGCCACATTCCCAGCTACCTCACGCATCGATTTTCGCCCGCGTTGGTCTTGCTTGATTTCGAAGCAGGCGAGCCGGCCCGCAACGAAGAGGGATTCTGCATTCGTTGTACATCGAACCAGGTTGGCGAGGCGCTCGGCAAGGTCGTGAACGATCCATCGAATCTCGGCAGCCGTTTCGATGGTTACACGTCCACGGAAGCTTCAGAGAAGAAGATCCTGCGCAACGTCTTCGAATACGGGGACGCGTGGTTCCGCACCGGCGACCTAATGCGGAAGGATGAGAAGGGCTATTATTACTTCGTCGATCGCATTGGAGACACCTTCCGCCGGAAGGGCGAGAATGTTGCTACGTCCGAGGTTGCGCAGGTTATCTGCGAATTTCCAGGGGTTCAGCATGCCGGTGTTTATGGAGTTGAGGTTCCAGGGGTAGAGGGTCGCGTTGGCATGGCAACCTTGGTTACCGATCGCGAACTGGATCTGATTGGATTGCGCAACCATCTGGCCAATTGCCTTCCGCCCTATGCCAGGCCTGTGTTCCTGCGTATTCGCAACAAGGTTGACCTTACAGGGACTTTCAAGTATTCGAAGACCGAGTTGCTCCGCGAGGGATTTGATCCAGACGCATGCTGCGATGCACTCTACTTCGATGCCGCGGAGAGTTTTGTCGCGCTCGACCGGGATTTATACAAACGTATTCAGAGCGGGGAGTTTCGATTGTAAGCTTAGGCCGGCCACGAAGGATGCAAGTGCTGTTCTCTAACCACGAAGGATGAATCAAGATGCAGATCGATCAAATCCGGGATCAATTCGAAATGGTGGAGGCCGCGATTGCCGGCGGTCCCATCGTTCCGAATGTGGCGGCAGAGGAAATCCGCGCCTATCTCGGGTCGCGCTTTGACTTCACGCAGCCAATGCCGCTGGATGAAGTTATCGCCGATGTGGAGCAGATGCTGCGCAAATGGCAAGTGCAGGTAACTCACCCGCGCTATTTCGGTCTCTATAACCCTAGCGTCACGCTGGCCTCGGTTGTAGCGGACACGCTTGTGGCGATGTATAACTCGCAGTTAGCTAACTGGCGCACATCGCCTGCCGCGAACGAGATGGAGCGTCACACGCTTGCATGGCTTGCGGATAAATTTGGCTTGCCTGCAAACTCCATTGCCACCTTCACGAGCGGCGGCTCGGAGGCAAATCTCTCCGCGGTCGTGGTTGCGTTGACGTGGGCATTTCCCCAATACGGCGAACATGGCCTTCGGCATCTCGCCGGCGACCCGGCCATTTATCTCACGGAAGAGACCCATCACGGCTTCAACAAGATTGCGCACATGGTAGGGCTTGGACGGCGCAACCTCCGCATCGTCGCAACTGGCTCGGATTTGAAAATGGATGTTGCCGATCTGAGAAGGCGGGTTGAGGAAGATCGCAAAAATGGTCTCTTGCCTTTCATGGTCATCGGTACCGCCGGCACCACGGCCGCGGGCATTATCGATCCGCTGGCGGAGATTGCGATCCTTTGCAAGGAGCAGCATCTCTGGTTTCACGCCGATGCGGCCTATGGCGGTTCTGCCGTTGTTTCGCCTGGCCTCAGGCCTTGGCTCGCGGGAATTGAAGCCGCGGACTCGATCACGTGCGATGCGCACAAGTGGCTTTCGGTGCCGATGGGTTGCGGCATGTTTTTTTGCAGACATCGCGACAGTGTTGCCCAGGCATTCCGCTCCGATGTTACCTACATGCCCGCAAAGGCGGCCAGTGAAGATGCTTCCGCCACATTCAATCCGCTCACGCATTCGGCACAGTGGTCACGGCGATTCATCGGGCTCAAGCTCTTCATGGCTCTCGCGGAATTTGGCGAGGCCGGATACGCGGAGATGCTCGCTCACCAGGCGCGCATGGGGAATATGCTCCGTGAGTCGTTGGAGACTACGGGATGGCGCATCGTGAACTCCACGCCGCTACCTGTGATCTGCTTTACCCGCGATGGACTATCTACGTCCGAGTTTATCGCGGAACTGCGCGAGCGTCAGATTGCGTGGATGTCGGACGCGCAGATTGGCGGCGTGCCGGCAGTGCGAGCGTGCATCACAAGTGTCAAGACCACGGAGAAGGATATTGAGTGGGTCGTGGGTCAGATGAATAGCCTCGTATCGAATGTGCCACAAAGAAGAACAACGTGAACAGAGCGCTTGAAGAACGGGTGGGCCAATGAAACTGGAAACGATCGCGATCCATAGCGGCTACGATGTCGATCCGACTACCAAGGCCGTGGCAGTGCCGATTTATCAGACTGTCGCGTACGCTTTCGACAGCGCCGATCATGCCGCCGCGCTCTTTAATCTTGAAGCTGAAGGGTTTCGCTACACGCGCATCCAGAATCCGACAACTGCCGTATTGGAGCGCCGTGTGGCTGCGCTCGAAGGCGGCCTGGAAGCGATGTGCGTCAGCAGTGGCCAGGCAGCGGTGAATTATGCAGTGCTGAACGTGACAGTGTTGGGATGCAACATCGTTTCTGTCCCGCAGCTTTATGGCACGACGCATACGCTCTTTGCACACATCTTGCCGGGGCAGGGAGTTGCAGTCCGGTTTGCGGAAAGCGATCGGCCGGAGTCGATTGCCAAACTGATTGACGACAAAACGCGCGCGGTGTTTTGCGAGAGTGTCGGAAATCCGGCGGGTAACATTTGCGATCTTGAAGGACTGGCTCGGGTGGCCCACGATCATGGCATCCCGCTGATCGTGGATAACACTGTTGCCTCGCCGGTGTTGCTGCGGCCGATTGAGCATGGGGCGGATATTGTGGTGAATTCGCTGACTAAATTTCTCGGCGGCCATGGCACCACTCTCGGGGGCGCAATTGTCGACAGCGGAAACTTCGACTGGAGGCAGAACGCATCGCGCTTCCCTGCTTTCAGTCAACCGGACCACGCGTATCATGGCTTGGTCTACACCGAACATTTTGGAAGAGCCGCATATATTGCGCGTTGCCGCAGCGTTTATCTGCGTACAGGCGGGGCGGTGCTGTCGCCGCTCAGTGCCTTCCTCTTGTTGCAAGGGATCGAGACAGTCGCGTTACGCGTGGAACGGCATGTGGAGAACGGCAGGAAAGTTGCCGAGTTCCTTCGCAACGACCCACGGGTGGATTGGGTTAAATACGCGGGATTTCCCGAGAGTCCATATTATGCACTTGGACAGAAATACCTGCACGGGCGGGCCTGCTCGCTTATGTCCGTCGGCGTCAAGGGTGGTTATGCAGCCGCAGTCGGATTTCACGACGCACTGAAGCTTGTAACTCGGCTCGTGAACCTGGGCGATGCGAAGTCGTTGGTTTGCCATCCCGCATCGACGACCCATCGGCAGATGTCGGCTGAAGAGCAACGTGACGCAGGTGTGCTGCCGGAGATGATCCGACTCAGCATCGGAATCGAACACATCGACGACATCATCGAAGATTTGGATCAGGCTCTTGCAGCGACCGCGTGAGAAAGCGCAAGTTACAAACCGGAAGAGAAAGACTTGGGAAAGGAGAAGCCAATGGTCGTTAATATTGACTCAAGCGGTTTCAGCTACGACCGCTCAGCAGGCAGTGCGCAAACAGTCCGACGCACGGTTGCAGGCCAACGCCCCGAGCGGGCGAGTCGATCTTTGACGATCGGGCTCCTCAACAACATGGCAGGCGCGGCGTTCAAGGCCACCGAGCGGCAGTTTGTCACTCTTCTCGATTCAGCGTCCGAGGGAATCCCCGTTCATGTTTCGTTCTACGCATTGCCCGGTCTGTCGCAGGCCGAATCGGGCGGTCACCAGTTTTCCAGTCACTACTCTAACGTTGAAGCGCTCTTGGAAACGCACCTCGATGGGCTCATCGTCACGGGTAGAGAGCCGAAGATGGCCAGCCTGAGAGACGAACCTTACTGGGAGAGTTTTACGCAAGTTTTGGAATGGGCGCGCACAAATACATACTCAACCGTTTGGTCCTGCCTGGCCGCGCATGCCGCCATCCTGCACATGGATGGCATTGGCCGCCGCAAGAGCGACGAGAAGAATTTCGGCGTATTCGAATGCGCGCATGTTTCCGATCATGCATTGACGCAGGGCCTGTCGCCTCGGTTCCATGTTCCGCACTCTCGTTGGAATGGCGTTGCGCAAGAGGATTTGACGGATTGCGGGTACACCGTTCTTTCGCGCATTGCCGACGATGGGGTCGATACGTTTATCAAGCAGGAGAAGAGCTTGTTTGTCTTCTTTCAGGGGCACCTTGAGTATGAGACCGACACCCTGATGCGGGAATATCGCCGGGATGTGGGAAGGTATATCAGTGGCGAGGCTGGCGCCTATCCATTGCTGCCGCGGGGCTATTTCAAGAGTGGTACCGAGAAGGTATTGGCGACCCTGCGTGACACGGCTATTTCATGCCGGAGCGCGGAAATGCTGCCGCGTGTTGCGGCTGCGATGCTCGATACACAGATCGACAACACGTGGCGAAGCTCAGCGACGCGCATCTATCGGAACTGGCTGGAGTGCATCTGCGCGCAAAAGAGCGAGAGTGAGAACACAGGCAATCGTCATACCAACGCATCCTTGTCCATCGCGCGATGAGAGCTGGCGCTGGCCAATGGCGCGCGACGAAGAGAGATTATTGCTAGCTGCATAAATAAGGCAATGATTTAACGCAAAGAAAATGGCAACTCGGAGTGCACTATGCAGCCACGCAGTTTTTCCTGAGAGTTGCGAATTCCGTCGATGGAACCGAGGATGTCTTCCATCAGCTCATCCACATCGTTGGGGCAACTGTTGGCCAGTTGCTGCTCGGCCAATGCCCAGACTCCTTCATCGGGGTTCAACTGTGGAGCATACGAAGGAAAGTACTCGATGCGCAGGCGGCGATGTTGGCCGAGAAGTTTTGTGATCGGCGCTCCTTTGTGTGTTGAAGAGTTATCCAAAAGAGCAATGACCGGACCGCGCAGGTGGCGCAGCAACTCGCGCAGAAACACACAGACCTCATCCTGCCCGATGTTGTCGTAGAAGAGCAGATAGTAGAGTCCCAGTCGGCGGCGCCTGGGGCTTACGGAGATTCCTGAAATGACGGAGATCTTATCTCGCCGTCCCTGGCGGCGGCGATGGATGGGGGTTTGTCCCTGCGGCGCCCAGGTTCTGACCACGTTGGGGATCAGCAGGAAACCCGATTCATCGGCAAAGACGATATGGGCGCCCAGCCGCGCAGCGTTTTTTTTATACGCGGCCACTGCTCTTGTTTCCAGCGTTCGATCTGTTCTTCGTCCCGCTCCAGCGCGCGTCGTTCCGGCTTCTGCGGAGTCCACCCCAAGCTGTGCATCAGGCGGCCGATATGGTCCGGGTGATAGCGCACTCCGAACTCGCGCTCGACCATCTCGGCAATGCGCGCCGTGGTCCACAAATTGGTTTGATAGCCCTGCGCCATCGGTCCCTTGAGAAGCAGACGGACAAGACGCTTTCTCTGCGATGCGGCCAGCTTCAACGGACGCCCTGGAGAAAAGCGCACCTGCAATGCGTCTTCTCCGCCCTGTCGCCGCGTATCGCGCCAGCGCATCACCGAACTCGGATTGCATCCGATCCGCCGTCCCACTTCGTTGAGTGATAACCCATCATCGAGCAACGCCAAAGCTCGTCTGCGCCGGTCTTCCAGAAGATCGGCGCTCCCCTTCAGTCTGGGCATAGGGTTTACGCACCTCAATATTCATTATTGCATTATTTATGCAGTAGTCAATAGGGTATCCGCCACGCTGGTTGCCGTCACCGTCACCGTCTGCTCTGTGGCGATCGTAGCTGGGGCTGTGTACAACCCCGACGCACTCATGGTTCCGACACCCGCCGGGTTGATCGACCACGTCATCGCGGGCGAAGCGCAATCGCCGAGGAGTGGTACGGTGAACTGCTGACTCTCAGATGCAGAAAGACCTACCGAAGCGGGAACTACAACGTCCTGTTCGGGGCTGAGGGAGTAAAACGTCGCGGGCGAATTCTGGTTGTTGTACTCAGTTGCAATCCAGTCGGCTGTGCGGACGACATTCGAAACTCTTACTTCATCCAGATAGCCGTTTGAATTGGAGCCCGCACCTCCCGACGCTTCGCACAGCGTAAATGTTCCTCCTGGGACCACGGGCGAGTTCCCAATCGCGTAGACTCCAACTGACTGTAAGGCGCCATTAGAATCATTGCTGTCCAAAATAGACTGATAGCTCTCCTGGCTTGAGGAGTGCGGTTGCGGGCTGATCGCCGTTACTCTGGGGTGGGTTCCTGACCGGACCACAACCAGAGAAGAGAGGATCAGCCATGACTCAAGTATGCAGTGTCTACTCGCAGCTTTTGCAACTTTTTCCACGCCGACAGTTCGCTCAGATCGTCAAGCAACATCAAGCCGAGTACAACGCCAAAGGGTTCACCTGCCGGGAACAGTTCCTGGCCATGCTGTTTTGCCAGGTGGCGCATTTGAACTCGCTACGCGAAGTCTGCCTGGGGCTGGCGGGATGCGAATCGCTGCTGAAGCACCTGGGCATCAACACCGCGCCGAAGAGATCGACCCTGGCTTATGCCAACGCCAATCGCCCCTGGGAACTCTACGAGTCGGTGTATTGGGTGGTCGCTTTCCAATCTGGCCGCGCTCGTGCGCTAGCAACTGTTCATCTTCCGGGACTTGTGGGCGTGGTTGAACAATCCGATGGAAGGACCGCCAGCGGCAAGGCAACTGGCCGAGCAGTTACCCATGCCGCTGATTTGGTAGCCGGGAGTTGGACAGCAGCGGAAATGCAAGCATCCACTTGAGCCTGTAGCTCGGCACTTACACAATTACAACTTGGACAGCAGGATGCCGGGAACCTAGAAGCTCCTCCGGTGCGAGTTATCGAACAAACCTGACGCTATCGCCTGGAGAGGATGCCTATGTCTTATGAAATCAACAGCCCAATTCACAGAAAATGCTGTCTTGGACAAGAGTGATTTTTGCTGAAGCCAATCTGCTTGCGCTTCAGTTCCTGCTCCATGAAAGAGCGGTCGTTGAGCCAGCAGGTGGCGTGAAACGGAAAGAAGCTTGCCATGCGCACAACGATGGGTCCGAGCACCTCGTCCCGGATGTAGAAGTAGTAGTGCGTGAAGCGGCTCTGCCGATCGGAACATGTACAATGGGTGCTGTTTTTGCAATCTTCTGCCGCTCGTTGAGAACCCGAAAATGAAGATTCACTGCGTCCTTCTGTTGCTGGCGGGGGTCTGCGCGGCGCCGCCTTCCGCGCCAGCCCAATCGAGCAATTCCACCCCTCGGGCATCGCAACTCGCCGCTGAGACTTCAGACACTTGGGCGCCCACGCACGGGGTCAAATCGGCGGAACAGACCGACAAGGAATGGCAAGAGTCGGTTGCCCGATTCGATGGCCGGCGCAATTCTCTTCTGAAGCAGGCCGATGAGCAGGCCCAAGAAGGGCCTTTTCGTCCGGACTGGGAAACCTTGCGCAACCACGGGATTCCCCAGTGGTTCAGGGACGCCAAATTTGGCATCTTCGTCGGCTGGGGTGTCTACGCTGTCCCCGGCGCGGTGAATGAGTGGTATCCGCACAACATGTACCGGCCCGGCGACCCGGCTCACGACGACTTTGTTCAGCGCTTCGGTAGTCTCGACAGTCGCGGCTACAAGGACTTCATCCCCAGCTTCCGTGCCGAAAAATTCGATCCCCAGTCCTGGGTAGAACTCTTCAAACAGGCAGGGGCGAAGTATGTAGTTCCCATCGCCGAGCACCACGACGGCTTCGCCATGTACGACTCCGATCTGTCTGATTGGACCGTGGTCAAGATGGGGCCTCACCGCGATGTGCTGGCGGAGCTTTCGGCAGCCATTCGCGGAGCCGGGTTGCACTTTGGTCTCTCCTCACATCGTGCAGAGCACAACTACT
>Ga0302197_10004156_pt1 | contig 12825 bp, 7 predicted proteins | sample II_Bog_N2_1_FD_193526 | JGI IMG/M metagenome (GOLD analysis project Ga0302197, IMG submission 193526) | Peat permafrost microbial communities from Stordalen Mire near Abisko, Sweden - II_Bog_N2_1 | ecosystem: Environmental > Terrestrial > Soil > Wetlands > Peat | place: Sweden: Abisko, Stordalen...
AAACCAAAGACGAGTTGTCTATTTGCACAATTGTATATTCAGGGACACATAAAAAGTTATATGGGCATTAATATGTACTCAACTCAGTTTTAAATCAGAAATACGACAATTTTATTGTTGTGTTTATCGCAGATGGTTACACTGGTGAGGACATTGAGCCAGTGAAGCTCTTTATCAAAGAAAAAGATGCCAATGAAAAGGTAAATCTAGTTTGGAATACTGAGAGGAAGTATTTTTTGGAGAGTGTTATGAATGCGATTAATGATCAGTGCTCAAAAAAGAAGATAACTGTCCTTGTTGACGGATAGGATGAATTACTCGGTAGACAGGTCTTTCGCTTGTTGAATGCTCATTATCATTTAAAAACAGCAAATGTAATATATACCAATTTTATTGAATACCATCAGAATGAAATGCAGATGAAGATAGGATTTTCAAGCGATTACGAAGAAATTGAAAAGAGTGATAGCAGATACCGTTCAGTTGGCCAAAAATTTGGTAGTCTTAAATCATTTCGAACTCGGCTTGCATCGTATATTAGCGAGGAAGACCTCAAAGATCAATTTAATAATTTTTATCGCTATGCAGGTGATTACGCACTCATGTATCCACTACTTGAGCTTGCCTGCGGAAAGATCATGTACATACCAGAATACAATTATCTGTACTTCGGATATTAGATTGATCCAATGTATGGATCTATCCAGATCAGTGCTGGTCGAGAGATTCGTGATAAGGATCGATACTCATGCTACAAAGACTATAAATGATAGTAATTCAAATTTGTATTTATAATATATGGGTAATTAGGGATATACAGAAATTGATTCTGAAAGAAGGGTGGGGAGCGAAGAAGCAATCGGAATTTAGAGAAAATCAATTAAGGTGTACAAAAATACAAAAAAGACTTTGGCTGGTATTTTTATCTTAATTTTGATTGGCATAATGATCACTATTGGATACGATCAATTTTTGAAGTGATGAACATTTAATTAGAACTGATATTGAATACATATTGATACAAAGTCAATAAAATGGAATTATTCTTTCTTTTTTAATTTTTTAATTCAAAGCTCTAGACGTTATCTTGAAAGATTATCGTCAGATGGTAAATTATCTCAATATGGACATGAATAACTACCTTATATTTTTTAGGCATGCACAGAAAAAACGGATTATCCTTTTATTAATACTTTAAAGACTGTCGAAAAATACTTGAAAAATAGTTTACGGCTTTAACTATTCCATCCAAATCTCAATCAGTTGTTAAATCAAATGAATTTGGAGTAATATCACACATTAATCATTAACCCTTCTGCATTTTTTTCTTGAAATCTCTGATCATTTCTCCGTCTTTGTCTTCCTAAGAGTCAGAATCATAGGTTTAACTATGTCTTATATTAAATGATCTTTGGGTGTTAGTTGAAATATGCATTCTTTTTAAGTTACTATGCAAGCAGGTTCTAGTTTCTGGTATATCCAGTAAATCCTTTTCAAAAACATTCATTTAACTGTATTTTTTGGCGTTTTCCACAAATTCATCTTTTTCTTATTCGTAGTCACCGAACAGTAAAGCATTTAAATCGGTTTGAGATCTCTCCCGATTAGTGATGTAGTCTGAGCCATCCTCCTATCTCACTCTTTATCCATAGCGATCGATGCAATCAATCGAATTCAAGCTTGGAATAATTTAGAAAATGGTCTATCGATACTGACCCTCGTTCGCAATCGGGTTGTCATGCACTTGTAGAATTTCAAGTTCAATTAAAACATTGAGACTCTGCAAAGGAGAGATAGAGGAGATGTTATTGTTGTCTAGAGTAATGAAATTAATCTGTCCGCAATGAGTGATTTTACTGACATCTTCTCCGGTTAATTGGTTATCTGACAGTTCAAGTCCGATCAGATTTTTAAGGTGGGGAAAGTTGTCGAGTGATTGAAGTTCACAGTTGTTCATTGTGAGGTATTCGAGATGGGAACAACTTTCGATTAATTTTTTGATAGTTGGAGTAATTGTCTTAATTTCAATTCCGTCTAAGCATAGCTCCTCAATTTCATTTAATTGTCCACTAGATTATATTCTTTTGCGAATTTAGTTCTCAGCGTGTTTTGGCATAACTTTGGAATTTCTAAGAATTTAAAAGAAATAATTATATTCTAACCATCCCAGCCGTAATTTAACAGGCCTTCATTAAAAAGTATGGTCTAAAATCAAAAATCAATCTCAGAATCATGATTTATACTAACATCAAATCAAAAAATAATTGAGGGAATTTATTTTAGATGACACCACAAAAATCAGAGTTATTTTTAATTTAATTTTTTACTTTCATTTTTTCATTGATTAGAATTTATACAATTATTACTTGTTTGTGAGAAAAACCATAGCTTGATATTCCTGTAAATTAATGGATCTCATATTTGAATTAAAATTGTCTTTTTGTTGGATATATTGACTCACTATTAATGCATTGTTATCTCTGTTGCTATCAAATGATTAATAGCCTATTAACATGTTGGCAATGATAACAATAAAATAAAATATGAATATGAATATGAAATAAATTAGCTTACATCAATAATTCTGTGGATAATTAAGTTTTAAAGATAATTTACTATTGGCTCAGCTCAAAATATAAGAAAGAGATTTTTCCAATTTACCAGAGGAGAATATTGATTAAATCAACAGATTAGAGTCATACCTTATCGCAAAGTCTATCAATCTATGTTGTTGATATTTCACAAATAAAAATTTCAATGATTTTGTATAAGATAATAATTAACTTCATTTATGATATGATACAGTTTCAAAAAAATTAGCACATAATTGGGAAATATTATTGGTCAAAACGCAGTTTAATTAGTAGTTTTAATTGTTTTTCTCAATTATTTAATCACCTAAATTGAGTTTGATCTGTTTTAAATACATTTCCCTTTATTTTAAAGTTGAGCCTAAAGACATTATTGGTCACTTGAAACAGAACCCTTAATCATAGGAAAATTTGCAACAACAAAATCCACTTATTTATGAACTTTTAGAATCAATTGCAGCTTAATTTGAGGCTGAGAATCAAATAACTTCCATTACCGGAAATTCAATCATTTTTCAGGATTTGAAATTGTAGAAAATAAAAAGAGGAGGATAGTGTATTTCAAGATGAATGAATAACTCTTCCTGGCATTCCAAAACCGGATGTCAGAATTAGATAAATGTATTTGAATTCCTTTTTGGTAGTATAAGCTCCACAAGAACAATGACTATTTATAATAAAAAGTTAAAAAGTTAAAAATATCACAGTAAATGAAATTCACTCCTTTTCGATTATTTGACAGTAAAGCTAAAGTCAACTTCAAACGGAAACTTGTTAGTAAAATACTAAAGTCTCTTTAGGAGTTAGATGTTGACCTATAGTTTGAACCAGTTTAGGCGCCCAAAAATGATACTGAATTGGCCAATGAACTTGAAAATAGTATGGCTTATCGCACATAATTTTGATTATGCATACATTTTTTCCATCTTTAAACATTCTTTGCATGATTTGAATATTCAACAAACGTATTTTATTTGATTTCAAAATTTAACATCTATATAATTGACCCAGCCGACAAAATTCTAGATCCATTGCCCAAACAATATTCCATTGTTTTTGCTATAAAATATGCTCGATTTATTATTACTTTCATAATTTATCTTGATCTTCGTATGGACTGCATGGTTAACGCAATGAAGGCGCATGACGAATGAACATGCCATCAGCTAAGAAATAATATTATCAATAAATGCATATAAAATTCATTTATTCAGATACAGTTCTTCCACTAACTTCTCCGGCCGGTTGAAATAATTATTGTATTCAGTAAGTCTGAATGTTTTGTTGTTTATTTAGCGGATGTCCTGACATAAGACCAGCTTCATCAGATATTATTCCAGCATTTTTAACTCGAAATCAATCTGTCCATGATAATAAGGAAATATTGGAACGCCGTTTTCCAACTGATAGACATAGGAATATGCTGCATTATCGACCAAGATCATACTCTTCATATCCCGGTCAATAATCCTAAGATCTTTAATGTACATTCCTTCAGGGCTCAAATAGCAGTGCTACCTAAATAGCCTGTGATGCACCCATTATTTATTGGGATCAAGATAGTCTAATACTACATTGGCATAGCAGGAATGACTTGCAGTAAAGATCATAATTTCAAAGTAATTGCTCAATTTTTTGAGGATTTATCGGGCATATGGTCTCACATTGATTCCAGCGTCAATGATCTCCCCAGTGGGAAATTTTACAGGCAATTTTATATCGTATGGAATTTTAGTTGTCTCATTGCAGTGGATAAGTGTTTCATCTAAATCAAATATAAGAGTTTTTTTGTCTAAATAGAGTAATGCTTACTTTCAAAACCTTTTCTCCTGGTCAACTGCAATTTATTTTTATTGACTTCGTCGTCACTGAGCCTTTTACTATTTTGCAATATTTTAATAATATTCAAAGAAGTTATTAAATGCTCTCTAGCTAAAGATCGTTAATCTTGGTAGACTCTCACAAGCTCTGAAACATAATAAGTGCTGTGCCTGGGCGAATAGGGGTTGATGTTAAAAATACTCAACTACTCATGCTCGGGCATTTGTGTAACTAACTCTTGAAGACCTGTATTTTGTCTTTTTTTGTCTTCCTGATTAATTTTAATTCTTGATTTAGGACTGATCATATTAAGCTGCTCCTCTTTTTTTATCTTCAAATTTCGCTTCATATCTGCAATTTTATTTTCAATCGTATCCAACTTGTCGTGAAGCTTTTTGTAGTCATTTTTCCTTAGGAGTTGTTTATAATTTGTCTTTTCCATACTAATTTGCACAATTTAATTGTCGTTCGATTGATCCTCTTATTAACACAAATTAAAATTTGTAACTGATCTTTCCTAAACTTGAGAAAGACTGATGTCAATGTCTGAACTCTTCTTTTTGAAGTATTTTTATGAATAATTTTTTGTTAGCATCTTTAGAGGTTAGCTATATTTAGCAATGAGAGGAATATTTGTTTTTATACATTTTTAACTTTGAGCTGACTCTTTGACTAAGCCATATTTACTAACAGTGGGAAGAATTTTTCTCCGAGTTTACATGTATTTGAGCTGTTATTTTGCTTTTTTAGCTATATTTTGATATTCATGCAGTGCAGCTGGTTGATCTTGTTTTTGAAGAGAAGGTATAGGTGCTCTCATGACATCAGAACGAATTTTATTCATGGTTTCCATTTTTGTGTACTCAATTTGAGCAGTTGATTATTTTTTCATTCTCAGTAGAGTAATTTTATTTCAAAATAATATCTGCAAAAGGATCACAAGGAGATATAAAAAGATAGTAATTCCATTTTTTAGTTGAAGAATCATATTTTAATTAGATACTATAGATTTAATAAATCCTTTTATTTATAATTTTTATCTTCTAATAAAATTTGTCAGCGTTATAGGTTAAAAGCAATCCAAAAATTAATTTATAATTTAGCAATAATTATAAATATAAATAATTCAATGCTCATTGTATTAGTTTTTTATTTACGCTTCGCTTGGAGCCATTCTTTTCTTCCCCTTCTTTTTCGTCGAAAAGATATTAAGAAAAGCTTTTAAATTATTCTCCGAACAAAGTTAAAGATTGACTACGAGTATAAAGAACATTATGAGGACAGAAATATAGAGTTTTATCTATATTTCAGATTTAATCATATAGTATATGTTGTACCACAATAAGCCTGTGACTTGACTAATAATCAAGCGGTTAAAAGCCACTTTCTTTATTATTTACAGCAGAATCAATTAATAAAAGAGATTGAAAAAGAATAAGAGCAAAATTAGCAATACATTGGATGTCATATATTATAATTGCTTAGTTAATGGCATGCCATAATCCTCGAGCAATATATAGTATACTATCAAGCATATCAGGCATAAGCATTCAATAGTCATCTCCTTAACCAGTATAGAAGTAGTTTCAGTCTTACTCGAGACTGTCACTGCAAGTTTATGCAAATAGAAATAGGAAAAGATGAGCAAAGAGGTGGTGAAGATGATAAAGATTTAAAAATGGAGCTCGAAAATAAAGGAATACTATAGAGGTTAAAGCATCAACCCAACCAAAACTAGCAAATAGACGATTATTATTTTTATCTTGTTTGAACTATAAGGTCTTCCTTTCCATAAAATGTTTATTATTTTGTTGCTTGAATTGCAAAAATGCAGAGAAAGGATAAAAATTAAAGTACATACAATCGCCAGCGCGAAAGTTAAATAGCGCATCACTGAGATTAGCAATATCACTGAAAGATATGTAGCTAGTTTGACTATGGTTGGGTAGATAAGCTTTATAAACGAAATATCTCTCTCTACATTGCTCGTGTTTTACTTTACCCTTAAGTTCCAATATATAAAAATTGGAGTAATGGTGACAAATTTGAGGAGATTAACAACAGCGAGCGAAACTGGATAAATAATATAGTACAGAGTATGGAATAAATGCTATATTAATTGTCTTCGCTAGAAATGAGTGGAGTGTAGTATTTAGCATGAAGGATGAAGAATACGCCTAAATAGTAAAATAGTCACCTGTCGATACGGAGAGATAAAATTCACTCATATTAATGATCCAAGGCTTGCGTGACCGACTTATGTAGAACAAACGGTCCAGCATGCCAATAAATTGATATTATCTATAACAACTCAAATACCAATAAATTATTATGTAGTTAAATAAATAATTATGGTTTACTGTTGATGCCTTTATTAATCATTTCATTTGGGTTGGATTATGGCAGAACTTACCATTTCTATCTCGTCTTAGAGCTTTTAGATTTTCATTATTATTTTTTTCTGATAATTTTCTTTACGGATTCGATGGTCTGAGAAGATTGTTAAGAATAGCAAATACTTTTTAAGGATCATTAGTAGTTATGGACGGTTGCATTTTTTTATTTTTCACTACAAAATAAATAAATTTGGTTTTCTTCTTTCTCTTTGAATCGAAAGGAAACCAGTTATTTAGCCACTTGCCTGTAACCCCTTAGGTATGATGAACTCCTTCTGAACTTTCCATTACGATTCTTTACACCTCAAGAATAAAGAATGGTCCTTGATGTTGCAAGGGGAAAGTAATATTTTCGAATAAGAACATAATCTCTCGTAATTGTGACTTGCTTATCATCGTAAAGTAGCAAAAGTTATCCATTAATCCATATTTTATAAAGCATGCATAAATTTATAGATTGAATATGGATAATTGTGAAATATATAAATTAAGATAATGTGCCTCAATTATTAAGAAGATACTTTTGTTTATACCACTGATAGGAAGGCATATTAAAAGTAGATTTGCTTAGCGTTAGAAATTATTAAATCTCCTTGAATCTTTCAATACGCTTGTAGTTTTGTTCATCGTAGCACTTGCGCATAGTCCTGGTGCTGTCACACACGATGATGATCGAATGGCCCAACTGCACTAATTTAGAGTTGGTTCCATCCTTCTGTATTTTTTGATCTATCATTTGATGGACAGATATAAAATAGTTATGTATCTTTTCGTAATTGATGATACTTGACTCCTCAAGTTTCATTCTTGGTATGTCAAGGTTAAGCTCTTTCGTGTATTTTTTTATGTATTAACTGGTCACCTATTAGAGCTTTTTTTATCGGGCAGCCTGATTATCCCCATCGCAGACAATCTTCCCTTCGTTTATTTATCGCATTAAAGTTTTGAGGATGGTTGCCAGCCACCGTTTAAATATATTACTCTGGTTTTAATCTCCAAAATTCATATCTTTCATCATTACCAAATGCTTAAAGATCAGTCGGCAGTAGTGGAGAATATTCACACATTATTTAAAAGTAATACAAGCAGAGAGAATTGCATCGCTTCTACGTGGAGATTCTAATTGAAAAGTATTTATTGTTTTTAGATAAGGTCGGTTAGGATTACCTTGATTGCCACTGGATAACCTTCGGTCTTTATCTTAATCCGCGGGAAGTTTTAGGTAGGATGATGGCTGCTGATGTTTAATGAAATAGGGCATTTCCTTTAACTCTGACATGCCCCTTGTTGCTTTTCTCGACTATTGCCTATTATCAGTTCTAATTCTCGTTTTAATGCTCTCTTTATTTAAATTATTTTCTGACTTAAATGTTTTTCCTGGTTCTTAATTCGATAAAGCCGTTTTTAATTTTAATTCATTATGAGTACCAATCAGCACATTCTCCTTTATTGAAACTTTGGTCAAACCCAAGCTAGTCTACCTAGTGAAGTATGGTAGTTTCTTCAGTTCGGCTGCTGAGGCACGTTTGCTTTCATCTACTTCTAAACATTTAAGAATCACTTCCTTGAGATCATTCGAAATTTAGGACTTCAGCTGACTCCATCCGATTGGAATGGACATGTTATACTTGAGCTCCGTTTATGATTTGCAGTGTGAAAATGGTGTTTCTCCATGAAGTAGTTCGAAGATGAGCATACCAAAGGCCCATACATCTGTTTTTGGGCCGTATATATTGTTGATTAAGCCTTACGGCGACATATAGATAGGCGATCCAATGTTGATATCCTTAAACTTGGACTTTGTAAGTTGTGCGAAACCAAAATCTGCGATTTTGGCTTCACCGTCGTTGATGAAGATATTGGCTACTTTGAGATCACGATGGATAATGTGATTATCTGCTAAATAGACTAGCCCCTTAAATATATCTCGGATATAGGTTTCTGCTTAAACTTCTTTCATAGCTTTCTTGCTTCGCAATTTGGTTTAAAGATCTCCCTCGTTACATAATTAGGTGATGATATAGCAGTTTCGATTACTGGTAAATACCTCGTGGCACTTCAACACGTTGGGATGCCTCAATTTTTTCAAAATTTAAATTTCGGAGAAGAGTAGTTCCTCCAATTTCTTGCTCTTAAGACTATTAAGTTCAATGATTTTAATGGCGACGATTTCATCTAAATGTACAATATTGTACTTGTAACTTCATTATGGGCTTTGTAGACTTTTGAGAAATTGCCCTGCCCTATTTGATCGTTGAAGTTAAAAATGTAGTTTTGTATCTTCTTGCATGTGATTTCGGGGGGCAGATTACTATCTCCATTTGTGTACATACTTGCTTATATTTGCTTATATATAGCGTTAATATTATAAGCATTATAATTGATAGGCAGCATCAATAATTCAGATATCAGCCTATTTCTTGCTGGCTACTTTATCACTTTAACGTAATTAACCCTAATTATCCCTTACTTTAGATACTATTCTAGGATTTCTTTAATAAAATTAAGCAATTTTAGTCCATTGCATAACAATAGGTCTAAATGTAATTGTATATTTATAATCTTCTATTCATTGTATTTCCATAAATTATAGTTGATAATAATAAGAGATCATTGTAGGTGAAAAAATAATCAATCATAGTTTTTCCATAATTTTGTAATTGAATCTACTTGCATGTTTGGCAGCAGTCTATTTAAATTCAGTGAATGAGGTTTACAGATGTGAATATACTTATAAAATTAATAACATTTTGGCATGCATATCAATCTTTTAGAAACTCGTTCAGTCTATTGAGGGCATCTCTGTTGGAGTTGCTAAAGATAAAGCTATGATTAATGAGCTCCAAACCATCAATTTGGGGTTTAAAAATTTGTTTTTGCTCCTTGCCCTGATTGGCTGCACCCATTAAACCTCCAGCTTGACTCATTGGGTTCATTGCACCAGTCATTTGCTTTTGATTTTCGTTGAGGGCTTTTGCGCCGTCATCGGTGTCATCATCTTCAAGAAACAGGGGCTGTAACTGATTTAGTCCAAAAACTATCAGAAAATAGAACGAAACCGAAGATACATAGCTAACATCCAGATTGGCCATATCAATGCCTGATTGAGTCATTGATCTGAACTGTTGGGTGAGTGAGAACGGCACTTTTGCTAATACAAATCCTGCAAAAAAAGAATTTATCCAAGCCATTGCTGGGATAGTAGTAAGCATCATTACAACCATTCCCTTCATATTGTCCATCATTCCACTTTGCATAGCCATCATATTGTTAGCCGTATCGACAGGAGGCCTGTCACCATTTACCACAAGATACCCAGTTTCAGCTTTGCATAAGAATCCGATACGACTTGTAAATGACTCTTTGGTGAGGAGCATGTTTTTCTTAGCCAAATTTTAACACTTACCAACGAGTAGCTTATCTTTAGTTTCCGTCATCTGCGCTTTTTTAACACTTTTCTTGATATTAGTATAGGCTCCGTACAGAGTGAAGTAAAAGCGGAAGAGCTGAATTAGGCAAGTGACATAGATGATGGGCAAGAAGACCCAAGTGAGCATACGTTCATCGAGAAGTAACTATCCCATCTGTTGATTAATTCAATTAGTAATATATGTAAATAGCATTTATCTCAATAGATCATGATAATTCAAAACTATACACAATAGTTAGGAATAACAATATAAAATATTTTATTTCATTCGACATCATCAGTGGTGCTTCTTCTTTTTATCATGGCTTCGACTACGCTTATGACTTTTTTATTTTTTCACTTTCTTTGTTTTGTGCTTGTCTTTTTTATCCTTGTCCTTGTCCTTGTTGTCTTTCTTCTTACGATCGTGATCTCTATCTTTTTTCTTTGATTTTTTCCTGTTCTTATCATCACTCTTGGAAGGTTAACCTTTTTATCTCTTTCTTTTTTTTGCCTAGGAGTTTGAGTCACTGGAAGAAGATTAGGAATCATCAGAACCGCTTGATTATTCATTTTTATCGTGCTCTTTTTCTGATTTTTATTTTTTAAGCTCCGGCTTATCTTTTTATTTCTCTCTCTCTTTTTCCTTAATTTTTTATCTTTATCTTTATCTTTCTCTTTATTTTTCTCTTTATTTTTCCTTTTCCTTTTATCTGTCTGTTTTTTATCGATCATTTTTTTCTGATTTATCACCTCGATCATTTCTATCTCTTTATCGATCTCTATTATCTCTATTATCTCTATTGTCTCTATTGTCTCTATCTCTTTATCGATCTCTGTTGTCCCTATCTCCTCTGTCACCACGGTCACCACCACGATCACTCCTCTCTCTTTTCTCCTCCCTATCTCGATTTCCTCCCTTTTTCTGAGCGACCGGTATTTTGAGTTAATTTTGTTTTTCAATGAGTTTAGTCATGGTTTCTTCATACTTTTCTTAAAGATTTTTGCCGATCTGCTCTATAATATCGAAGAGAGCTGTATCCTGTGTTTCTTCTTCCCCCTCTTTTTTATACATATTTTTTACAAACTAAATTAGAGGATACTCTATTTTCTTGGAAGCATTTGCGAAGATCATCATAATAAAATATCGCATCAATGTTTATCCATCGTGGAAGTTTTCAGGGGTTTCTTTGTCAACGATGGAGGGGTCGTGAAATTTGCAAAATCCTCCAAAATCCATCGGCATCTCATCATTAAGTCGCATCAGCTCAGATGGCTCATTAAAATACTCCAGGTTTTTATGGTGGTCCAGAACTTCAATAAAGCGCTTGACTAGCTTACCATAGATGTTCATGGTGTCCTCATTAAACCCATAGTTAAAATAGTCAGTCAGTTCCTAGTTTTGGGTTTACCGGTTGGTGGGATTGGCTAAGTCATACTTGTTAAAAGGATGTTTGAAGATGTATTTTGGTTTGACTATATAAACGGGCCCGCCTCTCATTTGATAAAATAGTAAATATTATTATTCAAATTAAAATCATTTCAACTTGCATCTTGACTCTTTGCCACAGGAATTTTGCAAAAATCACTAAAAAAAATTAAGCAAAATAAAGTCAAATCAATTATTCATTTTGCAATTATTTTGTTTGTTTTGCCAAAATAAACTTTTATTGGTTTATATAGAGTGCTTAAAATTTGTAAAAAAACCCGCCAAATTGAATTAAGGTCAATCTTCGTATTTAATCTGATGCAAATTCTTTGCTAAAGGTAAATTTTGGCTTTAAACACTAAATTGATACTTTTTGTAAGTTTAATTAAATGACAAAGCTCTTGATGATAATTTGATTTTATCATTGTCAATGATCTCATTTAATTACTGCTTGGATTGTTTATTAAACCTTAGTTTTATAGACTTTTATTAAAATTAATGAGGATATTACAAATAACTTAATTACATCATTTAAAAGCCAACACCTTAAAGGTCTCGTAATTTATAAGGAAATTTTAAGGATTCAGTTTGACCTAACGCGCGCTGACTTCATCAACATCAAGTTATGCAATCACAAAATCGATCATTTTTTCCACCCATTCTTTTCTATAAGCCTCAAACTTGTCCTTGATTTGATATTCGGTTAAGTGTGAACATTTGTTTGGACAATCATAAGTACTTAAGAAATCTTTAATAATCTAAATGTTCATGTCAGACCCATCGTCATATTTGCGCATTAAAACCTACTTAGCATCTGTTGGGCGAGAACTACTAATCAGAAAGAGTTGTAAGAGGACTACTAATAGAGTCATTGAGACTAGCCTGTGGGCAACCATTATTGTCTGTTAGATTTTATTATTATAATTAGTTTGATAAAAATCTGTTATAAATATTGATTATGATAATTATTCATATGAAAAAAAACATTGTCAAATATCTCACTTCAATTTATTAGGTTAAAGATGTCTGGAAGTGATTAAAACCACATAATTTTCTACAAATTAATGAAAATATCTGATTAAAAATTAATTTACTTAATAAGGCGAAGATTTACGTTGTGGAGTGGTTCATTTGTATGCCAAGTACATTTTTTGAAATTATCATCCTATTTTGCTGGTA
>Ga0302197_10004161_pt1 | contig 12819 bp, 7 predicted proteins | sample II_Bog_N2_1_FD_193526 | JGI IMG/M metagenome (GOLD analysis project Ga0302197, IMG submission 193526) | Peat permafrost microbial communities from Stordalen Mire near Abisko, Sweden - II_Bog_N2_1 | ecosystem: Environmental > Terrestrial > Soil > Wetlands > Peat | place: Sweden: Abisko, Stordalen...
CCGCGACGGGTGAGCTCGGCGCCACTAATTCCGACAGGAAAACCCAGGTAATTTTCAATCCTGCTGCTCGTACCCGCCTGACCTCCCGGCGCGCGCCTTTCAATAAGCAAAGTCTTAAGGCCTTCCGATGATCCGTAAACTCCGGCAGCCAGTCCCGCCGGCCCGGCCCCGATTATCGCTACATCATACATATCAAACTGGATATCCGGGGTAAGGCCAATCTTGGCCGCTATTTCAACGATACCGGGTTTGATCTTAAATGTACCATCCTCAAAGAAGACTACCGGGAGATCGTCGGCGCTCAGCCCGTTTGTTGCCAGTAATGCTTTCGCCTCTTCGGCGATACGGACGTCCAGCCACTGATAAGGAACCAGGTTCCCGGCGAGAAAATCCTTTATATTGTAGGAAAGCTCGGAATACTGATTTCCGATAACTTTAATTCCGCTAAACACCGGCCTGAACTTATTTTGCCAATCATCAAGCAATCCGTCCAATACCGGATACAGCTTTTCCTCGGGCGGGTCCCAGGGCTTAATCAGATAATAATCCAATTGTACCGCGTTGATGGCCTCAATCGCCGCACGCGTATCAGCATATGCGGTCAGCAACACCCGCTTAGCGTCAGGAAATATCTTAATCGCTTTTTCCAGGAAGGCAACCCCCTCCATTTCCGGCATCCGCTGATCGGTTAAAAAAAGCGCTACACTCATCCCTTTGTTCCGCAATTCGGTCAGGCTTTCCAGTCCCTCCTGAACCGCAGCGGTACTGATGATCCTATACTCATGTCTGTAGCGACTTTTGAGATCTCTGGTTAAAGCCCTTAGTACCTGGGCATCGTCATCTATGCAAAAAATAATTGGAAGATTCATTTGATCAGATCTTAATTTATTATGAAACAATGCTTAATCATTGATCGGGAAACAGACTGTAAATTGCGTATTGCCGGGAACTGACTCAATTTTAACCATTCCCTTATGCTGTCTGATAATCCGCTGAACGACATCCAATCCCAACCCGGTCCCTTTACCCACTTCTTTGGTCGTGAAGAAAGGGTCGAATATCTGCGTCCGGAGCTCGTCTGGAATTCCTTCTCCGTTATCTTTTATGGTGACGCAAACCTGTTGATTATCCTGTTTGGTAATGATTTCAAGGACTGGTTTCGGCACTTTATCCATCGCATCGATCGCGTTATCGATCAGGTTCGTCCATACCTGGTTCAACTCGCCTATCATCGCTTTGACCAGCGGCAGCGTTTCGTCGAAAGACTCAATGATCTTTATATTCCCTTTCTGTATCTTGTAATTGAGCATGATCAGCGTACTGCGCAAGCCTTTATGAATATCGCCGTATTGCTTTTCGCGCGCCTGATCCATATGCGTAAAGGTTTTTACAGAACTGACTATTCCTGATATTCTTTGGGATCCTTCTTCAATATCTTTGACGATTTTTTCAGACACCAAACTATTACTAAGCCAGTTGAAAACAGCGGATAAATCCGCGTCAGGCAAGTCGGATTTGATGGATTCCGCTTTTTCAACCGTCAAATTAAATTCGACAAAGGTTTCGGCAACGATGTCTGCATTTTCAATTCCCAGATCCTCCAGCCAATCGTTCATATCATCTTCCCGCTCGTTCCTTTCCATCAGGCTTAATGTGGTATGTTCACCTTCCTTTAAAATATCACCCAAAAGCTTATTGATAAGATCAATTTTTTCCGCGCTGATACCAAGCCTGACTACCTTCTGGAAGGCATATCTGACCAGTTGGATATGTTCCTTCAGAGAGGTCGCGCCCCTTACGACGGCAGACACCGGGTTATTAAGCTCATGGGCAAGCCCTGCAGAAAGTTTTCCAAGCGACATCATTTTCTCGTTTTGCTGCTGCAGGGCTGTATAATCGCGCACCCTGGTGGTCATAATATTAACCAAGGCCCGGGTAAGCTCAAAATGCGTGCAGATCATGTAATGATATTTATCCTGCGGTAAGGAAAGTATATGGGTATCCACACTTGCTTCACCGTAGGGCGTACTCGTCCAGCCTCTTGAAAATGGCAAGTTCCCGGTTACTTCGCCATTGCTGAACGTATAAATTTCATGCATTTCGTTTTTCTGCAGGGTATATAAACGAATTTTTCCATCGATGATAATATAGGTGTCATCGACCTGCTTTCCAGGAATGAAAAGAAATTTCCCGGCCTCCAATAAAATATTTCTACTATTGTCTATCAGCCACTTCAACTGCATTTCAGGTACTTTATTAAAAGCTTCCGTAGACGCCAGCATAGCGGGTGTAACAGCAATTTGAGATTTATTCATATAACTATTTATCTAAAGTGTTTGGTAAAGAAAAGACCGGGGAGCCAACGGCAACCAAATGGAATTTACACGGAGACCTTCACAGGAAGCATGCCATGGCATAATCTATTAAATATCAATAGATTACAATTTGGCCAAAAGACATCAATTACGAAATTTCGTAAATTTCAAGAATTACTTACGATATATAATTCAATCAAAAGCAAAAAAGGAAAGATGGGCCCGTATCTTGTCAGGATAGCGGGAGATTAGCTACGTTGCTATTCAGCCTTCGCCGCTGAGGCAGGGAGATCAATTCAAAATTAATTTGCAGTTCGGTTCCACCGTCACTGGAGATGAACAGGGTGCCACCAAGATCTTCGGTCAGTCCCTTGACTAACTTAAAGCCAAAAGATTTGATCTTATCTAAATTTATATCAGCAGGCAAACCCTTCCCATTATCCGCGATGGTCAGCGAAATCCCATAAGGAAGTTTATGTGACATTTTTATTAAAAGTGTATCCGATTCAGCGTGTGGAAAGGCATACTTCATCGCGTTTGTTATTGCCTCATTCAGTATTAAACCAACAGGTACTGCTTGCGAGACGTCCAGACTCAACGGTGCGATTTCCTGTGTGATCCGGACATTCTTTCCAGATCTGAAGCTATCTTTGAGATTGCTTACCAGTTCACTAATATATTCCCGCATAGAAATCGTCGAAACATCTTCGCAGCCATATAATTTTTGATGAATTAAAGACATCGCCTGTACCCGCATCCTGCTTTCCCTAACCGCATTTAAAGCATTTTCATCATGCAGGTGTGCAGACTGAGAATTAAGCAAACTCATCACGATCTGAAGGTTGTTTTTGACCCTATGATGCACTTCACGCAAAAGCCACTGGTTCTCATTCAGTAAATGTTCCAGGTCATTATTCTTGGCGCTTATTTCTTCTTTTTGCTGCCGGAGGTCTTGATTAAGACGGAGTTTTTCTTGATAACGGCGATAACCAAGCCCAAGCAGGATGAACAGCAGAAATGCGCATCCGGCGATTAACTTTTGGCGGAATGCACCTTTTTCAACCAGTAAGACACTAACCTGATTTTGCTTTTTAAGCAACAGCAGATCCTTGTCTTTTTTCTCCGTTTTGTATTTGATCTCAAGTTCATTTACCTGCTTAAGCTTAACTGCGTTAAATACAGAATCATTTAATTTCTTAAAGGACTGAAAATCATTTATTGCCTGCAGCAAACGGCCGAAAGCCGAATCAACCTTAAATTTTGACATGATCAGCTTACCAATTACAATTGGCCCTATAGTGGTTTTGGGCAGCGTATCTAATTTTTTTACATATTTTTCCGCTTTCGCGTATTGTTTTGACTTTATATAGAAATCACATATCATTTGGTTGTAGTCAGCATAGCTTCGGGTATTTGGATCTATTTTATTACTAATTTCCACCTGTCTGATCATCTGCACATATGCTTTCTCTGCCGCTCTATAATTACTTCTAGCCTGATAACAAAGACCCAGAGCAGCATACATCTCTAATCTTTGAAATGAATCTGCAGGCGGATGTTTTTTAACATAATCATTCAAAAAAAGATAAGCTTTGGCTGTTTGCTTTCCAGCAACTAAAACAATGACCATTTGCTCAACCATTCTATAGGAATAAATATAGCCCGGTCTGACATTTTCTAATGCTAATTTATAATTCAAATAGCTATCATCGTACTTGTTCAGTTCCTGGTAAATTTCTCCGAGTGCAAAATAGTAAGCTGTTGCATATTTTCTATCTCCCGTCGCCAACATATTATTTTTCGCGGCGAGGGCGTAAAATAATTCCATTTTTAAGTTACTCCGGATGTGACCAATGAGATATAACATATAATAAACATAACTATTCCTTTTATAGCCCATACTTTTGTAGGTGTCAAGAAGCGTTAAAAGTTGTCTCTCAGCCAGGTCGTCTTTACCAAAATCCACATTCGTTTCCGCAATCCCTAACATGACCTCCAACTGCTTTTCTTTAAGTCCCTGACTTTTATATAGCCTCAAAGCAGACTCGTAAGCTGGTATTTTTTCGGCAAGCATCAACGGTATATTTGCATGTAATTCGGCTGCGAATGCTTGCCAGGCATCTGCTTGCCGGCGTTTGTCGCCATTTTTGCGATAGTAAGAAACAACTTGCATATAAGCATTCTTACCGTTGATTAAATCGTTACTTTCAATATAGAATTTACCCTTCAATTTCAGGCATTCAATTTGCCATCTTCGATATTTCAAATCTTCGCTCAATGAAGAAGCTTGTAAAAAGCATTTCCAGGCACTATCAAGCAAATCCTTTGTAAAAGGGACTTTGTCAAGGTAAAGGTTACCTAGTTTCAACAAAATATCAACCCTATCAGAGTCAGCTTTGCTCGCCTTCAAACGATTTTGAAATTGTGCCAAATCAAGAAAATAATTATTCTGGGAACAGGCAACACCCGAAAAAAAAAGCATCAGAATAAAAATTAAAAACGATTTAACCATGTTTATCTATGAACCGGATTTTTCCAGGAATTTCTGGAGATGCATAAATGTATAAAGTATTCAATTATTCCCATAAATAAAAGATATAATTATCTATTATTTACACTTCGATTACTTTCTAACTATAACATTTTGCAATTCGCTGAAGTTTCAACAGCTGAATAAGAATACCGCTAATTATTTATTAATGCGCACTGCTGCATGACCATAGCATTTCAATTAATTAAATCAATAAAAATCCCTATATATCGTTAAAAAACTATAAAAATTACGAAATAAAATAAAACAAAAAATAGAATTAAAATTAACATATTGATTTACAATTACTTAAATAATGGCATTAATTTTATCAATAGACAATCGATATAAATAAACAATTATCCGCCTCATAATTCAAATGCGATATGCAACAGGTTCAATAGGTGCTATCCTATTCATTATGCGATATGAATATTAAGTCTCCGGTGAGAAAAGATTATATCAACAGATAATATTATTAGAAAATAAAAGCAGGCTTAACAGATTTTATCCATAATAATTCGTGGCTTCTTTAAAAATTATAGAATAAATTATCTTTTTTTTTAGAATATCACGAATAATGCTTTTTACACATTTGTTACGGTTCTTTTGTATTTATTGTTCCTTTTGCCAAGAATTGGATTTTGCGAAATATCATAATAAACCTAATCTTTTATCTACGATCCCTTACAACACACCTAAATTATCCGATGATTGAATTGAATTTAATATAAAATGCAATGAAAAATTCTGCCTGGAGATTTTCAGCTAACGGTTCTACCATTGACTTTAAAATCAAATATTTCACAATCAGCAATATTTCAGGAAATTTTGAAGATTTTTGGGGCACCGTTAATGTGCAAAATGATTTTGCGGACGCGCAGGTTGAGCTCACGCTGGATACTGCGTCCATCAATACGAATAATGACCGCAGGAACAAAAAAATCAAATCCACTCCCTGCCTTAGCGCCAAGGCCTATCCGAATCTGATGTTTAAGGCCAGCAACGGGTGTAAACTAAGTGAAGGAAAGATAAGAGAATTGACAGGCGCGCTAACGATCAAAGAAGTAACCCGGGAAATCACGGTAGTTATTAATTATTCTCACCTAAAAAGGGGGCAAAACTCGCCTGTGCTTATCTTTAGTTTATTTGGGTGTATCAGCAGAAAAGACTTCAACCTTTCCATGGACGACGACAAGCTCGATGATGAAATATTTTTAAGCGCTTTACTGGAATTAGTCAAAACGGTTTAAGCAAAATCACGATATTCAGTGACTAAAATAACGATATATCGTTAGGTCCTTTTTAACTTAATGTCGTCCGATTATAAATTTTCAACTAAATATCGTTAAAGAATTTTCGATTATAAAATTTCAACTATCTAATTATTAAACAGTTAAATTTTGGCATCAAATTGGCAATAAGCACCCAAAAAAAACAACCCGGATATGACCTCAATCTGGCGCTGCATTTTTTTCTAATCATTCTAATTGTTATTGCCCATACAAAAACGCTACTCACTATGTCGAAAAATCAATTGATTGATCTCCCTTCAGATCTTACTGACGATCTCTTTGTGTCCCAGGTTTTGTTATCGATCAGCAATGACCTTGCGTCAACCAGGACAAAAGAGGATTTACTGGATGTGTTATTGGAAAGACTAAAGGCACTGGTACCTTTTGATGATATTCTGATCACGATTTACAATACTGAAAAACATAGTCATTACGTCTGGGCTCACCGTTATCATTCTTATAGGAGGATTCACCCGGCATTCGATGAGTACATTGTTGCAGAATACCCGTCTGATGACGGGGTATTAAATGTGATCCAGCAGCACCGCGAACCGGTCATTTTCAATATCGATGAGATGGTTGATAGCGGCCTGGCCCCCGACTACATCAAGTATTATCAGGAAAATGGCCTGGCCCAGCTCGTAGGGGTAATGATGAGAAGCACCGTTTTAGAAGTGGGGGGATTTTTTCTTACGAGTACAGAACCGGGAAATTTTAAAGCCGAACATTTAGCTATTATAAAAGGTATATCCAGCCAGCTATGTATCGCGGCCTCCAATGTCCTGGCAAATGAGGCCATTTTAAAACATGAAGAGGAGAAATCCATATTACTTAATCTGAGCAATGCCATTGCCGCGGTTAGGAGCAAATCCGACTTGCTTGGAATCGTCAGAGACAGTCTCGAAAAAACGACGTCCGTGGCTGACATCATGCTGTCTCACTATGACAGCAAAAAGAGTGCTCATTACATCTTTAACACCGAAGTTGATCCGGCGATGGATGCAGACCTGGGGCAAAATGGCCTGATACCCGCAGATAAAATATTTGGAAAGGAAATTAATAACCTGATCATTCATGCCAGAAAACCAGTAAACTTCATAGTCGCAGACCTCATCAGCCAAAAAAGGGCAACTGATTACATTGGATATTTTAATGATAATGGGATAAGGGATTTTACCGGGATCGCGTTACGGGCCAATGATAATTTATTGGGCTGCCTTTATATCGCCACCAAGAACGATCCCAGGTTCAAAAATGGAGAATTCGAGTTTGTGCAGGGCATTGCAGACCAGCTTTCAGTGGCGCTGGTCAATATCCAGACCAGTGACGAAATAATAGAGCGGGAAAAGGAAAAATCCATTTTGCTCCGTATCAGCAATGATATGGCGACCATTCGTAACAAAACTGACCTTTTGATGATGGTGCAAAAGCATCTTAAAACATTGATTTACTTTAGCCACGCTGTCACGGTAGTTGCAGATTTAGAAGCCCAGACTTATACGAGCCTGATCGTTGACCCCGACTCCAGGAGTAAAAAACACCCGGGATTTGATCGGATCGTACATGCTAACCATAGTCTGATCCATCCGATCATTAAAACTGTTCTTAACTCGAGAGGTCCGGTAGTATTCGACCTGGATGAAATCAAAAATATAAAGGATCTTCCGGAATGGATTCTGATGAACTATGAATCGGGAATCAAAGAAATGGTTGTTACACCACTATTTAATGGTTCTGAGTTTATTGGCTTTTTTGTTTTATTTTCTGATAAAAAAGACTTGCTTCAAGAGAAAGAGGTTAGACTCATACAGGGTATAAGCTGGCAATTCTCTGTTGCTGTATCAAACATCCTGGCAAACGAATATGTCACAGAAAGAGACAATGAAAAATCAGCGCTTATTGAGTTAAGTAAAAACTTCGCAGTCATCAGAAACAAGGACGATCTCCATCAGATTCTCAATATCAAATTAAAAAACCTTTTATCCATAAGCCATGTGATCACCTTTAGTATCAGCGACGATGGCAAAGAATACAGTGCCTATTCGCTTGATCCCAGCAGTGTTAGTACGCGCCATAAAGATTATGACAAAATCACAAGTGGTTCTTTTTCAGTAAATGACGGGATACTTGACGTTGTGCTGGCTTCAGAAACGCCATTGGTATATGATCTTGATGAAGTGGTCAGGCGCCCGCATGTTCCGAAATACCTGCAGATGAATTATGATTCCGGGATCAAGGAAGCGGTCTTTTCCCCGCTGAAAGATGGCGATAAAAAGACCGGCGTTCTGGTTATTTTAATGAATGAGAAGCGGGTATTCAATCAGAATTATTTGAGCCTGATCCAGGGGATAGCTGATCAATTATCGATAGCCTTTGCCAATATCAAAGCAAATAATAAAATTGAACAACAGCTTAATGAAATCAACCAATATAAAAAGCAGCTGGAGGAAGAAAATCTTTATTTACAGGCGGAGATTCAAACCACTTATAATTATACCGAATTGATTGGTAACAGCTTCGTTATGAAAAAGATCTTCCAGCTGGTGTCAAAAGTAGCTGAATCAGAAACCTCTGTATTGATCCTGGGCGAAACCGGCACTGGAAAGGAATTAATTGCCAGAGCGATTCATAATTCGTCCTTAAGAAAGGATAAAGTGATGATTAAAGTCAATTGCGCGACCCTACCGGCAAACCTGATCGAAAGTGAGCTCTTCGGGCATGAACGGGGGAGCTTTACGGGAGCTACCGAAAAACGGATCGGAAAATTTGAACTCGCCAACAATAGTACGCTATTCCTCGACGAAGTTGGAGAATTACCTTTGGACTTGCAGGTCAAACTCTTAAGAGTTTTGCAGGAAAAAGAAATAGAACGCGTGGGCGGGAGATCAACCATCAAAACCAATGTCAGGATTATTGCGGCTACGAACCGGGACCTGCAAAAAGAAGTTCAGATGGGGAGTTTCAGGAGTGACCTGTATTTCAGGCTGAATGTATTTCCTATCAATCTCCCTCCATTAAGAGAACGAAAAGAAGATATCCCACTATTGGGCAGCCATTTTTTAGCTAAACACTCTAAGAAGGGCCTAAATGGGAGTATGAATTTTTCGGGAAAAGCGATGAGGGAATTAATGGCCTACAACTGGCCGGGAAATGTAAGAGAACTGGAGCACTTAATTGAACGGAGTATTCTTTTAGCTAACGGCAGAACAATCGAACATATATATCTGCCCGGCGCGGAAATAGAAAACGAGGATATCCTGCCGGATGGCCATGTCAAAACGATCGACGAAATAGAGCGGGAACATATTATTTCCGTATTGAAAAAATGCAATGGAAAAGTTTCTGGAGCAGGGGGAGCGGCCGAGTTATTAAAAATACCGGCAACAACACTCAGTTCAAAAATATTAAGATTAAAAATCGGCAAAGGCCTCGCTACGACTGATAAAGATTGATATAGCAGCGGCATAAGTGCGCCAGATTAAATTACCTGTATACCCTTATAATACGGACAGTTTCAGATGCTGATCAACAGGGGATCTTACGCTTTTCATCAAGCAAAAAACCCATTAAGAAAGCAGGCAGGTTTTTAACCTGCCTGCTTTCTCGGATTAACAAATTACTTCGCTATATTCAGTAACATAGTGGTCACAGAATCCGGCTTTGACAAAAAGGGGCTATGACTGGTATTAAGCTGATAAGTATTTTTAATACCTGCAGCCGTTACCATCCGGTTTTGAAGATCCGGGGTAATTGCGTGATCTTGCTCCGTATGGATATAATATTTAGATACCGTTCCATAATTTGCTGTGGTTAAAGTCACCGGCTGGGTAAACGGGATAGCTGGCTCAACCTTATAATTAGTCAGCACCAGGTTTTGTTCCGCAGTTGTTCCATCCTGAATAAAGATATTTGTGATTTGACTATGCGTCACATCCAGGGTGTAAGGTGTCGGAAAAGAAAGCGCAGGGGTCAACAATGACCCTGCATCAGTTTGCGCAAGGTCCAGCAAGCTTTGTCCAGAAACGGGCACGTAAGCCGCGATATAGACCAGGCGTTGAATTTTTGCAGGAATTTCTTCAGCTACAGCAGACACAATCATACCACCCAGACTATGACCAACCAGGATAACTTTTCCGTTCACTTTGTTAATAGCAGAAACAACCTGGTCACGGTAAACATCCATTGTAATGGTAGATGGATCCGTCTGGTCACTTTCATGTCCTGCCAATTGAATTAAGATTACATTTTGACCTTTTGCTTCCAGATCTGCCTTTACTGATTGCCAGGCTGATGGCCCCTGCCATGCTCCGGGTACAATCACAAAAGTGTTTGCAGGGGTAATAACATCGTTATTTTTTTTAGAGCAGGAAGTAATTCCCAAGGTTAGCGATATGGCAAATAGCGCAAGAATTATTATTTTTTTCATTTGATTAAATGCCTAATTGTTTAGACAGTACAAAACTATGCCGGCCCATACAGAAAAATATTCACCCAGGTTAAAATCGCCTGACTGACCAAAGTTTTACAAAAATACCCGTTTAGAAATCTTTCATTTTATTCAGTAATGGGGCGCTTTATTTTACGAAATCTCGTGAGAGAATATCCAAGTTAAAATTCGCAACTATCTGTATAACAATAAACTATACTTTGGCCTCAATATTGAATATTGAAATCCGGTACTTGATGCTGACTATTCGATCAACAAGAAGAACATCGCCATTTTAATTCATTCATGACATAAATAATATAAACAGAATATTTAACCGACAACGGATATGTATGCGCAAAACTCAAAAATAAGGGTAGTTAACCGCTCTCTTACCAATACGATTATTAGTCTTCATGACCGTGGTTATATTGAAGATTTCCTGGCCTTAACCATCGGGGGAAAAGTGGTGATCAAGCTAGGTGAAAGTGGTGATCCGGTAATAACAGATTTTCAAATTTCAGTAATCAACCAGTTTTTTGACCAGCTTTCGATGAAATTTACTTACCTCCATGCCGTTGAAACAAGTTGCGGATTAAAGGGAATTGTGCTGTCAAACAACGTGCTTTTCACTGATCACTCCCAATGTGTGCGCATGGAGAATATATATGACCGGATGATACCTTACCGAAAAAGTTCATTTGCTTACCAGCAAGCTGTCTAACTGGTTTAAACTAATTTACAATTGATACTTAATAATAGCCCATGCAAACCAAAATTTTAAAATTGAACAGCATTATGGATACTGCCATTCAATCTGAGCGCATAACTTCAGACCTGATATCGACCCTTAAAAAATTACTTGCATCAAAAGTTTATCTGACTTACAGAACATCGTATGTCAATAATGATTTCAGACATGAACTCAACCTGGAAGGCCAGTTAGAATTTATTTTCGGAAAACCACTGGATAAAAATTCAGTAAAAAAGATACGTATAGCCAGTAAAATATGGAATGATATGGATCTTATGAGCCGCCTTACGGTTCTGGACGCTTTTTCTGTCATTTACAATGAAGCGTTATCTACCTACAGCTCTGTCGAGAAAACGATTTTATTTTGCCAGATTTTCATCAACGATTTTGTAACAATCATCATCGCCAGTTAAATAAATCAGAGCCGCATAAAACACCCCTATTATTGCAACTCCGTCATTACCCGATAAATCCGAGTCACATTTTGCTTTTTTTATCAAAAAATGTTATTATATTCAACTCATAAAAGCTGATAGATTTCCTATGGACAAATCTGCCAACTCTTTGTATTGAATCAGCTAAGCGATGTCAGGCAACCCACACGAAGACAAGTTAATCCATATTGACGCCATTACTCATCAGGTATTTTCTACTGTGCTTGAAATTGGAAATGCGGATGCAGCAAGCTTGGCTATAACCGATACGGAAACCCATATCCTCCAATTGCTGAACGAGCAGTTATCCAATATAACTGATTGCCTGCAAATCGCACAGGTATTGAACAGCATACTCGATTTTTTACCTGATTTTAATAGCTTTCTGATTGTCGAAATGGACGATGAAAACAAAAAGATCGGCACCTTATTAAGCGGCGGCAATTCCCATCTGCCGGTTAAGTTCAGGTTAAAGGGAGATAAAAATTTTCCGGTCAGCGATGAACTGTTTTACACTTTAATTTCAGCAAAAGAACCTGCTGAATACACATTGGACGATTTTTCAGCATCAAAATGGGTATCCAGAAACTTAAAAAATTACGCGCAAGCTGGTTTAGAACGGGTCGTCATATCCACGCTCCGCACTTCCAGGGAATTCAACGGGCTCTTATTTCTATTCTCAAAAAATGATAAAAAGGATTTTTCGCCTTATCTGAATTTGGTTAAACGGATTTCCGGTCTTATTTCCGCGGCGTTTATATGCTTCAAAGTTGTGGAGAAAATGAAACAAATGGACTGCCAACAGGAGGTCAGTGTCATTCATCAACAAAATGCTGAACGCGAAAAAGAGAAAACGACCCTGATCGCAATCAGTAACGACATGTCCGCTATCCGGAATAAAAACGATCTGCTGGCCGTTCTTCATGGCCGTCTGAAATCTCTTTTTCATTTCAGTCATACGCTTACTACACTTACCGACCCCAAAACAAACACTTACACAGGGTTGATCTTTGATTCCAAATCAATCAGCAGACAAAAACATCCCGATTATCAACGTATTTGCGA
>Ga0302197_10004163_pt1 | contig 12815 bp, 5 predicted proteins | sample II_Bog_N2_1_FD_193526 | JGI IMG/M metagenome (GOLD analysis project Ga0302197, IMG submission 193526) | Peat permafrost microbial communities from Stordalen Mire near Abisko, Sweden - II_Bog_N2_1 | ecosystem: Environmental > Terrestrial > Soil > Wetlands > Peat | place: Sweden: Abisko, Stordalen...
GATTTCGTCCATCCGCTCCTGTGGACCAGGTCTCCCGCAGATGCTCGACGGATACCATGCCGATTGCTCTCTCGATCCATTCGGCGGCATCCGGTTCGCCGGTCTTGAGATAGATGCGCGTGCTGGGCTGCGAGAGTACGGTCTTGGCCAATCGTCCGTAGAACATCTCAACCTGATCTTTGCCTTGAAAGCCAAGCACCATCGGGTTGTTCGACTTTCGGTTTTGCGTGATCGCCTTTGCGAGTTGAGGCACGTGCTGCAAGTCCGCGGCCTCATCCAACGCAAACCATATTGGAGGCTTGTCCGTATGGCCCTCGTTCATCAGGCGAAGCATCAACAGGTCGAGCCACATCGTAACGAGGGGCTGCACGCGTTCCTTCGCTGTCGCCGGGGCCGTAATGAAAATCCATCCCTTTCGGTGTTTTGACCATTCCAGCGCACTCCATCGTTGCCGGGTCTCCTTCTCGCCTGGCAGCAGCTTCAATGCGCTGGCGGCCATGTTCAATGAACCAAGGACGCCTGCCCGCTGCGGACCCGCATGGGGATCGATCATCGCTTCCAATTCTGTGCCTTTGACGCGCTGGTCAATCTCCTTGACATGGCACATCCAGTGAATCAACGTCTCTGGTGCCGGTTTCAGGTTGACCAAGTGGGCAAAGAGCCGCCGGGAAGCGTCTGAGAAGAATCGGTTGTGCTCACTTTGTTCGGGGAACATGCTCGTGGCGACAGTCAAGGCCTCCGCCTCGTCTTCAATCTCGAATGCCGGTGACCAGTAGGGCGCTCGCGCGTCCAGCGGATTCAGGATGGTGTCTCCGCGCCGCGCGTCATAGAACTGCGGCAGGTATTCCATCGCCGGGTCGTAGACAATTGCCGCCTCTCCGCGCGCTCGAATCTGCATGAGCAACTGGCGGAAAAGTGCGCTCTTGCCGGAACCGGTATCGCCAACGATCATGATGTGGTATCTCTCCATCTCTCTCGGGATGCGAACCTGCATGACGCTTTGCCTGTGCAAGCGGCTGAACCAGCCCGGCTCGATGTGATCGAAGCCAACTCCATCCGATGGTGTGCGACTGTTGAACTCCGCCGCGCTGACCAGTTCCGGGCCGTCAACAACTCGGCCATATCGGCGGACACGCGCCCGAGCAGAATCCTTGGGAACGGCAACCAAGAGCCCATAAATGAATACGATCAGCGCGCCATACGCGGGGCGCTGAATGAAGTCCCAAACCGTTTGGTCCTGGTAAATGTAGTGCGCAAGCTGGGCGTGAAGCTGTTGGCTGTTCAAAGTCATATCTAATGTTTCCAGCTTGAAGTTGCCTCTAGCTGTGGCCGCCTCCGTCAATGCGTACGATTGCCTACCGTCCGCAGTGGTGACAGACTCAACCTCCCCATCAGCGGCGATACGCCAGTCGCGACGCAGGTTCACAATGGCCGGGATGCTGTACCTTGCAGTTCGGCTAATTGACTGGCTCTGCCTCCAGGAATTTACATACAGGCCCAGGTACATTCTCTCGACGGCGGTCGTCTGTGTCTGCCAAGTGAACCAGACAAGCGCGAAGAAGGACAGAATGGTTATGAGGCAGGCACTGATCGTCCACACCTGGAACCGGCTCGGAAAATCACCACTACTATTCATCTTGATCTCCTATCTCTCTCGACGTGACTTCGCTCAGTCGCTTTCGGGCTTTTGTGGTTTTGTCCTGGTCGGAGCGTTGGATCAGTTCGCGCATCTCCTGCTGAGTGAGCTTCTCTCCGGCATTGGATCGAAACGCCAAATTGAGCATGATCGCGCGGAGCGCAAGAACTTCGGCAAGCATTGCCTCGTGTTCGGCGGAAGATCGCGGGCGCTGGATTTCGCGGAGCAGACACTCGCGCACCCATTCACTGATGTTGCGATTGCTTCTTGCCGCCAACTGCTCAATGTCGGCGAACTCTTGTTCCGTGATCTTGGCAGTCACTGAGCGCGATAGGCGGGTCAACCGCATAGTCTCCTCTTCGGGATGTGTTTCAATGCGCGTTGGGCAGGTTGCTCCAGAGATACTTTCGGTATCCCTGCGGCAACCCTGTCAGGGGTGGAGTGTCACCCCCCTCATGGCCTTTGACGACCGGCAATCCGCCGCTGAATCCAGCCGGACACTTCGTCCTCGACCCAACCGACGGCACGCTGTCCAACAGGTACCGCGCCGGGGAACTGACCGCGTGAGGCGTATGCGTAGATAGTGCTTCGGGACAGGCCTGTGCGCCTTTGTACCTCGGGCAAGCGCAGGATTGCGACTTGTCCGGCATGTAGATTTGATTCGGGCGAAGAAGCTTTCATGGGCTGTATAGTGTCAAAGCCGAAGGCGAGAAACAAGTCTACAAGAACAGAAAATTCAATCCGCGCTTTGCACACAGTTTTGGGTCCAGTTGGATGTCCGTGCATTGCCCAATGCAGAGTTCTTGTTTGAAGGTCGGGCAGGCCTTAGAAGGGTGAGCGGATTCTGTAGGGATCGGATTCTGGACGGAAGAGATTCACAGCGGTTGGGAAAGTCCGCTTTCGAAATTAAACCTCAGAGTGCCTTTACAGATTGGGTACAATCCGTAGCCTATCGAAGCAAAGACGGGATTTGGTTCGCAACAATCCGCGCGATGCTGTATCGCCGGGGGCAACAATGGGGGCAACCGTCGATAATCTATTTCAACAGTACTTTTATTATCAACGCTTTGCAGATACTATTCGGTAGCCGCCGCCCTTACGTATATGATTCATTTTAATGGATTTGCATTCTCGGTAACATGGCCGAGTGCGTAATACGTGTGAATAGTGTTGCTATCTTGCAGATAACAAATAGATTATGTGTCGATAGTGTGTAAATTCGTCGTCAGCTTTTCTGCCTATACAGTCAGACCGCAAGGTCCGCCAAATAAGCCAACTAACTCCACGCTATTGATCTCTCTGCCACTTTATGCACTATGCGCGCCGCCGACGCGTAATCTAGCCAGACGTTTGATGCTATACAATCCTTGCCAAACCAATCTTTAAAAGAGGTTTGTCATGAAAGCAGCAATCCTCCGGCACTTGTTCGTCTTCCCCCTTCTCTTGTCGTTCTTTTCCCTCGGCCATGCGCAGCAATCGCCTCAAGGACTGCGCAATCACGTGCGCCCCGCAGTTTCCAGTGGGCAGGCGGCGCTCGTCGGTTCACTACCGCCTGAACAGCAACTGAATTTCTCCATCGTGTTGCCGCTACGCAACCAGGCCGAACTGATCAGCCTGTTGAAACGACTCTACGACCCATCCAGCTCCGATTATCGCCATTTTCTCAGCGTGGCCCAGTTCACAGAACAGTTTGCTCCCACAGAGGAGGATTACCAGGCCGTAGTCTCTTTCGCCCGATCGAACGGTTTTAATATAACCGGTAAGCCCGCGAATCGCCTGCTTGTGCCCCTTAGCGGCACGGTGGCGCAAATTAACAACGCCTTCAATCTGAGCATGAATTTCTATCAGCATCCCACGGAGGATCGTACATTCTTTTCGCCGGATCGCGAGCCCTCGCTCAATTTGAGCGTGCCGGTGGCGCATATTTCCGGTCTCAACAATTACTCCATACCGCGTTCCATGCTGACGCGACCGCAATATGAACAGCAGATCCCAAATGTGACAGGCTCGGGCCCTGGTGGTTCTTACCTCGGCAGCGATATGCGGGCAGCATACTACGGCGGCACGACACTCGACGGCAACGGCCAAACAGTCGGGTTGCTGGAGTTTGGAGGCTACAACCTCAGCGATGTGAATGCGAGTTTCAGCAATGCCGGGCAGTCCTACGGTGTCGCTATCAACAACGTACTGCTGGACGGCGCCACCGCGGAGCCAATTGGGAACACGGACGATGCCGAACAAGTGTTGGACATTGTCCAGGCGATAGGCATGGCTCCAGGGTTGAGCCAGGTTCGCGTATACATCGGGAACGGAAGCGAGTTGGACGATGCAAACATACTCAACACAATGGCCTCGGAGAATATCGCCAAACAGCTGAGTTGCTCTTGGTCTTGGAAGCCAGATGATCCCTCGGTAGCCGATGTATTCTTCCAGGAGTTTGCCGCTCAGGGGCAGAGTTTTTTCGCTGCTTCCGGGGATGATGGCGCCTTTGATCTCGCGATCAGTCCGTATTTCTATCCCCAGGAAGACCCTTACGTGACGGCTGTCGGCGGTACTCACTTGACCACAGATGGCGTGGGTGGTCAGTGGCTTTCAGAGACAGCATGGAACTCCCGCAATGCAGGCAGCGGTGGCGGCATCAGTCCAGACGGCATCTCAATTCCGAGTTGGCAGACTGGCCTGGCCAGTTCGTCCAACAGTGGTTCCTCCACTCTGCGCAATGTTCCCGATGTCGCCATGGAAGGTGACTTCGATAACTATTACTGTGGCACCGGATCTTGTGCGGGAGATGGCGCGGGTACCAGTTTTGCGGCCCCGCGCTGGGCCGGATTCATGGCGCTGATCAACCAGCAAGCTATCGAGGCGGGCACGGCGCCCCAAGGCGGCGTAGGCTTTATCAATCCAGCCATATATTCAATCGGTGAGGGATCCAGTTACAGCAGAGACATTCACGACATTACCGTGGGAAACAATAAAACTTATGGCCAGCCAACATGGTTTAGTGCCGTTACTGGCTATGATCTGGTTACCGGATGGGGAAGCGCAAATGGTCAGTATTTAATCGATGATCTGGCGGGACCGCAAGTGCCGGGCTTCTGGATTCTTGCTTCGTCTAGTACTGTCTCCATTAAGCAGGGCACCTCCAGTTCAACCACCTTCACAGTTACTGACGCAGGCGGATTCACCGGGAATGTCACGCTTGCCATAACGTCCGCGTTGCCCAGCGGTGTGACCGCGTCATGGGGTACGAACCCCACATCCGGAACCAGCGTACTGACGCTGACGGCGAGCAGTTCCGCACCGTCCGGGACCACCGCTTTGACCATTACCGGGACCTCTGGAAGCGTGACGGCGACAACCAACATAACCGTGGCAGTCCATGCACCGAGTTTCAGCCTTTCTGGTTCACCGAGCAGTCTGGGTGTGGACCAGGGAAGCTCTGGAACAACCACCATTAATGTCACACCTCAGTATGGATTCACCGGCAGCGTCAATCTGGATGTCTCGGGCCTGCCCAGCGGTGTGACTGCGTCCTGGGGCACGAACCCCACGTCCGGAAGCAGTGTGCTGACGCTTGCGGTGAGCAGTTCCGCCACCCCCGGAACAACAACGTTGACCGTCACTGGAACCTCCGGAAGCCTGACCGCAACCACCACCGTTGCTCTTTCGATCTATGGGCCCAGCTTTACGCTCTCAGGTGGGGGAGTTTTGAATATAGGTCAAGGTACTTCCAGCACGACTTACATTTATGTGAATCCCCAATATGGATTCACCGGCAGTGTCAGCCTTTCCGTTTCAGGGCTGCCCACCGGTGTGACCGCATCCTTCTCTCCAAACCCTGCAACCGGAATGAGCACACTGACGGTGACGGCTAGCAGTTCCGCCAGCCTCGGAACCACTACGGTGACCATTACTGGAACATCGGGCAGCCTGACCGCAACCACAACTCTTTCTCTGGGAGTTTATGCGCCGACATTCACGCTCTCGGGCGGAGGAAGTTTGGATATTGGCCAAGGTGCTTTTGGCACGACTTACATTTATGTGAATCCCCAATATGGATTCACCGGTGGCGTCAGTCTTTCCGTCTCAGGGCTGCCGGCCGGTGTGACCGCATCCTTCTCTCCAAACCCTGCAACCGGAAACAGCACCAGCACACTGACGGTGACGGCGAGCAGTTCCGCTGCCATCGGGCAGTATACTTTGACTGTCACCGGCACCTCCGGCAGCCTGACCGCAACCACTACTCTTTCTCTGGGAGTTTATGCACCGACATTCACAATCTCCGCAAACAGCCTGAACCTTGGCCAAGGTAGTTCCGGCACCTCCTACGTCTGGGTAAACTCACAATACGGATTCGCCGGCAGCGTCAGTTTTTCTGTTTCCGGCCTGCCCACCGGTGTGACAGCATTGTGGAATCCGAACCCCACAACTGGGATCAGCATGCTGACGCTGACGGCGAGTAGTTCCGCTGCCATCGGACAGTACCCCTTGACCGTCACAGGCACATCCGGCAGCCTGACCAAAACCACCACCCTTTCTCTCGGAGTCTATGCGCCGACTTTCACAATCTATGCAAACAGCCTGAACATTGGTCAGGGCACTTCTGGCGCAACTTACGCTTATGTGAACCCACAATACGGATTCACCGGCAGCGTAAATTTCTCCGTTTCCGGCCTGCCCAGCGGTGTGACTGCATCCTTCTCTCCGAACCCAGCAACCGGGAGCAGCACACTGACGTTGACGGCGAGCAGTTCCACTGCCATCGGACAGTACCCCTTGACCGTCACCGGCACATCCGGCAGCCTGATTGCAACCACTTCCATATCTCTGGGAGTATATGCACCCACATTCACAATCTATGCAAACGGCTTGAACATTGGTCAAGGCACTTCTGGCACAACTTACGCTGATGTGAACCCACAATACGGATTCACCGGCAGCGTAACTTTCTCCGTTTCCGGCCTGCCCAGCGGAGTGACTGCATCCTTTTCTCCGAACCCCACAACCGGAAGTAGCACTTTAACGCTGGCGTCGAGCAGTTCCGTTGCTATCGGACAGTACCCCTTGACCGTTACCGGCAAATCGGGAACTCTGACCGCAACAACTACCATTTCTTTGGGAATCTATCAGCCATCCTTTACTCTCTCAGCGTCAAACCTGAATATAGGTCAGGGCAGCTCGAGTACGTCTTACATCTGGACCTATCCACAATATGGATTCACAGGCAATATCAATCTTGCCGTTTCCGGCTTGCCCAGCGGTGTGACCGCATCTTTTTCTCCGAACCCAACAACCGGAAGCAGCACTTTAACGCTGACGGCGAGCAGTTCTACTGCTATCGGACAGTACCCCTTGACCCTCACCGGCACATCCGGAAACCTGACCGCAACCACTACCCTTTATCTGGGAGTCTATGCGCCGACCTTCACACTCTCGGGAGGGAATGTGAACATAGGTCAAGGCAGCACGGGTACGTCCAACATTTGGACCTACGCTAATTATGGGTTCACGGGAAGTGTAAATCTTGCTGTTTCCGGCTTGCCCAGCGGTGTAACCGCATCCTTCTCTCCAAACCCCACAACCGGAAACAGCACTTTAACGCTGACGGCGAGTAGCTCAACTGCCATCGGACAGTACCCGCTGACCGTTACCGGCACATCCGGAAGCCTGACCGCAACCGCTAACATTTCTCTGGGAGTCTATGCGCCGACCTTCTCGTTTTACGCTTCGCCATCAGGCCTGAATTTGAACGAGGGTAGCTCAGGTACATCGACCATTTATATAAATACACAATACGGGTTCACCGGCAGTGTAAGCCTTGCCGCGTCGAACCTGCCCAGCGGTGTGATCGCATCCTTTGCTCCGAATCCAACCTCAACTGGATCCAGCTTGCTGACGTTGACAGCGAGCAACTCTGTCGTCCCTGGATCCGCGACGGTGACCATCACGGGCACCTCCGGCAGCGTGACGGAAACCAATAACCTTTCTCTGACCATCAATGCGCCAGGCTTCACGCTTGTGAATGCGCCTGGAGATGTGAATGTAATCCCTGGCGGTTCCGACAAATCCACCATCTCAGTAGTTCCTCAGAACGGATTTAGTGGCAATGTCAATTTGGCTGTCACCGGGCTGCCCAGCGGAGTGACCGCATCGTGGAGTCCGAATCCCACCACCGGATCCAGCGTGCTGACGCTGACGGCGACAAACTCCGCTACTCCCGGAACAACAACGGCGACCATCACCGGCACCTCAGGCGCGCTGATCGCAACCACCTCCCTTGCGGTGACAGTCCGCGCTAACCCGGCGATTACTACGACGACGCTGGCAGTGACTTCGGCCGGCACTCCGGTGACGTCGGTCGCGTCGGGCACGGCGGTGACACTCACAGCGACGGTGAGTGCCGGATCTACGGCATTGACGAATGGGCAAGTAAAATTCTGTGACGCGTCGGCGGCTTATTGCGCGGACATCCATCTTCTCGGCACAGCACAGTTGACAAGCGCCAAAACGGCGGCATTGAAGTTTATCCCAGGACCGGGAAGCCACAGCTACAAGGCAGTCTTTGTGGGCACTTATAGCGATGGGACAAGTTCCTCGAACGCGTCGGCGCTGGCTGTGACTGCTTCAAACGCTTCTACAACGACGATCACCCAGAGCGGTAATCCCGGCAACTACACGTTGACAGCGACCGTGGCGGGACAAGGATCGCGTCCACCTGCCGGGGCAGTCTCTTTTCTAGACACCAGCAACGGAAATTCAGTGCTGGACACTGCGGCTTTGGGGCAGGGTGTGACGTCTCTGAGCTGGCATAACTCGCAGTCGATTGCGACGGGCTCATATCCATCGTCCATTGCATCCGGGGACTTCAATGGAGATGGCATTCCAGATATGGCGGTGGTGAACCCGAATAGCAACACGTTAACGATTCTTCTGGGCAACGGAGACGGTACATTCAAGGCCACTGCCACAAGCCCGCAAACCGGCAGCAATCCAGTCTTTGTGGCAGTCGGAGACTTCAACAACGACGGCAAAGCCGACTTGGCCGTGGCAAACTTCAACAGCAATACCTTGACGATTCTCCTGGGCAACGGAGAAGGTACGTTTACCGCTACAGCCGTGAACCCGACAACAGGATCCGATCCACAATCGATTGCCGTAGGAGATTTTAACGGAGACGGCATATTGGATCTGGCTGTCGCGAACTATTCCAGTAACACAGTGACAGTTCTTCTGGGCAACGGAGACGGTACGTTTACCGCCAGTCCTATGAGCGCGCAAACAGGCGGCGAGCCGATATCCATTGTGGCAGGAGACTTCAATGGGGACGGTATTCTGGACCTGGCCGTGACAAACAGCTATGGGAATCCCGTGACGATTCTTTTGGGCAGCGGGGACGGATCATTCACCGCAGGGGTGAGCCCGCAGACTGGCAACGGCTCGAAATCCATTGTGACAGGGGACTTCAACGGAGATGGCATACCAGATTTGGCCTTCGCGAACTCTTCCGGCAACGGAGTGTCGATTCTTTTGGGCAACGGGGATGGCACGTTTACTGCCACATCCGTGAGCCCGCCAACGTTGACCGTACCTGGTTCAGTTGCTATTGGGGACTTCAACGGAGATGGCGAGGCGGACTTGGCCGTGACAAATCCTTACAGCAATATAGTGACAGTTCTTTTGGGCAACGGGGACGGAACATTTACGGCGGGGGGCAGCCCGCAAATGGGCAGCTATCCAGCATCCATCGTGACAGGGGATTTCAATCGGGATGGTATTCCCGATCTAGCGGTGGCAAATTACTACGGAAGCACGCTGACGGTTATGACCGCGCAGTTGGCGCAGACAGCAACTGCGACGGCAAGTGGCATCGCGATCGCTGGCACGGGAACACACCTGATCGATGCAAGTTATCCCGGAGACGGCAGCTACGGCTCCAGCATCTCCGCCACGACGGGACTCACCGCGCAGATAGTGACCCCGACCGTCACGGTGACGCCTGGGTCACTCACGATCACAAAGACGCAGCCGCTGACGGTGACGGGTGCCGTCAGCGGTGGAAGCGGCAACCCCTCGCCCACTGGCTTGATAACCCTGACCGGCGGCGGCTACTCCTCCACGCAGGCTCTCAGTAGCGGCAGCGCACAGTTCACGATCACAGCAGGATTCCTGAGCACTGGCAGCGACACCTTTACTGCCAGCTACACACCCGACTCTCAAAGCTCCACAACCTACAACAGCGCCACAGGCACATCTCAGCAAGTCACCGTAACGCTGGCCACGCCAACAGTGACGGTGACGCCGTCGTCATTTAGCATCACGCCGGCCCAGCCGTTGACGGTGACGGTAGCTGTCAGCGGCGCTCCAACGCCCACGGGCTCGATATCGCTAACCGGCGGCGGCTACTCCTCCACGCAGGCTCTAAGCAGCGGCAGCACGCAGTTCAGCATCACGGCGGGATCGCTGAGCATCGGCAGCGATACCTTTACGGCTAACTACACGCCCGACTCCAGCAGTTCCGTGACTTACAACAACGCCACTGGCGCATCGACGGCGGTAACGGTTATGCAAGCGAATCCCGTTCCGGTCATCAGCGGCATATCGCCGTTGTTCACAAACGCAGGCGGTTCGGCTTTCACGCTGACGGTCAACGGATCTGGATTCATATCAGGCTCAACGGCCTACTGGGGCACATCCGCTCTAACCACAACCTATGGGAGCGCAAACCAACTGACGGCCCAAGTTCCTGCAGCCGACATTGCCACTGGCGGAACTACCACCGCAATCACCGTGCAAACGCCATCTCCCGGCGGTGGCACATCCAACTCGTTCATGTTCGAGGTGAACTCGGCATCGGGATCGGCAACGGGGCCCACATTTACATCCACAACAGCGACCGTAACAGCCGGATCATCGGCTAGCTATCCGGTCACTCTGCCTTCCTCGGTAGAGAGCGCCTACGTAACTTGCCTGAATCTTCCCACGGGCGCGGCGTGCAGCTATTCGGCAACAGCAAACACATTGTCGATTACAACCTCATCGACAACGCCCAAAGGAACCTATCAGATCACTGTTGTCTTTACTGAAACCGTCGCCGGCGCGGCAACCTCATGGATTCTTCTGCCTATTCTTCTGCTGCCTCTTGTGTTTTTGAGAAGGAAACTGGCAGCGCGAGGCGCTTGGGTGACGGCTTGTCTGGGGCTGGTTCTGCTGACAGTGGCGGCTTACACAGCCGGCTGCGGTGGTGGAGGGTCCACTACCACAACACCACCCCCTCAGACACATCAGGTGGTGAGTTCGGGCTCAATCGGCATCACGATCCAGTAATCACATCCAAGGAAGCGCAGCATAGAAACGGAATGGCGGATTCGTCATTCCGTTTCTGTGTTGGTGACAGAGCAGGAGTGCAGAGAATTCGACTCTGTGACCTTAGAAATAAACTCTGGTAGTGTCCTCTTGTGCAGAGGCTGAGGCAACCCGAGTAGCAGCGGCGATGGGGCGGCGTCACAAGCTCCCCCGGCACAACGATGGGAACCCACATTAGTCGACCCTGAAAAAGTCATTTTCAGGATCGACTAGAGTAGAAACTCGGTAAGCGTGTGGTGTGCCCATGTTGACCGTCCGCTTCTGCGTGCATTTGGAGTAAGGACTGATTTGCGAAGTGTCCACTTATTTTAAGTGGACACTTCGGGAAGCACAGGTCAGGCAGCTATGGCGACGGGCTGGAGAGTGTCGGCCAGATTCCAGGGAAGCCGTTCCTCGATTCGGTTGATCGGATGTTCAGCGATGCGGATCAAGACCTGGCGAAGATAGGCTTCCGGATCAAGGCCGTTCAGTTTGGCTGTGCCAACCAACGAATAAATGGCGGCAGCGCGTTCGCCGCCAGAGTTCGATCCACAGAAAAGATAATTCTTGCGTTTATGCAAATCTTCACATAATGCAGAGCGTTTTTAGCGTAGCGGCGCGGCGCACAGATGCATTGGGAGCGGCTGGAAGTTGATGGCCGCGTCGGTGCGCTAAAAACGGATTGGACTGAACCGCCGCAGGATGCTGGACCTATGGGTATTGAATGGTTGGCAGAGGCCTGAAGGAAGGGGACAAGCTCGTAGATAGTGGCCGTATTGCAGTTGACGTTGGTTGATCCGGGGATTCGGGCCGGTTCGAATCCCACTGGCTGGCAAGATTGATGCGAGAACAGACGATGCTGCGCAGCAAGAGACAGGGATTCCCTGTAGCGTTGGAAGAACCAACCTCGCAGTGGGCAGTATCTGACGAGTGTGCTACCGCTGCTCATGATGTGTCCTTGATCGCCGGGCGTCTGCTTGCTTCAAACGTGTCTATCAGCACCATATGACCCCGGCGACAAGCGGGACAGAGGCGCAATGAAACCCCGTTGAGTTCTTCGCACCGGTCACGGTAGTCCTGCATTTCTGATGACTCTGGAGGCATCTGCGGAAGCGCCATGCCCAGTAGTTGGCGGCATTGGGTCAGTTTTTCTTGTCGATTTCGGTTGCCGAGGAAGCCGTAATAGCGAATGCGGTGGAAGCCATGCGGCAAGACGTGGAGGAGAAAGCGACGGATGAATTCCTCGGCCGAAAGGGTCATCGTTTTCTGCTGGCTGTGGTCTCGATAGTCCTTGTATCGGAAGCTTACTTGATCGGCTTCGATGTCGAGCAGGCGGTTGTTCGAGATCGCGACGCGATGAGTGTAGCGGCCGACATAATCCAAGACCTGTTCGGGGCCGGCGAAGGGCCGCTTGGCATAGACGACCCACTTTGCCTTTTTCAGAGGTTCCAGGTAACGGACAAATGCGCGCCGATCCCGGAGGCTTTCCAAGGCGGCGAAGAACTGCAGTGTGCCAGAGTCGAAGGCGTTCTGGAGTTGCTCCAGAAACAGGCGACGGAACAATAGCGACAACACGCGAACGTGCAGGAAGAAGCCGGGCTTGCAAGGGACCCAGCGGGTGCCTTCGGGTGAGATGCCGCCGCCTGGGACTACGCAATGCAAATGCGGGTGATGCAGCAAGGCAGACCCCCAGGTGTGCAGGACGGCTCACATCCACGCTCATCGATCGAATTATCAGATGCCAAATGGGTAAAAGTTTCAAGCTTTGAATTCAGAACAGCTGAGCTCTTCGACAAATCTCCCAAAGCAATCCCGAAAGGCCACGCAAAAATCAAGC
>Ga0302197_10004164_pt1 | contig 12814 bp, 15 predicted proteins | sample II_Bog_N2_1_FD_193526 | JGI IMG/M metagenome (GOLD analysis project Ga0302197, IMG submission 193526) | Peat permafrost microbial communities from Stordalen Mire near Abisko, Sweden - II_Bog_N2_1 | ecosystem: Environmental > Terrestrial > Soil > Wetlands > Peat | place: Sweden: Abisko...
TAGGTATCGAAAAGGATGGACTTTATCGAAGAGGTGGAACATCATAATCTAGTGGGCCAGGAGTCGGATTATTTTCGCGTGGAGTCCTCGAAGATCTAAACATGATAGGACCTCGATCCAATCTGACTGAAGGAGTAAGATAGGCTGCAGGACCAGGAGAAGCAGATTCGAAATTGATCTGTTTTTATGATTTTTGAATAGTGAAAGCTGGAGCTTTAGTCAATGTTAAATCTTTAAAATTATCACTAATTAAATTCATAATTACTATCTAAGGTTGTCTAAGGGATAATCGTTTTCGGTCTTTATGTGCAATCGTTTGCCAATAGAAAAACCTTTTTTTAACCTCACATTAGTTTAAAAATTTCCTGGAACAGCATATTAATTGGCTATGTCAAGAGGTAATTACGACTAGGAGAACGATTTCCATTGACTGATGGCCTTTGCTCAGTCCCCATAACGATTCCATTGCTGCTGTTAGCTAATTATACTCCTTTCTTGGTGTTATAGTCAGTTGGCCCTGGTGATATCTTTAACTATGTGAGATTACCCCTCCGTTATGTTCCAAAAATTGGCCTTCTAGTACTGCGAAATAAAAACTTAAAATTAACCTTATAATCGGTTGGACCTGGCAATTTGGAAGGCTTGTCGCATTTTGTTTATGTTCCTATCACCACCCGAGGAGATTTCGCTTTGAAATCCAGTTATTTTGGAGAATAGCTCCATGGAGTTGGTTTTTATTATGGTTTAGACTGAGTATCCGTTGAAGCATGAGGCATGGTAAAACCTCTCTTTTTCTAGATGAAAGTGATGGTACATCAAACATAGAAACTACACAGTATGATCCTGGTCCTGGCGCATCTCTTCGAATTTTAGTCGTGCTGATATTGCTTAAAAGATATTTGGACGAAGAGGCGACCTTGACTTTGGTGTTGACTTCCTCAGTATAGAATCTATTATGAGAGTTGACCTGTCTGAGTTAAGTCCGCTCTACTCTCGTATATCCTTATTTCAGTTTGGACATTAATTTATTGATATTATTATTGATGAGGCTTATAAATAAGTAAACTATGTTCCTATTCAACGTTACTCATATTTTTAAGGACTTATTTTCAACCACATCTTAATAAAAGATTGATTATAGATATACTCTACTCATAGATCAAAATATAAAGAAAGTCCTCTTTTTTTTCTTCTATCCGCTCGCACTGACATCAGTCGAAGAGGGCAAACTAGTTTTGATATTGACTTCGATCTCCATTTCTGTTTGTTTAAAAAAAGAATGATTTAGAGCATCCTTTGCGGAGATTCTCTTTGAAGGTATAATAACAAGCATTTCCTTCAGTAGTTGAAAGGCTGATGATTCAACTTGCTTAAAAGTATCACCCTATAACTTGAATTTCATTTCTTTATTGTTTCTATATACTTAATCGTATTTAGTTCCTTCGAAAAGAGGCTTTTTTACGAGCAAAATGTGAAAAATAGCTCCGAGAGAGAACATGTCGCATATTGGTTCAATATGAGCACATTGAGTCAATTGTGTGATTTCAGGAGCAACATATCCCGGAGTCCCGCACCTGAAAAACAGGTATTCTTTCAGATCTGCATTTGTAGCCAATCCAAAGTCAACAATTACTGGCTCTAATGACTCACCTCGCAGCATAATGTTCTCGGGTTTCAGGTCACGGTGCATGATGCGATGTGAATGGATATGGTGAACACCACTAAGAAGACCTCCCACAATCTGTTTGACCTCTTCCTTATTAAAATCCCCCTTTCTTTCCTGTATTTTTTGGAAGAGAGTATGACCACATAATAGTTCCAAGACCACATATATTGAATTTTAAGACTCGAACACTCCCTCAAGTTTTAGGACATTCGGATGAGGCTCATGATTAAGTTATCGCATGATATTTATTTCGTTTATTAAACTGGCTTTTCCGTTTTTAGCGTTATAGGAGTTTTGTTTGGAAAAGGCTTTAACTGCAAAATGCTGATGATCAGTCAATCTTTCAGCTTCATACACAGTTGCGAAGTTGCCCTTGCCTAGCTTTCTAATGGGCTTAAACATTTAGTGAAAGCCTTTTTGATTGATTTTCTTGCTGAGTTTAAAGATCCATTCTAGGATGACTGGCTAACTCGAGTAAAGGTTGATTGATTTTAGTTCCTCATCGTAGAGGTGGATGCCAATTTTTTGTGAAAAGATATTTTTCTATATAAAAGAGTAAGTACCTCTTGCTCATAGATCACTTAGAACTTAGTTTCGAAAGAGAGAGTTAAAAACGTATCAAAACTATTAGGTTCAAGCAGAATTATGGTGTTATTGATGAGCTTCAGATTAATTTTCAGACTTTGATTAGGTAAGTACGCAAACAATGATGATATGGAAGGAATTTTGTTTGCAATCTCAGCCACGAGCTCCGGAACGATGGGCTGAAAAAGACTATTAGAGTTTGATTCGACGTTCATTACTAAAGATTATGATTTCTATAATAAGAAATGTTAATTTCTGAGAATATAACCATACTATAATTAGAATTCATTTGCCTATAACTTCCACAATAATTTTAGTGCAATTTGGAATCAGAATTTTTATTGATTGGTTAATATTACATGTATTCAGATTTGATAAGGTTTTAACTGGAATTAGGGAGGTCAAAATTAAAATATGAGTTTAACGTATCAATCACTTCGCCATGATACTTACACCTCGTCTGTTCGGAATCTTTGAGTTATCCACGAATCCTAAAGATTTGTGGCTTTCTTAGTTGCTTTATACTGGAGAGCCCCTGCGTAAGCGATCATTGCTCCATTATCTATTGCATATCTTTCGTCTATTCCGCCCATTTTGCCACCACGTTCCTCAACCATAGCTTATATCATTTGCTGGAGACGAAGATTACAAGCAACCCCTCCAACAACTATGACTTCTTTAGATTCACAGTGGCTCATTGCTCGCTCTGTAACTTCCACCAGCATGGCAAAAATAGTCTCCTGCAAAGAAAAACACAAATCTTCAAGGGTCATATCCTGAGGAAGTTTTTCCTTTAATTTTTATCGGCCTGTAGTTTTTCCTTTCTTTCTCTTCCTTTTTTACATCTATTACTCGTTTTCATCGCCTTAGGTAATTGGAAGGGACAGTTTAAGATGGGGAAATAGCTATAATATTTCTTAAACGTATGTTAATATGCCTGTGAAGCTCATGTCCATGCCTTTAACAGTGTAGGGTATTTATATCAATTTATTACCTCCACGGGCTAATTTTTCGATATTCAGTCCGGGTGCTGGGTCATTAGATATGTTTGCTAATCTGGCAAAACGATCCAAACAGTTTCCTACTGCAATATCTAAAGCTTCACCGAAAATGCGATACCTACCGCCTGCATAGGCAATAACCTGGCTGTTTCCTCCACTTACATAAAGCACTGTAGGATGAACTAATTTAGTCGCAAGTCGCCCCATTTAAATATGACCAATGCAGTGATTTACTCCAATCAGAGGAATTTACCATAAAAGAGAAAGCGTTCTCGCGACAAGAGCGCACACATTAAGAGGCGGACCCATTCCTGGCCCTTTTGTATAAGCGATCAATCCTAATTGGCAATTGATATACCGATATCCTTACGAGGGGATATTTTAGCTTCCTTTAATGCTTCTTTAATTAAAGGTATGATTTTTTCGGCATGATGTTCAGCTGTTTCTCTGGGTAGAAATCCAGTTCCAGGTGGAGTCACAAATGTTTTTCTTGGGTTGGCAACAATATTCCCTTCATAATCGACGATACCTGATTCACTTCGAATTTACCAATTCCGATTTTATTTGCGCTGCCCTCGATGCCAAGCACATACTGTCTTTTCTTCTCCATGTATACGCAATAATTAATAAAAGAATCTCAATTAATGTCAATTGATATGAATAATATCTTATCATTGATAGGAGCATTTGCAGATTATTATTTTGATGAAACGAATACAACTATTCGAGAAGATTGAGAGCATTAAGGCGGCAAGCCAGTTTGAACATACACTGATTGATTCAATCTGGAAAATTATGCAGATGAAACGTAAAGCAGAGTCTGATTACAAGATCAACCTTGAAGCCATCAATCGCTAACTTTAAAAGTATATCGTTCAAGAAAATGGTTTTCTTACTTAAATAGTCAAAACGTTCCAGTCCTATGTCACAGTCATCTACCAAAATCAGAATGCATTGATTGAAGGCTATGACAACGAAATTCTAAGTTTTTTGCTCAAGGCAAAGGAATCCAAAATGGAGGAAGACCTGATTAGCCGAGTGAAATTCTTTGACGCTAAGATGACTGAGTGTCAATAAAAGATATTGAACGTTTTCCTTACTTTATTCAGATTAAAAGAACCATCAAAGATAATTAAACTGAATTGCAGGTTGTCACCAGTTAGGTGAAGTTAGGACAAAGAATTGGAGATCTCAAAGAGGAGGATATGCGGAAGTTTGGAGAGAAGTATAACGATTTGAAGAATTTGAAACAGTCAAATGAGGATAAATTAGAAAGCGAAGTCGATGGAATGATGGAATTAACGATGACTCATAATCAGATCCTTCGCGATCTGGAGGAGTACGAGACAGTATACCTTGAGAAGAAGGGAAGCGAGGTATTTGATAGTTTTATGCGTGCCTTTGTTATAGAGGTATCCTTCATTCGCAGCATGCAGTTTGATGTAGGAACTATACTTCAGCGAGTGAAGGAGCGTCAAGAGGAGCATCGAAAAGTGGCTCTCGACGCTTTGAGAACCCGCATGGGGAAATAAAACTTTTATGTTGCGACTTTCATTCGTGATGCCTATAAAAAGGTGGCAAATAGCTTTATGTTGGAAATCAGTTAAAAATATATAAACGAGCGCATCAAAGGAAAATGGGCACGCGTTTGTGAATATTATAACGAGGCTAACTGATAGTATATCAATGATTTCATGCCTATATTGGTGAATAAAATCAGCAATGACAGTTAGAGTGCGGCTGATCGCCGAGATGACTGCCTTCCAACAGTCGAATGGCTGGCTTTGTTATGTGATTGTCCGAGTATTCCTTTGCTACCTGCTGAGATATTTAAAGAAAAGCCTACTGCACTCCTTCGCCAGTTTTGGCACTGACTTACATGAACATTATCTTATTATCTTAAGTCGAAAACTTATCTGCCAGTTTTATACCTTCTTCTGTTGTTACAGTCCTTGATTGATCCGCCAGATCTTTCTTATTACCTATGACGAGTTTTGGTACTCCATGAGGTGCTTTTTATCTAATTTGAAGCATCCATGAGTTAAGGTTTTAAAAGGATTGACGGTCGATGAGGGAGTAGGCAAGGATGATACCTGAAGCACCCTTATAATAAGTTTAAGTGATGGTTCTGTACCTCTCTTGGCCTGCTGTATCCCAAATTTGCAGTTTGATGCGTTTTCCAGCCAGCTCCAGTGTTTTTGCCTTGAAGTCAACTCCAATGGTGGCCACATAGCTTGACTTGAAGGGGTCTCCCACAAAATTAAGAATAATATTAGTCTTGCCCACCCCACTATCTCCAATGATGATCAATTTGGCCATCATGTCGTGGCTTTACTTTCCCTTCATTAGTATTCTATTATTATTTATAATCAAACTCACACTATTGATTTTCATGCACAATTATACTCGATTAATAGGTTAGCAATATTTTGATATTCAACGGAGGAAACATCATGGATTTATTGATATTTTATATTAATCAAAAGAGGGATGAATTTAGTGAGATTTTCGTGGGGAGTCATTAAAGAAGCAGGACTCTATATTCGTAAGAGCACAGGCCGAGCCCTCAGAGAAGCTGGCCTCGAATTAGATCGAAAGGGATCCATCATGGAAAGGGACATCGCATGCCTATAGCCTATCAATCGTCATAGAAACGTGCTGAACATTTAAAACTATGATCTGGCTCTCTCCAAATCTGTTCACATTGCCCCCAATGCTACTGTATATGGAAATGTTTCAATTGCTCAGGATAGTTATGTGGGCTTCGGAGCAGTGGTGAATGGACTCAACAATCCAGTGAGAATTGGAGCAAACACCAAAATAGGAGATAATTCGACAGTGGAATCCGCCTTCTGGGTGCCTGATGATGCTTTTCCCCTTTCGACAAATATTGGAAACAATGTCAACATTGAACATTCCTGCAGTGTGACCGGTGCTCTAATCGATGACGACGTCCATATCGGTTTCAGGAGTGTCGTAATGGAAGGAGCTCAAATCGAACGAGGGTAACATGAGTTCTATTCAGGGTGGAGATTGCTCCTAACTCCTATGTGCCTGCAGGTAGTCGACTGCCATAAAACTCATTGTGGGCAGGTAATCCCGTGCAATTCGTGAAAAATTTATAGCCGTTGTAGAAGCGAGTCGGTCAATCAAAATCCGAGTAAATAAAATTGAATCTGGTGTAGGAAGGAGCCTCCTTATGATGATGAAAATAAATAAACTGATTCCAATTGTTATCATTGAATTTGTTAAGTTTACTTGTTATTTTATGGAGTTCAATGGAAGTAAGTAAAATTTAGACTGCCTATACTACCTCATTGATATTTGGCTAGAATGAAAATAAGTTCTGAAATAATGCATCAACTTTCTCTCGATCCATAAATAGTGGATAATATTTAGGGGGTGATCGATTTCTTTAAGCAGTGCAGTAGAAATGTTGTCATTTCAGTGAATTACTAAATATTTTCATTCGATGAATCAAGTCATGATGGAAGTAGAACCCTGTGAATGTTCGCAGTGGTAAGTCTCACTTAAGTAGGCAGATCAGTCGCAGATTAGAGTCATCTACACCGTCAACGATAGCGTCGATTACATCACCGTCAATGGAGACTACTACTATCTCAAGAGGCACCTCACGCCTAAACAAATTCAGAAATATCTCTACTTTCAATAGATGCAAATTGGAGTTAACATTCCTTATTTTAGCTACGAGAAGGGCGTCATACTCATGGAACCTGGAATTACGTTGTTCAGACTTATCTTTTAAAATGTACTTTCCCTGCAGGACAGAATATCGATCGCTAATCAACTTGAAAGCATCCGGCTCGCTCTTAAAACACTTAGAGTTGCTCATTGTGATATTAAATCTTCCAATGTTATCGTTGTACCGAATCCAAAAGGGCTGAAAGTATATCTGATCGATTGCGAGTACGCTCTCTGTTATGGCGAAAGAAGAATGTGCGGGACGGAGGATTTGAATTGTAATGAGCATTTTCCGCTGACGGCAATAACTGATGAAGCAACTGATGAGCTAGGCTACTACAACATAAAGGTGGAGCTTGGCTACTACTGATTCTTGATCTTATTTTAATCATATGATAATGAGGTTCGGCTGGAAATAGATGATTGTTCAATGGAATTGCTGTCAATATTAACAAGCAATATAAATTATTCATATTATAGTTAAACTGATGCTTTAGCCGGGCAACTTCGAAAAGCCTGTTGTCAGAATAATCCTGGCCGTGCTGCTTATTTTGGAGATATTCTGCATTGCAGTCTACTATCGCTTCAATTTTGATGAGTACATCATCATTGTAGTGGTTTTGCTAATCATCCCCATTGCCTATTTTGCCTTTTGCTACCTTACTATTGCCTACAGATAGACCACGATATACGAAGCAATCCCCAAGCTGAATGAGATATACGATTCTACTGAATAAACCAGGCGATAGGTCAATAAATTGATAAAGAGCCCTGCCTATGAATAATACCAGCGCGTGTTACTGAATAAAAAGGCTCACTCAAAGTAAGCAGAGTAAGAAAAAGAGGAGTCGCAGAATACGGGAGATGACGAAACCACTCAAATTGCCGATGAGTTGGAATAGAAGGAGGACTTGATCTTTGATCTTTGATAGTTGATACTCATGTTAGCTTGGCCGTTATAAAGGTAATAAAAAATCAATAGGTACTTTTCATTCTATGATCACGTGCCAGGGAGGCTTGCTTGCATAGCTATTATGATGTTTAAAGGTCGCGATATTTCTAGAGGAATGGGTGACGCTTTATGGTATCTGTGTCAGGTCGTTTCGAAGGGTCTTTTCGAAGGATAAATGTTACAAAACTTCTTAGTTCAGGGGATCCTTTCTGCATTTCGAAATCTTCTGTGATTATTTTTGATAAATCACATTTGGTTTTGATGTTAAACGGATTTTAACAGGTGAACAGTTCGTGAGTGAGAGCTCCAATCGCCCAATTATCAATCTTTTTGCTGTAGAGCTGTCCTTTAAGAATTTACGGAGACAGATAAAGAGGAGTACCGCAAAGGGTGGACCGAATATCAATAGGGCAGTGAACAGACCATCCGAAATCACAAATTTTAGCCATACCCTGCATAATTTAATGGTTACATGACACAGGACTATATTTTCAAGTTTGATATCCCGATGGATAATGTTTCTGTGGTGCATATAATCAACCCCCGCCACTATTTCCCTCACAATGATGGAGGTGGACTATTCCGAAAAATGGTGTCTCCTTTCCAAGCAATCATAGAGGTGGCCATCGCATGCGAGTTAAAGTAGCAGGTAGATGTTGCTTTCATCACTGAAAAAGTCATAGAGTTTGATGAGATTAGGATGATTCAAGAAGGACTGGATTTTAATCTATCGGATCAGTTGATTTACTCCCTTTTGATTTTACTCCTAGCTTGAGCATAGGAAGTCTCGTTTATGAATGATTTTTAGGGCAGAGATGAACCCAGTTTTGCTGTGCCTTTATTAAATATTTTTTACTTGACGAGATAAACCTCTCCGAATTTGCCTTTCCCCAATAGTTTAATCTTTTTTAAATCTTTGATTTTAGAGTGCTGCTGAAGACAAGAGCTGGCTTTGGGGCTTTGACACTGAGTGGAATTGGTCTCTCTCAATTTGGGTTTTTCTTCATCAATATGCTTGAGAGTAAAAAACTTTCTGTCTTTTCTTTTGTAATAATCCTTGATATCAGTTAATTTGGTCTAAATCTCCAGAAATGTATTTTCTTTGGCAGGTTTTTCCTTGGACTAAATTATTTTCTTATAGAGACTATTGATGCCACCTTTGCTGCTTTTTGGTTATTTCAACTTATAGAAACCACGAGATTTTGTTTAGAGAAAACGTTTTTATCGATGTTCAAAGGGGCTGTATCGGTCTGAGCGAGAGGATGAAGGATACCCACTGAGGATCATGGAACTTCCAACCAATTTGTTTTGCTATTTTTTGGGTACAAATTTAGATAGATTTATTTAAAGACCAAAGTTCTTCTATGCCATTATTAAATATTGATTAATACTCTAACACACTCACACTATAAAAAGAACAACAAATAAGCATTAAAATAATTTCTTCTTTTCTCTGATACTTTTTTGTGGGTGGTCGTGCACGATGGTCGAGGGATTGAGTGATTTGGTATGAAAATTGGGGTGTTGAGGGGTGTGTGCAGAAAATATTCCATTTTTGGAATAAGAAATACAGTTATACCTGAGAAATTAATTTCCAATTTACCTTATTTAAAACCAATAATGAAAAATGATAAAATCCATCTGAAAGATAGATCGAATAGATGAGTTATCTGGCCGAAATTATTGAAATTAACATATGATAACGAAGTGATGGTAAATACTAATCTCATTAAATACTCTAAATAATTGAAGAAAATATCGAAATCATCATCTTATTTATAATTTTGTTTTATCGACAAACTCATTTGTAAAGCTAAGATCAATTAATAGATATTATAGTTACCAAAACAGATCATTTGTAATCATGAAAAACAACCTGGAATTGTTTCGCGAATCAATTAAAGATCAACTCCCCTCAGAGGAGATTTAGACTGTAGAAGAATTCCATGATTTGGTTAACCATCTCTGCGACATTAAGCTTCTGCATCCAGAATAGATCAAGAGACTAATCAATAAATTTAGCAATAATCCTTAAATCAAGTTTCCTATCACCTTCCAGCAGTTTTAACTCATCATCAGTACCATTTTAGTCATGCAGTGACTCACTTTGGCGACCAGAAATCGCAAAATATGCTCTAAAATTTGAAAACTATCAAAGAAAAACTTAGACAAACAAAAGGGGTCCTCACAATCTGGAAAGATAAGGGTATGACCAAGAAAGAAAGATACGAGCTGTAGTCAATATTTGAGCGAGGCAACTCAAAAATGAGATAATTTTATGATCAACTCGTCAAGGAGAAGCAAATCCTTTAAAGCATATCCGAGCAGTAACTTCAAATGATAGATTCCCTTAATTAATGGATCAAAGTGCAAAAAATTATAGAACCATTCAAAAACTATCAGGAGTATCAAGCACATCATCAGAAACTTATTGACCAGACTTTCAACAGATTGAGAGTCAGGGAGGTACACTTCAAACAGAGAAAAAATACTTCAAAAGTAGTCAGAATTTAAACTATATTTGGGCTTGACTCCAAGAATGATGAGCCAGTTGAAGTTACTCTCATTCCAAAGTACATCTATATTAATCAAGAAAGACACTGGAGTTTAATGCTGTTAATTCACAGTTGTTAACCTTCAACGCAAAGAAATAACTGATGCTTTCTGCTCATTTCAACAGATTTCTAGGGTACAACAGTCATGCAGATGCTCATTGCTTTTTATACTTCAGTGAATACATTGATGGCACTAATTTAAGCAGTTTTCTGACGTAGGCTAGAATACAACTGTAATAGGAAACTCCAATATTTAAATACTGGGTATTTCTGCTCTATAAATCACTCTATGATATCTTTTTGATGAGCTCATATTTACCAAAATTGCCTATTACTCTAAGTGACTATGAGATTGCTAACAATGGACTGAAGATTATCCTTAAAAACGTACAGTTTTTGGAAAATAGAGAAGAAAATGAGCCTGAAGATTATTAAGCTCAGCTCCTTCACAATTTAGGTATACTTATTTTGGCGATACTCAATGTTGAATTCGAACAGTGGAGTGTTCAAACGAAAATACAGAAGATACAGAACAAAAGCATTCTCAACTGCCTCTTAAACGCAGAAATAGGACATAGCAACTATCGTTTAGGTAGAGTAAAGAGTCGAATCTCTTTTTTTAACTTGCAAACCCATCCTTTATTTGAAAGTAAAAATTTATTAATGGGTTAAACAATTATGGACAACTATGAGGCCATAAAAGGAATAAAATGATGCCTATATCAATGTATGAATTAACTTTTTTTTATTATGCCGAGTTTAGTATTGAACAAATATTTTAAGTTTTATGGCAGCGTTGTCATTTCATTAAGTTTCATGGATTTTGCATAGATAAAAATGATTGCGAGAACTGGTGAGGTTCATTATTGTTGTAATAGCTCTAAGATATTAAGACAGTATCTTATCTCCTATTTCAAGTATACATATTCAGGATACTCATTGAAATTGAATATAAAGATCATTATCAGTGCACTGTGTTTACATTGTTGTTGGCAGCGGCGTTGATTGAGTAGATGGCGAAGCAAACAAAGATCATGATCATGTAGTACATGATATAGCATGGAGTTATTCCTGAATATCATCAACACTACCCATGAAGAAATAAAAACGCTTTATATTGCTACCTCCAATACATTTTGATGTCCAGGGGCAGTGGTGGTCATAGTCATGAACGCAGACATCGCATCTCGAGCAGTGATATACGCTTTTGACTACCATAAGTTGACATATTGAACAATATCTAACTCTTACAAAATGTACTTCTTATCTCCTTAATCTTGACTTTAATCAGATGGTAGATTCTACTACAGAACAATTCCTGGGTTAGAGACAGCCACTAATAGGAAAGAAGTTAGTTGTGTTGCGACAAACACAAAATTACCTATTTTAACCAGTAAACTCTAGAAAACTTCGTTCACGAAAACAGTGAGAAAGAAACCCGCAATGAAGATGCCGATAAATGTAAAAACAAAAAAGAGATCTAAATGAGACAGAAGTACAATCTGGTCCTAGGGTAATGAGGATGCGTTCGGTTTAGATAAGCACAAGCATTTTGCCATATTTTTTGTGAGTGGCAGCCTATGGGCGTATGGATATTTAATCTGTCATCTAGTTCTTGAAATTGATTCCGGTTACGGACTCTTGTGTTTTGGAGGATTCTGTACTTTCATTGAGATTCATCTTAATATAAGTCGCAATTTATAAATCAAACTATTCTTTTTAATCGGGAAAGAATCTATTTTAAAAATAAGTAGAGTGTAAATAGTTGAAATTCAATGATATTTACATTATCTTATTAAATATAATTTGTCGATAAAGTGTTAAGCGAGTAGTAATAAGGTCCATACTATAAAATAAACATCTCTAACTTCATTTTTTTATGATTTGAATAGCATTAATTATATTATTTGAATGTAATTAAGTTTAGCTGCATGATAACAACCAATATATTATCTATATCCTCCGGTCTGATAAAATACCAATGCACCATTTATTTCTCACATTTTACATAGTTCTTCTTTTATTTACCACAGGTCAAGGAATATCTCTCAGCAGCGTTGATTTTCAACAAAGTGTGATTGACACCGAAGTCAGTCCTCATTAAAATGTCATCGGCCTGTCAATGTATCTTCCTTAGTGGCTTCCATTATTGAATAACTCTCTTTTTAAGGGATATATTGCAAATTCTGCTCTTTTCAACAACTATGCAAATCTTTTCCAGCAAAGCATTCATACTCCTATCGGATATAAGTATAATTGTTCTTCTTCATTATACGTGAACTCATCAATCAACTGCACAGATGATTTAGCCAATAATCTCTCGATTATTGTCTCTATGCAAAATTATTTTTCC
>Ga0302197_10004166_pt1 | contig 12809 bp, 7 predicted proteins | sample II_Bog_N2_1_FD_193526 | JGI IMG/M metagenome (GOLD analysis project Ga0302197, IMG submission 193526) | Peat permafrost microbial communities from Stordalen Mire near Abisko, Sweden - II_Bog_N2_1 | ecosystem: Environmental > Terrestrial > Soil > Wetlands > Peat | place: Sweden: Abisko, Stordalen...
TGGAGCGGCAGCTGGCGTATGACCGTCGAGGAGACCTCCCTACACCTTGTCCGTGTGACCGGCGGCTACAACCCATTCGATTTTCATTGGGTGCTCAAGGCAGGCGATGCGCTGGAGACGCCAAAGTTCTACGCGGGTTATACGGACGGCGGAAACGGCGAGGCTTCGCGGATTGAACACAGATTCCAAACCGACGAGATTCTGCCGATGCGTACAGCGACGGCACCGCCCAAGCCGCGCCCAATCATCTTCAACTCGTGGGAAGCCACGGAGATGACCTTTACCGATCAGACACAGATCGCTCTTGCCGAGAAAGCGGCCAGGCTCGGAGTAGAGCGATTTGTGATTGATGATGGCTGGTTTGGTCAGCGCAACGACGATCGCCGCGGCCTGGGCGACTGGTACCTGAACAAGCAGAAGTTTCCTAACGGCCTGAAGCCTGTGATCGAGAAAGTGCACTCGTTGGGGATGGACTTCGGCATCTGGGTTGAGCCTGAGATGGTGAATCCGGATAGCGACCTTTATCGTGAACATCCCGACTGGGCGATGCAATTCCCAAATCGGCAGCACACCGAGCAGCGCCAACAACTTTTGCTTAACCTGGCGCGGCCCGACGTAAAAGAGTGGATGTTCAACTGGCTCGACAACCTGGTAAGTGAGAACGACATCGCATTTCTTAAGTGGGATTACAACCGCAACTGGTCCGAGCCGGGATGGAACACGGCTCCGGACAGCAGCGTCGACCTCCCCAACACCGACGCGGAAAAGGAAATCTATGTTCGCTACGTACAGAACCTTTACGACGTGCTGGAGCGCTTGCGCAAGAAGCACCCGAAACTAGAGATCGAATCGTGCTCCGGTGGCGGGGGACGTGTGGACCTGGGTATCTTGCAACATACTGACGAAGTTTGGCCCAGCGACAACACCGACGCGCTTGATCGCCTTAGCATTCAGAACGGCTACACCCATGCTTATTCGCCGCAAACGATGGCGGCGTGGGTGACTGACGTGCCGAACCTCGACGGGCGCGCCACGCCCCTGCAGTACCGCTTTTTGGTGGCGATGCAGGGCGCCCTTGGCATCGGCAACAACCTTAACAAATGGACCAGCGAGGATTTCGCTCTCGGCGCAAAGCTCATCGCGCTGTACAAGACGATCCGTACCACGGTGCAGCAAGGCAGCCTCTACCGGCTCACCCAGCCCCTGGGTGGCGATCAGAACAACGAAGAAGGGGCGTCGCAGGTTGAGTACGTGGCGCGCGACGATTCGCAGGCAGTGCTGCTGGCCTACCTGCACTCCATGCGCTACCAGGTGGGCTATCCTACGGTGCGGTTGCGTGGCCTGGATCCGGCTGCCATGTATCGCGTCAACGCGCTCGATGCGAAGAAGTACACCGGGGAGCAGATTGTGTCCGGCTCCGTTCTGATGGGCGCAGGAGTACAGCTTCGGCTAAGCGGCGATTACGACAGCACGGCCCTCGTGCTGGAGCGGATCGGGAGGTAGGAAGGCCGATTCGACATAGAACCCGTTTGCGCAGAAAGGTAAGCCGTTTTCTTACCGAAAAAGCTGTATCATACAGTCCTCAAAACCACACTCGTTCACTTCCTTATCGAATTGCAAATAAGATACTTATGCCTGCACATGCACCGAACAATGCACGATGTAGCTTATAAAAGCAATCGGCGCTCCTTAATCTGAGAGTGTTCCAGAGTTCTGCTGAGAATCCGGCAAGACTCCTCGACGAATTGGAGGGGACTTTGTATGAGACGCATTCTGGGATTCGCCCTCTTGTCGATTCTGTTTTCGGCCACTGGGATGGCTGCCCAGAACTCCCAGACGTTCTATCTTGCCACCGCTGCCCGAGCCGGGAACATTCAGCTTCCTCGTGGAATATACGAGATGACCTGGAGCGCAACCTCGAAATCGCGAGTTACGTTGACCATCAAGACGGAAGATGAAAAGACATTCAAGATTCTCTCGCGGGTGATTGAGGGAAAGCAGGACCGAACCGGCGCAGTCACAACCGTCGTGGACGGAGTTTCGTACCTGCAGGAGCTTCACACCAGCAACGCCAGATTCATACTTCAGAACAGAATAGAAGGGTCCAAATGAGTCCCGTCGGGAGACAAATGCAGAATCGCAAGTTTGGTTTTTACCTCCTTTGCACCGTCATCGCAGCCTTGGGAACGATCATCGCAACCTCCGCAGCCGCTCAGGTCGCTGACAGGCCGTGGATGAATCCCAAACTCTCCCCGGAAGAACGTGCCGATATGGTTCTCAAGCAACTCACTCTCGACGAGAAGCTGGCTTTATTGCACGGGAACGGGATGGCTCACGCGGGCCAGTGGCAGATGCCGCTGACACACCTTACCAACGGGGGTGCGGGATACGTTGTGGGCGTCGAGCGCCTGGGAATTCCTCCCCTGGTTATTTCCGACGCGGGCTATGGAGTGAGAGACAGCGGAGCGAACGGAAGGTATTCGACGGCTATGCCGTCGAGCCTGGGAGCGACATCGAGCTGGGACGTTGACTCGGCCTGCGAATTCGGCACTGTGATTGGCCATGAACTCCGAGCGCAAGGGTTCAACATGACGTTGGGAGGCGGGGTAGATTTAGCCCGCGAGCCGCGGAATGGACGCAGCTTTGAGTATGCGGGTGAAGATCCTCTGCTTGCGGGCACCGTTGTCGGCAACCTCATGAAGTGTGAACAGGCGCAACATGTGGTCGGTGACATCAAGCACTATGTGATGAATGATCAGGAGACGGGGCGTTTCTTTATGAACTCCGTCATCTCGAAGCGGGCGATGCAGGAATCTGATTTGCTCGCATTTCATATCGCCATCTCCATCGCAAATCCCAGTGCAGTGATGTGTTCCTACAACCGGATCAATGGCGACTTCGGTTGTGAGAACTCCCACACGCTGCGCGGAGTGCTCGAGAAAGAATGGGGTTTCAAGGGATTTGTCATTTCCGACTGGGGTGGAACACACAGTACGGAAAAAGCATCTGCGGCAGGTCTTGATCAGGAACAGCCTATGGCCGAATTCTTTGGTCCAAAGCTGAAGGAAGCAGTTGAAGCCGGCAAGGTTCCGCTGTCGGAGATTGACGACCATGCACGCCGAGTTCTTTATGGCGAGTTTCTATCTGGAATCGTAGACGATCCGCCACAGCCGGGCGTGGTGGATGTCGAGAAAGGGCTTGAAGTCTCCCAGCGAATAGAGGAAAAGAGCATCGTGCTGCTGAAAAACAGCGCAACGGTGCTTCCGATCGATCCATCCCAGGTCCACACCATTGCGATCATTGGCGGGCATGCCGACGTCGGAATGCTCTCCGGTGGCGGTTCGGCGCAAGTCGATCCTCCCGGCGGCAATGCCATCATGCCTCCGGGCAAAGGTGCGACGATCTGGCAGAAACCTGTTTGGTTCCCAACCTCTCCATTGAAGGCCCTCCAGACGAAGCTGCCGAACGCAAAGATTACTTTCGATCCGGGAACAGATCCGAAGTCGGCTGCGAAGCTCGCCAAGTCTGCTGATCTTGCGATTGTCTTTGCATATCAGTGGCTGGCAGAAGACATGGACGTGCCGAGCCTTTCGCTTCCGCATAACCAGGATGCATTGATCGAGCAGGTGGCGGCAGCGAATCCTCACACCATCGTCGTGCTCGAAACCGGCACCGCAGTCACAATGCCCTGGATCGACAAAGTAGCGGGCGTAGTCGAGGCTTGGTACGCCGGAAGTTCAGGACACAAAGCGCTGGCAAACGTGCTGGTTGGAGACGTCAATCCATCGGGCAAGCTGCCGCTGTCTTTCCCGAAGAGCGAAGCGGATCTTCCGCATCCCGAAGCGGCCAAGATTCCATCCGAGAGCCAGATGCGCGCTGGAGATGTTGCCGACGACGGTGCGGCTACACCGAATGCTTCGGCTCACACTGGTTACTCTGTCCACTACGATGAGGGACCTGAGGTCGGCTACAAGTGGTATGAAGCACAGAATAAGAAGCCGCTGTTTCCCTTCGGCTTCGGTTTGTCTTACACCACTTACGCATACTCCGGCCTAAGCGTCGATTCAGCTACTAGAACTGTGCGCTTCACCGTTAAGAACACCGGCGAGCGGAACGGTACGGAGATTGCCCAGGTCTATGGGCGGCTTCCGAAAGATTCAGACGAATCCTTCAAACGGCTTGTCGGTTGGAAGCGAATCACACTCGCTCCTGGCGAATCTCAGACCGTTACCATTGCGATCGATGACCGGGTGCTGAAGACCTTTGATGAAGCGAAGAACACCTGGAACCTGCCGCGGGGCGAATATGAAATGCTGGCCGGGAGTTCTTCTGACAACACGCCTCTGACCGCAAGTCTTGTGGTTCGCTGAAGCATCCGTCGCTGCGAAAACGCGCATAGAGAAAAACGCAGAGCCTGAATTGTGGAGAACTTTCCGATGAATGTCGCCAGTACCGCCGACCGTACGAGTAGCGGCAAAGAGCACTTTGAAGTCCTTGATGGCTTAAGAGGAAGCGCGGCTTTCCTCATTGTGATATTCCATCTCTTCAACTATTCGTTCGGTTTTCAAGGGCCTTGGGCGCTTCTCAAACACGCCTACCTCGCTGTCGATTTTTTCTTTGCGCTCTCGGGCTTCGTCGTCGCCTACGCCTATGATGACCGCTGGACGCGAATGACCACCCTGGAGTTCTTCCGCATCCGCCTCATCCGTCTTCACCCGCTCGTGCTCATCGGCGCGACCCTCGGCCTCCTCGGCTACCTGCTCGATCCATTCAGCAAGATGATGAACCGCGGCCCGCTCTCGATGGTCCTGTTGGTCTACGTCACCTCGCTCCTCCTGCTACCGTCCCCACCCGTCGCCGGCCGCCACAATGAATCCCAGGCGCTCAACGGCCCGGCCTGGTCCCTCATGCAGGAGTATCTCGGCAACATCGCCTACGCCCTCATCCTGCGCCGCCTGCGCACCGTCACGCTCTGGATCGTCTTTGCCATCTCTGGCCTTGCACTCATCTGGGTAGCCAACTCGAAGGGCTCGCTCGATGGCGGCTGGGACTATCCCAACATCTGGATGGCGCCACTACGTCTCACCGTCTCTTTCGTCCTCGGACTGTGGCTCTATCGTGTCCATGACCGCATCCGGGCCCCGAAGATAGGCCTTCTCCTTCTTTCCATTGTTCTCGTCGTCTGCTTCCAGATGCCGAAGTTCGCCAAAGCAGGCGCACTTGATTGGAACGGCATCTATGACGCGGCCTGCGTACTCTTTTTGACTCCGCTGATCATCCTCTGCGGTGCGCACTCCAACGCGGGCACGGGCATGATCCGGCTCTGCAAATTCTCAGGACGCCTCTCGTATCCCCTCTACATCACGCACATCGTGTTCGTATACGTTCTTGCGGGCTACGCATGGACCCGGCATCCCGGAACAGCAGTCATCATCTTTTGGATATTCATCGTGCTTCCTCTGGCGATTGCCGTTGCGTGGTTCTTCTTGAAGTTCTTCGATGAGCCTGTTCGCGCGTGGCTCACCCGCCGCTACGGCATCAAGCGAGCAACCGCATAGCGCACCTCTGTGTGCACTGGATGGTTATTGCTTCCGTTCCAGACGTATTTTTGCGATTTTCAGAGGGGATGCGGATATGGATATAACAACACTCCGTGTGTTTGGCCTGCTCTCGGCATTCATGGCAACTGCCATCATGCCTTCAGCAAGCACCCAGGATCGCTTGTTCAGCAGCGAGCCGAAACAAAAGACCGAGGCCCTTCTGAAACAGAGGACCGTCTACGAGAAAGTCGGCCAACTTAACCGATCCTCTGGCATCGTGATGCCTGGGATAGCGACCGAAAGGCCAGATGATCTGATTGCCAAAGGTGGCGGACCTTCGGGTCAGACGTCGAACAATTTGCTGCCGCCTTCTCCGCCTCCTGCGACCCAGTCTGCGTGCGCTACGCCGGCGGCGAGCAATCCTGTTGGAGGCGGAGGGATTTACAAGCAGATCGCGATCGATCCGGGAGTCTATGGGAAGCGCGATACTTCCGGGCTTACGGTCTTTGGCTTCAGCCAGCAAGACCAGAATCTCCCCGCCGATCCACAGGTTCTTGCCATGTCGCCCAATATCGTCCCGCGCGCGTGGGCGCGGTGGGATCGAGGCGGAGTTCAGCCATCCGATTACAACTTCGGCTATCCCATGCAGGCGCGAGCGGCCGGCATCACGTTCATAGGAGGAACAACAGCCACTGCTCTCTTCAGGGACGAGTTTCCGGCAGCGTCGACATTCAATGCAGTAGTCTCATGCGATGCGACGGGCAAGCCGGTATTTCATTCCGCGATGAAATTCTACCGCGGTAGCCTGGCATCCACGGCTTACCGGCAATACCTTATCGGCATCGGGGAGATGCAGATCGACGGCGGTGTGGACGGGCTGTTCTTCGATGAGGTCGATTTTAGCTATCAGGGCGCGACTTCCGGGAATGAAGACAATGGAGACGAGGGATTTGACGACGCAAATATTGCCGATTTCGGCGGATTTTTGTGCGGGAAGTATCCCAACTACAGCCCGGCTGACTGGCAGTCGAAATATGGCATAACCGCGGCCGACAATCTCAATTGTTCGAAGCCTGCCGCCACGCGCGGCCGAACGTTCAACTATCGCGGCTACCTGGCGCGCAATGGGTGGCAGGCATCGCCTCTCACTGCATCGAATCCGCTGGCCGCAGAGTGGGGAACGATAATTGGAGGCCATCCAGAGCCCCAGAACGGGACATTCACCGGAACCTATACCAGCCTTGTCTATTGGCAGGATATTGTGCTGACGCTCCGTAACTATGCGCGGCAAAAGTACAAAAAGGAGATCTACATTACCGCCAACGGCGTGTTTCCATTCGTCGACTTCCAGACGATTGGTCTTTGGGGCGGCAATCCCGATGGGCCGGGCGGGTCTTCAGTGAATTATTGTCCGCATACGGCGGACGGCCATCTGGATGGGAAGCAGTCGTTGCTGGCGGCATTTATGGCGATGAAGCAACGATCCGCGAGGATCGACGGACGCGTGGTCCCGGTGGCAGCGTTCATCGATTGGCCGACAGATGTGATGTCCGACTACCTATCGCTGCCTGCTTCGGAGAAATCGGACTACTGGCGAATGTATGTGCCGGAGGCCCTGGCGGCGACTGTGTATCTGAATATGCATCTGGCCGATACGATGGGCGACCCGACAGCAAAGCAATCGGGGTTGATGCCGCTCTTCAAACAGACGACGGCGTTCTACAAGATGCCCGCTCATGCCGCTCTCTACCACAACACTCGAGACCTGCCGGGAAGGGTGACGGCATCCGTCGCGAATATCGGCACGAACCTGACGCAGTTGAACGATGGGCGCACGGTGGCGCACCTGATCAATCACAACTATTCACAGGGATTTCAGGAGCAGGATGAAGTGCGTGTCAGCTTTCCCGTTGCCAAGGCTCCCAGGAGTGTGACGCTTGTCTCGCCCGATTACGGAGCGGATACGCCGGTGGCGTTCACTTACTCTGGAGGGCAGGTGCAGGTTACCGTGCCCAAACTTGTGGCGTATGTCGCCGTCGTTTCGGAGAACTAATCTCAATGATGCTCGATCTCTATAATCGGCCAATGACCAATCATCGCCCAAAATACCTCTGGCTGACGGTGATAGTCCTCCTCGTAATTCAAGCAACCCTGGCGCTCACCATCGTGCATCGAGAATCGCTTACCTTTGATGAAGGCGATCACATGTTCGCGGGCTACATAATGTGGAAAGCGGGAGATTATGGCCTAAACCCTGAACACCCGCCTCTAGCCAAGCTTCTCGCGACCGCTCCCCTCCTTTCGGACCATTTGTGGGTACCACCACCAATGCCCGGTCAGTTTTTCAAATCTGAAGCGTATCTGAATGGCCGCGACTGGCTGGCTCGTAACGACGGAGACCGACAGCATCTCGTCTTCGAGATGCGGGCGAGCGCGGAGCTGCTTGCTCTCGGATTGTGTCTCTTCGTGTTTCTTGCTGCTCGGGAGTGGTTTGGCGACACGGCCGGTCTTATCGCTCTTGCTCTCGTGGTCTTTGATCCCAACGTGCTCGCGCACTCCGCCCTTGTAACAACTGACATCGGAGTGTCCTGCTTCTTTGTCGGAGCCATCTGGACGTTTTACCGCTTCGCTACCCGGCCGACGCTCATCCGCCTGCTCCTCGTCAGCCTGGCAACCGGTCTGCTCCTTGCAACCAAGCATTCAGGCATTCTTATCGGCCCTATGTTCCTCTCTCTCATCGCATGGGAGGTGCTGAAGGCTCCAGGCGCCGACCGCAAACGAATAGCACTTCGACTCACCGGCGGCTTCTTCGCGATCATCGTCCTCAGCGTTGTCGTGCTTTGGGCTTTTTATGGGTTTCGCTACACCGCGCGTCCTGCTGGTATGGCCTTCAGCACTTCGGTCGCAGCATACGCTGAGCCTCTGCCGCATTTCGAATCTGCCATAGTTGTTGCGGTGGGTCGCCTCCACCTTTTACCCGAATCCTATCTGGTCGGACTCGTCGACGTGAAACTCATGTCGATAGCCTATCCCACCTTCCTGCTGGGTAAGGTTTATCCGCACGGCCTTTGGTATTACTTCCCCTTGGTGATTCTCATCAAGACGACGCTCGGGCTGCTTCTGCTCCTTGCTCTCGCCACGTTCGCCACCATCACAGGCAAGCTAACCGGACACCGCGAGTTGTTTTATTCTCTTGCCCCGCCCCTCATTTATCTTGCTGTGGCCATGATGTCCGGCATGAATATCGGTGCGCGGCACCTGCTGCCTATGTACGCCTTTGTGATCATCTTCGCCGCTGCCGCAGCTGCGACGCTCGCCGGTATGAATCGCCGTTGGACGATCGTCTGTTCTGTCCTAATCCTGGCCCACGTCGTTTCCAGCCTTCTCGTATTTCCGAATGAGCTTGCCTATGCCAATGAAGCCTCGGGAGGACCCGGGAATCTACACAACCTGCTGAGTGACGCAAGCGTCGATTGGGCGCAACAGCTTTTCCAAGTCAAGCAGTGGCAGGATCGTCATCCTGATCAGGAGTGCTGGTTCGCGTACTTCGCACGGCCCGTGATTGACCCGGCCGTCTACGGTATTCGCTGTCACGCACTCCCCACCTTCGACACGCAGTGGGGCGGCGTGGGACTTGTCCCTCCCTCTGTTACCGGATCCGTCCTGATCAGCGCCGGAGACCTAAGTGGATGCGAATGGCCCAGCGGCCAACTCAATCCCTACAGATCGTTTCAATCGCTGCATCCCGATCTGGCGATTGACTACTCCGTATTCGTCTACCAGGGAACCCTCGCCATCCCAGAGATCTCCGCTCTCGCAAGTGCGCAGCAGAGTGAAGCCCTCATCACGAGGGGCCAATCAGGACCGGCGCTCGCCCTCGCACGGGAAGCTGTCGCCACCTCACCCGACAACCTCATTACCCAAACAGCGCTGGGTGACGCCGCAGCAGCGACAGGTGACAAACAGACCGCAAAGACAGCATGGCAAGCAGCCATCCAGATCGCTCAGCGTCTGGAGCCCGGTGCACAGCCAAGCTACATTCCAGATCTAGAATCCAAACTCAAGGCTCTATCTGCCGGCAAATGACTAAATCGCGAACCAACCCGGATTGAAAGCTGGTTGACCGACCGCAATCTGCAGGTGGCCCAAGGATCTGGTGATTGCTCCCAGGGAGTTGGCGGAGCGGTTTTACCACGTTCACCAGTATTCCTCGCAGAAGCGCGGGGGCCACTTTCCAACTTGGGAGGCGCCAGATGCGTATGCTCACGACGTCCGGCTATTCGCGAGATCTCTGAATGGAAGCTAATTTCCCAGGATCCAAACATCTGATGGCCGAGGGCGGCGTCGGCCAAGTCTGAGGCGCGAGGGTCACACCGTATCTGAGCGAAAGGGCTCAGATACGCCTATTCGACAAGCGCACAATAGTTTTTCTGGCCTAAATCAATTGCCCATTGCCTCTCGCTACGTTCATAAAATTTCATCGGAGACATCATGAATCGATTCACAAACAAAGTTGTCATTGTGACGGGGGCCGGCTCTGGCATTGGAGCAGGCACGGCACGCCGCTTCCTGCAGGAAGGCGCATCCGTCGTCCTCAATGGACGGCGCGAAGAGAAGTTGCATGAGACCATCGCCGGCTTTGAGCCGGCACAGTCACTTATCCATCCTGGAGATGTCTCGGATGAAGAGTACGTGAAGCGACTCGTGGAAGGTACGATCGCTAAGTTTGGCAGGCTGGACGTGTTGGTCAACAACGCGGGGATTGCCACATTCGGCCCCTTCGAGCAGACCACCACAGGGCAATGGCGGAAGCTGATGGGCACCGACCTGGATGCAGTGTATTTCGCGACTCGTGAAGCATTGCCGCACCTCTTGAAGACCAAGGGTTCAATCGTCAATCTCTCCTCCGTATCGGGTTTAGGCGGAGATTGGGGGCTGAGTGCCTACAACGCGGCAAAGGGCGCCATCACTAACTTCACGCGCGCCTTGGCACTGGAGTACGGCTCGCGCGGTGTACGGATCAACGCCGTGGCGCCTAGCCTCACCTCCAGCGAGGCCACTGCCGATCTTGAGAAAAGCAAAGCGGTCATGACAGCGTTTGCTGATCGTCTCCCAATCGGTAGAGCCGCTACACCGGATGAAATAGCAGGCGTGATTGCGTTTCTCGCGAGTGAAGACGCGATCTTTGTCAATGGAGTGGTTCTGCCGGTCGACGGTGGCATCAGCGCGTCAAATGGACAACCTAACTTCCTCTCGCTCCTGGGACAAGGCTAAGATCCACATTCACTTTAGACATTCCCAGGGCCACTGCACCAAGCGTCAAAACCAAGGAGGAACATCATGCAAACACTTCAGGAAGTTCATACTACGGCTTCGTGGTTGCTACACCATCCATTCGGCGCGGAAGACCAAGTTGCGATGGCCGCCATGCGCGCCATCGTCGAACCTAATAAAGGCAAGCTTCAGGGAGTTGCAGCTCGAGTTCCGTTCGATGCCATCATGGAGCACGTCGCGGCCTCTGCGGGTGTCGCCTATGAAGCTGGGCGTGTTGGAGGTGTTTCTGGATGGTGGTGCCGACCCGAAGCCGCGCGGTCCGGTCAGGCCGTCATGCACATCCACGGCGGGTGGTTCAACTGGGGCTCGGCACAAGCGTTTCGCCATTTGGCAGGCCATATCGCTTCTCGTGCGGGGGTAGCGGCGTTTGTGCCTGACTACCGGCTAGCTCCGGAGCATCCATTTCCTGCCGCTGCCGAAGACGTTCGCGCCTGCTACTTCGGTCTGGTTGAGCAAGGCTTCTCGAAGATTGCCATCACGGGCGACTCCGCTGGCGGCACCCTGGTGATTGGGTTGCTCGTGAGTCTTGCGGCGAATCGTGCTTTTGCCGCTGAAGCGCTGGTCGCCGGAGTAGCGCTCTCGCCGGTGACCGATCTAACTCTCTCCGGAGAGAGTTGGTCGACACGCGCTCTTGCCGATCCATACTTCACCCGGCCTCAAGCAGCCGAGCTGGTGCGTTCCTATCTGGACGGTGATGATCCGGCAGATCCAAAGGCCTCGCCGCTTTACGCCGATCTGAAGAACCTGGCTCCCATCCGTGTGCATGCCGGCAACGACGAGGTGTTGCTTGATGATTCCATCCGCTTCGTCGAGCGTGCGGTCGCGGCCGGAGTGGATGCTCGACTGGATGTATGGGAAGGAATGGTCCACGGATATCTGGGAGGCTTGGGACGCCTGGCAGCTTCGACCGAGACCCTACAACTTATAAGTGAGTTTCTCAACGACCGATTTGCCAGGGCGGCAAAATGAACGGTAGGCGAAATCGCTTATAGACAGCGGAAGGGGGAATAAGAAATGTATGACCACGTAATTTGACCTCCCCCATTTGACCCGAAGACCTCGGCGATCTATGCGCTCAACGACATTGACGTGAATGCGCAGCCTGAAGTGGTGTGGAGGTACTTCCCTCCGCCTCCGCATCGTGGACCTCAACCTTTTCTCAATGCAGGAGAACCCGCTTGCCAGCAAAGATGCGAGGAATTCAATCAAAGCGAGGTCAACGAATGTTACGGCACCTACCCAGGAACTCTCACCAGTTGCCTATGCGACGCGAAGGAAGACCTAGCGTGGTGCAAAAAAACTTGCGTGGCTAATACCCTGGACATACCCACGACCTGTCCGAGTCCGTAGAAGTACAGCCTGTAACGCACCTGAGCGGCCCACAACAAAAATCCCCACCTCGGCGTATCCGCCTGGGTGGGGATTTTCTGCGTCTGCGAATGCCTAGAGACCACCCATCAATATCCCGAACAACTCATAAAACTCGTCTTCGGTTATCAGTTTGTCTTTAGCTAAAGCTCCTGGACGCGGGCTTCTCGCTCCTCATCTGTCATCCCGGCGATTTTCGCCTTTAGGGGTGCGTCCTTGTCTTGCTGTTCGTCCTCAGTCATAAGTCAAACGTAGCGCCTCCGCGCTCCATGGCCGCGATGGTCTTAGCATCAAAAACTCGTTGCTCCATCGTGTCGGTCTGCTAGATCAACATTTTGATGATCTCTAGTTCCCTGCCGGTGAACAGGTCGGAGAGATACCCTTCCGTCTTCTTGACGTACTCAAATTCTTCTTTGATAGACCTGTACGGATCACCTGGGAAAGTTCCTCCCGCCAAGCTCCCCACCGGAAACACCCGCAGAGCCAAACGCGCTGCCTCTTCTGCGGTAAGGGTCGTGAGCAGGTGATTGGCGCACACCTCCCGATCTTCCTTCATAATTTTGTTTA
>Ga0302197_10004167_pt1 | contig 12808 bp, 8 predicted proteins | sample II_Bog_N2_1_FD_193526 | JGI IMG/M metagenome (GOLD analysis project Ga0302197, IMG submission 193526) | Peat permafrost microbial communities from Stordalen Mire near Abisko, Sweden - II_Bog_N2_1 | ecosystem: Environmental > Terrestrial > Soil > Wetlands > Peat | place: Sweden: Abisko, Stordalen...
TCAAATTCTCGTTTACGATAGTCTTCCTATCGAAAGAGGCTAGGAGCCTAAATCCGAGGCTTATGAAGCCGAGTGCCAATCCACCGGCTCCGGTAAAAAAGCTCACGGCAGTTAGTCCGTTTGCCGAAGGCATAGGGCGCTCGGGGGTGATTTTACTCGGCATAAATATCAACGGTCCTTCTGCTGCGAATCCAGCATTTATGAACTCAATCACAGCCTCGGCCATCTTCGAAGCAAGTAGCACCGGCACTGCATTGCCAACTAACTTGCATTGCTCTGATCGGTTGCCTGGAAAAACATAGTCGTCAGGAAATGTTTGGAGCCGAGCCGCCTCACGCGGTGTGAGGCTCCTGTGCAAGAAAGGGTGTACTGGAAATGCATTGTTTCCAGGCACCAAAGTCAGCGACGGCCGCTCCCTATGTAGACGCTTATAAGTGTTTCCAAAATTTTTCCGGCGAATGTCCGCTGGCAACGCGGCTGGGGGAGGCATGCGCCCGCCCTCGGGAATCAACTTGTACCGCCGGATAACTGTATCGCCATGCACCAGTGCAATATGGTTACGGAAAGAGTGTTCGGTCGCCTCGCTGGCCAAATCCAAAATGGCTTTCCCTGTTGTGACAAATGGCGCGAGCGATGGCCCATGTGTGGGGACTGGCCATTCGAATCGAACATCAGTCCGCGAGCCGACGAAGAAGGCTCGTTTCCGATGTTGCGGCACTCCGTAGTTAGCCGCATCAAGAGTCGTGACTGATGGATAAAAGCCGTGGCTGCGAAGCGAAGAGAGCACAGCTCTTTCGTATAATCCGCCGAATTGAGTTCTAATATACGAAACATTTTCAATGACAACACACTTTGCGCTAAGCCATTTTGCAACGCGCAGTAAAGCTTCGAAAAACTGATTTCTTACATCTCCAGCGATTTGGTCACCTATTGTAGAAAATCCCTGACAGGGCGGCCCACCAATAACGACATCAACATGTTCCCGCTTTATCACACTCGTGATGCCCTGCCTGGTTAGGTGCCGGACGTCGCCAAGTATAAATGGGATATTGGGCCGATTAAGTGCAAAGGTCTCTCGTGCCTTCGGCCAGATATCTGATGCGGCTACGATCTCAAAGCCTGCTTGCTCAAAGCCAAGACAAAGACCCCCGGCACCCGAAAACAGGCTCACTGCAGTTGGACGCTCCATATTCTAGAGGGCAAGCTTACCGTCGCGTGCGAACAAAGGGAGTTCCTGGGCAAAGTATGATTCGACGGCGTCCCGAACTATCCAGGACGCCGAAACTTTCCTTTGCTGCGCACGCTGCACGATTTGCTGATGCGTCTGCATAGAGAATGAAACCGTAATACGCGTTGATGTAATCCCGGAGGGCTCGCCCCGGTGGTTTGATTTGGTTCGATTAGCGCCCATGCATCAGGTTGCATCACTCTGATGAATTCGATCAAGGTTTAAATCCTCACTTGTCACAAATTCGTGTCTATCCAAGCAGACGGGAAGCATAGGGAATATCGGCGCCCTTGCTTTCCTGTCTGCCCGTCGCCCGGGAGCACTACTACTCCCCGTCCCAACGAGGCAGCTGGAGCATCAAGGACGTCCTTCCCGCTGTAGCACCGGACCTGAACGACGACGCCCTGGCCGGCGTGAAAGACGGCGGCATGGCGATGGAGGCCTTCCAGGAGGCCATCCGAGAAGACACCCCACCCGGCCGGAAAGAGGAGATCCGCCGGCAATTGGAAGCCTATTGCCGCCTGGACACCTTCGCCATGGTGGGGCTCTGGCATTTCTTCAGCGGACGGCGCGGGGCCGTTCCCGTGGATGCCGGGTAACCCTCCGCCCCCCCGGGGTGCAACGTTACGCCTCATTTGTTGCACCGGACTACCGTGATGTTTCAGTTTTCGCATTTCTCGACGGAAGGTAGCGTGTCCTGCAACCCGCGCTTGCCTTGTGCTGCTCCAACGGCCTTCATAACCGCATATGGCTCACTGGGTTCGAGGCCGCCCCCCGGAGAAGTGCCACCCGGCGGAAATGTATGTCGCGCAGCACCTGAGCGAGCTGACCGACGATTGGTTGATTTCCTGGGGCTACCGCTACGGAACGAATGGCGGCATCGATCCAGAGCGGGAGGGCGATTTTGCGATACAGAGTCCGGCCGGCCACGTCTGCGTGGTCGAAGTGAAAAGCGGCCAGCTCAGGCAATTCGCATTGACCGGATACTGGGAAAGCGTCGATGGGGACAATCCTGCCGAGCAGCTGAACGCGGAATGGAAGGGCGTTATCTCGCTCCTGAACGCAGCCGCCGAAGGGCGCACTTCGCCTTTGGTCCACAGGGCCCTCGCGCTGCCGTCGGTCAATTTCGTGGATGGCGATCGTTTCCGCGGGCACCTACCCCGCGGCCAGCTTCTCGGCCAAGGTGACATCTGCAATTTCCCGACGTGGTGGCGCGAAAATGTCGCCACGCAGCCCATCTGGATTGAACCCGCTGAAGCGCGACGAATTTTCAAGGCTGCATTCGCTCGGGGAACAACACCTCAGTCTATGCGTTTTTTCGTCAGCGAGACTGACTCTCTGATCCTTAGGCAGCTGCAGGCGGAGAGCACAACCTTGGACTTGGTGGCGGACAACCGCCAACTACTCGTCAGGGGCGCATGCGGCAGCGGCAAAACATTCCTTGCGGTCGAACAGGCCCGGCGGTGGGCGGAGCGCGGAGCCGGCTCGAAGGTGCTCCTGCTGTGCTACAATCTCCCGCTGGCCGACCAGCTAGCCCTGCTTGTCGCAAGGCGCTCGCCTTCGCGGGGATCAATTACCGTGATGAGCTGGGAGGCCCTTGCTTCCCAAATCCTGCTTTCGGCAGGGATTGTCCACTCTCCGCCCGAGGAACTGAGCAAACGCGGCACTTACTATACCCTGGAGGTCCCGGGACTGCTTCTGGAAATCAACGAAGACGAAGGCATCGCACCCGAGTACGACGCCTTGGTCGTCGACGAGGGACAGGATCACGACACCGTATTTCCGCAGGAGCTGAGCAAGCCGGATCTCCCGGGATGGTGGACGTTCTATCTGCGCCTCCTCCGCGATGGCGCTGCGTCCAACGTCGCAGTCTTCTACGACGAGACCCAGCGGCCGCGATTCAGGCCAAAGGAAGGGTTCTCAGTGCCGCGGCTGGCAGAAGCGCTATCCCAGCCTGCATACCTTCGCCTGCCGCGCGCACTACGGTATACTCGGTCAGTTTTCGAGTATCTGCAGAAGATAAGAGCCCTCTACCCTCAAGGACCCGAGTGGATATTGCAAAGGCCGCTAGAGTTTCGTGAGGGACCTGAGGTCGAGGCATACATCACCGCCAGGGAGCTAACTGCTCAAAAGGTCATGGAAATCGCCGAGCGCTGGGTGGGTGCGGGATATTGCCGTGCAAGTGAGATCTTGATCCTAGGACAGAGACGCGAGCGAGCCAATACGAGTCTGACGGGTCTAGAGCGTCTAGGACGATTCCCACTATGCGACCTGTCCCCTGAAACGCCGCCGGGTTCCATCCCTTACCTCAATGTACACCGGGCGAAAGGGCTCGATCGGCTTGGCGTCATCTTGATCGGCCTTCCGCCAATATCTTCGTTAGACCCTGCCACCGACATAGAAAGGATCGACGCACTCTTCTCAGGAGCGAGCCGGGCCCGCCAGTTGCTCGCGGTGATCGCTGAGGCGCCCGCCGCCTGATCCGGTCCACGTCTCCCAACGATGGCGACATCTCATTATTCACCGCGTAAAACCATGTAATCGCTCGGGATGACAGGCCGAGACATTGCGTCCAACAATGATAGGTCCACTGTCACTGCCGACTCACATTCGAAATTCGCCCCCGAATAAACCTACTGCCAGTAGATCTTGGGAGCGTCCAGTGTCCACCCAACCAACCTACCCCAAGCAATCGCCATGATTCGCTTTATCCACGCCGCAGATCCCCATCTGGACAGCCCACTTCGGGGCCTGGAAAGCCACGACGGAGCGCCTGTCGCAAAGCTCCGCGGCGCCACTCGTCACGCGATGGAGAACCTGGTACAGCTCGCCATTGACGAGCAGGTCGACTTCTTGGCGATCGCTGGCGATATCTATGATGGCGATTGGAAGGACTATAATACCGGCCTTTTTTTCCGCGGTCAGATGGTTCGGCTAGCGGGCAAAGGAATCCCGGTTTACCAGATTTCCGGTAACCATGACGCGGCATCCATTATCTCAAGGAAACTGGGCCTACCAGCGAATGTGCATGTTTTCTCGACCAAAGCTGCAGAATCCATGGAGGTACCAGGGATTCCGGTAGTGATCCATGGACGCGGATTTCCAAACCGGTCAGTCCCCGAGAATTTGGTTAAGGAATACCCTCCGGCGGTGACGGGTAAATTCAATCTGGGTTTGCTGCACACAAGCCTCACCGGGAGGCCAGGCCACGACAACTATGCGCCGTGCTCGGTGGCCGACCTAAGCGACAAGGGCTACGGCTATTGGGCCCTCGGCCACATTCACCAGCCTGAGGTGATCAGCCAAGATCCCTGGATAGTTTTTTCTGGAAATTGCCAAGGACGGCATGCGCGCGAGACAGGGCCACGCGGATGTAGGCTGGTGACGGTAAACGAATCGCTTTCGGTGGAGAACGCGGAATTTAAAGCTTTGGATGTTGTTCGCTGGCAGATCATTGAACTGGATCTGACCAGTGTCTCCGAAGAGTCTGAGGCAATGCGGCTTATCAGCGAGGCTATGACAAAGGCCGTCAGCGAAGCTGACCATCGGCTGCTAGCGGCCCGTATTATTCTAACCGGCGCCACTCCATTGCACGGATCCTTGATTAGGGAAGGACCTCGTTGGCGAGCTGAACTGCTTGGACGCGCGCAGGATCACGGACCCGAGGCACTTTGGATAGAGCAGATCAAGATAGAGACAAAGCCGGTGTACGATGTATCACAACTTGCAGAGCGCGATGCCTTGACGAAACAGGTCGTCACAAGCCTCGAAGGAGAAGGAAATGACCTGATCACGCTTCCAATTGATATCCTCGAAATGCTTGATGTGCTTCCCATCGAAGTCAGAAACCGAATCGATAAGGAATGGATTTCAGGCAACCGGGCCGCGATCCTTGACGATGTTAGGTCGATCGTTCTAGACGCATTGGTAACAAAGGGGGGCCAGGCATCATGAGAATTCAACGCTTGGAGATTCCAGCATTTGGTCCGTTTACCAATCTCGATCTGCGCTTTGACGACACTCCGAACGACTTTCATCTGATCTATGGTCTGAACGAAGCCGGAAAATCATCGCTGCTACGGGCCATTCGAGATCTTTTTTTCGGTATTCACGGACAATCAAGCGACAACTTCCTTCACGACTACGGTTCACTTAGAATCAAGGGAACGATAATCAGCAAAAAAGGTGATCAACTTATTTTTCAGCGGCGCAAGGGAAACAAAAATACGTTGCTTGATGCGGAGGGCCGTCAGCTTCAGGACAGCGCCCTTACCCCATATCTTGGCAGTGTGGACCTGCCCTATTTTTCCTCGATGTTCGGCCTTGCTTCAAAGGAGCTTCGTGACGGGGCGCAGCAACTTATGCGCGGCGAGGGGAATATTGGCATGGCCCTATTCTCCGCCAGCATGGGCGGGACTCCTATCCAAAAGATAGTTGCGGAGATGCAGCAGGAGGCGGAGAGGTTGTTTAAGGGAAACGCCAGAACAAATGTTTCCATTAGGCCGGCAGCCATCCGTTACAAGGACCTGCTACGGCAAAGCCGTGAGGCGATAATCAGTCCTGATAAATGGGATAAAGCAATCAGCGACCTAGCTGAGGCTGAAGCTGCGCGACATAAGCTCGAAGGCGACATCGATCAATTGGAGAACGAGCTACAGTGGATATCCCGATGCCGAGACGCCCTGCCCACAACGGGCAGCCTCATTGAAGAGCAGCAAAAAATCGATCAGCTCCAGGGTTTACCAGCTCTGACAAGCGACTTTGTTCAAAGAGCCCAGCAAACCCGACAAGCATATGACAATTCCCAAGCTACGGTCGCGCGCCTGACAGCAGAAATTGCTCGGTTCCGAAGCCAGCTGAAAGACTATCCAATAGCAGAAACCATATTATTAGATGCTGATTCTCTAGATCGACTACATCAGGAGATGGGTGCATACCGGAACAACAACGCTGCGCTTGCCGATCTCCAGGCGGAGCTTTCCGACATCGGCTCATCGATTCGAAGGGGAATGCAGGACCTCCACATCGCTGGGGATTTTGAATCCCTCGAGGGACAACGGATTGGGATTCCGCTGCACCTATCCTGCCAAGAGTCAGCATCCATTCTTAAGACAGACTTAATCGCTCAGGCGAAGAATTCCGAAAAAAAACAAGAGGTTTTGATGCAGATCGCCGCACTGGAATCCAAACTTGAGGTGGTTCCAGCAAGGGATCTCACACCGCTTAGGGAGGCGCTCGCTTTGTCCGAGAGCGCGACCGAGGCCGATCGCACCTTTCAAACCGACAAATCAGCATTAACGCGTCTAGAAAAGGAAACGGCCAACCTGCACCGCCAGCTAGGAGGGGCGCCTGCGGACCACGTGGCAACGGTCAATCTCCCGGTTCCCGCAAAGGCCACGATAAAGCGCTATTCGGAACGAATGGAAAAGGCTCATCGCGATATCAAGGGTGTAGAGGACAAGATCATTGAGCATAAGGAACACGCTTTGGAGATTCAATCTGAGCTAAAGCGCCTCGATTTGAAGGGCGAGTTGCCGACGTCGGAAGCCCTGCGTACAGCACGTGAAACCCGCGATAAAGGGTGGAACTTGGTTTTGGCAGATTGGAAAGGCAGCGGCGCCAAAGAAGAACTCATAGCTGGCACGCCATTAGAGCAGGCATTCCCGGCAACTATTGTAAAGGCTGACGGTATATCGGACGAACTGCGGCTTCGCGCCGAGTCTGTCGCTCAGGCAGCCGAGAAACGCATCCGATTGGCAGAGAATGAGGCTCGAATCAAATCCGCGGATGAAAAGCTTGTTCAGCAAAGGGCTGCGCTAGCGGAACTGGAGCATGCTTGGACGGCCGATTGGTCTCCAACAGCAATTACTCCTACATCACCCGCCGAGATGCTCGACTGGAACGAACTATGGACCGAATTCTGCGAATGCCACAACAAGCTAACGGCAGCAAGGGACGTACTCGACAGAAAGACCGAACAAATTGGCAGGTCGAAAACCAGCCTTGCGCTTGTCCTCGGTCAATCTGAGTCAAAAGAGTTCTCCCTCTTGTTCGAAGCGGCTAAGAGCCTTGTGCGCCAATACGAGCAAGCCGCTGGTCGGCGCAGTGAGATGGAAGAGCAAATGAAAGAGCTAAGAAGTGACCACACCTCGCTGAAACAGGCCCACGAAGCGCTTGCGGCCTCGGTAGAGGTATCGACGAGGAACTGGGCAGAGCAATGTGCCGCCGCCGGCCTTTCTTTAGACACATCCCCAGATGTCGGCCTAGAACTGTTGAGAGAGCGAAAAGACCTCCTCGCAAAGTTTGACCAATGGCAGGTGGCTTCAAAGAAGTCAAAAGCCGCAGCCGAATCGATCGAACAGTACGCGAATGCAGTCAGGGAAAAGGCTAAAGCGCAAAACATTGCGGACGCGTCGGTGGAGGCTCTCGAGTCGGCTCTTTGGAACGCACTCAGCAATGCTAGGAAGTCCAAAGATCGCCACGATCAGCTGGCCTCTCAGATAAAGGAGTCCGAGGGCTCACTCGATGCCGCCAAGGATCTACTTTCCCAATCCGACCGATCCTTTCGGCAGATCCTCGACTTGGCTGGATTGGACTCCGCCGACAAACTAGAGCCCCTCCTCGCTCAACTCGAAAAGCGCTCTGCCTCCCTTTCTCGGATTGAAGACTTACGGAACACCCTGAGAGGACTCGCCCGCGGCGATACAGTGGATGCCTTCGTCACCAAAGTCAGAGCCGAGAATGCCGATGCACTCGAAGGCCGGGAAGCGAGAGCGCTCCAGGAGAAACAGCAGAAAGAATCGGACCTTTCAAACACCCAACAGACGGTCTACCACCTTAAAACCGAAAAGGAGAACTTGGAGAAAGCCGGGGACCTTGCAGCCGATATGCGGCAGCAAGCGGAGTCGGAACTAGCGCGGATCGAACAGGACGCGTCTCGCTATTTTCGCCTCCGACTTGCCACACATGTTCTCCAGGCCCAGATAGAGCGCTTTCGCAAAGAAAACCAAGGACCCCTTCTCAAGAGTACTGGAGATATATTTGGAGCCATCACTCGTGGGAGGTTTAGTGGATTGGACGCCGAGTTCGACGATAAGGACACCCCCGTTCTTGTCGCGGTCACGTCCGACAACGCAAAGGTGCCTGTCGAGGGTCTCAGCGACGGAACTAGGGACCAACTGTATCTGTCGCTCCGGCTTGCAGCGCTCGGCCGCTATTTATCAGACAATGAGCCGATGCCTTTAATCTTGGATGATCTCTTGATCACTTTTGACAACGCACGCTCCAAGGCGATCCTGCCACAGCTTGCCGCCCTTTCCAAACGCACGCAGGTTTTCGTTTTTACTCACCACGAACATCTCATCGACCTCTGCAGGCAGACATTGGGCGAGGGGGCATTCCATCTGCACCAGCTTTCCTAGCTGCCGATTCGGCAGCAGAGCTAATTCGGAGTTCTAGGACTTAACATGAGCCTTGTTGCATTAGCCCAGTGGGCCGTTACGCACCAAAGGTTGCACCGGAGAAAAAACAGAAATGGCGCCCTCTCTGAAATGAACTGACCACACAATGTTCGGATCCGCCATAAGGAAGACGATCCGATCAGTCTCCAAGGTGGTGCCAGTCCGAATCCGGCAGGCTGCGGAGGTATCCGGGCATATATTCACCTCCCATGAAGGAGGGGTGAATCTTTCCCAGCCTGTCCTTGGTCCCCTCGTCAACCTCATCGGCGAGCAGATCAGCCTCAAGCTCGTCGAGTCTTCCGGCATTCCAATAGTCGATGATCATTTGCCTTCGTTTCTCGCCCTTCACGTTGCGGAGGATCGCGCAGAGAGGATCCTTGTCGGACCAATAACCCTCCGGCCTGAAGCTATAGTCGATGTTCGCGTATCGTTTCATGGGGCATCCCTCAGGTTTCCGGGTTTGGGAGGGGATGGGCGGAGAAGATTCCCATCCAGTAGGTGAAGTCGTAGGCGGTGCGCGCTATGTGGCGAGGTTCGCGACCGGTGCAGACCCATCTTGCGACATCCCCGTCCCGGTGCTCGCCAAGGTAGCAGAGGGTTGCGCGCTCGAGCTGGATTGCACCGTCCGCGCGGGCGGTTCCCACGATGTAACGTTGGTAGAGTTTCCGGCAGCCCTCGAGGTACCCCTCGAGGTACCCCTCCCCGGCGTCCTCCAGCAGCCTTTTGCAGTGGCCAGGTCGGTTTCGCGCGAAGAGCCTCCCGCCGTTCCAGCCTGTCTCCGCCCAGAACGGCAGACTCCACGGATTTCCGAGAGCCTTGGCGATCGGATAGACCTCCGCCACGGCCCCGGAGATCACCTCCTGTTCCACGCTTCCGGCCTTGTACCAGTTCCCAACGAATTCGATGAACGGCTTCCCGGTCGGCACCCAACTGCGGTCGCTCCAGTAGATCAGGCGCCCGGACAGGAACCGGTTCTCAAACGGAAGCACCTTCACCCTCTCGAATATGGCCCCGGCGGTCTCCGGCTTTTCCCTGGCCACCGCGAGGCCGAAGCGGACCCCCTGAAGCGTCCTTAGCCTGACCTCGGCAGGGTAGCCGATCCCGGAGCCATTGTCAGCCGACAGAACCCAGCGCTGCCCCAGGATGCGGCCGACTTCCGCGGTCCAGTCTGTCTGGTCCACATACTCGTCCGCGAAGGACGCTCCGGCCCCGGCAATCTCCACGGCGCGCGGGACCGCGTCGGCTTCCAGGATAGCCTCCAACCGGGCCGCATCCGCTGCCTCATGGACGCCGAGGACTATCCCGTTTGCGAACCCTATAACGGCGAGTCTCCGGGGAAGATTGTCGTCCGCCTTGATCCCGAACTCCTCGGCGAAGATCGCGAGATTGTCGGCCAAATTTTCCAACGCACGGCAAAGCCTGGGCATGGCTACCTGCGGCTGCAATTCACTGACGGTGTTGTTTTTCATGTGCTGGCTCCCACCAGCAACACATCATGGGTTATTGTTTGGCCGCGGAATGCGACCCACATCATTGGACCACCGTGGCTCCCATGAGCTCGGTTGGTAGGCGCCCCTTGCGGGGAGCCGTTCACGATGCATTGCCTAGCTAAAGAACATTAGGATGAGATGCCGATACGCCGGCAGACACAAGCGCGAACGCTGTCATATGGCCCCCGGTGGGCCGTTACACTGATTACGTTGCACCCGGAGGACACCAAGGCTCGCTCGGGCCAGTGTGGCGACATATGGCTAACGGCAGCGTCGGGCCGCCTAGTATCGGATTGCCGCCGGTTACTGATCGCAGAATGCTCCGCTATCGCTTTATCGGAGAATACAGAGCACCACTTCGATGCACATCTCGTCCCTCCAGATTCGCAACTTCCGTAATTTCAGGAACGTGAAGTTCTCTTTCACGACCGGAGTAAACACATTCATCGGAGAGAATGGTGTCGGGAAAACCAACGCATTTCACGCGCTTCGACTCCTTCTCGATGAAGGCTTGCCCCGCAATGCCATTAGCCTCCGTGAAACAGATTTCTGTCGGGCAGGAGGAGCGTGGCAGGGACATTGGATCATTATCTCTATTGATTTCGGGGACCTAGATCCTTCGGAGGGATGCCAAATCCTAAAGCATCTGGCAGGACACATGAACGGGTCTCAAAGGGGCACCCACACGCTCTTCTTCCGTCCCAACACTGAAGCTCGCAAAGAATTGCACGAGCTTTCCAAAACAAATGGTGCTGAGGCCATCAAATCGCTGACGAAGCTAACACTCGATGACTATGAAGCCGTCTTGACGGGGCGCGCAACCGCGGACTTCAACGATGACGCAGTCTATCAGGCCATCGCAGGTAATTTTGCCGCCGGTAGTTTCCCCGATCCGCACGACGACGATCAACATCTGTTAGGGGTTCGGACTAATCCGATTCACCAGGAAGTAGCGTGTACGTTCATCAAAGCCCTGCGCGATGTGCTCGCTGAGCTGCAAAGCTACCGGGGTAATCCGCTCTTAAACCTGCTGCGAGGCCTGGAGGCCGAGATCACCATTGGCGATGCGAAAAAGATCACTGACATGGTAGAGCAGCTTAACACAAACATTGCTTCACTCGACGAAATCAAAACTCTTTCCACCGGCATACAGGGAGCGCTACTGAAAGCGGTGGGTAACACCTATTCTCCGGAGATCACTATCGAATCAACTTTGCCCGACAGCATGGAAAAGCTGCTGCAACGCCTCGGCATACTGGTCGGGGAAGCTGCAGATCCGGATTACAGGGGCGACTTGAGCGAGCAAAGTCTCGGCAGCGCCAACCTCATATATCTAGCGCTAAAGTTTCTCGAATATCAGCGTAAACTCTCAACCGACCGCGTTGCGCATTTCCTGTTGATTGAGGAACCAGAGGCGCATCTGCACGCCCACGTGCAGAAGACCCTATTCACAAATCTCGATTCGGAAAAGACACAGGTCATTGTTTCGACGCACTCTACCCAAATTTCATCTATTTCGCGGATTAAGAGCGTCAACGTACTGGCAAAGGCCGGGGCAGATTGCGCCGTATACCAACCTGCTCAGGGTTTGGACGACGACACGATCAATCGCATTGAACGCTACCTCGACGCAGTTCGCTCCACACTGCTTTTTGCCAAAGGTGTGATTTTGGTCGAAGGGGAAGCTGAATTGATTATGATTCCCGCTATGGTCCGGGCGGTGTTCGGCGTGGGCATCGATGAGTTGGGGTTGAGCGTCATCGCAATGAATGCCTCTTTTTTTGAGCATATCGCAGTAATATTCTCGGATGACCGCATTAGGCGTCGATGTGCGATTTTGTCCGACCTTGATAAGGCTTTTATTCCGCTGCCTGATTCGCCTGAATCCGACGACAAAATCCAAATGCATGCGCGTGCCTCGCAGCTGGCCGGTGTTCGGAGACAAACAGCGCTCAACGAGTTTACCGCCAATAACCCCTGGCTTTCCGTCTTCTTAGCCGAGCATACCTTCGAAGTGGATTTCGTGCTTGCCGGTAATGCTTGGGAGACGATCCAAACCCTGGAAGATATCTACACCCGGGAGGCGGATCGGACCGCGGCCAGCGAACGGTTGAACGGAGAACGTAAAATCGCGGCGACGGAAGTCCTCCGGTTGGCGGCTAAAGAAGGTAAAGGTTGGTTCGCCCTGCTTCTCGCGGAAAAGCTCTTTACCCGCACCGTCATTCCAACGTATATACTCTCAGCGTTGGCATTCGCCTGCCAGGATATCCTTACCGACCGTACGTTCCGGCAAATCGGGCTATATCGCATCCGGGAGGTCGATTTCGAGGAGGTGATACCGGACGCCATCAGGCAGCGAATCGACGAATTGATATCATTACCCACCTCGGAGTTCGTCACGTTCTACCTCGCCAACCTTCCGGACGATCCGCTCTCGACGCTTTATCGGGAAATATCCTATTGCCAATTGCTGTGAGCCTGAGTGCCGAACAGCTGATTGCAGTCGAGCATAACGGCCATGTAGTCGTCAGGGCCTGCCCCGGGAGTGGCAAGACACGAGTGCTGCTGCATAGGGTCATGCGGGGGCTCAATGAACTCGCTTCCACAAAGCAACGCATTATCGCACTCAC
>Ga0302197_10004174_pt1 | contig 12799 bp, 14 predicted proteins | sample II_Bog_N2_1_FD_193526 | JGI IMG/M metagenome (GOLD analysis project Ga0302197, IMG submission 193526) | Peat permafrost microbial communities from Stordalen Mire near Abisko, Sweden - II_Bog_N2_1 | ecosystem: Environmental > Terrestrial > Soil > Wetlands > Peat | place: Sweden: Abisko...
CTCCGTTTGGGAGGCACCAGCCCGGCCGCTTCATGGGCCCGGCCGACGGACCCGAATTTCCGCCTCACCGTATACGCGCTCACGCGCCCGTGCTTATTGATGTCGCTCCAGGTCAGCGTCTGCTTCCCGAGCACCTTTGCAACCCGGCGTAATTCCTCCGCCAGGCTTTCGTCGTCGTACGACACTAAAAAATCGATTACATAGGCCATGCGTAGCATCTCTCTTAGTTCGTACCCTAGCCTACCGGCTCGTCCTTCCAGAGAGCTGCTTTTCCTAACCCATTGAAACGGCGGCAAATAAACTTTGCAATTCGACGATAACCTATCGCCCCAGATACCAGAACCGCACCATAAACAGCCCCGTCAGCACATAAACCATCCAGTTCACCTCGCCAAACCGGCCCCGCAGCACCTTCAGCACCGTATAAGCGATAAACCCGAACGCCAGCCCATTCGCAATACTGAACGTCAGCGGTATCGCAATCATCGTCAGAAACGCCGGAATCGCCACTTCCGGATCCGCCCATTCGATCTCCGCCGCCGTAGTCATCATCATGCTCCCCACAATAATCAGCGCCGGAGCCGTCGCCGATTCCGGTATCGCGCCCGCCAGCGGCGCCACGAATAGCGCCACGGCGAACAGCAGCCCCGTCACCATCGCCGTAACGCCCGAACGTCCGCCCGCCGCCACGCCAGCCGAGCTTTCGATATAACTCACCACCGTCGAAGTCCCCGCCAGCGACCCTGTGATCGTCGCGATCGCATCGCTGAACAGAATGCGATTCACCCGCGGTATCTTGTGCGTCTCATCGAATAAACCAGCTTTTTTTCCTACGGCGACCAGCGTCCCGACATTATCGAACAGATCGACAAACAGAAACACAAAGACAATCTCAAGTAATCCCCGGCCCAGCGCGCCGCGTATATCCAGCTGAAACGCCGTGGCCGTAATGCGGCTAACACTGTAAGGTTCCGCATGCCACTGCACCGTACCCGTGGCCGCCGCCAGCCCCCACGTAGCCAGCACGCCAATCAGAATCGCCGCACGCACACGCGCGCAAATCAGCGTGCCCGTCAGCATCAGACCGAACAACGCCAGCAAGGTCGCCGGAGCCCGCAGATTACCCAGCGCAACCGTAGTCGACGCGTTAGGCACAATGATGCCCGCATTACGCAGCCCGATAAATGCAATGAACAGCCCCACACCCGCCGCCACCGCGGAATAAAGCTCGGCGGGAATCGCGTTGACAATCATCTGTCGAATGCCCAGCGCGGTAAGCACCAGGAACGCCACGCCGGAAATGAAGACGGCGCCGAGCGCTACATGCCAGTCGACGCCCATGCCCTTCACCACCGAGTACGCGAAGTAGGCGTTCAGCCCCATGCCCGGCGCCAGCGCAATCGGGTAGCGGGCGAATCCGCCCATCAGCAAACTTCCCACCGCCGCCGCCAGACAGGTCGCGGCCGTAACAGCCGCAATCGGCATCCCGGCATCGTGCAGAATCGACGGATTCACGAAGATGATATACGCCATCGTCATGAACGTCGTGACACCGGCCAGAATTTCAGTCCGCCAGGATGTCCCCAGCGCTGCGAATTCGAAGTAGCGTTCCGCGCGCGCTATGAGTGGCCGCATGCAAGATAACTCGTCGTTACCCAATCGAACATTGCCCGCACCGCATTGCCGCGATGGCTCACACCAAACTTCTTCTCGCCATCCACTTCGCCGAACGAACAACCAAACGGTGGATAGTAAAACAGCGGATCATACCCGAACCCGGCCGGACCGCGCGCCTCGCGCAGTAATTCACCCTCTGCTTCTCCGCGGAAAGTTTCCACTACTTCGCCGCCCTGCGCCAGCGCGATCACGCACACAAACCGCGCCGTACGATCGCGATTATCGCCAAGCCGCTGCAGGACCAGCCGATTGTTCTCCTCATCGGTTGCATGCTCGCCTGCATAGCGTGCCGAATAAACGCCGGGCTCGCCGCCCAGCGCATCCACCACAAGCCCGGAATCGTCCGCGAACAGCAGGCCCGGCGCAAACTGGCTGTAGTACGCCGCCTTCAGCCGCGCGTTCTCTTCGAACGTCGCGCCAGTTTCTTCGGGAGCCGTAATCTTCTTCAGCTCGGGCAGCGCTTCCACGTCCACGCCGAGCAGTTCGCCCGCCAGCCGGAACTCGCGAAGCTTGCCGGGATTACCTGTAGCGCACAGGATCTTCATACAGGAGCGTTCACGCCGCGTCAATCACCAGTTTCTGCGCCGTGATCAGTTGCGCAATGCCGTGGCGCGCCAGATCCCGCATCTCATCCATCTGCCCATTGTCGAAGCTCTTGTTTTCCGCCGTCGCCTGAAACTCCACGAATCGCCCGCCATCCGTCATCACGATGTTGGCGTCCACTTCGGCGCGCGAATCCTCTTCATAATTCAGATCCAGCAGCGCCTGGCCCTTCAGGATGCCCACGCTGATCGCCGCCACCATACCCGTCAGTGGCGAGCGTTGCAGCATCTTATAACCCACCATCTGCCGCACCGCCAGCGCCAGCGCCACGTATGCGCCGGTGATGGAGGCAACGCGTGTGCCGCCGTCAGCCTGCAGCACGTCGCAATCGATAAAGATCGATCGCTCGCCCAGCGCCTGCAGATCGATCACCGCGCGCAGCGACCGTCCGATCAGCCGCTGGATCTCATGCGTGCGCCCGCTGGCTCTCCCCTTCGTTACTTCGCGCGGCGTACGTGTGCCCGTCGCGCGCGGCAGCATCGCATACTCCGCCGTCACCCAGCCCTTGCCGGAGTTCCGCAGAAACGCGGGCACCGAATTCTCCACGCTCGCCGCGCACAATACCTGTGTATTGCCCACGGTGATAAGCGCCGAGCCTTCCGCCGTCTTGAGGTAACCCGGAACAATCGTGACGGCACGAAGTTCGTTTGTTTGTCTGGAATCAGCCCGCATTTTTCATCGCGAAGTACATGGCAAAAACTATGAGAATCATGACCACCACTATGATCACCAGGCACGGAACGCCTTGCCTCATCTGTGGTGGAAGGTCCTGCTTTTTCTTAACCGCCTTATATTTCGCCATTCAGTATCTAAGGTTAAACGAGACTCACCGGTTGCTACGCTGTGGAACGCGAACCGGAGAAGAGGAACTTCCAGTCTACTATTCGCAACCTCGCTGCTCGCGGTATGTACCGTAAGTTGCGGCCCGGCCGACGCCCGCAAGCCGGATCTCCCCGCGTATCCGCCACTCGACGTAGCTACCGTTTTGTAGCTACAATAGCGACAGATGACGACACGGTTCACATGGAACGAAGACAAAGCCAGCGGGAACCTTCGGGTTCTGTGAAAACATTCCGTAACGCCACCCTCAATCAAGTCTGAATTAATTCACGCTCGGTGTTTCGATATCGTCGACAATGAGAATTTTGATCGGCGCCTTTCGTGATTCAAATTTCAATCCAAGTTGTTCCTGTACCGCTGCGCCGAACCCACCGTCCTCGTCCCATTGCAGAAAAAAGAAATAAATTCCCGTGATCCCGGTCTTGTCCAGCACGGGACGGCCCATGTCAGTTGATATCGAATGGGCAAACTCCTGCATGGTCCCACGTGAAATGGCGTGATAAGTTGCATTACGACTGCCAAGCGGAGCTAGAGGCGGGTCATTGTCTCCTTCCTTGATTGGATAAAGACTCGGTTTCTTGTTGCCGGTCGTGAGCACGTATACCGGCATGTCCTTCATTTCCTGACGAATCCTGAGCCTAAACCGTTCGCCCAACAGCGTTTGGAGCATTAGCCTTAACTGATTCTTATCGGCAGGAGCTTCAGATTTCGCCCTCAAATCGAATCTGTCGGAATCGAGCCATCGGGGACCTCCAGAAAGCTCATAGTCCGTCAGATTGTACGCCTCCAGAATGATGCGTTTAGCGGTCACCCCTCCAGGTGTACTCGCAACACTTTCCGGCATGAATATCAAACCGCCATTGCCTCCCATTCTCCCTTCGGCGGATGTGCTGCGGTACAGCTTGATCGACGCAGCATCGAATTTCAAATCGGTTCGGGCTGGCAATTGCGCTTGGAGACCGGGCAAATTGAGAAAGAGCATTCCAAGGGAAAAGACGGTAGCCCAACATACGAAGGTGTGCTCTCGGGACATTCGACTACACCGTCACTTTCTTATCTATAGCATAATCCTGGCAAAACTCGGTCACATGTTTCCTGTCATATATTTGTTTTCAAAATATAACGCCTTTAAGAAACGGTGCGGGGTTCGGTTTTTATTCCCAAATCACGTTTTCCTGGACAACGCTGAAACGGACGCTGTGTTCCGCCGTGGTCGCCGCGATGCCCGTAGTTATACCGAAAGCTGGCGGCATGTCGGCGGCTTGTCCGTCACCAGCCGGGTCTTCACCGCACCCACTGACTTCGTTCGGTCATCGGCGTCGTCGGCGGTTCTGCGCCCATGAGCCGGATATCGTGTTCCACTGCCGCAATTTGGAGATCGATCTGTTGCAGTGCCAACACCAGTGCGGCATTGGACTTTGTTCCGAGTCTTAGCAAAGCACTGCGGTGAGCAATTGATCTGGAGTGCTCTACCTGCAATTTACGTAGTTTCGTGCGTTTCGTGGCGTAGGAGCGAATCCAGTCGATCATCGCAGCACCGTGGCAAAGGCCAATGCCATTGTCAGCCGATTTGCGCATAGACAGACAGCCGCCTTTCAACATGCGCCGATTGAACCCCGAACCCTACCGGAATCTATCTCGTGTTCGATGTTAAGGTTGGAACGGTTGATTGGACGCTTTCAGGTGGTTCCACTTCCACGACAATAACGTGAACCGGAGAAAAAGAACTTCCAGTCTGCTATCCGCGACCTCGCTGCTCGGGGCGTGTACCGTGTTGCTCGCGGCGTGTGCCGTAAGTTGCGGCCCGGCCGACGCCCGCAAGCCGGATCTGCCCGCTTCGGTTTCTCCTGGCTGGTCGCTGAAACAGATGGCCTCCGCAACGCCCCCGGCGCGATTGCCGCAGTCCGCAACGCCGCCAGTCTGCTGGAAAGCGGATTATGCAATCGCTGGCGATGACGGCAGCGCCACCGTCTGGGTCTGCGGCTACCGCGTATCGGCGAGTGCGTTCGATGCCGCCCAGCGCATGACCCCGGCGCCGGATGAAGTCAGATTCCAGAAAGGCTTGTACTTCGCGGTGGTCGAATGGAGCCGCGTTTCCCGGGCGAACATCACCGCATTGGTCTCCGCGATCGAGCGCACCCTGCCGCCCGAATAGCGACGCGGCGGGTTCCTCGCTTCCCGCGAAATGGGATCATGAGACGTGAGCCCTTTCCTCAACGAACCTTACACAGACTTCTCCCTCCCTGCCAATCGGCAGCGCATGCAGGAGGCGTTAGCCAGGGCAAAAGCGAAGCTCGGTCGTCACTACCCGCTCCTGATCTCTGGTGAACGTGTCGAGACCGCGGACAAACTCACCTCTGTCAATCCCGCGCGCCCCGGCGAAGTCGTCGGCGTCCATTCGAAAGCCGATGCGGAACTGGCCACCCGAGCCGTCGACGCGGCGCACGCCAGTTTCCCGAAGTGGAGCCGCACCCCCGCCATCGAGCGCATACAGATGCTCGTGCGCACCGCCGCGCTGCTTCGCGAACGGAAGCTCGACTTCGACGCCTGGCTCGTTCTCGAAGCCGGCAAAACCTGGCCCGAAGCCGAGGCCGAAACCGCCGAGGCAATCGACTTCTGCGAATACTACGCGCGCGAAATGGCCCGCCTCAGCGGCCCGCAGCCCGTCGTCCAGATGCCCGGCGAACTCGACGAATTCCGTTACCTCGCGTTGGGCGTCGGTATCGTAATTCCGCCCTGGAATTTCTCTCTCGCCATCCTGTGCGGCATGGCGGTAGCGGCGCTGGTCACCGGCAACACAGTGGTCATCAAGCCTTCGAGCGAGACGCCCATCGTGGGCGCCATCTTCGCCGAAACGCTCCTCGAAGCCGGCTTCCCGCCCGAATCCTTCTCGTTTCTTCCGGGCAGCGGCGCGGCGGTCGGCGACATTCTGGTGCAGCATCCGAAGACCCGCTTCGTCTCCTTCACCGGCTCGCGCGATGTCGGCCTTCATATCAACGAACTCGCCGCCCGCCCGCAAAAAGGCCAGATCTGGATCAAGCGCATCGTCGCGGAAATGGGCGGCAAAGACGCCATTATCGTGGATGACGATGCCAGTCTCGACGCTGCCGTGGAAGGCGTCGCCGCCTCTGCCTTCGGCTATCAGGGCCAGAAATGTTCGGCATGCTCACGCGCGATCGTACACCAGAACGTCTATGATTCGTTCATCGAAAAGCTGAAAGCGCGAACCGCGAAAATCGCCGTCGGCTCTCCGGAAGATCCGGCCTTTGCGATGGGCCCCGTCATCAGTGCGGGGGCAAAGAAGACCATCCTCGACTACATCGCCATCGGCAAAAGTGAAGGCCGTCTGCTGATCGGCGATGGCGCAGTACCGGCCGACGGACACTATGTCCCGCCCACCGTGATCGCAGACGTCGACTCGCAGGCCCGCGTGTTTCAGGAAGAGATTTTCGGGCCGGTTCTGGCCGTCGCAAAGGCCCGCGATTTCGATCACGCCCTGGCCATGGCGAACGATTCGCAATACGGCCTCACCGGCGCCATCTATTCCAATAACGCCGACCACGTCGCCAGGGCACGCGAAGAGTTCTTCGTGGGCAACATGTACATCAACCGAAAATGCACCGGCGCCATGGTCGGCGCACATCCCTTCGGTGGCTTTAACATGTCGGGCACCGATTCGAAAGCCGGCGGACCAGACTACCTGCTGCTTTTCCTGCAGGGCAAATCCATCGCGGAGAAGCTCTGAGCTGTTATGATGAAAGTACCCCGTTGAGAAGGGGACCAGGAAATTCCAATTACAGGTTCAAATCTGATCGACGTGGCGCGGATTCTTTAATACATCCGCTCCCAAAGCCGGCACCTTCGGGTGCCGGCTTTTTTTTGCGATTATTTCAGCTTTGCAGGTCCCGTAATCGCAGCCTGCGCCGGCGGCATCAACTCAATATCCAGCTCGATGGAAACCTCGTCGGACACAATAATTCCGCCGGTCTCCACCGCGCCATCGAGCGCCGTTCCCACAATTCCGAAATCCTTCCTGCTGATCTTCGTCGTCGCTTCGAGCCCGATCTTCGAACGCCCCTGCGCATCCCTCACCGTCTGCGACGGCCCGTCCACTGCCAGAACAACCTGCTTTGTGGTGCCCTTGATCGTCAGATTTCCGGTCACGCTGAGTTGGCCCGAGCCTGTCTTCACGACTTTCGTCGACTTGAACGCGATGACCGGGAATTTCTGCGCGTCGAAGTAATCGGTCTTCACCTGATCGTCGCGTTTTGCCACACCGGTGCTCAGCGTGTTCACGTCAATCGTCGCGTCCACCACGTCTTTGGACGGATCTTTCGGGTCGTAAATGACCGTGCCCTTCATGCCGCCCGCCGTACCGTGCACCGTGCTGATCATCAGGTGCTTCACGGAAAAATTCGCAAAGCTATCGAGCGGCGAAATCGCCCACGTATTGTCCTGCGCATACAGCGCGGGGGCCAGCGTGAGTACTGCGCCCAGCACCGCGCCGGTGAAGCGGTTCAGCATCGTTTTTATTCCTTGTTCACAATCTGGATGCCCCACGGGCCCCCGTTCGATTTGATCCTCTTCGTGACAGCCAGCGTCGTGGTATCCACCATGGATATATCCTGCCCCTGCCCGTTCGCGGTGAACAGAGACGTGCCGTCCGGCGACAAAGCAATGCCCCACGGCCGCGTCCCCACTTCCACCGACGATAGAACCTGATTCGTCCCCGTGTCGATGACAAACAGCTTCTTGCCCTTGCCCGTCGTCACAAAAAGCTTCTTGCCGTCCGGGGAAAGCGCCAGCCCCATCGGCTTGATTTCGCCCGCCGCACCCAACTGAATCGTCCCCGTCATCTCGTTCGTCACCAGGCTTATGAGGCCGACGGTGCCGTCGTTTTCGGCATTCACATAGGCGTGCTGGCCATCCGGCATAAACACGACATTACGCGGACGGCGGCCAACCTTGAAGGTTTTGACCAGCGTGCGTGTCGCCACATCGATGACCGACACCGTGCCATCGGCCTCCGCGGTCGAATAGATCAGCTTGCCGTCGGGCGTCAGCGAAACACCCTCCGGTTCATCGCCGGTCCTGATGGTCTGCGTCAGCTGTCCTTTGTCCAGATCGATAAAGCTCACGCCCGAGTCGTCTTCGTTCGATACATAGATCCACTTGCCGTCTTTGCTGACGGCAAAATTCTCAGGGTCCGAGCCGCCCTGAATGGTGCGCACGATCTTGTTCTGCGAAATATCGAAAACGCCGATTCCGTCCGCGCTTTTATCCGGCGGAGGCAGAGTGCTTTCATCCACGCCGGGGCCACCGATCGGCGAACCGCTGAGCGCGATATAGAGCAGCTTGCCATCCGGACTCGCGTGAATTCCGCGCGGCCGCTTGCCCAAATGCAACTGGGTCGGCGCATCGAAATTCGCCGAGTCGATAATCGTCAGATCGCCCGAGGTTTCATCGGTGACATAGACGTTGTACCCTGCCGGTTTCTGAGTGCATGCCGTCGTGAATGCAGCAAGGCACGCCGGAATCAACAAATACTTTCGTAACACCATGGACTTCATTCTCCCTTAAACGTGAAAGCGGCAGAGGCTTTTCCCGAAGCCGGCACCGTCACCTGCCGATCCTGCGTACCCAAATTTTCCTGCCACGCCTCGACAGTATATACTCCGGGCGGAACATTTTTGAACTCGAAACTTCCGTCGGCGCCGGTGACCGCGAAATAAGGATTATCCACAACGCCGATCCACGCCTTCATCCAGGCGTGGATGTTGCATTTTACATGGATCATCACTTCCGGCAAAGTGAATTTGCGAATCGCCGGTTCCGCGCCCTGGGGCTGATTCTGATTCCACTCGCGATTCACTTTCGCGCGCGGATGAATGTTGTGCGTCACGGGATCGGAATTGGTGGCTTCGAGCGATTGCCCGGTCTGCATTCCGATCACACGCGGGGTAAACCAGCAGCCGCGCTGATCGATCACCACGGGCTGCGATGGCGGCTCGAATTTCCTGCCTTCCAGACCGCTCTTGATGTAGACGAACGCATTGCCCAGCCCGCCCTTGCGTCCCACTTCCACCTCGTCGTCATACACCGGCCCATTATGCAGTTTGGCGCACTGCGGGTCTTCGTCCATATCGACTTTTTTACGCGCCGGCGCCTTTCCCGTAAACAGAATCTTTCCCGTCACGGTTCCCGCGGTTGCCGGATCGACTTTGAAGTAGACCACCGGCTGCGCAGGCGCCTTTGTTTCGGTCTTCGGCGCCGGCGGTGGAGCGGAGTTCGAGCAACTGGCAGCCGTCAGAGCCGTGATCGCGGAGAGCAAGTAAAAAGCATACCGGAAATGTCTGGTCATGATGTTATTGGCCCGGAGGACCGGCGTTCGGCGGAAGATCGCCCGTCAGCGATTCCAGAAACGCCAGCAAATCCGCGCGTTCCTGCCCGCTCAGCTTCAGTTCTTTGATCTCTTTATCGCGATACGGATTGGAATTGCCGGCGCCGACGTAAAAATCGACCACATCCTTCAGCGTTTTCAGACTGCCGTCATGCATGTAAGGCGCTGTTTTCGCGACGTCGCGCAGCGTCGGGGTGCGGAAAGCGCCGCGGTCGGCGTCGAGATGCGTCTCGTCGTAACGGCCCTGATCTTTGATGTCGCCATTGGCATCGAGGCCCACGCCCAGGTTGTGAAACTTGCCGTCGGAGAACAGAGCGGACTTGTCTTCAATCGTATGACAGGTGACGCAGTTGCCCTTGGCTTTATCGCGGAAAAGGGCCAGGCCTCGAATCGCGGAATCCGACATTGCCGTCTTATCGCCACCATATTGATAGCGGTCGAAAGGCGAATTGCCGCTCAGGAGCGTGCGCTCAAAACCGGCAATGGCCTTTTCCACTTTATGGACAGTGATGGGACCCTTGCCGAAGGCCTTATCGAAAGCCGCCTGATATTCCGTCAGCTTGCCGATTTTCGCCACCATCACATCGTGCGGCTGATTCATTTCCACGGGATTCTGAATCGGGCCGCCCGCCTGGTCTTCGAGACTGGTGGCACGGCCGTCCCAGAACTGCACCGGCAGATACGCGGCATCCAAAACCGTAGGCGCGTTGCGTGTTCCGGTCTTGCCGCCGACGCCGAGCGAAACCGGCCGGCCATCGGTGAAATAGAGCGCCGGATTATGACAATTGGCGCAGGCCACGGTATTGTCGCCGGAGAGTTGCCGGTCGTAATACAGCCTGCGTCCCAGTGCGATCGAGTCGGCGGTCGGCGGGTTGTCGGCGGGAATCGGAACGGGAGGTAACCCGAGCGGCGATTGAATCGCAATCGGCTCTCCCACCGGTTTCGACGGCTCTTCCACCTTCGGCTTCTCGCTGCAGGAAACAAACAAAAACGGAAACAGAAGAACCGCAAATGCTGCCTTTGACACGCCAACTATCATATTCTTCGACACATTACGCTTTGACCTGAACGCCGGCGTACTCCTCTAAAACATTGATAGTGGAGCAGATGTCTTCTTCGCCGTGGCCTTTCGAGATGGCCGCCTGAAACATTTGACGCGTCAAAGCGGTCAAGGGAAGCGGCACCGCCAGTTCTTCGCCGGAATCGAGCATGAGGCCAATGTCCTTATGCATCCATTTGACGGAGAAGTTGGTCGTAAAATCGCGGCGGAAGACAAACGGCGCTTTGTATTCGATGAGCCCGCACTTCGCCGCGCTGTTGGAGAGAATGTCCAGCATGAGCGCGGGCGGAACCCCGGCTTTCGTGCTGAGCACGATGCCTTCGTTGAAGGCTTGCAGAATGTTCGAAAGCACCAGATTCTGCGTAAGTTTGGCGTGCAAACCCATGCCGGGTCCGCCGCAATAATAGAGCTTTTTGCCCATCACTTCGAGCAGCGGCAGCATCGCTTTATAAACGTTCTCGTCGCCGCCCACCATAAAGGTCAGGGTGGCGTTGATGGCGCCGGGAGTCGATCCGGTGACGGGCGCGCCCAGGAAATCGACACCGGCCGCGACGAGCGCTTCACCAATCCGGCAACTGGCCGAAGGGCTGATGGTGCTGGCATCGACGACCGTCATGCCTTTGCGCGCGCTTTCGATCACGCCGCCCTTGCCGAGCAGAATCCGCTCCACCATCGCCGTATCGCCGACGCAAAGAAACACCACGTCGGCCTGCGCGGCCACTTCGGCCGGCGTCTTGCAAGCAACACCACCCGCTTCGGTTGCCAGCTGCGTCGCTTTCGACGAAGTATTCGACCACAGGGCGACACTATGTCCGGCGCGGAGAAGATTGCGGGCCATGGGGTAGCCCATCAGGCCGAGGCCAAGAAATCCAAGTTTTGCCATAGGATTTCATTGTCGCTCAGGAGTCGAACCGGGGTGTCGAAAACCTGGCGATCGGCAAAAAACTGGCACTGCGCAGAAAACGCCCGCAGGCAAAACGAAGGGCCTGGTGTATTACCAGGCCCGGTGCGGCGATGGGGATCTATTGAGGTATCTGGCGGAATTTTCAGAGGATAAACAACATTTGCGGGGGTTTACTGGAGGTTTTTCTCGCCGCTCTCCGGGCCTGCATTATTTGTTGCACTCCCTGCTCGTAGCAAGCGTGGGGCCAAATTAACAACCAGATTGAGCGACACCGAGCATCACCGGCGGACAGCAGCGGCCTGACGCTGCTGCCTGAGCGTCCACGCCAGATTTTCGCGCACGACATCCGATTCCGGTTCGATACGCAGACCTTCGGTTGCAGCCGCCACGGCGGCGTCCCAGTTACCCAGCTGGCTGTTGCAGAGTGAAATATTGTACCAGGCCGCGGGCATGGAGGGGCGGAGCTTCAGGGATTCTGTCGCGTCGCTGACACATTGTGCGTATTCGCCCTGGTTGTAATCCATTTCGGACATATCGACATAGCCCTCCGGGGTTCGCACTACCAGCCGCGCGGGTTGCAAACGCGACAGCGCATCGGAGACGCGCTGCGCGTCGGTATCCATACGATTGGCCCGGTCTTCCACGGCGTAGGCTTCCGATGCACGTCCGTGTTTCAGTAATTCGGAGGCCAGATTGTGATACTCATCGGCCTGTGTAAACAGGACTTCGTCGACATCATACGCGGGCTGCCGACCCAGCCAGTCGCGCCGCATGTGGACGATGGCGGGATAGAGGAGGAATGCGGACAGCGCGACAACGGCCGCGGCTACGCGAACCGGCAGTGGAATTCGAAGCGCCGGGAAGGAGAACGCTTCGCCACGTCGGACTTGCCGCCATGCGGCGAACGTCAGCAGCAGAACCGAGATCCAGCACAGCACCTGAAAGTACTGATGAGAACTCCACGGGTAAGCGATCGCCAGGTGCCACGGCATCCCCAGATTCCAGTAGTTGTAAACCACGAGCAGAAACACCGACCCGGTCACGATGAAGAGTGCGACGGGCAGCGCGCCGAGTTCGGCTATCCACGGCGTGAGCCAGGCGAGATATTGCACGGCGAAGCCGCTGGTGGCGGTGAAGAAGAGCAGGAATACCATGCCGACCTGCGCATAGAGCGACGGTTTGCGCGTGAGCCGGTTCATCCAGACGGAAAGCGCCACGATGGCGGTCACGACGAAGACGCTGCCGAAGCGGCTGAAGCCGTTGTTGATCCACTGCGATGCGGGCCACGCGTTGGCGAACTCGCGGAAGAGCCAGG
>Ga0302197_10004181_pt1 | contig 12776 bp, 9 predicted proteins | sample II_Bog_N2_1_FD_193526 | JGI IMG/M metagenome (GOLD analysis project Ga0302197, IMG submission 193526) | Peat permafrost microbial communities from Stordalen Mire near Abisko, Sweden - II_Bog_N2_1 | ecosystem: Environmental > Terrestrial > Soil > Wetlands > Peat | place: Sweden: Abisko, Stordalen...
TCTTTTCGCGCTCTATGAAGGCGTACATGAGCGGAGTGCCGCTTGCGCCCATCTCCTGCATAAGGAAGCCGATGGAGGATGCGTGATTTTGAATGCGCGTGAGCTCGGCGAGGATGACGCGAATGTATTGCGCACGCTCGGGTACATCTTGCCCGACCAGCTTTTCAACTGCAAGCGCGTAGGCCCAGTTATTGGTGAGCGAGCAGAAGTAATCGAGCCGGTCGGTGTAGGGCATCGACGCCAGGTAGCTTGTGCCCTCGGCAATTTTCTCGTGGTTGCGGTGCAGGTAGCCGAAGACGGGCTTGAGCCTGATAACGCGTTCGCCGTCGAGCGTCACATCCATGCGGAAGACGCCATGCGTGGAGGGATGGTGCGGCCCCATGGCAACTTCAAGCAGTTCGCCTTCGCCGCCCGGTTCTATTACCGGTGGGCGGTTCCAGCCTTCTGCTCTCGCCAATCTGAATTCCGCTATGCTCATCAAGTCTCTCGTGATTCGTGCTTCGTGAATCGTGATTCGTCGTTACTGTTTACTATTCCCTATTTCCTTGCGCGGCCTCGGCCGCGCGATGCTCCTGCGCGCGCTTCAGCACTGCATCGTGCGGTGTGGGCTCGTATTCAAAATCGTCCGGCTCAACGTAGTCGCGGCGCATGGGGTGGTCCTTGAACTCGTCCCACATCAAAATGCGGCGCAGATCGGGATGGCCGGTAAACACAATTCCGTAAAGGTCGAAAACCTCGCGCTCTTGAAACTCTGCCGAGCGCCACACCGGTGTGAGCGAAGGCATCTCAACCTGGTCAGAACGGTTGGCGGTACGCATGCGAAGCACAAGTGGTCCGTGACGGAGGGCAATCGAATAAAGGTGGTAGACCGATTCAAGATAGCCGGGCTCAACGCGCTTGCGGGTTTCTTCCACCGTTTCTTCTACTGTCTGTTCGACCTTGCCGTCGGGGCCGTCAACAGTTTTTGTGACGGGCTTAGTTACCTTCACCTTCTGAGTGATTTCTTTGTCGAGCCAGTCGACGCCGGAGAGGTTGGAAAGGAAGTCGAACTTGAATGCGGGATCGTCGCGCAGAAAGGTGGCAATGTCGATAGCCTGCGCGTGGCTCAAGAGCAGCGAATGCTCCGCAGCAGGGCCGGGATTGAGAATGACCTCAACCTTGGCGCCTGGCACAGCCGCTTCAATCGCCGCCTTGATTTCTTCTACCGTCTGCAAAATCAGCTTCTAGCTCCTAGCTGCTAGCTTTCAATGATCAGTGATCAGCTAACGCTCTCTCAGTCCCTTGCTACCTCGTTCCCAGCCTTATCGTTCCCTTCCCTTATCGAATCGTGATCGGTATCGGCCACACGCCCTTGTTCGAGGTTGGCTCGAGATCGTGCGCGCCCTGTTCCGGGACGGGAAACTCGCCCCGAGCCTCGGCATCGAGGTGACGCGGCCGGCCCTCGCCAGTCAGGGGCTGCTCGTCAATTTTCTTTTGCAAAGTCATAAATGCCTGGATCAGTGCCTCAGGCCGTGGCGGGCAACCGGGAATGTGCACGTCAACCGGTATATAGCGATCGATGCCCTTGAGCACGTTGTAGCCCTGCTTGAACGGCCCACCTGAAATGGCGCACGCGCCCATGGCGATCACGTAGCGCGGTTCAGCCATCTGGTTGTAAAGCCGCACCACCTGTGGCGCCATTTTCTTTGTCACTGTGCCCGAGATGATCATTAAATCGGCCTGGCGTGGGGAGGGGCGAAACACCTCAGCGCCGAAGCGGGCCAGATCGTAACGAGCCATGGTGGTGGCGATCATCTCAATTGCACAGCATGCCAGGCCAAACTGCATGGGCCACACCGAACTGCGGCGGCCCCAGTTGTAAAGCTCCTGGATGGTCGTCACAATGACGCCCTGCTTGCCGAGTTCGATGTTCAGTTGTTGATCTACAGCCATGTTTCGATACGCTCCGTTTAGCTCGTCGGCCTGCGGCCGATCACGCCCACGTCAAAATTCCTTTTGCCCAGGCCCAGGCCAACCCTTCAACCAGCATCAGCACAAAAATCAGCATAGAGACACAGGCTGCAACTCCCAGCCCCGTAAATGCCACCGCAAACGGCAGCAGAAATACTGCTTCCACATCGAAGATCAGGAAGATGATGCCGTAAAGGTAATAGGCTGAACGGAATTGCACCCAGGCGTCGCCTTTTGACACCAGTCCGCACTCGTAAATCGCGTTCTTGATGTCGTTCGGTTTCTGGGGCGAAAAAGCCCTGGCCCACAGCCACGCCAACCCCAGCGGGGCCAGTCCAAACCCCAGCGCCGCCACAAACAAAACGGCCAATGAAAAATAAGGATTTAAAGCCATCGTGGGAGTGGAGTATTCCTTCTATTCAAGGCTAACAGTTCGAGGTGGTTTCTGGCCAAGTTTATGCGTCACACAACCGCAGTTCGGCCCCATTTTTCCGCCATTCATCTCATTTTGTGAACCGTTGAACGCGGATTTTGCCCTTCAGCACACCTGCCTGAAACCCAAACCCATCAAGGCTGCTGTTTTGCGCAATGTAGCGGCCACATGTCCCACCCCAACCGCGCAGTGGTGCGCCGGCCCTTGCGCGTTCCACGCTTCAACAAAATTCCTGGCGCCGAGCGGGAACCGATACCGGCTGTTGGTGTTGCCGATTTCGAGAATTGGCCCGGCCACGCACTCGCCTTCAGCGATCACCAGCCTGAAGCGTGAATCGGCATCTTCAGCCACCGAGAGCAACGTTACGGGTCCGTGCTTTACGCTCATCTCAACCGAGAGCCCGCAGCCCACCTTGCCGTGATACACATCGAGCGGCCGCACTTTGGTTTTGCCCTCTGCAATGGCGATATGGCCGGGGCCGTCGTGGCCCATCAAAACCAGGTCATCGTTCAAGTCCATCGCGTAGTACTCGGTAAACGAACCGCCCGCGCCGATCAGGTCCATCATCTTCATGGCCAGGGCGTTTTTTACTTCGTACTCTCCGGCTACAGGAATATGCCGCGCCGTGAGCAGCGATGTGCCCAGAATGATGGAGCTCATGGTTTCTTCGTTGGCAGCATTTCCCGAGCCTTTGTAGTAGTAGGCCAATGCGTCAAGATCGTGCTGTCGAACAAATTCATCAAGAGCCACCGAGGTTCGCGCCGCACGCCGCAGTTCTTCCGGAGCGCAGTCCCGCTGAACATCGAACGTCTCATCGAACTCGGCGATTCGCCGCACAATATCAACCTCGCTGGCCTCGGCACACAGAGCGCTCAGCTCATCCACTTCCAGCAATTCGACGTGGGTCCCAAATGCGATTGACACCAGCGTCACGTCGGTCATGATGTCCAACATGCCGCTGTAGTAATGGCCCATCAACCCCAGCCGCGATTCGGCAAGCGAAGCCTTTACACGCGCGGCTGCGAGCCACTCTTCAATCTCGCGACCCGTCTCTGCTTCACTTCGCACGCCGGTTACCTGGTGGAACGGAATGCGAGCTCGCGCAAAGAGATTTGCGATCTCAGGCACCGGGCACGCGGAACAGAACGCGAGCCACTCGCCGGTCATGGCAGTGCGATTTTCAAGCCGGTTGAAAGCCTGGTAGTCAATGGCCGCATCCGGTTGCAGGTTCAGCACTACGACCGGCACACCTGCGCGCTGCACCAGCGGCAACACCGTGTTTGACAGCGCGTAGGTGGTTACGTAGAGAAAGAGTACGTCAATGTCTGCGCGGCGGAATTGGTGGCCGGCTTCGAGCGAGCGCGACGGAGAGTCGATGAGCCCGAGATCTACAACTTCAACACCTGGCCGTCGCAGCCGCGCCGCCATCTGCGCGACGTAGGCTTTCAGGCGTTGCTCTAAACCCGCAAACTGGCTCCAATAGGCCTCGAGACCGATACCGCAAAGCCCAATGCGCAATTGAGATTCGGTCTTCATGGCAGCTACCAGCTCACGACTGTAACCGCAAAGGGCTGGATTTTGATGGCGCCATTTGCCACTGGCAGAATGCGGGCCGTGCTGTCGCCGGATTGCTCATCAACGGTGACGACATGCGCCGTTGCGGCGTCGGGCAGAGAGATATCGACAGCGCGGTTTCGCTTGTTCACGATGAGCAGCTTTCGGCCTGTAGACGTAACGAATGCCTGTTCCGAGACATCGTGCGATGCCGCAGAAGTATCAACCAGCTTATCGCCAGCATGGAAGTTGTCTTTGATGAGCTTGAGAACCTGGAAGCGCGCGTTGGGCTGGTTGTTGGTCCAGTCCATCATGCTCACGCTGGGAAACTGCGTTGGATAACCGATGAGCTGCGACTCGCCTACAACGTCGATCTCGAGACGGGTGAGCTCGATGAAGAGATCGGCGTAGAGCGCGCCGGCCACATTCCAGTAGATTTTCGGCGGCGGCACTTTATCGCTTGGCGAGTTGTCGCCCGGCAGAATCACGCCCAGCTCGTCAAGATCGGTGCGCGTTACGGGCGAAAGGCGCTTGCGGATGGCTTCAACATAACGGACCGTGTGCAGAAAACCGGCTTCCTGATCGAAAAAGGTGTACTGCCAGGTGTCGGCGTTCTCGCCCGCACGTGGCGAGGCGTAGAAGTGATAAGAGATCATATCGAGCGGAATGCCGGGCCGGTGATGGCTCGGATCGAGGAAGTACTCGAACATCTGCGGCTCGTCGCTGGGAGCGGCCAGCGCCAGCGCGACGAATTTCGTATTGGGCGAGACGGCGTGAATGGCGCTCACGATGGCGTCGTAGCGATCGGTGTACTGCTCGGGCGTCATGTTGTGCTCAAAGTCGATTTCGTTGAGCACCTCCCAATACGGCAGCTTGTAGTGGTAGCCCGAATTATGGCGCACACCGTTTTCATCGGAGAATCCGCCGTTCACATACCAGCTCACCAGGCGAGCGTAGTAATCGCCCAGCTCTTTTCCGGTGGGGTCGCGCAGCTCGGTTCCCTGCTCGTAGTTCCAGTCGTCCTTGTCTGGATCGGCGAGATACGTTACTGGCTGCGGCGTCTTGAAGAGCCATTGGGGAATGGTGCTGAAGTTGAGAATTGTGGAGTGGCCTTCAGTCGCTGCGAAAAAGTCTTTGGTCATGGGATCGATGAGCGAAAAATCCCACGAAGTTTTTTGGGGTGTTGGCGGTTCGAGCTCGGCGACGGCAAGCCTTGGATACGGGAGCCACGGCACGTAGCGGACATAATCTGCGCCGAGTTCTTTGAGCGCTTTGTAAGATGCGATGCCGAGCGGCTGGCCGGGTCTGAGTGGCGGATTGACCACCACTTGCAGAGTCGGCGTGGTCTTTGAAACCAGGGTGACTTTATCCCAGTGGATGGTGAGCGGGGGTAGCTGCTGGGCGTGCAGAATCGGCGCGATCGACAAACAAAGTCCGATAGCAATCCAAGAAAAACAGTAAGAATCACCACGCGGGTAACAAGCTTTCATTCGCCACAAGCTCCGGTCCACTCGATATTAATAACCGAGCAATCTTAGCACCGTGCGCCATCGTGCCGCCGGTCTCCTGACCGGCGGTACAGTGTTTGTTCGCGCGCGAAAATGCGGCGCCTAATCATCATCGTCTTTGCGCGCACCACTCTTGTCGCGCACCTTCAGCATCGCCGGAACCGCCGCATTTCCCATCGCATCCTTCCACAAAATCACGTTGAGCTTTTCAACCGGCACGCGATCTTCGTGGGTAAAGTCCATTTTCATGCTGGCCTTTGCGCCTACCGCATTTTTGGCGTTGGCGGTGTAGATCAGGTTGTTGTCGCGATTCACATAATCGGCGTCGTAGGCGGGCTGGTCGGCCGGCCCCGTGAAGAGGCTGGCAATCAGCGAGCAGAAGGCATCGTTGTTGTTCATGGGCGGCAGGTCGAGCAGCGACTCCATAGTACGAAGTACGCTTACCGTCGAATAGAAATGGCTGTCGACGAACGGCGTGCCGCTCGGCCCGTGAGGCGAGTATTTGCTAACGACCAGCGCGATACTGCGATGCGCATCCACATGATCGGCGCCATTCTGCGCGTCGTCTTCAAGGATGAAGAATGCCGTGTCGTCCCAGAATGGCGAATGCGATATTGCTTCAACAGCTCGACCGACGGCGAGATCGTTATCGGCCACGGATGCTTTGGGAGTCGGTCCGCCGGGCCGCGTGCCTGCGGTGTGGTCGTTGGGCAAGCGCAGCATCACAAAGTTGGGCATGGTATCGTTGCCGCTCTGGCGATCCGCGATCCATCCCTTCAAATGCTTGAGAAAAATGTCGACTCGAATCTGGTCGGGAACGGCGAGGTTAAAGTCAGGGGCCTCGGCTGCAAAATGTCCCTCAAGCTCGGGCTTGACGGCAATATTTGAGGCAAGCACCGGGATGGGCCAGGGCCATTTGTTTACTCCGCCGCCCCACTCGGCCGGCAGCGCTTCGCCGGGCGCGTATTCCTTATGCGCGCACTTGGGGCCGGTGAGCACGGGACCCAGTTTCGGATCGGCAACGGCTTTTTCGTCGCAAAATGTCGACGAGATGAATTCGCCGAAGTGGTAGTAGGTTTTGCCGTGGGCGGCGAGGTCGCCCCACAGGTATCCACTGGCAGGCTCATTCACGTCGGGAATTTTCTGCAGCAGCGGATAGCCATTCGACACCACGCCCTCGTAATCGTAAGAGCGCTGTTCGCCGCGATAGCTCTGTTGCCAGGTCTTCTCAAGGTAGTCGGAGCCGATTGCCGCATTGGACCATACGTGTCCGTCTCCCGAAACTTCGCCCGAATCGAAGAAGTTGTCGAGCACGCCGAATTGCAGGGCCAGCTTGTGCTCGTTGGGCGTAACAGCCTCGCCATACATTGCCAGGCTCGGATTGCCGTTACCCACCTGCTTGCCATTCTGGCTCAGGTCGCCAAAAATCTGATCGTAGGTGCGGTTTTCTTTAATGATGTAGATCACGTGCTTGATGCGGCTCGCGCTGCCATCGGCAAACTGGATTTTCGTCTGCGCGGCAATCATACGATTCGAATCGAGCACAAGAGCGTTCCACTGGGGCAGATTGTTGTCGATCTCGGTTTCGTCGAGCGATGCAAGAGAACCGTAAAGCAGGGTGCCGATATATGTGCTGGAACCCTTTCGCTGCCGGGCCGCAGTATCAACCAGGCGTTGCGGAGAGTTGTTGGGGCCGGTGCCCTTGCCCTTGTCCGTTGCGATAAACAGCTTTCCGCCCTGGGTCAGCGCATCGAAGACCATCGAGATAGGCATCCACTCGGTGGGCGCAAAACCGTCGGGTTCAACCATGGTGCTCAAGGCCAACTTCGGCGTAAGCTTGCGCGTGTCGAAAACGGCAATCGCGTCGCTGCCCATGTTGGCCGCATAAAGCCGAGTTCCTGTTGCATTCACGGCCACAGCCACCGGCTCGGCGCCAAAATAACTTTGATGCGGCAGCCGCGTGTCAAAGAAGCCCTTCACGCTGAGTTGCCCACTGCCTACGTTGACTGCGGCAACGGCATCGCGGTTAGCGAGAGCGACGTAGAGAGTGTTCCCGTCAGGCGACGCGGCAAAAGCACAGGGATGCGTTCCCGGCGCAACGGTATCGGTTGGTTTCAGCAGATCCAACTTGCGTCCGACCATTCCGCTGGTCAGATTGAGTTCCGCAATTTCCGATGCATTCCACAACGCAACATAGCCACGCTGGCCGTCTTTTGAAACAGCAACCGCGATCGGGTAAGTTGAGGGCACCGCATCGCTCTCCGACAGGTCGAATCGCTTCTCGGTTGCGCCGGTCGAAACATCGATAACGATTACGAAGTCCGAGAGATTGTCGGCCACCAGCAGTTTCTCGCGACCGGCCTGCGCGAAGACCGCAATCGCCGCGGGATAAGGGGTGCCCATGACGTTGTCGATACCGTTGGGCAAGCGCGTCATTCTTCCCGTTGCGAGCTGTTCCATGGGCATGCGGATCAGGCGTTCCGGCGCGATTTTCCCCGCGTCAAAGCTATACACGACGATCCCGCTTCCAGTTGAGTCCTTCTGCTTGCCTTCAGGATCGGTGAGCGATGCCATGCTGGCGTAGATATGTTTTCCATCGAGGCTGAAGGCGAGGCCGGAATAAAGTGTCTGATTGGCTTTCGGACCGGTTCGCGCGTCGGGAAAATCAGCGAGCGTGCTGTTTTGGGTATCAAAGACGGCGAGCGACTGCTCATATTGCGATTCAAAGGTGCCGTATCCGTCGTTCACAGACACAACATAACGGCCATCGGGAGAAACGGCCATGGTGACTGGAAGGCTGTTGAGCCGCTGCGGGTCGCCGGGCGCCTTGCCAAGGAGTTGCTTGCTTGATGGCAGGTCGACGAAAGTCGGAGTGGTTTGGGCCGGCAAGGCAAGCGGGGAGGCGGCAACAACTAAGCACAACGAAGCAATTGCGTTCAATCGCATTCAGGACCTCATTCTTTTGAGATGCGAACAAGGGGACGTAAGGCTACCGTAAACCATCTGAACGAGGCAGCGATCCCAGAAGGGATTCTACACGCGGGATTCGAAGGGAGTTTGAATTCGAGCTTTCAGCTATCAGCCATCAGCTTTCAGCTAATTCGTGCGAGAACGATGAGTTATGCCCAGACGATGAAGAAGCTGAATGCTGAAGGCTGATGGCTGATGGCTGATGGCTGATTTACGGGTAGATGCCGCGGATCTGCACGGCTTCAGCTACGCGGCCGATGCCGAGAATGTTGGCCGCAATGCGCATCGGCACCTTCTTGTCGAGATGGATCTTCAGCACGTCGCGGAAGGCCGACTTCATGACCCTCTCGAGGCGATTGTAGACATCCTGCGCCTCCCAGAAGAGGTGCTGCTCGTCCTGCACCCACTCAAAGTAGGAAACGGTGACGCCGCCGGCGTTGCACAAAATGTCGGGAATGACGAATGCGCCTTTGCTCTCGAGGATGCGATCGGCCTCGGGAGTGAGAGGACCGTTGGCTGCCTCGGCAACGATGCGCGCGCGCACGCCGCGAGCATTGTCAGCATGCACCATGTTCTCGAGAGCCGCCGGAACCAGGATGTCGCAGTTGAGCGCAATGAGGTCTTGCGGATGAATGGGTTCGCTCTCTGGGAATCCGTCAACGTGGCCGCACATGGCCTTCATGTTGATGAGCTCGGGAATGTCGAGGCCGTCGCGGTTGAAGACACAGCCGGTGGAGTCGCTTATTGCGATGACTTTGGCACCCGCTTCAAAGAGGAGCTGCGCTGTAACCGAGCCGGCGTTGCCAAAGCCCTGCACTGCCACGGTCGCGCCCTTGAGCGGAATGTTCAGGTGTTCGCAGGCGCACTGGATGGTGTAGAAGACACCGCGGCCGGTGGCTTCGTTGCGGCCCAGCGATCCGCCCAGGCTGATGGGCTTGCCGGTCACGACGCCGGGAATCGAATACCCCTTGGTCATGCTGTAGGTGTCCATGATCCAGGCCATGGTTTGAGAATTTGTGTAGACGTCGGGAGCGGGAATGTCCTGCTCTGGCCCGATAAGCGGTAGAATGGCGCTGGTGTAGCGGCGCGTCATGCGCTCAAGCTCTCCCTGCGACATGTGCTTGGGATCGCAGGTAATGCCGCCCTTCGCGCCGCCAAAGGGAATATTCACAACGGCGCACTTCCAGGTCATCCAGGTGGCAAGCGCCTTTACCTCGTCGAGAGTCACCTGCGGATGGTAGCGGATGCCGCCCTTGGCCGGGCCGCGACATGAGCTGTGCTGCACGCGATAGCCTTCGAACCGGCGAATGGTGCCGTCATCCATGCGAACCGGTACAGTGACCGTGAGCATGCGCTCGGGATACTTGATCATCTCGCGCGTATTGTGGTCGAGTTGCATGGCGTCAGCCGCCGTGTCGAAGTTCTCCATGGCAACGTCGTAGGCGTTGTCTTTTCTGATTGTCGTTATCATGCCTTTTTCCTCCTTGCCGGTGCAAAGGGGCGAGCGAGGGGGCATTATTTGAGTGTTCAACGCGCCGATTGCAGAGAGATCAGGCCAGCACTATCAGCAAGATTTCGCGCCCGAAGATTCCAGAACCCAGTGTCGCGTCATTCAAATTGCCGTCTCGCGAACCTCTTTCCGCTCAGGCAACACTTGTGTGCTCCAGTTCGGCGACGTTGGTCTCCGACTTCTGGAGCGTTCCGTAAACCGGAAGAACCCACCTTCTGTATTCGGGCAGGCGCCCGCGCACAACGCCGGAATACAGAGTCTGTAACATCCTGGTCCACTCGCCGATTGCGCCGTCCTTCACAGCGCGGTGATCCACACGCACCACCGGCGCCAGTCCTACCGCGGTGCCTGAAAGAAACAGTTCGTCGGCGATGTATAGTTCACTGCGATCGATGGGCCGCTCCAACACCGGAAGACCAAGTTCGTTTTGCGCAAGCTCAAGGAATGTGGAACGCGTAATGCCTTCGAGCACGTTCTCAGTAACTGGCGGCGTGATGAGTACTCCCTTGCGCACCATGAACAAATTGCAAGTGGCGCCCTCGGTCACATGGCCGGCCTCGTTCAACAGAATGGCCTCGTCGAAGCCGTTACGCCGAGCGTCGTCGGTGGCCAGCGCGCTGTTGGCATACGCGCCGCATATCTTTGCGCGCACCGGTATGGCGGCATCTTCAATCCGCCGCCATGAGCTCACACCGGCGTGAATTCCCTTGTCGCTGTGCAGATATTCGCCGAAGGGCAGCACCGTAATGGCGAATGCGTTTTCATCGTCGGGGCAGACGCCAACGCGCTCAGCGGACTTGTAGGCCAACGGCCGCACATAGAGATCGGTCTTGTAACGATTGCGGCGCATGAGTTCAACCGTGATGGCACAAAGTTCTGCTGGTGAGGGTCCGACATCGATGCGCATAATCCCGCAGTTCTGCTTCCACCGCTCGTAATGCTCCTCCGCACGGAATACATAGAGTTCAGACGAATCCTCGTCCCAATGGGCGCGAATACCTTCAAACACTCCAGTTCCGTAGTTCAGCGCATGGGTGAGGATGCCGACGCGCGCTTCGGCCAGCGGCACATATTTGCCACCAAAATACACAATCATGTCAGGACTGACTGCTGATTTCATTTCACACCTCGACTAACGATTCCTTGAGAGACTCCTTGCGGGTCTCCTTCATCAATTCGCGTCCGCGGGCAATGGCCTTCAAGTCAAGCGCGACCCAGCGGGAACTCTTCACCAATCTGCGCAAAGCTGCCTCGACACTGGCCTGCGGCAGCACATTTGTCTTCTCAAGCAACGCGCCAAGCATCACCATATTGCAGGCGCGCGGATCGCCAAGCTCGTCTGCGAAATGCAGGAAAGGAAGGGCGAGCACATGCACGTCGTCGCGGCGGCAATCCTCAGGGAACTCGTCGCCGTTGTAGAGCACCCAGCCGCCAGGCCGCACGCTCTTGTCGAATTTGCGCAGCGACGGCTCATTCATCGCCACCAGCAATTGCGGCCGCGCCACCAGCGGCGAGTCAATGGGTTCGCTCGAAAGACGCACGTGGCAGTTCGACGTACCTGAACGCATTTCAGGTCCGTAGGATGGCAGCCACGAAACCTCAAGCCCCGCATCGAGGCCTGCCTCAGCCAGTACCTCGCCCAGCAAAAGCACACCCTGCCCGCCAAAGCCGGCAATGCGCAACTCGAGATCGATGTTGCGGGAATCGAACGAACAACCCTCGGAACAACCATCGGCCTGCTCCACTACTTCCTCTTGCACCCCGAGCAGCCGCGGCAATTCCTCAAGCGCGGGCGCCGGTGCATGCGCAGATCTCGGCTCCCGGTCCTTCGTTCTGTCGCAGAAAACGCCAAGCGGGTACGTCTTCTCCATTACGTCTTTCACCCACTTTTGCGACTGGACCGCATCCATCTTCCAGATCGTCGGGCATGGTGAAAGAACTTCAATCAATGAGAAGCCGAGCCCCTTCACCTGGTTCTCGACCGCTTGACGTATGGCGCGCGCAGCCCTGGCGATCTGGCGGTTGTCGCCCAGGCCCACGCGCTCAATGTATACCGGTCCCTCAAGCACAGAGAGCAATTCGCTTACATGCAGCGGATAGCCTTCGGTCGCGGAGTTGCGGCCGTTCGGTGTTGTGGTGCTCTTCTGGCCCAGCAGTGTTGTGGGCGCGCATTGCCCGCCGGTCATTGAGTAGATGGCGTTGTTCACAAAAATCACGGTGATGTTTTCGCCGCGATTAGCCGCGTGCAATATTTCGGCCGAGCCGATGGCCGAAAGATCGCCATCGCCCTGGTAGGCGATCACGACGCTCTCTGGCCGGCTGCGCTTCATGGCTGTTGCCACAGCAGGCGCGCGTCCGTGTGCGGCTTGCACATTGCCCACGTCGAAATAGTTGTAGGTAAAAACCGAGCAGCCCACAGGTCCCACCAGAATCGTCCGGTCCTGGATACCCAACTCATCAATTGCCGCGGCCAGCATCTTGTGCACATTGCCATGGCCGCAGCCGGGACAAAAGTGTGTGGCGTGTTTCAGTTCCTGCTTGCGGTCATATTGCTCGTAGAAGGATTTGGCCCGGGAATGCGAAACCTTGTAATCCGAAATCAGCTCGTTAGACATGTGCCATCTCCTCCTCTTCGAGATAACGCTTTGCTTGGCTTCGAACAAAGGCAAAGACTTCTTCGTGCGACGGAACATTGCCGCCCATGCGCCCCAGGAACTCAACTGGGCAAGAACCATTCAGCGCCAGGCGCACATCGTCAACCATTTGGCCGTTGCTCATTTCAACAACGATGAAGACACTCGCTCGCGACGAGAGCCGCTGAAAGTGCGCCTTCGGGAACGGATACAGCGTT
>Ga0302197_10004182_pt1 | contig 12775 bp, 9 predicted proteins | sample II_Bog_N2_1_FD_193526 | JGI IMG/M metagenome (GOLD analysis project Ga0302197, IMG submission 193526) | Peat permafrost microbial communities from Stordalen Mire near Abisko, Sweden - II_Bog_N2_1 | ecosystem: Environmental > Terrestrial > Soil > Wetlands > Peat | place: Sweden: Abisko, Stordalen...
GGAACTCTGGAGATCCGTCGATGTAATCTTCACGCCAACGGCTCCGATTTTGGCTCCGTTCATTGGGCAAGCCGAAGTCAAATGGAACATGGAATCGGAAGATGTCCGACTGGCCACGACACGTCTGGTGCGGGCCATCAACGTACTCGGTCTGCCGGCGCTGTCGATTCCATTAACTCCCGACCCGTTGCCAATCGGCCTGCAGATTATCGGGCCATTATTTCAGGAGCATTTGGTTCTCGCCGTTGGTGCTGCGCTCGGCTGAGTCGTATCCCGCTCAATTTGAGCGATTTGGCGCGCTGCCCGCTTTTGGAGACACGACGGACAGCGTTTGTGGCGGGCGGTCAGGCGGTAAAATATATGAATAATTAAATTTGTCCCGACAATCGTCCAAAAACCTATGCAATTTGGGATTGCCGATGGCTTAGGTCTCGCTTCGACCGGCTCCGAACCCTATTCCTTACCTCATTTAGCCCAAGCGGTCGATATGGACCGAATCGTGCTTCGCTTCGTGGGACCGCGCGGTAACGATGCTATTGCCACCAAGCGGTGGTGCATGTTACAGTATCCAGATATTAAGGGTTATAAGGGATAGATTATCAAGGCTTTCAAGTCGTCTTTCAGGCGCTTGTCGGTGGGGTCCTGTTCGAGTTTTGATCTAAGGAGAGCTAAGTGAAGAGATTTCGAGCTTTGACTTTTTGTGCCGCGATTCTGGCAGGTATGTTTGTCTTTCTCTCGTCCTCGTGGGCGCAGCAGCAGGATATGAGTAAAGGCACAATCCAGGGTGTCGTGAAGGATCCTTCCGGCGCGGTTGTGACTGGGGCTACGATTACGCTGTCCACGCCTCAGGGAGATCGCAGTTCGACGACGGGTGGCGAGGGTTCGTATAGTTTCGGCGGTTTGACTCCGGGACCCGGTTACTCGGTTACGGCGGAGAAGGCAGGTTTCTCGAAAGCCAAGCTGAGCAATTTGTCGGTTACCACCAACTCAACGGCCACTGCGGACTTCTCTCTTCAGGTTGGCGCCACGGCGACGACCGTGGATGTGGTGGGAAGTTCCGGGACCCAGATCGATCTCCAGAGCACAAGCGTCGGAGCCACGCTCGACGAGTCTCTTTACAAGAATGTCGCGGTGGGCCGCAATATTTCCTCGATTATCAATATGGCGCCGGGTGTAGCGGACAGCGCGGGCGCCGGTTCGGCGAATCCCTCCATCAACGGCGCTTCCGGTCTCGAGAATCAGTACAATATCGACGGTTCGGACGTCACGGATCCTGGCTTTGGCGGTTTCGGTACCTATAGCCGTGTTATGGGCCCGCTGGGCAACGGCGTCAATTTCGATTTCGTGGAGCAGGTGCAGGTGAAAACAGGCGGTTTCGAGGCTCAGTACGGAGAAGCTCTGGGCGGCGTCATCAATGTTCAGACCAAGTCCGGCACCAACACGTATCACGGCGGAGTCTACGGCTTCTTCCAGCCGATAGCGTTCGAGGCGGCCCGTATTAACCCCAATCCTGCATTAGTCAATAAAGTTACCTTTGTTCAGAATCAGGGCAAGATCGATTATGGCTTCAACCTCGGTGGTTATCTGAAGAAGAACAAAATCTTTTTCTTTGTCGGTTTCAACCCTACACAGGCAACTACCGCGGAAATCGCGGATCCGAGTTTCTCGAACTATTCACTGGGAACGCAGTATCTTAAGCCCCTGACCTACAACTATGTTGCGAAACTGACCTGGAACATCACAGGCCGTCACACAATCGACGCGTCGGTCTATGGCGATCCGGCACATTCGCCGACAGGTTTCCAGACTGGGGTCAATACCGTACAGCCCCCGCTTGGGCCCGAGACCACTTCGGAGAGCGCGCTCGACTACGGTTCACGCACATGGTCCGTACACTACAATGGCACGCTGAGCAGCCACTGGGTAGTGACAGCGAACTTCAGCGACCACCAGAATAACTTCACCGAGACGCCCCTGCAGGCCGGCTATCAGATTGAGGACGTCACTCAGTCGCAGGCACACACAGGACCCACGGTAACATACGGCGGCATCGGATACCTTGAGAACTTCGTTTCGAAGTCGCGCCAGGTCAACGTCGGAAGTTCGCATGTTTTCAACCTGCTCGGCGCGCATAGTCTGGATTACGGCTTCCAGTATGAGAACCAGCCGTATACCGACATACTCGACTATTCGGGCGGCGACTTCACGCTTCCCAACGTTACCGCGCTTGGAGCGGCGGCGGGTCAAACCGTCCACGGCGGCTTCTTCGTCCGCGAACACGAGAGTTCGTCGAACCTGTCGTCGCCGATCGTTCTTGTCCTCGACCGAGGCAACTATTCGAGCCCGAATATCAACGTTGGCAGTTCGTACTCTTCCGGCTATGTCCAGGATGCCTGGTCGGTGAACCGACACCTGACCCTGAAGCTCGGACTGCGTTTTGAACAGCAGGATATGTTTGGCACATATCTGAAGTACGTGTTCGGCCATAACTGGGCTCCCCGTATCGGCTACATTTACGATCCGACGGGTTCCCGCAAGTCCAAGATCTACGTCAACTGGGGCCGGTTCTACGAGAAAATCCCGCAGGATATTTCGATCCGCGCTTTCTCATTCGAAACCAGTGTCATCGGGCCCAGCTACGCCGACCCGGGTGTGGGAGCGCAGCCCAATCTCGCGGCATCGAACTACATCCCCGGCGCCCATTCCATCGCGTTCTCGGGATCGCCTGACGATGTGGAGTTGATTGCCGGCGGCACAGGTGCACAGTATCAGGATGAGTTCGTGGTTGGTTACGATCGCGAATTCGACAACGGACTCACTTTCAGCAGCCGGTTCATCCGGCGCGATCTGAAAAGAGTTCTCGAAGACATGTCCGGTATCAATGTCACTCAGTACAATGCAGGCGTGCCGCAGCAATACGTTGTCGGGAACCCGAGCGCAAAGCTGGATATTTTCCAGAACGCATATCCCTGCACCGGAGGGTTGCCCAAGTGCGATCCGAGCACCGGATTTACTCCGGTAACCTGCACCCTCTGTTCGGATGGGATTCCCGACGGCTTCCCCGACCCGGTCCGCATCTATAAAGGCGTGGATATTACCCTGGGCAAGCGTTTCGGTAAGGGCTATCAGGTCTACGCGAACTATACGGTGTCTTCTCTGACAGGCAACTATCAGGGGAACTTCCGCAGCGACAACGGTCAGACCGATCCGAATATCAGTTCGATGTTCGATTTCACTAATACGGATGGGCTTCTGTCCGGCCAGTACGAAGTCGGACCGCTCGAAACCGATCGGCGAAATCAGCTGAAGCTCTTCGGCAACAAGAGCTTCAAGGCAATTAATTTCGGCCTCTCGTGGAACATAGAAAGCGGTACGCCCATCACGAAACTGCTGGACCACCCCGCATATGACAACGCCGGTGAAGTCCCGGATGGACCTCGCGGCGCCTATGGCCGTACGCCCTGGCAGTTCCCGATCAACTTCCATGTCGACTACACCTATAAAATCAACGAGCGGATGCATGCGGTGCTGATCGCCGACCTGTTCAACGTCTTCGATCAGAGAGCGGTCAATTTCTACCAGCAATGGGCGGAAATCAACGCACCGGGTGTGGTGAACCCGGATTTCCTGAAGCCGACTTCACAGAGCGGTATTTCCGCTTATCAGCTTCCGTTCAATGCCCGCCTCGGAGTTCGTTTCGAGTTCTAAACCTCGCCTGGACCGGTAGTTCGTTTTACAGAACGGGGTGGACATAACGTCCACCCCGTTGGTTTTTCTGAGAGAATCGGAATATGCCTTCTTTTCCGCGGAGCGCAGCCCTGACAGTCTGCGTTGCCCTTTCGTGCCTGCTTTGCTTCACAGCGATTTGCTTTACGGCGACGGCAAATGCCCAAAAGCGAAGCAACCTTCCGGAGCATTATGCGAAATGGCTCAATGAGGAAGTGAACTACATCATTACCGATGAGGAGAAGAAGGGTTTCATTCGCCTCACGACCGACGCCGATCGCGACCTGTTTATCGAGGATTTCTGGAAGGTTCGCAATCCCGTGCCCGGGGCCAGCCCCAACGTGTACAAGGTGGAGCATTACAACCGTCTGCAGTACGTCAATGAAAACTTCGGGCGGCAGTCCAACACCCCCGGGTGGCGGACTGACATGGGCCGTGCCTGGATTTTGTTCGGCAAGCCCAAGACACGTCAGAAGTTTATCGGTTACAGCCAGATCTATCCGTGCGAACTGTGGTTTTATTCGAACGACACCGGCGATCCCTCGTTCCCCACCTATTTTTCCCTGCTGTTCTACATCCCCGCCGACATCGGCGAGTATCGGTTCTACCGCCCGTTTCTCGATGGCCCCATGCAACTTGTCCGCGGCAGCCAGTTTAATACGAATGCCGACGTCTATAATTTTCTGCGGCCGGTGGGTGCGGATCTCGCGATTGCCTCGCTGTCGCTGATTGCGGGAGATCCCGTCGATACGCAAACGTTCGTCCCCACCATGACGAGCGATCTGATGCTCAGCCGGATCAAGGATTATGCCAACGACTACTTCAACATCGGCCGGATTCGCGAGATGCGCACTCTTCAGGCTCACGTGACGGAATACTTCATGTCAGCCGATCAGCGCCCGCTGGACCTCAATACTCTGGTGCTGGCCGACCCGGCGGGGCAGTACTGGGTGGATTATTCCGTCTCGATCGATCGCCCGGAACTGGGCAAGGCCGATCCGGACGATAAGCATCTGGATATAGCGCTCTCTTATCGACTGCTGACGGAATCGGGCAAAGTGGTTGTGGAGGATGAGGCTGAGCGGCAATGGCCGGCGTTTGAAGCCGCGGACGGAAAGAAAATCTTCCAGCCGTTTCAGATCGCCGACAGACTGCCCGTTGCGCCGGGAAAGTACAGACTGGAAGTTAACATTGCACAACGCGAGACATCGAAAAGCTTTCACGGCCAGCAGGAAATCGTGGTGGGAGGAACGGCGCCCGTCACGGTGAGCGGCCCGCTGCTGATCACACGGGTCTCGCAACCGCAGCACCCCGATGCGACTACTCCGTTTCAGTATTTCGGCACGCAGTTTGAGCCGGCGGCGCGTCACGTGGCGGAATCCAGACTGCCTCTTCGGCTGCTCTATCAGCTGGAAACCGCGAAAACGCCCGAAGACCTGGACATTGAATATCTGATTGCCAACGCCCAGAATCGGGAAGACCGGAAAACTCTTACCGAAAGCATCCACGCCGCGCAGTTTCGCGACAGGCGGCTGATCACGTCGAAGGCACTGCCTCTGACCGGGCTGCCCGATGGAGAATATCGCGTGGTGGTGACGGTGAAGCGCGCGGGCACGGCCGAGACACTCGCCTCGGTGAACGTGGCTTTGCGCCTGGATTCCATCGCCTCCGATTCCATGCTGGTTTTCGATCCCAGCACGCGCCGCATGAATATGCCAGGCGTTGCCGCATACATCCGCGCTCTTTGCGCGCTCTCGCTCGGTGAACCAGACGTCGCCACGGGTTATCTGCGGCAATCGGTGGAACAGAATCCGGCCAATCAGACCGCAGCCTGGCAACTGGTGCGCGCTTATTTCGAAGCGAAGCGCTACGCCGATATTGCGGCCATGTACAACAAGCTGGGCGAGAAGCCGTTCGAGGGGTCGGTGGAATCGCTGGCTCAGCTGTCGCTGAGTTTGTGGAACTCCGGGCAGCGCGACCGCGCGCGGTCCGTCCTGGCGGATGCGCGGCAGACATTCGGTGACGACCCGCTGGTTTCGGCTGTCGCGAAAACCGTTCAATAGGCGAAAGGCCCATGCTAAAACGCATTTCCATCGTGCTGGCCGCGATCCTTCTGGTCGCCTCGGTTGTCCTGGTGCTGTTGGAGGGCTCTTTCACCAAGGTTTCCTTCCTCACGCCGGAAGATCCGTCGCAGACCGTGGTGTTCTTCGGGCTGTCGATCCTGATCTTCCTGCTGATGCTCGCGCTGGGCTTCATGCTGGCGCGGTTGCTGATCAAACTATGGATCGCGCGTCAGGCCGGCGCGGCGGGTTCGAGAATCCGCACGGTGCTCGTGATGGGAGCTTTGGCGTTGAGTGGCATGCCGGTGTTTTTCATGGTGCTGTTCAGCTATTACGTCCTGAACAACACTTTGCAGAAATGGTTTTATGGCCCTGCCGAGCATGTCACGGTCGACTTCAAGGTGATCGGAGAAGCGCTCAAGAAGACGACTGGCGGACGTGCGCAGGCCGAAGCGCAACTGATTGCACAATCGCCGGAAACGTCGGATCTGCTGAACGGCTCCCCCGCAGCCACAGACTGGCTGGCTGCCTTTTGCAAGGAAAACCATCTCCTTGCCGTGCGCATCCTTCCCTCGGACTCGTTGACGCCAGTGGCAACGTTCGGCAAGATGCCGGCGACGACGAATGGCACGGGCGTGGCGAAAGCGCGGCGCGGTGGCGTTGAAATCGGCTCGGTCCTGGTGGCCGAGGATGTGCCGGTCGACGTTGCGGCAGTCCAGGAGGAGATCCAGAAGCATATACACGACTATCAGCAACTGAGCGAGCACCGCACCAGCGTCCGGCACACGCTCCTGCAGGTATTGGGTCTGGTGGCGATCTTCGTCCTCTTTATCGCCACCTGGCTCGCGCAGTACCTCGCCAGGCAGATCAGCACACCCATCACGGCGCTGCTGCAGGCCGTAGGCGAAGTGAGCCAGGGCAATCTGTCGCATCGTGTCACGGCGACGGGTATCGATGAACTGGCCGTGCTGGTGGGTGGCTTCAACCGCATGACGGCCGATCTGGAAGCGAACCGTTCCGAGCTCGAATCGCGCAGGCGCTTCACCGAAGCGATTCTCGAAAGCATTCCGACCGGCGTCATTTCGGTGGATTCCGGCGGCATCATCCAGCGCGTCAACAAAGCCCTCACACAGATGCTGCCGGAAGCCAACGGCCGCGGCGCTTCCCGGCTCGACGATCTTTTCCCTCCCGAAGATGCCACGGAAATCCGTTATCTGATGAATCGCGCGCGCCGAACGGGACTCTCTTCGCGCCAGTTTGAAGTGCATACGCCGTCGAAGACGCTGCATCTGGCGATTACGGTCGCGGCGATCGAAGGCGGGCGCAGCGCGGGCTTCGTCGTGGTGATTGAAGATACGAGCGACCTGCTGCGCGCGCAGAAAGTGGCGGCCTGGAGCGAGGTGGCGCGCCGTGTGGCCCACGAAATTCGTAATCCGCTGACGCCGATCACGCTCTCGGCGGAACGCATTGTCAGGCAGGCCAATCGGGCCGCGCTGCCGCCGGGCGTGGACCGCGTCTTGCGCGAGTGCGCGGGCACCATCCTAGATGAAACAGCTTCGGTGAAGCGGCTGGTGGACGAATTTTCGCAGTTTTCGCGCCTGCCTGCCGCGCAGCTGGTGTTGTGCGATCTGAATGAAATTGTGGCTGGCGGGATTGGCGTGTTTGAAGGGCGGCTCGAAGGCATCGAACTCACGATCGATCTTCTGAGCGGCTTATCGCCCGTCATGGCCGATCCCGAGCAGTTGAAACGCGTGGTGGTGAATCTGATCGATAATGCCGCCGAAGCGATGCAGGATTCGCCGGTGAAAATCCTGCTGGTGCAAACGCGGCCGGGGCCGGGCGATTGCGCGGAAATCGTGATTGCAGACTCGGGCTGCGGCGTGACGGCGGACGAAAAAGAAAAGCTTTTCCTGCCCTATTTTTCCACCAAAGGGCGCGGCACCGGTCTGGGACTCGCAATCGTGAGCCACATTCTGACGGAGCACGGCGCCAGCATTCGCGTAGAAGATAACAAACCGAGCGGTGCGCGTTTCACGATCGAAATGCCGGGCGCGGCGGCGGATGACGCGGCGTCCGCACCGGCGTCGAATGAGGTCCCGGCCGCTGCGCCTGTGAGTGTTGGCGGAGCTTAGTGCGAAGATGATGAGAGGTACGTTGGAGTACCGCTCCCTCAAGGTCGCGGCTCCGTTCCATGAAATCGCCACGCATACTGATCGTCGATGACGAGCCCGGGATACGCCAGTCGCTCAGCGCCGTGCTGGATGACGAAGGCTTTCACGCCGATTCCGTCAACAGCGGCGAGCGCTGCCTCGGCGCCCTGGCCGAGACGCTGTACGAAGTGGTGCTGCTCGATATCTGGCTGCCGGGCGCGGACGGACTGACGATTCTGGAACGGATACAAACAATGCCCGCGGCGGATCGCCCTGTGGTCGTCATGATTTCCGGGCACGGGACGATCGATACGGCTGTGAGAGCGACAAAGCTCGGGGCGCACGACTTTCTTGAAAAGCCGCTTTCCATCGAGCGCGTGCTGATGGTTGTCAGGAATGCGATCGAGCATCGGCGGCTGCGCCTTGAAAACGAGCAGTACCGTGAATCCACCAGCGGACAGCCTTATATCGTCGGCGACAGCGTTCCGATGAAGGCGCTGCGCCAGCAACTGGCGCTCATGGCCAGTACCAACGGCCGCGTGCTGATTTATGGCGAGAGCGGTACGGGCAAGGAACTGGTAGCGCATGCGCTTCACGCGATGAGCCAGCGGGCCGCGAAACCGTTTGTGGATGTGAATTGCGCGGCCATCCCGGAAGATCTGATTGAAAGCGAACTATTCGGCCACATGAAGGGCAGCTTCACGGCCGCGCACGATCGCAAGATCGGCAAGTTCCAGAAGGCCGATGGCGGCACGCTGTTTCTGGATGAAGTGGGCGATATGAGTCTGAAGACGCAGGCCAAGGTGCTGCGCGTTCTCGAAGAGCAGCGTTTTGAGCCGGTGGGCGCGCACGAATCGGTGCAGGTGGATGTGCGGGTGGTGGCGGCGACCAACAAGAATCTGGAGCAGGAGATCGACGCCGGCAACTTTCGCGAGGCGCTGTTTTACCGGCTCAACGTGATTCCTTTTCATGTGCCGCCTTTGCGCGAACGCAAGGAAGATATCGGGGTGCTGGCGGCTTATTTTCTGGGCGAATTCACACGGGCTTACGGGCGCAAGCCCAAGGAACTCACGCCGGCGGCGCTGGAGTTGTTGCGCGAGCACCGTTGGCCCGGCAACGTGAGAGAACTTCGGAATCTGATGGAGCGCGTGGTGATTCTGCATCCGCAGAGTAAGGTGGACGCGAGGCATATTCCTCCGCTGCAGACGGCGTTGCAAAGCGCGCAGCAGGCGCGGAAGACGGGTAAGGATCAGGCGACGGAACGCTACGGGAGTCTGCAGGACGTCCGCGAGGCCGCCGAACGGGACTATATACTGCGGAAGCTGGAGGAAGCGGGAGGAAATGTCAGCCGGGCGGCGGAATTACTCGGGCTGGAGCGCAGCAACCTGTACCGGAAGATGAAGACGCTGGGGATTGCGCCCAGGGAGTAAGGCAAACTAAACCTGCGCATATCAGGCGCCGTCGTGCAGTTTGTGGTGGATCGCGTATAGAGCCAGTTCCAGCCTGTCGGAGACGCCGAGTTTGTCGAAAATATTGTGCAGGTGGTTCTTGACGGTCTGTTCACTGATGAACAGACGCTCGGCCATATCCTTATTCTTGAAACCCTGAGCAATCAGGCCCACGATTTCACGTTCCCGCGTACTCAGCGCCGCGCCCTGTTCCCGCAGGCCCTGGCGCGCCGCTGTGTTACCGGCGCCCTTTTTCGATAGCCGCCGAATCACGTCCGCCGTCGACATACGGTCGAGCCAGATCTCCCCCGCGTATACTTTGCGGATGCTTTTCAGGAGTAATTCCGTGGAAGTGGTCTTGGGTATGATGCCGCTGCAGCCCATGCGGATGGCTTCGACGAAATCTTCCTTGCCGTCGTCGGAAACCATCATGATAATGCGGGTTTGCATCTTGCCATCCTGGACGGCGGCGAAGATGCGCTGGCTGGCGGGCGCGCTGGCGGACCAGCCGAGTAGTACGATATCCGGCCTGAGGACGCGAATCTGCTCATTGGCAGTCGCGGCGCTATCCACCGTGCCGGCGACGAAGAGGTCTTGTTGCGTGGAAACCAGGTTGGACAGGCCGTCGCGAAACAGGCTGCTGTCATCCGCGATCAGAACGCGAATGATGGGCAGGCTGCCACTGGCGAGGGCTACGCCATTTACGGCTCCGGGCGCTGGTGTTGAAACTCTTGCCAATGTGAACTCCCGATTACATAGTCTAAGGTTATAGTACCAGTGAGTCAAGGCGCTTCGAGGTACTGAGGGTACAGGGGTACCGCGCGCCCGAATCGTATAGAGTAAATGGTGAATGAAGACGGAGCCGGGTGAAGTGGAGTACCAGCAATTCTGGATGGGCTTGCAGCAATTGGGTCTAAACGCCTACGAGGCGAGAACCTATCTGGTGCTGCTGGGGCACGCGCGGTTCAAGGCGCTCGAACTGGCGCCGCGCGCCCGCGTGCCGCGGCAGAAAATCTACGAGGTGCTGGATAGTCTGGTGGAGCGCGGTTTCGCGCGCGTGGTGCAGGACCGTACGAAACTGTTCTCCGCCGTGGAACCGAATCTGGCGATCCCTTCGTGGCTGGCGCGCAAACGGCAACTGGTGGAGCATGAACTGGCCGGGCAGTCGCGTTCGGCTAATAATCTGATGGAGGATCTGAACGGCCTCTATTCGGAAGGAAAAGGCGGGCGCGGGACTCTCGACTTTCTGCGAATCGTAGCCGAGCCGTCGCAGACCGCCGCCGAGTATCGGCGCATGCTGAGCGAAGTGAAGACCGAGTACCTGGAGTTTTCGCGGCCACCTTACGCGGTGGATCCTCTGGATGAAAAGCTGGTCCGGAAGGCGCGTGCGCATGGTGTTTCGTGCCGGTTGCTGATCGAGACAGGAACGCTGATGGAAGGAAAGCTGGACGCGCCGCATCGCCAGAGACTGACGGAATATGCGCATGCCGGGGTGGAGATTCGGCAGGCGTCGTCGCTGCCGCTGAAGCTGGCTTTGTTCGATGGGCAGCATGGCCTGATTGCGCTGCTGGACCCGGTGGTGAGCATTCCGGCGTGGACGTCGCTGGTGTTCGATCATGCGGGTTTTGCGGAGGCGATGCGGCATTTGTTCGAGGATCGGTGGCTGCGGGCGGCGGAGTTCGGGGATTGACGCGTCTGGAATTTAGCGCTCGGCTTCAGAGATTCGCACCCTGTATTTGTCAGCCCGAGGGGAGATGCTTTCTCTCGCGTCTGCGTTTCATCCCCGCAGGCATCCCGCAGGCGAGGCCGACAAGGAAGGCTACCGCCATAAAAGGTGGTATGCGGCCAAAATCCCAATCCTGAGGACGCGTGTGGCCCAGCAACAGGATGGGAACCGACATGAGCAGGCCTACCGACGCGGTTGCTGCCACGCCCGAGATGAAACAGGACCAGAAAGGCTCCGGCGACTTCGCTCGCAGAACGTGAAGGCCTCGTTGAATGAACGGTGGTCCCTTCCAGACAACGAGCGCCGAAACAGCAAGACCTAACGCTATGCAAACAGGAAAGAATGCAAGGGAGCCCATATCGCCCACAATCTTGCCGCAAAGATAGGCCAATACAAGCGCAATCACGGGAAACAGAACTAGCCCCAGGGCAACGGCAGCAAGTCGAGATAGGAGGCGCTCCGGATCCATGGCGGGATTATCGCACAACCAAAGAGCAAGGCATGAATCTGTCGTCTCTCAGTCGGTCCCGAAACAATTGGGGACGGCGTGGTCGTGTCCCGGAACACACCTTTTGGGGAACGTTGCGTTCAAGTCCGCTTCTGCCATTGCAAAGGGTCGCGGCTGGCATGAAAACAGGCAATGACAAATAGGGTTTCGTTTTCAACGACCAAAAACAGCGCGTAGGGAAAACGGCGCAAAAGGGCTCGGCGCACGTTCCTGAAGACGACGGGAAACTGCCGGGGATTTGCGCTCATGCGCTCCACCAAAACGTCAACCGCCTGTCGGAAGCGGGGGCCCAGTCCGGGGGACTCGCCTTCGTACCAGTCTTGCGCCTCGATCAGTTCGGCTATCGCAGCCGGAGTAAAAATAACCGTGAACACTTATGGGCAACGCCGCTCAAGTTCAGCCTTCAATGCCGTCCACGTCACGCCGTTCTGTCGATCCTGGTCGAACGAGGCCAGGCGGCTTTCCAGCTCCGCGCTCTGCGCCGCAGTCAAGGGGAGTTGATCGGCGTCCAGACTGTCCCAAAGCTGGGCAATCAGCGCAATCCGCTCGGGCGGTGACAAACGATCAATCTCGGCGGGGGTCAACAGTTCCATAGTTTGAGAATACGCGACTACGCCTTAGCGCTTAATGCGGCTGTTCCGCGCGGGGCTGTTGCGTCAGAATGTCGCGCACCGCGTAAATCCGGCGGTCCTGCGATTCGAAATACGTGCGCATGACCAGTTCTCCGATGAGGCCGGTCGAAAACATCATCACGCCCACGATCAGCAGCATCGCGCCCGCCAGCATCAGCGGGCCGTGTTCCTGAATAATATCGACGCGCATGAAGAGCTTTTCGAGCAGACAAAAGCCGAGTATCAGCGAACCCGTAGTCGAGCCCGCGAGGCCGATCGCTCCAAAGAAATGCATGGGCCGCGTGGCGTACTTCAGCAGAAAACGGATGGTCACGATATCGAACAGCACGCGAAACGTGCGGCTGAGTCCGTAATGCGAAACGCCGCCGCCGCGCGGGGGATTCTGGATGGGCACTTCCACCACACGCGCGCCATAAAAGCTGGCCAGCGCCGGAATGAAGCGGTGCAATTCACCGTAAAGGTGCACGTCCTCCAGAACTTCGGCGCGGTAGGCTTTAAACGTGGTGCCGAAATCGCGCAGATCCA
>Ga0302197_10004183_pt1 | contig 12768 bp, 9 predicted proteins | sample II_Bog_N2_1_FD_193526 | JGI IMG/M metagenome (GOLD analysis project Ga0302197, IMG submission 193526) | Peat permafrost microbial communities from Stordalen Mire near Abisko, Sweden - II_Bog_N2_1 | ecosystem: Environmental > Terrestrial > Soil > Wetlands > Peat | place: Sweden: Abisko, Stordalen...
CGTCCAACGGATCGGCGATCGCGCATACAGGTGACGAGCTCGCAGTCACATTGCCAAAGGCGTAGAACAGATGCGTGATCTCGCTGGCAACGCCGTTCTTTTCCAGATCCGCAATGTTGCGGCCGGAGTAATGGATATTCCACTCTTCAAACCAGGCCGCGACTATCTTGCCTTGCGGCTGTTTCTGCGCAAAGGACTGCGGGGGGCAAGCTGCGACAACCAGCACACTCAGCAGGGCGACCAGGCATTGGCGCGGAAGCGAATTTCCCCGCATAGAAGAATCCTCCAGAGGCCGTTCTTTTTTGACTTACAGAGTAGAGCGTGTTTCAAAAATAATCCCGCAGTTGATGGTTGTAACCCCAGGGGTGAACTCCCCTTGTCTTTCTTCCCATTCGGGATGACTGAAATGATGCTCTGAAACAATGCAACAATTCTGAAACACGCTCTGAAAAAACCCTTGACCACGATCCTGGAACAGTTGACATCTTCGCATCCCAGCGAAATGGTGCTATCCCATCGTCACAACAATCACATTCACCGATCCGACCGGCTGCGGCTTGATCGGGCCATGTACAGGCTCTCCGTTGAGCGTGACACTAACCACGCCCTTCTGGACGCCATTCGGGTTGTTAACGGTAATGTCGAATGTCGCCCCGCGCCACTGCCGGGTTACACTGAATTCCTTCCAATTGCCGGGTATGCATGGATCGACGATCATTCCATCGAAACCCAGACGCACCCCCAGCATCCAGCGAGTTACAGCCGTGTAATTCCATCCGCCGCTTCCAGTGAGCCAGGGATGCCGCGCCCGGCCAAAGGCCGTGTGATCCTTGCCCATGATGAATTGGCAGTAAGAGTAAGGTTCTGCCTCTCGAATTTCGATCAGTTCGTTCTGGTTATACGGAAGCAGCGAATCATAAAACTTCATGGCGCGCTCTCCCCTGCCCAGCTTGCACTCCGCGATCACTGCCCAGGGGTTGGGATGGCTGAAGATTGCGGCGTTCTCCTTGACGCCTTTGTAGACGCGGCCCATAAAGCCGATATCGTCATCAGGTTTGGAAAACGCTGGCCATGCCAGATGGATGCCATACTTGGAAAACAGGAATTGATCCACGGCATCCATCGCAGCTTTACCGCGCTCGGCAGAAGCAGCGTCGGAGACCACGGCCCAGGTATTGCTCTCAAGAAAGACTTTGCCCTCCTCGCACTCCCGCGAGCCGATTTTTCTGCCTTTGGCGGTAATTCCGCGCAGGTACCACTCGCCGTCCCATAATTCTCGTTCGCAGGCGGCGCGAACTTTTTCAGCCAGCGCGCCGTACTTCTTCGCGTCCTCATGACGGCCCAGATATTCGGCCGCTTCGACAAAAGCGCGCAGCGCCCAGTGGTGCATGAACGAGACCATTGCGCTCTCGCCGCCACCGAGATTCAGGCAATCGTTCCAGTCGGCGCGCAGACCCTTGCAGATGCCTGTTTGCCCCACCTGTTCCGCTGAGAAATCCAGCGACCGCTTGAGGTGCTCATAGACCGTAGCGTCGCCCTCGTCGGCGAAGGGCAGAACCTGGTCGAAGAGCGCATCGTCGCCTGTCTCCTTCACGTATTCGCAGGTGGTGACGACAATCCACAGCGCATCGTCGGAACAGGCGTGCTCAATGCCGTGAATCATGCTCTTCACGCTGGGCGCATGCGCGATGGTCGGCGATTTGAACTCCGGCGCCTTTTGCTTTTCAGCATCGAACCAATCGGGATCGAAGAGGTGCAGGCCATAACCCTGGCTAACTTGCGCTTTCAACAATTCAACGATGCGCTGGCGGCACTTTGCGGGATTCGTGTGAACCACGCTCATCACATCCTGCGAGGTATCCCGGAATCCCAACCCGGTGCGTCCGCCCACTTCGATGAACGATGCAAAGCGCGACCACACAACGCAAGTCTCCGCTTGGTACAGCGTCCATGTATTGACCATGGTGTCGAGTCCCGGATGAGGAGTCTTGCACTGGAAGACAGCGAGTTTCTTCTCCCAGTAAGTCTTGAGCGCGGCAAACTCCTTGTCGACATTGGCCAGATCGGAGTATTTGCTCCTGATCTCTTTTCCTTTTTCCCTAGGGCCAACGCCCAGCATGAAGATCAGGCGGGATTCTTCGCCGGGCTCGACGACGATCTTTTTCTGCAAGGCTCCGCAGTGGTTGCCGCCCAGTTCCGCGCTTCCGCTGGACCTTCCCTCTTTGACGGCAAACGGATTGCTCTCCGTCCGATAGTTGCCGAGAAAGCTGTCGCGCATGGTGTCGTAACTGTCGGGATCGAAGTTGCCCGCAAAATAGTGGAAGGTCGATGGTTCGTAATGGAAGTCGTATTCGATGACGCCATCCCGGTAGTTCGAGCCGCTGGCATACAAACTCATCTGCAAGTTCTGGTTATCGATCTCGATATGGTGGAAGGAGAATTCAACATAGCCGAATACGCTCAGGTGGCGCGGCCTGTCGCCTGTGTTCCTTATCTTCACATCCCACAGTTCGACGTCATCGTCCATTGGGATAAACAAGGTCTGTTCCGCATGAATATCCCGATAGTCGCAGGAAAACGTCGAATAGGAAAGGCCGTGCCGGCATTCATAACTGGCCTCAGCCAAACTCTTGCCCACCGGCTGCCATGACACGGACCAATACTCGCCGGTATCGTCGTCGCGCAGGTAGACGTAATGGCCGGGGCGGTCGAGCGGAACGCCGTTGGCGCGGAAGCGCGTGATGCGGTGGTGCTCGGCATTCTTGTAGAAGGAGTATCCGCCCGCATTGTGCGAAATTACGGTGCACATATCCTTCACGCCGAGATAATTGGTCCAGGAAACGGGCACATCGACGCGGTCGATCACATATTCGCGGTTTTCGTTATCAAAATAACCGTAACGCAAGAAATACCTCCGATGAAGAATGGGACTGATGAAGAATGCCCGTCGCGATCCACCGCCGGGCTCCTACTTCTTTGCCGTCACAAACTGCCGCAGCCACTGGATCAGTTCTTTGGCTTTCTCCTCCGTGTCGGCCTGAACGGAGAGCCGCAGCACAGGCTCAGTTCCTGAGAAGCGCAGCAGCGCCCAATTATCGTTTTCCAAAAACAACTTGGTTCCGTCGGCGTATGAAATGCGGGTTACCGGATAGCGGCCGATGTGGCTGCTGGGCGCCTCTTTCAGAAGGCGCGGAACAGCGATCCGCATCTCGGGCGTAGCTGGGATTCCCTCTTCCAGGTCATAGAGCGGGCCGGTGATGGCATAGACGCGGTCGCGCAATTCCGAGATTCTCTGGCCGGTGCGGGCCAGCATCTCCACCACCAGGGCCGATGCGAAGATGCCGTCTTTGCCCAGGATGTGTCCGCGGATGGTGAGCCCGCCCGACGATTCGCCGCCCAGCAACGCATTGTGCTGCTGCATCACGTTCACAATGTGCTTGAAGCCGACTGGGACTTCATAACATTGCTCTCCCATGCTGCGGGCCAGACGGTCGAGCAGGTGAGTCGTTGCCAGGTTGCGCACCACGGGGCCGCGTTCGCCGCGCACCTCATGCAAATACCAGTAGAGCAGCAGCAGCAGATCGTTGACTGAAATGTACCGGCCCTTCTCATCGAGAATCGCGATGCGATCGGCGTCGCCGTCCATCGCCAAGCCTACGTCATAGCCGTCCTCTTCCATCTGCGAACTCAGGCTGCGCAGCCCTTCAAGACTCGGAGCCGGCGAGCGGCCGCCAAACAAGGGGTTGTGGCGCTCGTGAATGAAGGAGACGCGGCATCTTGCCTCGGTGAGGACAATACCCAGCGTGAGCTGCCCCACGCCATACATGGGATCGACAATCACTTTGAGAGCGGCCTTGCGAATCGCTTCAAGATCGATCAGCGCCTCGACGGCATTGACGTATTGATTGGTGTAGTCCTTGCGCTTCACAATGCCGGCTTCGAGCGCGATATCGAGCTCCAGCTTGATCACATCATTGGGAGTGAGGGTGTTGGTTTCAGCTTCGATCTGGCGGGTTTCATCGTCGAGCAGCAGCGAACCGTCGCTGCGGAAGACCTTGAGCCCGTTCCACTCCGGCGGGTTGTGGCTGGCAGTGAAGACCAGGCCGTAGGCTGCGCCCTCTAAAGCAGTCGCATAAGTAATGAGCGGCGTCGGCGCATCCTCGCTCAACAGAATGGTGGAAATGTTATTGCCGGCAAAAACCTCTGAAGATGCTTCGGCGGCTTGTTTCGAGAGAAAGCGCCGGTCATAGCCGATGAGGACTCCGTGCTTCTCTTCTCTTCGCCGGGTGATTTCGTTTGACAAAGCCTGGCTCAGCCGCCGGACGTTGTGCATGGTGAAACCCTCGCCGATGATGGCGCGCCAACCGCCGGTTCCAAAGGCCACCATGTTCTGTTCTTCCTGCCGGTGCGGGCGAAAGAGCCGCTTTTGCAGGATGTATTCGGCATGTTCAAGATCCTGGGCCGTGTTGATGCCCTGCACCTCGTCCTGATCGTAGAGTTGATAATTGGTCACCCGCAGGCCGGAGCGAATGAGCTGATGGACACAATCGGTCAGCCGGTACTCGCCATCGCGCGGCGAAGGGGTGAGGCTCTCGAGCGCGACCGCGATGACGCCGGCATTGACCACATAAGCGCCGACATTCAACTCATGAATCTGGCGAACGTCCGGCGAGGCTTCCGCGTCTTCAATGATGTCGATAATCTGTCCGGCAGCATCGCGAATGATGCGCCCGTAAGGGAGCGGGCGCTCCACATTCGCGGTGAGCAGCGTGAGATCAGCCTTCTGCAACTGATGGCGGTTGAGCAGTCCGCGAATCGAGTCGGGACGGAAGAGCGGCGTATCGCCATAGAGGATCAGAAGATTGCCGGGAAGATCCTTGAGCAATCTCGATACCTGCAACATCGCGTGTCCGGTGCCCAGCGCCTCTTGCTGCACGACATAGTTGAACCTCGGTCCCAGGTGCGAGCGCACAGCCTCCTGGCGATAGCCGACCACTACATAAATATCCTCGGCGCGAACCACTTGCAGGGCATTCTCGACCACGCATTGCAGGATGCTGCGCTCACCCAGCGTTTGCAGCACCAGCGGCTCGCCGTTGGCCGTGATGGCCTGTTTGCCTGCCGCCAGAATCACGGCTTTCAATCCGGCATGAGCCTCCTGTGATGGAAAATCCAGCGTTTCAGTTTCCGGCGCGTTAACCATTGTTCTACCTCCCGTGTTTATTCGACCCGCGGCCTGTTCCCGGGCCTTATCCTTGTGCCTCGGCAATCGACGGCGGCGGCTGGGCTCCTCCGCGAATCGGAATGAAGCGCGAGAGAATCAGCGCGGGCAGCGCGGCAATGATGACCCAGATAAAAAAGTGCGTGTAGCCGAGTTTGGTTTGAATCCATCCGCTCACGGCTCCCGGTAAAATCACGCCAAGATTCATCAGCGAGTTTGCAAATGCGTAGTGAGCCGTCTGGTATCTTCCCGGAGCGATCTCCTGCATCATGAGCAGAATGACCCCGACAAACCCGAAGCCGTATCCGAACATCTCGACGCTCATGGCGGTCGTGACGAGGACGGGGTTCGTTGGCAGCGCAACGCTCAAATACCAGTAGGCAAGCATGGGCAGATTCAACACCAGAATGAGCCACGGCAAGGCTCGCTTCAAAGCCAGTTTGGCGATGAAGTAGCCGCCGAGTACGCTGCCGAGAATGAAGGCCGCGCTGCCGAAGACTCCGTAGATCGCTCCCACTTCCTGAAAGCTCAATCCAAGCCCGCCAGTCGAGCGCGCGGCCCGCAGAAAGAGCGGACCAACCTTGATGACCTGCCCTTCGCCGGCGCGATAAAGAAAAATGAAGATCAGCAACAGGTAGATGTTCCTCTTTTTGAAGAAACTGACCACGACATCCCAGAAGGTCTGCGCCATCTGGCGCACGGTCTCTTGTTTTCTCTCTTCGCCCCCGGTGGGCAACATGCGCGCATGATAGAGACTCAGCGCCATCAGCACCAGCCCGACAGCGCCGAAGATCAACATCCACGCGCGCACCAGCGGGGCCGCGACGTGCGCCAGAGCGAATCTTTCGCCGAGCACGCCAATCAGCCAGAGCAACCCGCCCGTTGAGAAGATCCGCGCCAGATTGTAGAAGCCGCCTTGCCATCCGATATACGCGGCCTGTTCCTTTGAGGTGAGCGCGGCAATGTAGATGCCGTCCGCGGCGATATCGTGGGTCGCCGAACAGAAGCCCAGCACCGCAAAGATTGCAATCGAGTAGCGGAAGTATCCCGGCAGGTTCAACGACAGGGCAATCAGGACCAGGCTCAGCCCGCCGATCAGTTCCGTGCCCACCACGAAGAACTTCTTGGTCTTGTACATCTCCAGCATCGGACTCCAGATCGGCTTCAGAGTCCAGGGAAAGGCCAGCAGGCTGATGACCAGCGTAGTGACGGCGTTCTTCACGCCCATGTTCTGATAAAAGTAGAGAGCCATGTAATTGACGGCATAGAACGGAAGCCCCTCGGCGAAATAAAGAGTAGGCACCCACGCGGCGGGATGCCGGCGGATGGACCGCTCCTCAGGGATGCTACTGGCGGTCATCGATCTCCTTTTCTGTATCTTCGTACAGGATCTATAGAGTATGCGATCAATGAAGCCTCACGCGCCACTACCCCTCCTTCTCCACAACCGCCTTGGAGAGATTCCTGGGCCGGTCGACATCTACGCCATGCTCCAGAGCCATAAAGTAGGCAAAGAGTTGCATCGGCACAACCTCGGAGATGGGCAGCAGGTACTCGGGAGCCGGCTCGACCGGTACAAAGTCGCTCACCACCGCTTCCACTTCCTTATCGCCCGCGTTGCCGATTGCGATAACCTTGGCGCCCTGCGTCTTCATCTCGCGCAGCAGTTGCAGCGTCCGTTCATAGCGCAGGACTGAAGCATCCAGCTCATGGTCCACCGTGGCCAGCACCACCAGCGGCACCCGGTCGCTGACCCACGCATTCGGCCCGTGCTTCAACTCGCCCGCCGGGTAACCCTCGGCATGTACATAGGATGCTTCCTTCAGCTTCAGCGCGCCCTCCCGCGCAATGGCATAGTGGATGCCGCGGCCCAGATAAAGGAATGTGGATGCGGAGCGGTACTTGAAGGCCAGCCCTGTCATCCGCATGCGCCAGCCATTCAGTTGCGCCTCGATTCCGCCGCTCTGCGCGCGCAGATCGGCGATGTGCCGGGCCAGCGCGGCCTCATCCATCCGGCCCAGCCGCGCGCCCTCATAGAGCGCCAGCAGATAAAGCACGGCCAACTGGCAGGTAAAGCTCTTGGTGGCCGGAATTGCCCGCTCCACTCCAGCGGCCAGCGGCATCGAGACGGTTGCCTCATGGGCCATGGTCGAGTCGGCCGCGTTGGTGATGGCCAGCGTCTTCTGTCCGCGGCGCGCCGCCTCGCGCAGGGCCGCCAGCGTATCGGAGGTTTCGCCCGACTGGGAAAGCACCAGTACGCTGGGGTGGCGCAGCTCCCCCTGGCCGTTGCCGCCGCGGCAACTGTATTCGCTGGCATACTCTACATCCACGGCCAGGCCGCAGAGATCTTCCAGCAGGATCTCGGCAGCCAGGCCGGTGTGGCGGCTGGAGCCCGAGGCGGCGATCAGAACCTCGCCCTCCGGAATCGACCAGCCGGCCAGCATCTGGGCTACCTCCGGCTTCAAGCCCTCGGAGTCCAGATAAAGGGCCGTGGTGCGGCGCAGCGCCTCCGGCTGTTCGTAGATCTCGCGCAACATCTCATGAGCAAAGCTCGGCATCTTCCCCACTCCAGAGGCCTGCCAGCGCAGGCCGGAACCTAGTCCAATATGACCATATTACGCCATAATGGTCATTAAACTGATGAATTTTTGCGCATTCTGCATATTTTTCTTGGCGAAATGATCAAAACACCTCGATCTTTTCGTTTTCCGCAGAGTAGAATCTCCTCTGAGATGTCCGACTCGATCAATCGCCGCTCCGAGCAGATCATCAAATTCCTGCTCCGCACCGGAACCGCCACGATAGAAGAGCTGCTGGCCGTCGCCGGCTCCTCGGCGCCCAGCATCCGGCGCGATCTGGCCCGGCTGGAAAACCGCGGCCTCATCCGCCGCACCCATGGCGGTGCTGAGCTGGTCGAGCCGCTGCTCTATGAGCCTTTCCGCTACGACAGCTCCTTCCTGGCCCGCGAGCAACGCCATGCGGGCGAGAAACGCCGCATTGGCCTCGCGGCAGCCGAACTCGTCCAGGCCGGAGAGACGGTGGGACTCACCGCCGGCACCACCACGACCCATATCGGCCGCAGCCTGCGCCATCGCGAGAAGATTCAGGTGGTCACCAACGCCATCAATATAGGAATGGAACTTTGCAACCAGCCCGGCATCCGCACTTACCTGACGGGCGGCATGGTTCCCTGGGCCTGGTCGTTTTCGCTCACCGGCAACGCGGCGCTGACCTTCCTCGACGATGTTTATATGGATATGGTCTTCCTGAGCGTGACAGGACTCGACGCCGCGCGCGGCGCCACAACGCTGGAGACCGACGAGGCCCTGGTCTACCGCAAGATGCTCAAACAGTCCCGGAAGACAATCGTGGTGGCCGATTCGAGCAAACTCGGCAAAGTCAGCCCCGCATTTATCTGCCCGGCAAATGAGATTCACCTTCTCATCACCGACACCGGAGCCTCGGCGGAGGATCTGGCCCCTTTTGAGCGCCAGGGCATTGAGACGATGCGGGCCTGAGCCCGTGAAACCGGCCCTGTTGTCTCTAAACGAAATGGAATGTGTCTCTTCAGCAAGAACCAGGCACATAGGAACCGGAAACCTGGAGCAACAAATAGAGACCGGCTACTACGGATGTTGATGGCTGGAGTCCCCAAACGGACAGGCCATCTCTGCCCATTTTCAAACCTGAGTAACACCATTTTCGTTGCAATTCCCTTCTGCTTCGCCTAAGATTCTCTAGACTGCCGGCGGGCGTCGAATCCCGCCATATCCAATCACCGTCAAAGAGACAAGGTGGCAAACTCCGCTTCGGGGGAAGATTATGCGAGAAGATTTAGTTGCAAAACTACGTAAGATTATCGTCAACGACTTGTTCGTCGAGATCGCAGAGAACGATATCGGCCTGGATGATGGACTCCGCACCGTAGTGGGACTGGACTCAGTCGGCTTTGTCGAATTGCGTGTGCTTTGCGAACAAAGGTTCAACGTCGAGATCAACGACAACGACTATACCCCCGAGAATTTCACCTCAATCCGGCTGCTGGCCACCCTGATCGATCGGCTGCAAGCGCAAAAGGCCGCGGTATAGGCGCCAATGCGCGGCAACTCCGGCTCTGTTCACCTCGATTGCGAGTGGCTGACTCCGAGAAGTTCACGGTCCGCCAACCGCAAAAGAATTGCCGGCTGGCTTTGAAAAGGCGCGGCGGCGGAAACACTCTTCCCTGAAGCTCAAGTCCGGAGCGCATCCCCGCAAGCACCTGCGCGAAGATTGGCCTTGAACCTGTGCGCGAGCGAACGAAAAGCTGTCTGTGTCATGCAAGTCGAGTTGTCGCCATCTTCATGATTCTATTTGAGACGTACTACCCTTGAGCGAGCAGTTCAGATAGGATGGTCCTATGCCGCTTAGTCCGCGAATCGCTGTTACAGGCATGGCTTGGCTCACCGCACTCGGCGATGATCTGGACTCAGTTTGGCAGGCGCTGCTCGAAGGAAAGTCCGGCATGAGGCCGGTTGCGTACACCGGGCGATTGCGCAATTTGCTGGCCGCGCCGGCCATGGATGCGGAGATTCCACCCTCTGAGCGGCTGGTGAAGATGGCCTGCGCGACGATCCGGAAGGCGCTGGCTTCAGCCAATCGCGAGCCAGGCGATTCTCAAGTCCGGCTGGTTCTCAGCACCAGCCTCGGCGCTTATCTGGATGAGGATGCTTCGCGCACCCCGCTCTCCGGCTGGGCAGCGGATGTGGCCCGAGAGCTGGGAGCAGCCGTGCCGCCGGTGGTGATCTCCACGGCGTGTTCCTCGGGTTCCGACGCAATTCTGGCGGGCGCCGAGTTGATCCGCTCGGGAGCAGCAAAGTGTTGCGTCTGCGGCGGAGCCGATGTCCTGACGCCAAACAAGCGGCTGGCGCATTCGACCCTGGGCACCATGTCCCCCACCCGTTTGCGCGCCTTCGATCTCCGCCACGATGGAACGCTTCTGGGCGAAGGCGCCGGGTTTCTCGTTCTCGAAGCGGAGGCGCCGGGGCAAGCTGCCTATGCGATTCTGCGCGGCGCGGGCTCCGCCAATGATGCTACGGGGATGACCATGGCCGACATCTCCGGGCTCTCCGCGAGCTATGCGATCCAGCGATCCCTGGCGGATGCGGATCTGCCCTCGTCGGCTATCGGGCTGATCAATGCGCACGGTTCCGGAACCGTGATGAACGACACCACTGAGAGCAACGCATTCACCTCCTTGTTCCAGGGACCATCGCGCCCCTTGGTTTTCGCCACCAAGGGCAACTTTGGCCACACCCTTGGAGCGACAGGCGCCATTGAAGCGATCGCATCGATTCTCGCCATGCGCGAGGGCCGCGTTCCGCCTATTCATGGTTTGGAGCAGCCACTCCCGGAGTTTCCATTGCCGCTGGCGATCTCCGAGCCGGTTTCCTGCACCCCGCGCGCCGCGCTCAGCCTCACTCTCGGCTTCGGCGGGTTTGATACAAGTCTTGTCTTTGAGGCGGTGGCATGAACGAATTGGGCGCTTTGATCGTCGCGGGCTCGGGTGAAGCGGACTCCTACCAGCGCGATCTCTTTGAGGCGCGCGTTCGCGCGATTGTCAGGTATGCCGACCCGGCCGCCTGGATTACAGCCACAGCCGTTGCCAAGGCGCTAGCCGGAGCCGCGGGATTATTGGCTGACTGGCGGCAGGAGATCGGCATGATTGCCATCAGCGATCAGGGCCCCGGCGGAACGATGGCTGAGGTTCAGGCAGCTGCGGCCACCGGGTTTTCTTCGCCGCTGCATTACGCGGCTTCGGGTCCATGGACGCTTGTGGGAGTGTCGTGCATCGCGTTTGGGTTGCGCGGGCCAACGATCAATCTGACCATGGACCCGCGGGATGGCCTTCCCGTGGCCCTGACCCTGTGCGCGGGCTGGCTCAAGCGGAAGGCCGCGCGGCTCATGGTTGTGGCAACCTGCCGCGCCGGCAATCCCGCCGCGATGATCAGTCATGCGGTGCTTTTGGCCCCGGCTGGACTCCCGAGCGTGGGCGCGCCGCTGACAGAGTCAGTCATCTCATGGCTCTCAGCCATTGAAACCAAGGGAGCCGGCGCATGAAGAACTTTCTCTCTCCGGGTCTGTTGGATTCATTCCTCGATCGGACCATCGAAGCTCTCCCAAGTGGGCTTCCTCATTCTTCGCCAGACTGCGCGGCGCTGGGAAAAGCCTGGAGGGCGCTCGGGCTCCGCCCAGGCGATCTGGTCTTGCTGTGCATGCCCAATTGCAAGGAACTGCTCCACCAGTTCTTTGGAGTCTTGATGGCCGATGGCGTGCCGGCCCTGCTGCCGCCAATGATCCCTACGGCGCGTCTGCGCGAAATCGCAACGGCAATGGGCGCATTCGCGATTGGCGCGCTGCGCTTGCCCGTTGGCGATCTCGATGCGGTATCCTACAATTCCATTGGCCCTCTACATATCGCGATTCTCGCGCCTCCGCCCGAACCGGCCGGGGCTCCAGGCGAAATGGTCCTGATGACATCGGGAACTTCCGGTTTCTCAAGTGGCTGCGTCTTCGATTTCGAAGCAGTCCTGCTGAACGGGCAGCGCCACGCAAACGCCATCGGCCAGCGCGCGGACGATACCGTGCTGCTCAATCTTCCCTTGTTCTTTTCCTTTGCGCTCTCCAGCCAGGCTCTCTCCTCGCTCACTTGCGGCAACCGGCTGATCATCAGCGGCCCGCCGTTCAACCAGGTGGGATATCGAAAACGGGTGAAGGATTACGGTGTCACAATTTCAGCCCTGACGCCCGTGCACATCCGTGCGGACTTCCACCCCGACCCAGGCCTGCTTCCCGGCTTGAGAGTACTCTCCATTGGCGGCGACGCGCTGGAGCCGGAGTTGGTGGCCCGCCTTGTTGAATGGCGGCAGGGGAAAGAAGTCTATATCACCTATGGGCTGACGCAGGCTGGACCGCGCGTCTCTACCCTGGCGGCCCACGCGGAACCCCCATCCCGATACAGCTCCGTAGGCCTGCCTCACGAAGGGACCACAGTGTCTCTTCGCCCCGTCGAAGATGGCAGCGGGCGCAACCAACTCTGCGTAAGCTCGGCAACCGTCATGAAGCGGTCGATTGGCCGCGTCGAAGGCCGGTCAAACAACGACCTGGTGGCGCCCCAGACCATTGCCACGGGCGACTGGTTCGATCAGGATAAGGACGGCTATTTATACTACAAAGGACGGCTCAGTGACTTCATCAGCCGGAAGGGCGAGAAGATCAGCGTGGCCGCTGTGCGCCGCCTTGCGGCCGGTCTTCCCCACGTGGTCAACGCAAAAGCGCATGTAATCAAACATGCGGACGGAACTGAGGATTTCGATCTGGAGTTGCGCGTCGAGGCAGATTCGATGGGGCCGCAGCAGGAGTCAGAGATGCGCGGCATGCTGGCCAATCTCCTGCGAAGAACCGAAATGCCGCGAGCACTCCACATCGAGCCGGCAAATGAGTTGGATGGACAGAGGTACAAATGAACACGATGCAACTGCCCACTGAGACCCGCATGGCAGCAGCGGTCA
>Ga0302197_10004198_pt1 | contig 12741 bp, 11 predicted proteins | sample II_Bog_N2_1_FD_193526 | JGI IMG/M metagenome (GOLD analysis project Ga0302197, IMG submission 193526) | Peat permafrost microbial communities from Stordalen Mire near Abisko, Sweden - II_Bog_N2_1 | ecosystem: Environmental > Terrestrial > Soil > Wetlands > Peat | place: Sweden: Abisko...
CAATCTCGAGCAAATGGAATATAACTCGCGCAATACCAAATGTAGGCTGGTATTTGGATTACTAAACATATTATCACCAACAGCCGACTTTCTAAGAAAATGGCAGAAAACAAAGTTCCCAGAAGTGCTCCTATAAAGATCATGCTACAAACACGGCGATCAGTATCAGCCATGTTTCGTATTTGCCTACGAAAGCCAATAAGAAATCCAGTTCTGTATGAATCAAATATTACGCTGCAAGACAAAGAACATTGCCTATAGAGTATATGACAGCAAATTTGGCTGGGTTCCCAGTTGCAATACTAATAATTGCTCCAAAGGAAAGAATTTGCAATACGTATCCTGAATAGAAAAGACGATACCGAGGACACAGCAAATACCAAAGCCCATGAGTCTCTCTGTGAAAGTGAGTTGTGGAAAACAGGACTCTGCTTCCTCTTATTATTTTTTGGTAAAGATGTTTTTAAAATTCATTTATTATAAATTTCAAATGAGTATCAGAGAGGAAATGCTAGCCTATTTTTAAGAACCGCACATTCATGCTAAGATACTCAATTACGTATAAAAATATAATCTCGATATTGAGCAACTTGATGAGTCTGCTTTGCTCCGGATGATGGAAGATCTGTAACTGCTAGACGACATTCAGAAAAGAGTAGCCCAAGAAGAGTCACTTTAAATGGTCAACGGAAAGACTCATAATTTAACTTTAAGTATTCATAAGGGTCGAAAATTCAAACAATTTTTAGAATTACCTAAGTTCTCAACCTTTTATTTTTTACTTTCAGGTTTTAATCAAAAAAGTAAAAGTTCTTCTTATCACCCTGCTTAAAATTTTACTCTCGCTTAAAAGATGAGTTTGAACATAAAAACCAGCTTTCTTCAAGCTGACAACAATTAAAATTTGGAACTAATAGTTGTTGTGGTACTGGAAGAGGGTCAAAAGATTATTTACTCTTTAAAGTTAGTTGAATGGCGATTTATATTAGTATATGGCTCTGTGAGTATCGATCTAGAGCTCGCGCCTTATCGTCATGAGGGACTCACTATTCTCCCATGCGCTGGAGTCCTTTCAATAACTTTAGCAATATCTCCTTTTCCAAAACACTTCTTCATCCAAGAAGCAAAACTTACAAGACAATTATAACTATAGCAAAAATTAAAATAATCAGCCAATAACAAGTTTCATAACTATGCAAACTCTTACTGGGGAGAAATAAAAAATCTTCATCGCTCATTGCAAAGCAGACGAATTCCCATTTACGCTCAAACCGAAGATAAAATTTATGTAGCCCTCCCTAAAATGATAAAACCAATATATGGAGTTAGAGGTATAGACTCTCCACATCATGCTCTCAGGTTCTGCTCTCTTATCCCTTTTACTTAACCTCAAATGAACAAATAGACTTCTATGAGAAGATTTTCGACTCTAATTGCAGGAGGATAGGGCTCTGTGGAAGATCATTGTCATCTTCTTTGTTCACTTCTACTTGGAATGGGACTGAAAAGCTATGTATGTGTGGGAACAACAGGCAAGGGTGAACACAGCTGGGTCATGAGTGAAGGTGGGAGCAGTGTGACTTTTTGGGAATGCACGAAAGGTCTAAAGCTAGACTATTTTTCAACTAAGGCTTTAACATTCTACAAAACCATTCACGTAGTATATAATCATCATTAATATTATGCCAATCTTCAACTGGACGATTCTCTTTCTGGTACTAAATTTAATTTCAAAGACCAAAATCTTTGGAAAAAGATGGAAGAGAGCTTTCTCGATGAGCTTCCTTTATTTAACAAGCAATTTTCACCTGCATTCCCTACGCTTAATCCTTACTTGATTTAACAAGAGTTGGAGTCGTCTTTAATCACTTTAATTAAAGATTATCGTGGCAAAATAAAACTCAGCTTTGCTTATGATGAAATTTTGTCCAGTTTATTAGCGACTGCCCTTGCAAATTATGAAAATTAAAGAGTCACTGGCACAACATTTTGCGAGGAAGAATTCCAAACTGCTATCAAAGGATATATTCCCTCAAAACATACTTTCAAAGCTTTTCCGATTCAATTAACAACTTATAATGCAAGCCAAGTTATGGCCCAAATACTGTAGCAGCCTAAATCAAAGGAAATCCTTAACACAAAAGGCGAATCAGTGTTTTTCGGAGTAAGAACGAAACTCGTAGTATTCCCAGATAACATTTTTGCTTTATGGCTAAGTCTTGCTGTGCGATACTATAAACTCGATTGATATTTGATTTTCTTTTATAAATGAACTTACTTATGGAGAGAAAACTAACTTTATAAAATACATTTAATAATAAAAGTAGCATGATTGATACTTTCTTAATAATAATAATTATGGTTATAAAATAGTGAAATCAGGCAGTCACTTTCAGCTATGCATTTTATTATTTTATTTTGCTTCCCTACTTTCGATTTTTAACTGACAGGTCGTTAATAAAAGTGCTTATCAGGGTTTTCACTTATTTTTGGTCCTTAGAACTATAAATGTCGTATTTTCCAGTGTCAATAGTTAGAATGGGAATACCTAGAAGTCCTCCAAGCCATTCTTCATGACGCTAATGAACCTTCCGCAAATAAGTCAGAGGAATACCCTCCTCACCCTATCTGTTTCGCTGCTTAATCCGCTCAAGACATAGTTCTGGTTCACACCTTAGGTAGATAATTGCTCTCAACGGACTATCATGAATAAGTTTGTGACAGATCTAACTGTAGACAGTATATTAGGCTGAGTCAAGATTTCCCTAACGGTACATGATTTCACCGAAAACAAAACGATCAGCTAAGGGTGATCTTTCAGAGAAATGAAGTAAGTTAGGCTGTTCCAGAGTGGTCTTCTGCCATAAAATATTTCGAGAGTGCAGCGCATTAAGTTGAAAAGTGAATGCCCATCTTTTCGGATTCTAATAGTAATTTTTAAGAATGTTGCTACCTCCCATATGCTCCCACTCATCAACCGGCTCTTTGATGGCCTAGATATTAAGCAAAGATAGTAGTGTGCTCTTACCGGCTCCCAGATTTCCCTCAATCGATACAACTCCCGACATATTTATCTAAAGACCGCTAAACCCAAATTTAATTTATCCACAGTTAAATTCGCTTATATAAATGACTAAATAAAGAAATATATAAATTTGATAGTTGAAAAGATTAATCGTTTAAAAATCCTCATCTTAACATCGATGGTTGTAAAAGCAATATAGCATTGAGGGCATTTTTGATTCTTAAGTCTTGCATCCTTGATGCTTATTGATTTAAAGAGATGATGTTGAAATCTCTCTTGATATAAAGGTCAACATCGAGATCTGGGTGATGGATGCAAATCGATAAAGTGAGTTATATCTGTCAAGAACAATCCCTTTGGCAATGGAGTGCCAACAGGTGAAAATGGCAGGAGATTATGTTGGTCCCAGCCATTTATTTAAGGCATATTGAGATGCCCTAACTGGTAAACGAGACCTCAACAATTAATTTATATAACATCACTAACATAATTAACCTACAAATCTCATGCATTTTTTAGAGTTATATACAGACTCATCTGGCTTCTGCCATTCGAATTGAGATGCTTGATTCATACATTTTTTACGACTCCTACTGATATCATTAGCGTACTATTGTGTTTATTAACTCTTTCATTTTTAAATTAGCTTTAAGCTTGGCTTATACTCTTAGGTTAATATTACTGCCTTCACCTACGAAAAGCCGCTCTGGATATTTTTTAATATTGCCCCTGCAGTTGACTTTTAAAATTAAAGCTCATATCGCTATGACTCTCTTTAAATTCTCATTTTACGACCGCTCAATTATAATAATTTGCAAGTTGACAGCATGTCCAGCAAACTGGAAAACAAGAAGTTCCTCTCCAAACACCTGCTATCTACAAGTGAGAATTTGGTGATTCAAAACTAGATGACAACTTTTGGATACTATGAACGCCAACTGGAAGAAAACATCAAGTTCATCATGGCCAAATACCCCTCACATGACAAACAAAAAGTGCGCAATCTTTTGGAGGAGATTGATAATAACAAAGAATTGGCCATCTAACTGCTCGATGCTGAGGAGATTCGCTGCAATGTGATCCTCGAGGAGAAGAAACGTGACATCAAAAAGCCGCCTCTACTCTCGAAGGACCAATAAAATTCAATCTTGAAACATTCATTTTTGAATCTCTATCGCAAATTTTTGGGAGTGACCAAGGAGATGGAGGAGGTGATCAAAAAGAATGAAAGCCTCAAGCAATAAAACTGCAAATTGAGGCAAATGAATAAGGTACTTTTGGAAGGAGAATACTCGCGCAATAATTTCGAGGACTGCACTCCCATCTGTTGATTGAGTTAAGTTACTATATTTAGTCAAACTATACATATCATATAATAATCATGAGTAAAATTTAGAATTGTTCTGCCCATAGAACAGATGTCAGACTATTAAGTTGATTGACTTATTGTATGGAGCGATAGTTTTTTTCAGGATGAATAAAACGTAATTTTATTTAATACCCTCCATTCATTATTATATCGACTCATGAGTAAGATACCTAAGGATATCGAATTGACTGAGGTTCTATTGAAAAAGAAATAATTCGATGAGTCCAGTCCTTCTAACGGAAAAATAGATAACTAGTGGCTTAAGTAAATTTCGTCCGATCAAGATTACTGTTTGACAATGACAACATGAAGGATAAAGTTAGCAATAAGGAACTCGAAAAGATCGGAGGCTATTCCGGACTTGAAAATATTCTCAAGACGAATGTCAAGGTATTGAGTTATTAAAGCAGAATGGCATCTCTGCCACTTCAGATGACAAGAAAGAACGTATCAGAAAGTATGGAAGAAATGATCCAGTAACAAAATAGCCAAAAACTTTATGGGATATGGTTGTATAAAATTTTGAAGATGACACGATTAGAATTCTATGTTTTGCAGCAGTTGCATCCTTAGTGTTGGGAGTCGCATCTCATGGCTGGGCTTAGGGATGGCTAGAAGGTGTTTCAATTCTGCTGGCAGTCGTAATTATCACAATTGTCACATCAGGCAACAACTACATGAAGGAAAAACAATTCAGAAAATTAAACTAAGTCGCATGCCGCAAAAATGTGAACGTTACCAGAAACGGTCAAATCATTAACATGAGCGTATTTGAGCTGTTAGTGGGGGATATTGTTCAGATTTAAACTGGAGAAATCATTTCAGTTGACGGATTGGTAGTTAAGGCCAACCGTCTCTCTATTGATGAAAGTGCCATGACAGGAGAAACCAATGCTGTCAAAAAACACATTTTTTAGAATAACACCAATTCAAATTGCCTCCTTACATCTGGGACAAAGGTTGTTGAGGGAACAGGTATGATGATGGTCTTGACCATCGGTAGGAACACTGTTTAGAATCAACTAAAGGCCAAACTTCAGCAAGATAATGATCAAACCCCACTCCAAGAGAAGTTAGCTGAGTTAGCTGATCAAATAGGTAAATTGGGCATATATTCTGCAGCTTTAACTTTTGCTGCCCTATTGCTGCATTTATTATTTGATTGCATGTTCGGTTCTCGTCATCTGTTCTCTTTGGATTTTGTCGATGGATTAGTCGAATATTTCATCATTGCAGTCAGCATAGTGGTCATCGCAGTGCCAGAAGGGCTTCCTTTAGCCGTTACTATATCTCTAGCTTATAGTGTAGGCAAAATGAGAGATTAGAATAATTTGGTTCGATTCCTTGCAGCCTGCGAAACAATGGGAGGGGCCAATAATATTTGCAGTGATAAAACAGGAACCCTCACTAAGAATCAGATGACTGTTACTCGATTTTGGGGGGAGGGCAAAATTGTCGATAAATTCGATAAGAATGATAAGACCTTAAGTGATAACTTTAAGGAACTACTCGGGTGGGCTGTGGCCTTAAATTCTGATGCCCAACCCAAGGTTAGAAAGGCAGGTTTTGATCAAATCGGAAACAAAACATAGTGTGCCCTTTTGGAAATGTCTTACAACTTAGGTTCTGATTTTAGGTAAATTCGAAAGACGGAAGAAGTTATCAACACTGTTCCTTTCAGTTCGTAACGCAAACGTATGTCAGTTATCTGTAAAACTGCCAGACGTAACAAATATTATATATTTTCGAAAGGTGCTCCTTAAATTCTAATGAACTATTGTTCAAAATATGTTGATTTGAACAATGAACTCTCACCCATTAATGAGACATTCAAACATATCATTTAATAAACCATTTCTGGCTTTGCTAGTCAATCTTTAAGAACCATCCTCATTTGCTATCAAGAACTGGCTAAAGATATTGCTAATACTCCTGACCCCTAGAAACTATAGAGAGATCTCATTATACTGGGAATCGCAGGTATCAAGGATCCGCTGAAAGATTCTGTGCCAGAAGCAGTCCTTAACTGTAAAAAGGCAGGAATTATTGTGCGAATGGTGACTGGAGATAATACTGAGACTGCTATTGCTATCGCAAAAGATGCTCATATAATTCCAGCAGATTATACTCGTCCTACAAAAGGATAACCTGGATATTTCATTGCAATGGAAGGAAAAGAGTTCCGTACTCTTGTGGAGGGCCTTATACCAGCAGATTAAAGCGATAAAAGCAGTGTCTAAAGAGTTAAGAATATTGAAATCTTCAAAGAAATTACAGATTAGCTTAGAGTTCTTGCTCGTTCCTCCCCAGATGACAAGTACCTTCTTGCGACTGGTCTTAAACAGCTTAATAATGTAGTTGCTATGACTGGTGATGGAACAAATGATGCTCCGGCTTTAAAAAAAGCTGACATAGGTTTCGCAATGGGAATTGCAGGAACTGAGGTGGCCAAGTAAGCATCAGGTATCATCTTATTGGACGACAACTTCAGTTCTATAATTACTGCTGTTAAGTATGGACGTAACATTTTTGATTGTATTCGTAAATTTTTACAGTTTCAGTTGACAGTGAACGTAGTAGCTATATTCATGGCTTTTTTGGGAGCAGTAATAATAAAAGAATCTCCCCTCACTCCAGTTCAAATGTTATGGATCAACTTAATTATGGATACACTCGCTGCTTTAGCTCTAGCAACAGAACCGCCTTCAGATGATCTCCTCAATCGCATGCCCTACTCTCGTTCTGAACATATCATTACTGCTCAGATGTGGCGAAATATAGTACTTAACTCTATCTATCAAATAATAGTTTTGACAATTATTTTATTTAAGGGAGACTAGATATTTGGAGTGACTAGTTCTATTGGTCTACCTATGGATTTATGGAACGATGCAACTGGTCAGCATCTGTCCCTCTTCTTCAATGTTTTCGTGTTCCTGACAGTTTTCAACTTTTTCAACGCTCGTAAGCTGAAGAAAGAAGAGCTCAATGTATTTTAAAATTTCTTTGACAATTACTTATTCATTTTCATTGTGGCTGCTATTTTCGTTTGCCAGTTGTTTATCATTCAGGTTGGTGGACGAGCCTTCATGTTAGTGCCACTTACCTTTACTCATCATTTCCAGTGTATTCTTATTGGAGCCACAATGGTTGTTTATGCCTATATTGTCAAGTGGATTGTCCCTGACTCCTTTCTCAATAATTTTGAGTTGCTGCGATAAGACGCAATAGTGTAACCTTATAACGTGGACAGCGTATTCTAGCGTTATTACAACAGGCCAGCCACCGAACGTCGCAGATCTCGGAGCAGTAAAAAAAAATGATAGTATTTTGCATTAAATAGCTTTGATGACAATAAAAATTAGGATTTAATAGTTTACATTTAGTTCAAGGATATTCATTTTTCAATTCAAATAGACACCAAATTTATTTTGATTACTTTCATAAAGGTTTCTAGTTTGTTTAAAGTAGTTATACTGCTAATTATGACGATCGAGTATAATTAATATCAAATCAGCATAGATGGGCAATAAATAATCCAACAACGATGATTTCAGTAAAAATCCTAATTTTGATATCAATCGACATCGCTAAGCCATGCAACAGCTAAGCTCCAACTATGCCCCAGTCGATTTAACTATGCCTATCAATCAGCCAAGTCGACCTTCCATTGAAAAAACATAATTCAAAAGAGTGAATCGTACCTGCTCCATCTATAAGCCTAGTTTTAACATCGTAAATTCAATTAAATTCAGCATCCTTCTGCGGAAGGGTTTCACCTAGAGTTCGACTACGATAGCGAACAAGGTAGCAAACTTTAGATATATGGTGGAGTTATCGACGTATCGGAGGATACAACCTCCAGAATTACTATCAACATCAGCAGCAAACTGTATTTGGAAGAGTGGCTGCCACCAGCCAAAAAGACAAGGTTCATTAAAGAGTTTCCCCTCAATGGTTTTACAGGATTATAATCATCCACTCTAATTATTCGGATCATGTCCCCTCAAGTTGGATAAATAACTGAGTACTCTTTGCGTAAAATCCGATCTCCCGATCATTGGAAAGTGTTGCTGTAAAAGTTAGAGCTCGGTGGAGTGGTGACTGAGCTTCAGAATATTTACAAAGCTTAGTAGGGTAACGAGTGTATAGTTTGTTTGACAGACCAAGCGAACACTCTCGTTGAGCCTTGCAACCATTTGTGCCTGTGCAGCGGGTGTAGTGAATCTGTGCGTGCGAGCACAAACAAGTGCCCAATATGCAGGAAAGGAATAGCAAATCTGAAGATTATCTGCTCGAGTATGTGATTTTTATCCGCTGGAATCAATTTGTCATCATATGTTCTAATTTGGAAACAACTCTACCATATTGCTTATCATTTTGGCTTATAATAAAAATAATACTCTTAAGCATGCATCATAATTAGTCAGACAAAAAGGAGTATAATTCACTAGCTCCCCATTCCAACATACGAACATGCATAAAATTATTTCCTCGTTCTGAAAAAACTGCATTGCCATCGCCTGATTATAATTATCCTGCTCCAAATTTTTAAAGATAGCCTCAAAAACCTAATCGCCTGCTTTTTCACCATTTTCAAAAATTTAATAGTTCGTAGTTCGAGTTTAGCAGAGTTTTCGACGAGAAAACCTAAAATAATTTCATTTAAGAATAGGTTGATCTCTTTGAGGAGGTTATCGAGAAGAATCATAATGTTTGCATCTTAGCTGTCGGTAGTCCTGCATCTGGAATAAAAGAGGTCTGTTATGGATAAAATGGTAATGATGGTATATTCTTTTCTCTTTTGACTCGATTATGGGACAAACTCAGTGCTTTGCTTAAAGAAGGCCAGAATCACCACCTAACTGAATAATCTTTTTAACCTAGGTTACTTCTTCGGCTGGTAGTTATTGCCAATGAAAAGTTGCATGATCTACTCAATTCTAAAAGCTAGGTAACACTGAAAGAGAAAGGTTAACGTTTTATTTTAATGGGCTGCAGCTCATATCAAATTAGTACCATCTACAATCTGCTAATAAAATTTCGAGAAGTATATGAACATCGAAAGCAGATGTATCCTGAAAGCATAATGATCATTGAAGGAGAAATAATATTAAGTAAACCAATTTTTGGTAAAGGTGATTATCGTTATTTTACTCTAGTGTAATGGCAAAAAAGCGGAGAAAAAATTCAGTCAAATTCAACCAACAACAATCACTCATTACTTGCCCTTAATAAATGCATTTATGAGCTTTACAAATATAAATGTAGACAGCAAAATAACTAAGAGCAAATGAAGCAGCTTTGGGCAAATTTCAGAAACAGTAGCATCACAAAAATCCTTAAGAACTACCTAAGTCATCATTTATTTATTTAGTTCGACAGAGCATACTCTGGACACTTGGCTGCGTTGGTCTGGACTAAAGCCAAGAGAAGGACTCCTATCAAACACTAATGCTTTGCAAGAACATATCAAAATTAAATTAAAATAATAATTTGAAGTAAAATTTTCGGTATAAGTACTCATCGACTTAAAAATAAAAACTTAAAACAGAGCCAATACATTAGATTTCATAAACATCAGAATTGAGCCATCTTTCTAAAGTGAAGCATAATTTAAAAAGAGTATTGCAAGAAAAGGAATCATTTTAAAAGGATAAATAACAAAAAAGTATACTGACTTTATTAAAAAGAGAAAGCTTAAACAAGAGAGAGTTAGAAAGTATTCGGTTGAAAAAAGAGGAAATCAAGATCAGAGAGGATTATGGTTAGATGCTTAAAAATGTATCATCCAATCAGACCTCTCCTATCCTTGATCAAAATAACGAGGATAGATTCAATTCCAGTTTTGCTCTTCCCACCATTGCAAAAGCTAAAGAATTCAAAATTTCAACGAATGCACAAAGTAAAACCATATAAAACGACGAAATTCGCAAACTAAATTTGTTATAGATGAGGACTGTGAATGAGATAGATGAAATCCATCGAGAATTATCTCTGGACAGAGCTGACAGAGATATTCATAAGAATCATAGTTTGCTGCAAGCCAAGATTAAATTGCAGTAAAAATAAATGGTAGCTTATATCGAGTAAAAGGAAAAATTGTTAAGATTATTACGGAAACAGGCCCAATAAATTAAACAAAATGAGACATTCAAAGGCAAGAGCAGAGGCAGAATGATTACCCTACCTGCTAATTCCAATTCAAAGTTAAATTATAAGCACGAACTTAACTACTAATCAGAAAATGTCTCCAATTTTGAAGAATCTAGAGAGAGTATACACAACGAAAAAGAGGAAACCAAAAATGAAAATCCCGAAGATATTCGTTAAAAGGATAGTTATCTAAAGAATTCAGTCCTGACTAAACTTAATAAAAATAATTATCTCTTCGAAAGAAGAAGATTAGAGTTGAAATTCAAAATTTCCAAGGGCCGAGTTGACGTTAGCAATTTCTATGAGCAAGCCGCCAAAAGATATCAGGAATATAAGTCAAAATGATAAATTAATGGGCTAATTTAGAGTACTAATCTTAACAAGTTGAAAATGTAAATCTCATTTAAATGACTTGTAATCCAAATAGTATTATTGTGTAATTTACAATCATTCACCAGTTTTTTCGCATAATATTAATTATACAATTTATCAAGTTCATTAGATGCTCCAATTATAAATTGCAAATCCCAGTTTTTTTAAATAAATTAGCAATTTCCAAAATCGTAGAAAAAGCTTTCAAAAATCATTATAAAATTTAATCATGATAGAATATGTTCACTATTAGAGTAGAACTCTGTTTTTCAAAATCATCCAAGTGCTAGTACTATTTTCTGTTGTCATTTTTACTTGTGCTCCAAATTGTCTAACCTGTGATAATTCCTTTTGCAACATCTGCTAAAATAGTTTTTCTCTCACCAATAACTGCAAGTAGTGTTAGATAAACTGCTAGAATTGCTCACTTTCCTATTCCTACTTCTTCACCACATGTGTTAATTCTATCTGTGATGATAACAACTGCATTATATGCTCCTCTTTTAACACTGCGACTTGCTATGAGTGTGATTCTGGCACCAGCATCAATAATGGCACCTGCACATCCAACTCCACTTCTTCTATAAACATGACGACTTTAGTCATTTTTATCATTGCATCCATTGTTTTTACATTATTGGCACTTTTCTTCTTTCGCAAAATTTATCTCTGCTGCCTTCAAAGGAGATTGGATATGGAGAGAGATTAAGCTTTAGCAATGAGATAAAAAAATGCCAGATAATCAGCTTTCATGATTTACGATAAAAAAAACGAAATATGGAAATCATTAGATGATCAAGATACATTTCCTTATCGCTAAATTTGCTCAATTTGCCTCGAGAGATCAGTAGACGCAAAAACTACTTGCAATCACACATTCCATTTCCATTGCTTAGTGGAATGGGCTCACAGGAACGATAGTTGCCCGCAATGCAGGGCCGGCCTCGATAAAGTTATAGTATTTTGTATAATTTGCCACAAAAAATATATTGAACGATCAGTGATAGTAAAGAAATCGATAATCTTTGGTAAAGTTTGTAATTATTGTTCTGAATAAAATAAAGGTGGCCACAAATGAGGCAAAGCGGATAATGATAAATATTTTTATTTTTTGTTAAAAGAGTTTATGAATATGAAAGGAGATAAACTATGCTTATTGGAGAAAAAATTAATTGTAAAATAAAAAAACACCATATCGAAACTAATTTATAAAATAAATGTTATAAGAAGTAAACGAATGCCAATTGTGCAAATTGTTGAATGTCTAAAATTCACCCACGAGAGAGGATAATCTGTGTTTCACTGCAGCTAATTCATATCAATTTAAACATTAATTGCTCACCCTTTTCAAAGGCAGCCTCAATATTGCATTGCTTAATACCCTAAACGAAGCCTAGATTTTAAAGAAAAATATAGTTTAGCTTTAAAAAGCTAAATAACCACACTAACCTTCAAAATAAATGTTCATTTAAAATTTTGAACCCTCAAAATAGTTGTAATTTGCAAGTCGAATGCACTATGAGCATCAATAACGTTCAGTTGATATAGCCCATCTTATGATGATTCATCTCATAATTGTGGACTTCCTCTTGGCTTTGTTTGTGTATTTAGTCACAGCTCTGCAAATTACCTATATGTGTGTTCATTATTAATAAATCCTTGCAGGGCAATCATTAATAAAAATTTTCATTACTCTGTATTCACTTTTCTATTTTGTTGCTGCTGGATTTATCTGTTTCAATTGGAAAAACAAACTCAAATTACTTTAACGGCTCGCTTCAGCAGCATTTATAGTTGTCAATATATTTATATTTCCTCT
>Ga0302197_10004205_pt1 | contig 12727 bp, 12 predicted proteins | sample II_Bog_N2_1_FD_193526 | JGI IMG/M metagenome (GOLD analysis project Ga0302197, IMG submission 193526) | Peat permafrost microbial communities from Stordalen Mire near Abisko, Sweden - II_Bog_N2_1 | ecosystem: Environmental > Terrestrial > Soil > Wetlands > Peat | place: Sweden: Abisko...
TCGCAGGAGAGTCCGTGCCGACCAGCGTAAGGATGACGCGAAGCAGTAATAAGGCGTGTGAACGCCCGCTCCACGGGCAGTGGGCCCGTCCGGCAGGACCCATCCTCCAATTCTTAACATCCTCTCGTCGCCTGGACTCCTCCAGCGTGACTCGATATTCTGCCTTTATCCTTCCTGTGCGCGAGAACAGCGCCCGCCAATCTCATGCCTCAGCTCGCGACCCAACTCGAAGACGATACGCTGGTTCGCGGCCGGGCGAAGGTTGGCGATTTTGACCTCACCATCTGCACCGACGGCATCTACCTGCTGGACGGTGGCGCGATGTTCGGCGTAGTGCCCAAGACGTTGTGGCAGAAGCGCATTGCAGCGGACGCGCAGAACCGCATTCGATTGGGGCTGAACTCAGTCGTGGTGCGGACGGGCAAGCAGACCGTGGTGATCGAGACGGGCATTGGCAATAAGCAGACGCCAAAGATGCGCGCGATCTTCGGCAACCAGGAGCTGCTGATGAAGTCCTATGCGGCGGCGGGCGTCGATCCGGACGAGGTCGACATCGTCGTCAACACGCACCTGCACTTCGACCACTGTGGCTGGAACACCACGCTGCACCCCGATGGATCGGTGACGCCGACCTTCAAGAACGCCCGCTACTTTGCGCACGCCGGCGAGGTGGCGCATGGGCACCTGCAACTGGATCGCGACAAGGTCAGCTACCTCTCGCCGAACTACGATCCGCTGGTCGAGTCGGGGCAGATGACGCTGTTGGAACTTGCCGGGCCCGGTGCGACGGCGGAGATTTGTCCGGGGATTTCGGTCGAGCTGTTTCCGGGGCACACGGCGCAGATGATGGTGGTCCACATCGAGTCAGGCGGCGAGCACGCTTGCTATGTGGGCGACTTGGTGCCGACAGCGCACCACCTCGACCCGACCTGGGTGATGGGGTACGATTTGGACCCGCTGCGCTGCATTGAGGAGCGAAAACGGCTGTATTCGCGCGCGATTCCGGAGCATTGGCTGGTGCTCTTTACCCACGACCACGACACGCCGATGGCCCGTATCTCATTGAATGAGAAGGGGAAGCCGGTGGTAGCGGGTTAAATGAAGCGGGGTTCGCCGTGGGCGAACCCGGATGGAGCGTAGAGATGGGGCTGGGTTACGCCGGGACGGCGGTGACTTCGGCGGGGTCGACGTTGACGAAGCGGCCGTGCTGGCCGCGGTCCTGGTAGCGGACCACGCCGGAGATCTTGGCGAAGAGGGTATCATCCTTACCGCGGCCGACGTTGGCGCCGGCATTCAGCTTGGTGCCGCGCTGGCGGACGATGATGGTGCCGCCGAGGACTGCTTCGCCGCCGAAGCGCTTGACGCCGAGCCGTTGTGCGTTGGAGTCGCGACCGTTTTTGGAGGAGCCTAAACCTTTTTTATGTGCCATTGCTTTTCTCTATCCGGGGCTAGAGCCCCTTTGCATTTTTTGCCGATTACCGCTTGAGACCCAAGGCTAAAGCCTTTGGCTACGAGCCCACTGCTACTCCGGTCCGGCGGTGATGGACGGACTAAAGTCCGTCCCTACCTCAGAAACCCTTGCTATTCTGCGGCGGCTTCAGTCTTCTTCGCGGCCTTTTTGACGGGCTTTTCCGCCGTGGGTGCCGCTGCTTCGCTGGCTTCGGCCTTGAAGGACTTGCCGTTCACGGTGATCTCGTTGATGCGGACCTCGACGAAGTTCTGGCGGTGTCCCTGCATCTTCTTGTACTGCTTCTTGCGCTTCAGCTTGAAGACGAGGATCTTGTCGCCGCGGCCGATGCCGAGGACGGTGCCGGTAACCTTGGCGCCGGCCAGGTCGGTGGAGAACTTGCCGTCTTCGGGCGAAACCGCGAGGACGTCGGAGAACTCGATGTCGCCTTCGGTGTTGCCGGTGCGCTCGATCTTGAGCTTCTCGCCGGGTGAGACGAGGTACTGCTTGCCGCCGGTGCGAATTACTGCATACATAACCAAACCCTCATTGCGCAGGGACGTGTGCCGTTGAACTGCGCGTTCTGCCTAGATTGTGTTGCCGGGGCGCATACAGATGGACTGCATCGGGCCCGCTGGGCTGAATCGCGGTCGTAGTGCCTACCGCATGGAGCCAGCCGGCCGTGCAGCCGAAAAAGTAGCTGCATCGCCAAACTTAAAGAGTGTATCAGTCCCCCAAAGCCGGGTCAATCCGGTTTGGGGGTAGTCTGCCTTTGCTGGGAATGGTCTAGAAGTTGACCCGCGCGGTCGCGGTGACGGATTGCAGCATTAGGCGGACCTGGCTGTTGCTATATTCGCCGGCGAGGATGCTGCTCTTGCCCACCGACTCCGAACTGGGGAGCTGCACCTGGTAGGCTGCATCGAGGTGCATGCGCCCGTGCGTCCATCCTGCTCCGGTGGCGATGGCGTTCTGCATAATCGCGGCCGTCAAGGGCAGGAGCGTTGCGCTGGGCACGGGGTTCGACATGTAGCTGTATCCCGCGCGCAGCGTCCAATTCTCGCCCACGGGGGAATCGACCCCGGCGTGGATCCCGATCTGGTTGTTCCAATGCAGCGGCACTGCATCCTGCATGGCGCTGTTTCCGACCACGGAGTTGATGGTCGCGTTGGTGCCCCCGGTCAAACTGACGGGCAGTTGCTGGAACGCCTGGCCCCATGCGGTGAAATCCCCCTGCGCGTACCAGACCATGTGCCGGTTCGATCTCCACGAGAGGCCTGCATCGAAGGCTTGCGGCAGGTGGTTCAACACCTGTGTCTGGTAGTGGAACGTGGGGTCCGCAGTGATGCCCAGCGCGGTGAACAGGGCCGAGGCAGACCCGTTGGCAGTGCCATTCGTATGAATGGTTGTGCCGCTTTTCCATGCCAGCCCGAGGCGGACCCGGCTATTGGGTTGCCACAGGATGCCGGCGTTGCCGTTCCAACCGATGCCATGGGTCTGCAAATTGAGCAGGACCTTGAGGCCCGCGAGTTGTTGCTGCTGCTGAAAGATGTAAGGCGCATTGAGATTATTCGTGTTGTAGACCAGCCCCAGGACGGCACCGGCGGACCACTTCGGTCCGAAGGCCCGGCCCACGCCCAGGGACGAGCGAACCGCAATGATCTGCGTCTCGTTGGTCTGCAGGCCATAGGTGACACCGGCTGTCCCAGGCGCATCGACGTAGCTCCAGTTCGCCCGCATCAGGAGTTCGGGCGTAAAGGCGGCGGAGGCGGTCCAATGGCTGGCGCCGAGCGGCATGGCGAAGGCGCCGAACGGCATTGCGCCGACAACTCCGCTCATGCGTCCATTGCTGTTGACGGAGTTCTTGAAAGATCCTGACCCAAAGACTCCGACAACGCTCCCCTCCAGAGTGTGGGCGGTGATTCCGGCGAGGCCGGCGGGATTGCCTTCCACAGCATCGAGCGGGTCGCCTTGCTGCGAGGCCAGCGCCCCTCCGCGTGCCTCGGCTGCGGCGCTGAGGCCGTTCCCGAACGAGGTCGCCTGGGCGTAAGCGGCTGTGGTTCCCGCACTCATCAGTCCGCAAAGGATGGCGGTGAGAAGGGCGTGAGTACGACTACGGGAAAAAGTGGGGGTTGTCTGGGCCGGCATGGGATTCCTCACGAGTGCTATCGGTTTCTTGTCCGCTCATCCTTCCGCTAGATTCCCAGCCATTTGCAAGACAGATCGATAGAGCGGTTCTTCGGCTTGGGGAATTCAGATCGGAGGATCGCAGCATGACCTGGGAATCGATGGTCGAGGATCAAACGCGACGCTGCCATTCCACCTTCGTGTATCGCGCGACCCTTTCGTGGAATGTGCAGGTTGAGGGTCCCCAGGCGAAAAACGCCAAGCGCTCAATATCCCGATTCTGAGATGAGTGCAACGCGCGCGGGCCCGCCGCTCCCGCCTATTTACAGCTCTTCGTCCATGGGGTGGCGCTGGGGCCGCTTGCTTCGGTGAATAACGCGAGAGACTAGCATGCTCTCGAACTGAGGACGGTAGAAGATTACGTGCTCCCCGTCCTCGATTCGACGCAGGCCAAGCTGGATTTTCATCGCAGGTAGTCTCGATAGTAGCTCCAGGCAAAGATTGCCAACTCAGGCTTCTGGCAATTGCAAGAAGACGCGAGAATATATCACTCAGATTGACATGTTACGCAAAAAGCATAATAATTTACGCATTATGCGTAGGTCGCCAATCATCGACGCTCTTTTCCCGGAAATCCGAGGGAAGATTCTCGCGGCGACCCTTATGAGGCCGGAGAAAAGCTGGTATCTCTCCGAGTTATCGACGTTTCTCGAGACCCGGCCGTCCAGTCTCCAACGCGAAGTGGACGCACTGAGCAAGGTCGGGATTCTCGAGCAATCGCGGGATGGTCGACGGGTTTACTTGAAGCCCAACGCCCTCTCTCCCGTCTTTACCGATCTCAAGAACCTGTTTGCCAAGACAACGGGGCTGGTACCTGTCCTTCGGGAAGCTCTGGAAGCCCTCGGACAGCACATCAAAGTAGCCTTTCTGTATGGTTCGATCGCTCGCTCAGAGGAAGTGTCCGAGAGCGATGTCGACCTGATGGTCATTGGCGAAGCTGGCCTGTCTGAGATGGTGCCAGCCCTCAAACGTGCCGAAGCGATCCTCGGACGGCCGATAAACCCGACCATTTACTCGATGGAAGAGTTCAGACGCAAGGCCCGCGCACAGGACCACTTCTTGAGTACAGTGCTCGGTGGAACTAGACAGTTTATGAAGGGAAATGAACGTGAGTTGGAACAAATTATTGGCGAGCGGTGAAGTTACAACGCATCGGACAAGCAAACAAGAACTCGATAGAGTGCGCGCCCTGATTGCACGCGATATTGCCGACGCATCGCTACCCGGACTTTCGTCTGACCGACAGTTCGCAACGGCCTATAACGCTGCCCTCCAAGCCGGAAAGATCGCCATTGCTTGTTCGGGTTATCGAGTGACCGCACGGGCGGGACACCACGCCGTCACATTCGAGGCCGCGCATCTGGCGATTGGACCTGAAGCTGCCTTGTTGACGGACTATTTTGATGCCTGCCGTCGCAAACGCAACGTCATCGACTACGACAACTCGTCTGTGGCGACGGAGACGGAAGCTGCCGAATTGGTTCGCAAGGCTGGCGAGTTTCACTTACTCGTAGAGAGATGGGTCGCCGTAAATTATTCCGGGCTGACCCCGTAGCTCCAGGCAAAGATTGCCAACTCAGGAGGCTGTACGAGATCAATGCGGGGGTGGGGGAGCGTCGGATGGATCGACTTTGATGGTGCCGTCGATGTCGATCTTGAAGATGTGGCCACCGGCTCCAACGTATTCCGGCACGCGGGGTTGGCGGTTCAGGACCAGGAACACGTCGGTGTCTTCCGGGAGATCGGTGAGCACATGGGTGTGGTATCCAGCCGCGGGAGTTGAGCCCTTCGGAAGCTGGGCTGGAATCGATTCCAGGACGCTCTTGTGCATCTGCCGCTTCTCGTAGATCGTCTTACCGTCCGGCGATACGAAATAGCGGACGTCTCCTCCATAGGGATAGACGCCGTCTTTCACCTGGGCCGGATACAGATAGACGAGGTTGCCGCGGGTTCCGCCGGGAAGTACCGCGACATTGTAGGGAACATTCTCTCCGCGGAAGCCTTTGAGTGCCAGGTCGATGGCCCGGGCTGCGAACAGATTGAAGCCCGTATCCTCCCGCTCCGGGTCGAACTTGCCGACGGCGAAGTGGGTGGGGGCATCGCTCTGGACGGCTTCGTAAGCGGTGAGGAATTTTGTGGCGTCGGAGTTGAGATGGCCAAAGTCCACCGTCCAGCCGGTGGCGCTCTGGCGGGCGATGTAGCGCTGTGCCTGGCCGGCCGGTGGGTGCGAGCCGGCGAGCAGCACCGCGTCCGCCGCATGCCAGGCAGCCTGGTCGTAGCCCGCCAGCACGGTTCCACGCTGGGTGATCGCGGCTAGTTCCTGGTCCGAGGGCCTGGGGCCGGACTGGCTGTGCGCGGGAACGGCAAACAAAGCGATGGCGAGCGCAAGCCTGCGGCAATTCATCGGCAATTTCATAGATTGGTGCTTCGCCGGAATTGTACTCCGTAGTCCGGAGAGCGAAGGAATTGGGAGCAACCGACGTATCGTCCGAGCCTGTGATGCTGCTCACATACTATTGCCCCGGCCGGGGTTAGAGTCAGGATATGTGGCATCATGCAATAAATACTGTGCTTCTGGCCTTGATCCTTCCGGTCACGGCGGTCGCGCTGATTGGTCTGCTCGAACTCATCGCCAAGGACCCCGTGGAGGAGACGCCGGACTGGGTCAGACCCTGCCCCCCTGCGCACAAGAGGCATCCCTTCTGGCGGAGAAGTATCTGAAGCCAAACCGCGGCGCTATTGCTCCGGTTCCCAGCCTTACGGAGAATGCTCTACCATCCAGTCAATGCGACTGAGTTTCGTGGTCCCGGCCTATCACGAAGAGGCCTATCTCCCGGCATGTCTTGAGTCCATCGTGGCCCAGACGCGCGAGCTGGGCTCGTAGCGGAAGTCGTCAGCGGCGGGGGGGTAGTGGGGCAGTTTATTTGGAACGACCGGAAGTTTCCGGAAAGGCGGACTTCAGAGGAAGAGCCGAAGATACTGAAATCAAGCTTCTCGGGCAGATCGAGAGATGCATGCGGTCCGGCTTCGTCTGTATCGCACCGTCTCCGCTTAGAGCAGCCCTGAACGGCGCACGGCTCGCCAAAACCAGCGATGCCCCAATGGCACCTAACGGCCTCGGAATGCAAGTTCGTTCGCCTTGGGCTTCAAACTGGCCTAACACCGGCGGCTGAGTAGTGAGTCGGTTCGGTTTGAAGACCCGAGGTTTCCGAAAACCCGACTCGCAGGCAATTCGCCCTGTGGGGCCTGTAGAATTCCCCGTGTGAAACTCGCAGACCCAATCCGCAGATCGAACTACAGCGCAACCCTGCTGGCGTTCTTCGCGTTAATGCCGCTCGCCTTCGCGCAGAATGCTGCATCAACCGCCTCGGCCACCGCGCCCGCCTCCAGACCACCCAGCTACGCCGAAGTTCCCCTCGTCCATGCCAGCGATGCACAACAGCTTGCGGAGCCCTTCAACCCTGCGCTGCACAGCATCTTCATTGTCGGCGACTCCACCGCTGCCTACCACATCGACCGCATGAACGAGGGCTACGCCGAAGCCCAGGGATGGGGAGTCTTCTTCTACGCCTTCTTCGATCCCGACAAGGTCAACGTCGTCAATCTTTCACGCGGCGGACGCTCTACACGCACCTACCTCACCGAGGGCCTGTGGGACAAGGCCGTCGCCCAGTTCAAGCCCGGCGACGTCGTTCTGCTTCAACTCGGCCAGAACGACATCTTCGCGCTCAACGATCAGATCGCCCGCGGCACCATTCCCGACATCGGCGACGAGTCGCAGGAGATTGACAACATCGCCACCCACAAGCATGAGACCGTGCACACCTTCGGCTGGTACTTGCGTAAGTTCGTCCGCGACACCAAAGCCACGGGCGCGCTGCCCATCGTCATGTCCCTGACCACGCGCAACGTTTGGAAGGACGGCCATGTAGAGGTCGGCGTCAACAACTATCGCGAGACTTCGTGGAAGATTGCCCAGCAGGAGGGCCACGTGGACTTCGTCGATGTCAGCGCCCTGGTTGCAGAGCAGTACGAGAAACTCGGCCAGGAAAAGACCTTCGGCATGTTCCACACTCGTGAGCCGGTGCATCTCGACATTCCCGGAGCCTTCATGGACGCGCAGATAACCGTCTCCGGCCTCAAGGGACTGCCCGACGCGCCCATCTCGAAGTACCTCTCGTACCTGGGTCTGATGGTCGAGGCCGAGGCGCCGCCCGCTGTCCCGTCCGAGTGGCCCCAGGACCTCACCCATGTCACGCCCGTAGCTGCCAAGACGCCCCCGTCACCCGCCGCAAAATAGTCGTGCCGCACGATGCAGAGGTTATTTCGAGCGGCCACTCATCCTGGAGCGAGCGCCACACATCACGCAGTGAGGTTGATGTCTTTGGTTTCGCGGATGGCGAGCAGGCCGAAGAACGTGAGCACGGCAGTCGCGGAGAGGTAGTAGCCGACGTAGTTGATGCCGTAGTTCCGCGCGAGCCAGGTGGCGATGGAGGGGGCGAGCGATGCGCCGAGGATTCCGGCGGTGCTGAAGGCAAGCGAACTGCCGGTATAGCGGACGGCGGTGGGGAAGAGTTCCGACATCAGCGTGCCCAGCGGCGCGTAGACGATGCCCATCAGCGCGAGGCCGATAGCCATCATGGCGACCGCTCCGTCGGTGCCGGCGGCGAACATGGGGCCGAGAAGAATTCCGAAGACAGCGATGGCGAGGGTGACCGCGATGAGCACGCGGCGGCGGCCATGCTCGGCTGCCAGCGCGGAGATGGGGATGGTGGCCGCGCACAATGTGATGCAGAGGAGCTGCATCAGGAGAAATTTGCCGCGGCTGTAGCCCAGCGCCGAGGTTCCCCAGGAGAGCGCGAACACGGTCATCAGATAGAAGAGGACAAACATGGAGTAGCAGGCGAGGATGCCGCAGATAACCGCGCGGGTGTGGTGGCGGAAGACAGCGAGGATGGGCACAGCGTGCTGCTCATTGCGGTGGAGCGAGTCCTGGAAGACGGGCGTCTCGGTGATGGTGAGGCGGACGTAAAGGCCGATGAAGACGAGGATAGAGCTGGCGAGGAAAGGCAGGCGCCAGCCGAAGTCGAAGAACTGCGTGTCGGTGAGCAGGTGCGAGAGCAGAAGGAAGACGCCGCCGGAGAAGAAGAATCCAATGGGCGCGCCGAGCTGCGGGAACATGCCGTACCAGGCGCGCTTGTTGGGCGGGGCGTTTTCGATTGCGAGCAGAACGGCGCCGCCCCACTCGCCACCCAGGCCAAGGCCCTGACCGAAGCGAAGTAGCGCTAGCAGGATGGGCGCGGCCAGTCCGATGCTGCGATAGGTGGGTAGCAGGCCGATAGTGACCGTCGAAATGCCCATGGTGGAGAGCGCGATCACAAGCGTAGTTTTGCGGCCGATGCGGTCGCCAAAATGGCCGAACAGCGCCGAGCCGATGGGACGCGCGAGAAACGCAATGCCGAAAGTGATGAGCGAGGCGAGCCGGGCGCTGGCGGGATCGGACGAGGGGAAGAAGAGCGCCGGGAAGACCAGCACGGCGGCGGTCCCGTATATATAGAAGTCGAAGAACTCGATGGTGGTGCCGATGAGGCTCGCAAACAGCACCTGCAGCGGAGTGTTAATGCGGCGGGATGGTGCGGCCGGGGTGACGCTCAATCGAGTCTCCGTGCGTGGTGCGGGTAAGGCGGTTGGAGCGATTCTCGCCCAATGGGCTAGGGTGGATTCTATACAGATTGCGAGCAGCTTTCATGGAAGAGTCCTGACGACGGTACCTGATTCTGAACCCCGCGCAAAAACCTTCCAACTTAATTCTCAGCAAATCCGATGCTCAAACGTCTATTGGTTAGACGGAACATGGCGTAGGAATCGAAGACGGGGCTTGCGAGAGCCCAGGTTTGAAGTGTGCCTCCAACGGCTGGTTTCCCAGCCTGGGAGCGCCGCAAACTTTGTCTTCCTTCCGCCTGATAAAGCCGCTGAGACAAGCGGCAACGGCCAAGCTCAATGTCCAATCAATTTCCGGAGACCAGTGATGAAGATCGTAAGTAGAGTATTCGCAATTACCTTGGCCGCTGCATTAAGCGGCGCAGTCGCGGGGGCGCAGACAGCCCTTACAACCACCAAGCCAGTCGTACCAATGGAGCTCAAACCGCTCTCCAACGCTCCGATCACGTTGCACATTCTCGATGACACCAAGACCATCTACCAGGCAATCGGCAAGCTAGCCGGAATCAATGTTCTCTTCGACGCGGATTACCAGTCCAAGCGCGCCCAGGTCGATCTGACCAACGCCAGCCTGAGCGATACCTTGCGCATCGTGGGCGCACTCACCGGCACGTTCTACAAGCCGCTCACTCCGGACACCATTTTCGTTGCCGCGAACACCCACCAAAAGCACACCGATCTCGACGATCAAGAGGATGAGACCTTTTACCTCACCAATGCCACGCAGCAAGCCGACGCCAACGAGGTGGTTGCCGCCCTGCGTAACATGCTTGCGCCGGAATCCAAGGTCTACCTGGTAAATAGCCAGGACGCGATCGTGGTTCGCACTACGCCTGAACTCCTGGTGCGCGCGCAAAAGCTGCTCGCCGACCTCGATCTGCCCAAGAAGGCTTACCGCCTCACCTACACCGTCACTGAAATGGATGGCACCAAGCTCATCGGCACGCATCACATCGCCATGCTCGCCGTTTCCGGGCAGAATGTTAGGGTCAAGCAGGGCAGCAAGGTGCCCATCGCCACCGGCTCTTACAACACCACGTCCACCGATAGCAAAGCCGCCGGTGTTCAAACCCAGATCACTTATATCGATGTCGGCTTGAACTTCGATTCGACGCTGACGGCGATGGGCGATTCCGCCATGCTGAAGGCAAGCGTCGAGCGATCCAGCGTGGCGCCCGAACCCTCCGGCGTCGGCGCACAGGACCCAATCCTCAATCAGACATCCGTTAGCGGCGTCTTCCTGCTGCCCCAGGGCAAACCGGCCAGGATTGGCTCGCTGGATATGCCCGGAACCTCGCACCATCTCGACATAGACGCCACATTGGAACCGCTCCACTAATCGGATGACACGGGGGCGAGCTTGCCACCCAGTCCGGTGTGTAATTGGGCTTCAACTTAATCGCGCCAGAAGCAGGCGGGCGCCGCACCTTATACTTGATGGGGAAATCAAGTGGGTGCGCGCGTGGTTTGCGGCCTGCGGTTGAGGAGATGAATGGCGGCACTGATTGATGCAATTGAAGTGAAACGGAAGAGCGTGTTCGAGCTGGAAGGCGTTCCTTACGCGTGCCTGGATGTCGAGGTGAACACGCCGACGGCGCGCGGCGGCCAGACGCTGGTGCGGCTGAAGATGCGCAACCTGCTGACCAACGCCGTGTTCGAGAAGAGCTTCAAAGCCAGCGACAAGTTCAAAGAGCCGGACCTCGTCTATGTGGACGTGTCGTACCTCTACACCGACGGCGCGGGCTCGCACTTCCTCGACCAGGAGAGTTTCGAAACGTTGACGCTGCACGAGGACATGCTGGGCGATGCGATGGAGTTCCTGGTGGAAGGCGTACTCCTGCAGGTGCGCAAGTTCAATGGCAACCCCATCGGCCTGCAACTCCCCATCTTCGTCGAACTGGACGTCGCCGAGACCGAGCCAGGAGTGAAGGGCGACTCGTCCAGCGGCAGCGTGACCAAAGTGGCGAAGCTTGAAACCGGCCTCGAAATCCGCGTGCCCCTCTTCATCAAGCAGGGGGAGAAGATCAAAGTCGCAACGGAGACCCGCGACTTCGCCGGTCGGGCGTAAGAGCCGGTTTGAAGACCTAAGGAATAGAGTCAGACCGCAAGAGCCCACGCGCAGTGGGCCCGTCCGGTAGGACAGTATTTAAGTAGGCCATTCTCGCACAGGGTTGAACTCTTTCCTCCTGAGTGCCGATGGAACTGCTGGAAGCATCTGCGCCCGCCAAGTTGCGCCCGTGGGATGCGGGGAGCACGTCGATGTCTGAAGTCGCAGCAGTCGTACCGCCGTCGTTACAAGAGCGCAAGAGTCTCAGAACTGCCTTGACCACCAGCGCGCTCGCTCAATCCTTTCTCGACAATCTGTTCTGTGTGCAGGGCCGTTACCGCGAGCGGGCCACCGTAAACGATCTCTACATGGCGCTGGCCCACACGGTGCGCGACCGCCTGATCGAGCGCTGGATCTCCACCGTGCGGAACTACCAGGCGCAGGATGTGCGCGTCGTCTGTTATCTCTCGGCCGAGTTCCTCACCGGACCGCATCTCGCCAACAACCTCATCAACCTCGGCATCTACGACGAGACGGATCAGGCGATGCATTCGCTCGGCCTCGACCTGGGCGTGCTGATCGAGCAGGAACAGGAGCCGGGCCTCGGCAATGGTGGGCTTGGCCGTCTCGCGTCGTGCTTCATGGACTCGCTGGCCACGCTGGATATTCCCGCGATCGGTTACGGCATTCGCTACGAGTACGGCATCTTCGATCAGCAGATCAAAGATGGCTGGCAGGTGGAGAAGACCGACAATTGGCTGAAGTTCGGCAATCCCTGGGCGCTGGAACGGCCGGAAGATTCGTTCGACGTGAAGTTTGGCGGGCGCACCGAGGCCTATACCGACGCGACCGGACGCCGCCACGTCAGTTGGCTGCCGGAGCGCGTGGTGCGCGGCATTCCGAACGATACGCCGATCCTCGGCTACAAGACGAACACCGCAAACACCATGCGGCTGTGGTCGGCGCAGGCGGTCGACTCCTTCGACTTCGGCACCTTCAACACCGGAGATTTCACTGGCGCGGTCGCCGATAAGGTGTCTTCGGAGAATATTTCGAAGATTCTTTACCCGAACGACGAGGATATTAAAGGCAAGCGATTGCGGCTGGCACAGCAGTTCTTTTTTGTGTCCTGCTCGCTGCAGCACATTGTCAAGATTCAGCTCTCGATGAACCGTCCGCTCAGCGAGCTGCACCGCAAATTTGCCATCCAGATGAACGACACGCATCCGGCGATTGCCGTGGCTGAACTCATGCGCCTGCTGGTGGACGAGCACTCGATGGAGTGGGAAACCGCGTGGCGCGTCACCCAGGGAACGCTCTCCTACACC
>Ga0302197_10004206_pt1 | contig 12725 bp, 9 predicted proteins | sample II_Bog_N2_1_FD_193526 | JGI IMG/M metagenome (GOLD analysis project Ga0302197, IMG submission 193526) | Peat permafrost microbial communities from Stordalen Mire near Abisko, Sweden - II_Bog_N2_1 | ecosystem: Environmental > Terrestrial > Soil > Wetlands > Peat | place: Sweden: Abisko, Stordalen...
ACAAAATCGGGGTGGCTTATCCATACTTTTATGCAACTCATCACATCGTGATCATCGAGCATGGCAAAAGCATTTACAAGGTCTTTGTCATTTTCAAAATCCTTTTTATCGAAATTATTGTAAATGAAAAGACCCAATGCAGGTGTGCAGAATAACTCGCCACCGTTGGCAACTACTTCACGTGCACGGTCAAGTATATTTACCACCAGTTCCATAGCTGAAAGTACTGTTTTATGCAGGTATACCTGCCAATACATAATACGTCGGGCAATAATAAATTTTTCAACGGAATAGATGCCTTTGGCTTCCACAACCAGGTTTCCTCCTGCTACATTCAACATATTAATGATACGGTCGTATCCCACAACCCCTTCTGATACCCCGGTGAAAAAGGTATCACGTGTTAAATAGTCTAACCTATCCACATCTAACTGGCTTGAGACGAGTTGATGCAGAAATTTTTTATGGTATTTATTGCGGAAAATCCGTATTGCAAGGGATAATTCCCCATTAAACTCCTTATTCAACTTCTCCATAAAGATGGATGACATGTCTTCATGAGGAATATGATGGACAATGCTGTGTTCTAAATTGTGCGATAATGGTCCATGGCCAATATCGTGCAACAGGATGGCGAGCTTAACGCTTTCTTCTTCTTTTTCGGTTATCTCAATACCTTTTGATCGAAGCGTTTCAATGGCTTTATGCATCAGGTGCATTGCGCCCAAGGTATGATGAAAGCGAGTATGTATAGCCCCCGGATAAACCAGATGAGTTACACCTAATTGTTCAATTCTTCTTAGTCGTTGAAACCAGGGGTGCTCTATAAGTTGGAATATAATACCATCGGGAATGGTTATAAATCCATATATCGGGTCGTTGACTATTTTCTTTTTGAACATATCAGTGCTTACTTGGTTCCTTTAAAATACCAGCTTTAAGGGCATATTCATGGCTATAGTCATATAGGGTTGCTGCAAGAGCTTCATCACCTGTGGCTTTTTTAAGGGTATCACTTTGGTTTAGTAGCATTTGATGCATAAATTGCTTCATTTCATCTACGTTCATGTCCTTAGTCCAAAGGTTCAAATGTAAAGAAGATTGTTCCCTTTCATCCCATAAAGCAAGGAAGAAAGACTTGCAATCTCCACTCTCGTTATTTTCAGAAGAAGACCATTTCATTTTAACAGGCAGGTTGTTTTCATTTAATTCAACAGTAATGTTTATTTCTGATTTTTTACCCATAAATAAGGAGTTTGTAATAAGGATTAAGGGATAAGTAATAAATTATCGACAAAATTATGATTAAATGCTTATTCAACGCCGCTTAAATTCATACCTGCAATGAAAGTTATTAAAAGTTGTTAATACTTGCCCATTAACCCTTATTCCTTATCACTTTTTACAAGTATCTTTGGAAACCTATTTTAAGGCGAAAGTATGACAAAAACGCTCAGACAATTCGATGCGGCTGTTAAATCTGCAAAGGATATATTTATGAAAAAGATGTATGACTATGGCACTGCATGGAGAATACTCAGGACCTCATCCATTACCGACCAGGTATTTATCAAAGCCCAGCGTATTAGAAGTATTGAAGAAAAAGGAACACAAAAGGTGGGAGATGATATAACCGGAGATTTTATAGGGATATATAATTATGCAGTAATAGCGCTTATACAAATGCATTTAAAAGATGATAGTCGAACCGAGATACCCGGAAATGAGGTGGAAAAGCTTTTTGATATGCAAGCAGAGGAAGCCCGTAAATTAATGCAGGACAAGAACCATGATTATGGCGAGGCATGGCGGGAAATGCGTATTTCATCGCTTACCGATATTATCCTTATGAAGCTTGTACGAATTAAACAAATAGAAGAACATAAGGGGCAAACACTTATTTCTGAGGGCATTGATGCCAACTATTACGACGTAATGAATTATGCTATATTTGCGTTAATCCGTTTAACTGAAAAAGTAGAACATGAAGAAGGTCGTTAAGTTTTCACAAATACTGGTAGGGTTACTTTTTATTTTTTCGGGATTCGTTAAAGCTGATGACCCGCTTGGATTTACTTATAAATTAAAGGAATATTTTGCTTCTGATGCACTTAACATGCCTTGGCTGGATAAATTCAGTTTTGGCATAGCCTTTACCATTCCTATTATTGAAATGATGCTTGGCTTTATGATTCTTTTGGGCGCAAGGAAAAAGTTAACACTTACGCTTCTTTTTTTAATGGAAGTGTTTTTTACTTTCCTAACATGGTATACCGCCCACTATAATAAGGTTCTTGAATGCGGTTGCTTTGGTGATGCCATACCGATGACCTCTTGGCAATCGTTTTGGAAAAATATAGTCTTGATGGTATTTGTTTTGATTTTGGTGTTAGGAAACAAACATATTTCTTCTCTGGTAAAAGGCAGAGCGCAAAATATTCTGATAATTCTACTTTTGGCAGGTTCTACTTCATTTTCCTATTACTGCTACAATTATTTGCCTGTAATAGATTTTCGCCCCTATAAAGTAGGTGTTGATATTAAGAAGGCAATGAAGGGAGTACCTGGAATTGATAAATACTATTATACGTATAAAAATAAAAAATCAGGAGAAGAAAAGGAATTTGAAAATGCTCCGGATAGTGTTAATTGGAAATACGTAAGCTATAGAACTGTAACCATAAAAAAAGGAATTGATCCTGTGGATTTTAACATCAGTTCTTTATCGGGAGAAGATATTACAGATAGTGTATTAGGCATTCCCGGCTATAGCTTTCTGCTTGTTTCTACTCATTTGGTGGAGGCGAATGAAAATGCGGACATTGTTAAAGAAATTAATTCTCTTGCTTCAGATTGTATTAAGAATCATATAGGTTTTATATGCCTTACCAATTCTCAGGAGGAGGATATTTCAGCCTATCAAAAGAAGTTTAATCCTCCTTATCAATTCTTCAATACCGATGAGGTGGTGCTTAAAACAATGATACGTTCCAATCCTGGGCTTATACTGATTAAAGGTGGAGTTGTAATAGCCATGTGGCACTATCACTCCATACCAACATTCTCTGAAGTAACGGCAAAATATCTTCACTGAGTGTGCTGAATTTTATTGCCAAACGGATAATGCATGGGATTTTGGTACTATTTGGTGTGCTCGTTTTAGTGTTTTTATTGTTTAATGTGTTACCAGGGGATCCAGCTCGCTTAATGATGGGTCAGAGGGTAAACCAAAAATCACTCGACATTATTCACAAGGATATGGGGCTGGATGAGCCTGTTTATAGCCGGTTTCTTTTATACGTCAATGATCTTTCTCCAATTTCTATAAACAATGAAAGTATTTCCACCAGTCACCTTTATTTAGACCCGGAAAAATACAACCACACAATAAAGTTATTTCGGTTTACATCAAACCGTACGCTTATACTGAAGTTTCCCTATCTGAGACGGTCATATCAATCCAGAAAAAAAGTAAGCGATATTATAGCTTCTGCTTTACCTAATACTGCAGTTTTGGCATTTACTGCCATAATTATTGCTTCCATATTGGGCATTGTTATGGGAATAATTGCGGCATTGTATAAAGATTCAATTTATGATAAGGTTTCAATAGTTCTTTCTGTACTTGGGCTTGCAGGACCATCTTTTTTTACCGGATTGATAATTGCCTGGGTTTTCGGCCATTTATTAAGCAGATATACAGGGCTTAATGTTACAGGCAATCTTTATATTATTAACGCCGACGGAAATAAAATAGTGCAAATAAAGAACCTGATTCTTCCGGCAGTAACGCTGGGCATTCGTCCTCTGGCTATAATTGTACAACTAACAAGGAATTCCATGCTGCAGGTTATGACGAAAGATTATATTCGTACTGCTTTTGCTAAGGGCTTAAAACTGCGAACCATCGTAACGAAACATGCCTTGAAAAATATGCTGAACCCTGTAATAACTGCTATCTCTGGATGGTTTGCAAGCCTTATTGCAGGAGCAGTTTTTGTGGAATATATTTTTGGATGGGAAGGTATAGGTAAAAATATTGTAGATGCGTTAGGTACATTCGATATGCCTGTTATCATGGGAATTATACTTATAACATCTGTTCTTTTTATAATTATTAATATATTGGTCGATATTTCTTACGGATTACTTGACCCCCGAATTAGAATTCAATAAAAAAATGAGAAAGAAAATTGTTGCAGGAAATTGGAAAATGAATAAACTATATTCGGAAGCAGTTGAATTGGTTGATGAGATCACCATTATGCTGAAAGATGATAATAGAGCAGAAGATATAACAAAGGTCATTATTCCTGCATTTCCATATATACGTAAGATTGTAAGGCATTCCCATGGGGTGAAAAATTTATTTGTGGGCGCACAAAATTGCGCATTTGAAGAGGCAGGAGCATATACGGGCGAGGTATCTGCTGCAATGATAAAATCATTGGAAGCAACATTTGTCATTATCGGTCATTCGGAAAGGAGGAGCTATTATAAAGAAACCTATGAGGACTTGAAAAGGAAAGTAAATATAGCCCTAAATCAATCCCTTACTCCCATTTTTTGCGTGGGGGAAACGAAAGAAATGAGACAGGCTAAAAAGCATTTTGATCTAGTAGAAGAGCAAATAAAAGACAGTCTTTTTCATTTACCGGCCAATGAATTTAGCAAGTTGATTTTAGCATATGAGCCTGTATGGGCAATTGGTACGGGACTTACTGCCACCAGTGAACAAGCGCAAGAGATGCACCACTTTATTCGTTCTGTAATTGAAAAAAAATTCAACAAAGAAACAGCCAATGCGATTTCCATTTTATATGGTGGAAGTTGCAATGCAAAAAATGCATCGGAATTATTTGCCTGCCCTGATATAGATGGGGGGTTAATTGGAGGCGCTTCTCTTGTTGCAAAAGATTTTATAACCATTATCCATTCTTTCCCTAAATGAGTTTTTTTAAGAAAATAGCCTGCCTTATGTTTTTCTTTTCGTTTGTTGCAATTTGCAATGGGCAAGAAGATAAGATTTCCCAGTTTCAGCATGATTCTGTTAAGTTTTTAGATGACCTGGAAGTATATTTGAATTCAGGGCTTGCCGATAAAAGTAGTGTAAAAGAGTTTTTGAAGGAATTTACACCTACATGGAAGTCACCTGCTTATAATACCTATTATAAAAGAGCTACTTATAGAATTGCTGACGAAATGCTGGCTAAGAAAATGCAGGTATATCCTACATTTCAATCCTTTCTATTTGTAATGCAGAATTTTGTAAAATCAGGATTACCGCAGAAAAAATTTGATCAGTGGGATAGCTGTTTTGAAAAGCAAATGAGCAAAAAACCATACACTAATCTTAATACTTTTCTTTCTACCTGTGAAGATCTTTTTGGTTCCGGAGTTCTTTTTAAATCACCAACTATTCGATGGAGTATTAGTAACAATGCCTATAGTTTTAATTCTGACAGCGTACAGGAAATTTTACTGAATAACATTAACCTTAAATGTACAAATGAGAATAATGATACGCTTGTAATTTATAATACAAAAGGGGTGTTTTACATACTCAAGGGAATTTGGAAAGGAATCGGTGGTAAAATTGATTGGACTCGCACAGGGCTAGATGTAACTAGTGTTTACGCGCAATTGGCGAACTACAATATTACTTTTAAAGAAAACGGTTTTGCTGCCGATTCGGTTAGTTTTTGGAATAAAAATTATTTTGAGAAATCTTTGAAGGGTAAAATTATTGAGCGTAATATCAGCGAACCCAAAGGCAAGGAATCTTACCCCCAGTTTATATCGTATGATAAACGAGTAACTATTCCTAATCTCACCCCAGAGGTTACATATAATGGCGGCTTTTCCATGCGTGGAAGGAGATTTGTAGGTTCAGGAACTAAAGAACAGCCTGCTGAATTGATTTTTAAGAGAAACGACAAACCTTTTTTGACAGCTTCATCGCTTATATTTGGTATAACCAAGGAAAATATTATGGCGGATGATGCGCGTATCACCTTCGCGATGGACGGAGATTCTATTTTTCATCCCGATATTCAACTGGCTTATAATATTGACAAAAAGCACGTTTCACTGATCCGATCCAACCAGGGATTATCGCAAGCACCGTTTTTTGATACCTATCACAAAGTGAATATGTTTTTTGAAGAATTATCCTGGTTCATTGATCAGCCAAAGATTGAGTTCAGGATGATAGAAGGCAATACGCAAACGGTTGCTGATTTTGAATCGCAGAATTTTTTCCGTCCTCAGCTATTTGAAAAATTAGGAGATGCAAACGGTGGAAGCCCCGTGGTACAAGTTGCCAATTATTCCAAATCTGTTAAATCGCGCGATATGTCGGTTGATGACCTGGCATCATATATGCGCATTACTTCGGATGAGGTACGTCCCATCATTTTCAGATTGGCTATTATTGGATTGGTGAGTTATGACGTTATTTCAGATAGGCTGCATATAGAAGACAAATTATTTACATTTATTGATAATGCGGCTCGAAAAGCGGATTATGATGTGGTAGATTTTCATTCGGAAGATCCCGCTAAATATGCTTCTAACGACTCTACTGCTCGAGACAATGGAGTTATGGATTTAAATACTTACAATATTAGTTTGAACGGCATAAAAGTAGTTGATTTGAGTGACTCGCAAAGTGTATATTGTTACCCTCAAAATAGACATATGATATTACACCGAAATAGAGAGGCGACTTTTTCAGGTGTTATAAAAGCAGGCAGGTTTGTATTTTTTGGAAAGCAATTTGATTTTGATTATGCTAACTTCAAAATTAAAATGAAAGATGTGGACTCTATGATGCTTTTTGCTAATTCATTTACCAAAGATTCAAATGGTGCATACCCTCTTGTTAAAGTGAAAAATACAATAAATCACTTAAGCGGGGAATTGATGATAGATAAAACAACAAACAAGTCGGGATTGAAGTCATTAAGGCAATATCCGATACTTTTAAGCGATACCAATACTTTTGTTTATTTCGATAAAAAGAGTATTCAGAATGGCGTTTATAAACGTGATAACTTTTATTTTAAAGCCGATCCGTTTACAATTGATAGTGTGTCCAGCTTTTCAAATGCAAGGCTTCATTTTGACGGTTCATTTGCTTCCGGCGATATAATTCCTGAAATGCGGGAATCATTGAAGTTGCAACCTGACACTTCACTCGGGTTTGTGCATGATATACCTCCGGGAGGGATGGATTTATATAAAGGAAAAGGGAAGCTGTTTAGTAAAATTAAATTAAGCAACAAAGGCCTTATTGGTGACGGTACATTTAATTATGTTACCTCTGTTTCTAAATCTAATAAGTTTATATTTTACCCTGATTCAATGAACTCCCATGCTCAGGCTTTCAATATAACCGAACAGGAAACAAAACCAGAATTTCCTCAAGTGGACGGAGATACCGTATATGAGCATTGGATACCCAAACAGAATCAGTTATTGGTAAAGGACTTAACCAGCCCTTTCAATTGTTATAATAAGTTTGCTACATTTCATGGAACACTTACCGTAACTCCGGAGCTAGTTTCAGGCAATGGTGAAATGGATTTCTTAAAGGCGCTTGTTACTTCTCAAAATATGCACTTGCTTCAACATAAAGTAACTTCAGATACTTCTGATTTTGCCCTGAAATCTTATGATTCCTCAGGTATAGGAATTTCAACTAAAAATATGAAGGCTGACATTGATTTTAAGACCAAGGTGGGTGAATTTATAAGTAATCAGAGCGGTTCTGTAGTTCAGTTTCCTGAAAATGAATATATCGCATACATGGATGAATTTAAATGGTTAATGGATGAAGATGAGATTGAACTTGGCACGAATAAAAAACAAGTTGAGACAACTGATGCAAACGACCTTCAACTTTCTGGAACGAGGTTTATTTCTGTTGATCCGCATCAGGATTCCTTGCAGTTTATCTCGCCCAGAGCGCGGTATCGCATTCGGACACATCAGATTAATGCATATCAAGTGGCCTATATTGATGTGGCTGACGCACGAATATCCCCCGATAGCGGGAATGTTACCGTGCTCAAACATGCTTTTATGGAACCTTTGATTAATGCTAAAATTACAGCGAATAAGGTTACCAAATATTATAATATCTATAAAGCTGATGTTAGCATAACTGCCCGTAAAAATTATTCGGGTTCGGGATATTATGATTTCATTGACGGGGCCAAAAACAGGAAATCCATTTTCTTTAGTAATATACATGTTGATACTTCACACCAAACAGTTGCCAATACTGAAATTGCTGAAGAAGCTGGTTTTTCTATAAGTACTAATTTTAAATTCAAGGGCAGCCTAACTCTTAAAGCCTCAGATCCATTTTTAGATTTTAACGGCTTCTGTCGTATCAATCACAGTTGCAATGAAGTAAAAATTTCATGGCTCAAATTTTCCGGGGAAATTGATCCGGATAATGTTCAAATACCTGTAAAACTTGCTATGAGTGACCAGAATATTCCGTTAGCTTTATCACCGGTTGTTTCAAATGGCGATTCTGTAAGTATTTATAGCGCATTTCTTTCGCCGGTTATTAATCCTAAAAAGGATGTTGTGATTATTCCTGATAGCGGAGGCTATTTGGCATTTGACCCCCCAACTCAACAGTACCGGATTGGAAGCAAAGAGAAATTGGTTGCACAAACTTTGCCAGGAAACTATGTAAGTCTGGATACCCGAAAATGCATAGAATATGGGGAAGGGAACTTGAATCTTGGAGAAGATCTGCAAGCCGTTGATTTGAAAACAGTAGGAAATATTACCGATTATATTATTCCGGATACTGTTGTATGTAATACAGATATACTGGTAAATTTCTTTTTTGATGAGGGTGCAATTTCTAAAATGGCAGATGATGCGGAAGCCATGACTACCCTGAAACCATTGGATTTTACCGACGATAACTTCCAAAAGAATCTACGTCAATTAATGGGAAAAGAAGAAGGAGATAAATTGATTTCACAACTCACACTTTACGGAACTGTTAAGAAATTACCTAAGGAATTACAATCTCAACTTTTCCTGAGTAATATTAAATTAAAGTGGAATAACCAAACGCATTCCTATATTTCCGAGGGTTCTATTGGGGTAGCAGGCATTGGTACTAAAATGATAAACAAGGAGGCAACAGGTACTATTGAAATACGTAAGAGAAAACAGGGTGACCAGTTAAATATGTATATTGAGTTTGATCCTATGCATTGGTACTTTTTCACCTATTACCAGGGGCAGATGCAGGTTGCTTCTTCTAATCCGGATTTTAATAATATTATAAGCACCCTTAAAGATGATAAGAGAAGTGAGAAAACCGATAAAGGGAAATTTTCATACGTAACCGCCGATCCTAATGCAAGAAGAATCTTTTTGAAACGTGTTAATGGAGATAATTAGAATCAGGCTATCTATCGAATACTATTCTCTGACCTTTTACCGCTTCTGTAAAATTGCCATTGGAATAAACCAGATTGCCATTTACAAAGGTGTGGGTAACTTTTGAGTGAAAAGTTTCTCCTTCTAAAGGGCTCCATTGGCATTTATAAAGGATGTTGCTTTTTTCTACTTTCCAGGGATGATTTAAATCTACCAGTATAAGGTCGGCCCAATATCCTTCACGGATAAACCCCCTCTTTTGAATATGGAAACAAGTAGCCGGAGCATGACACATTTTTTGTACAATATTATCTATTGAAATTTGGTGCAGTTCAAGCATAACGTTAAGCGAATGCTGCACCATAGGTCCTCCAGAGGGGCATGAAAAATAGGCTTGCTCTTTTTCATCGTGTGTATGTGGAGCATGGTCAGTTGCAACTGTGTCGATTTTATTTTCAAGCAGAGCCTCTAAAAGGCCTTCTTTGTCATATTCGGTTTTTATGGCAGGGTTCCATTTAATCATGTTGCCTTTGCCGGCATAATCTTTATCTGAAAACCAAAGGTGATGTGGGCAAACTTCTGATGTTATTTTTTTTTCTTCAAGTGGCAGGGTATTATCAAATAATCCTGTTTCTTTTGCCGTTGATACATGTACTACGTGCAATCGGGTTCCATATTTTTTGGCCAGTTCAACAGCATGATGGGAGGAGTGATAGCAACATTCTTCACTACGAATTACTGGGTGGCAGGAGGGTGGGGGATTATCACCATACTTTTCTCTAATACGTTTGGCATTTTCTTTTATTATGCTTTCTTCCTCACAATGCACGGCTATCAATAGGTTGGATATCTTAAAAAAGTTTTCAATACTGGTAGGATTATTTACCAGCATATTTCCAGTGGTAGAGCCGAGATAAATTTTTACTCCGCATACATTTTTTGGGTTTGTTTTAACAACCTCATCAAAGTTTGTGTTAGAGGTGCCCATATAAAAGGAATAGTTGGCAAGAGATTTTTGTGCAGCAATAGTATATTTTTCCTCCAGAAGTTCTTGAGTTAGTACTGGAGGATAAGTATTGGGCATATCCATAAAAGAGGTTACGCCCCCGGCAATGGCTGCTTTAGATTCAGTATAAATATCAGCTTTATAAACCAATCCTGGTTCGCGGAAATGAACATGAGTATCAATTATTCCGGGTAGCAAATACTTGCCTTCTGCATCAATAAATTCGGTGTTTTCAGGGCAAGTTTGTTTGTCCATACTCGGACTTATTTTTTCAATTCGCCCATTTACAATTAATATATCACCATGAAATGTTTTCCCTTCATTTACAATATAGGCATTCCAAATAAGTATGCTAGGCATTTTAATTTACCTTTAGAAAGCGCATTTTGATGACTCCCAGAATTGCTTCTTTAAATATTTTTCCACTCATTTTAGATACTCCTACAACTCGATCTGTAAAAGTAATAGGTACTTCAACAATTTTAAATCCCTTGCGATAAGTACGATATTTCATTTCTATTTGGAAAGCGTAACCTATGAAATGAATGTCATCGAAATGGATGGCCTCAAGAACCCTGCGCCTATAGCATTTAAATCCGGCAGTTGTATCTTTTACATTCATCCATAAAACCAATCGTACATAAAGAGAAGCAAAATAGGACATCACTACTCTTTTATAATCCCATTTTGTAATATGACCACCTCTTACATATCGTGAGCCAACGGCAAGATCAGCCCCATTTAGACAAGCATCTTTGAGGCGAATAAGGTCATCCGGGTTATGCGAAAAATCTGCGTCCATTTCAAAAATATATTCGTATCCGTGTTCAAGTGCCCATCGGAATCCGGCTATATAGGCTGTTCCGAGCCCCAACTTACCCTGTCTTTCAATTATGAAAAGACGTCCGTCAAATTCCTTCATTAATGATTTTACAATATCAGCAGTTCCGTCTGGAGATCCATCATCAATGACAAGCAAATGAAAATTACCTTGTAAGGACATTACTTTGCGGGTTATATTTTCAATATTACCCTTTTCGTTGTATGTAGGAATTATTACGAGGCTGTCTGAAGACATTTAATTTGAAAATGGATACAAATATGACAAATAATGTTGAGCTGTGATAAATATTAAGAAATCATTCTGCGATGGTAGTTAATTTGGCCGAGATGATAATCCATATGCGATATAAGATGCATCAGAAAAAAGCCTTTGGTAAGTTTTTCTTTTCCAAGTAAATGCGCCGGAAATGCAGTATATTCTTCTTCCAGATCAATTTCAGGGCTTGATTTAAAGGCTAAACTCACAACCTTAATAGTTTTTTGAATTTCACTTAGTAATTCAGCGGTAGGTATTTGGGCCGAAAATTCCCGGTCCCGGTTACGGGTATAGCCTGAATTCCCAATAACATTTCCAATAAAATGTTGCAAATTTCCGCATATATGTAGACAAAGATTGCCACCGGAGTTACTAATTCCATTTGAAATTTTCCATAAGGATGCTTCATCGGGATAGAGCTTTATTTCTTCAATAAGCTTAGTTAGTTCCCGTTCAAAAATTTCAGCGGCAAATTCAGCAACCATGGAGTGTATAGTTTTAGCTATTCAAAGGTAAGAAAATTTAATCAGAAGTGTTTTGTATAAATTTGTATATTCGTATTCATACTAAAAATATTAATTATGTTACTTGGAGTACATTGTTCAGTAAGCGGAGGATTAGAACATGCTTTTGAGGAAGCCCGCACATTAGGAATTGATACTTTTCAGATTTTTACACGAAACCAGCGTCAATGGAAGGCAAAACCTATATCAGAAGAGGAGAAAAAGGCATTTGCTGCAGCATGGGCGGATAATCAGCAAGTAAAAGTTATTTTTTCCCATGCTTCTTATCTAATTAACCTTGCCAGTGCTGACCATGAATTACGCTCCAAATCAATTGCCGGATTTACCGAGGAAGTAATTCGATGCCATGAATTGGGACTTGCCTATACAGTTCTTCATCCCGGAGCAGCCGGTGAAAGCTCTGAGGAAGAAGCTATGGAGCGAATTGCCGATTCTCTTAAAAAAGTAGTACAGGAAACACATGGCTCCCAGGTGAAAATTTTACTAGAAAATACGGCGGGACAGGGCTCGCATGTAGGTTATAAGTTTGAGCATATTAGGAATATTATGGATTTAACCGGATCTGACAGGATTGGAACATGTTTTGATACTTGTCATGCTTTTGCTGCAGGCTATAACATTGCCACAGAAGAGGGCTTTCATAAAACATGGCAAGATTTTGATCACATAATTGGGCTAA
>Ga0302197_10004208_pt1 | contig 12722 bp, 6 predicted proteins | sample II_Bog_N2_1_FD_193526 | JGI IMG/M metagenome (GOLD analysis project Ga0302197, IMG submission 193526) | Peat permafrost microbial communities from Stordalen Mire near Abisko, Sweden - II_Bog_N2_1 | ecosystem: Environmental > Terrestrial > Soil > Wetlands > Peat | place: Sweden: Abisko, Stordalen...
TGGTGTTGAGCAAGTCAGGTGGTGGGCTGAATCCCTTGCGGCACAAGGCTCCGAAGGCTTGGGGCTTTTCGCAAATCTGATTCTTGAGCAGATTCGGAAATGGTGTAGACCGTAAAGCCTTCCCTCGGGGGCTAAAGCCCATTGATTTCATTGGCGTCCGGTGGCATCCGCTGCGGCGGAAAGCCGTGCCCTTTCAAAGCCTGTCTGGGGTAAATGCAAGAATGCTCTAAAATAGAGATTCCAAATGACCTTACGAAATATCATTTATCTCGGCATCGCTTTGTTTGGAGCGTTTTCAATGGCTCAAGCCGCATCTGCTCACGTTCCTCTCCAGTCCGTACCGAACGTCGACCTGAACCGCTACACGGGGCGCTGGTACGAGATTGCAAAGTACCCCAACCGTTTTGAGGCCAAGTGCGACCGTAATATTACGGCGACTTATACCCTTCGTTCGGATGGCAAGATCTCGGTTGTGAATGCATGCATAACTCGCGAAGGCAAGCTCACCCAGGCAAGCGGCTGGGCAAAGGTCGTCGACCAGAAAACCGGTTCAAAGCTCAAGGTGACATTCTTCTGGCCGTTCTTTGGTGATTATTGGATTATCGACGTTGGCCTCAATTATGAATACGCTGTAGTCGGCGAACCGGGCAGGAAGTACTTATGGATTTTAAGCCGCACTGCGAAGATGGACGCCAAGCTCTATGCCGAAATTACCGGTCGATTAGCAGCCAAGGGATACGATGCCACAAAGTTAGAGCCGGTAAAGCAGACCGATTGATTTTTGGTAGTGGCGGCGATGACTCCCCAGCATTCAACGACGCGGTTTGGCAGAGAAAAAGGGTGTGAAACCGGCCGTCGATATCGTAATATCCTCGAATGCCGAGCAAAACAAGAGTTCTTTTGTCTGACCCGCGGGCTATACCGTTCCTATTTAAGAAGATTGCCAAGTTTTTCATCGATAAAGCTCAATGGATCGAAGTGAAATTCCTGACCGCATTCGGTGTGATCGACTTCAAGGTTCCGCCAAATTCGAGCATGCGTGAAAGCTCTTCGACGAACATACGGCACTATTACGAATCCGGCCTGACGACGACCCTTCCCATTGTGACTGCCGCGTACATCGAGGGGCTTGATTTGCGCCAGCCCGCGGAGGTGTTGGACTTTGGCTGTGGCGTGGGGCGCCAGTTATTGCAACTGGCCAGAAGGTACCCAAAACTGAACCTCCATGCGTGCGATGTGAATGGGCGGTCGATCGCTTATCTCAAGCGCGCCTATCCAAAGATCGATTCGTATGCCAACGAATTCTCCCCGCCTCTCAAGTTTTCCGAGGCCCAATTTGACCTTGTTCTTTCGGTTTCGATTTTTTCTCATCTGAGCATCAAGGACAATCCGATCTGGCTCAAGGAATTGGCCAGAGTCACGCGACCGGGAGGCTTGTGCTGTTTAACCATCCTGGGGAGTCATGCGATGGGGTTGCATGCACGGGCGTCTGGTGGGCCGTCTGCGAGCGATCAACGCAAGCTGCTTGAGGAACAAGGATTCTTGTTTCAGAACTATGAAAAACCCGATTTTCAACGAGCTGCCGCGGAGTTGTGGGACAAGGGCAATACTCTTCAACTGATCAAGGAAGAGTACGGCAATACGTACCTGTCAGAACGATTCATCAGGGAGAATTGGGACAACGGTGACTTTGAACTGAGACAGTTCATCCCGGGGATCATCGATCAACAACAGGATCTTGTGGTGTTGCAGCGGCGATAAGCCGGCGGGGTTGCCAGAGCCGGAGAGGTTCGTTCTTAGTGATCCGGCAAAAAAGTGACATTTCATTTCCGCCCATTTCCGCAAGAAACGCGGAAATGGATGGGGCACCCTGACAGTACTTAGTTACCGGATCAATCGTGGGCGGTCTTCGGCATGCTGAGCGATCCCGCGGATTTCTCCATCCCCTTGCGAATCTCGTTGGAGTCGTCCATGTTGTGCAGGGCATCGGCCTCTTTCTTTGTCTTTGGCCGGGCAATATACGCCTTGGCGGGGTCAAAGACGCGTAGGTCAGAGGGAAGGGCTTTGAAGGGCTCCAGGTGCGGAGTTGCCGAGAAGATTCCCGTGATCTCTCCTGCAAGCGCGTCCTCAAGATTCAACGGACCCAGACCGAGCAGTTCGTCGATCGTGCGTGTAATGGACCCCATATCGGAGTGGCCGTGCGAGACCGTTCCGGGTTTGACCCAGGGGCTGGCAACGAGCAGGATGCTGCGATGCGCGTCAACGTGGTCCACTCCGCTTTGGGCGTCGTCCTCGGTGACAAAGACCGTCGAATCTTTCCAGATGGCGCTCTTCGACAGGAACTCTACGATGCGCCCGAGAGCGAGGTCGTTGTCGGCCACGTAGGAGGCCCGGTAAGGATAGCCGTCAGCAGGGCGCGGCTTGGTGGTGTGATCGTTGGGCAGCCGGATGACGATGAGAGCAGGGACAGTGTTGGCGGCGAGCCTCTGTTTGAAGTCGCGCTCGAACTCCTCGACGCGAACCTGGTCGGGAATGCCTAGGTTGAAGGTGGGGAATTTGCGATCGGTATTCTCGAAGACCGGTTCGAGCAGCGGAGCATTCAGAAACAGACGCTGCCCTTCCGGTTCAGCGCCTTCGATTTCGTCGTCGCCTTCGATCTCGAGACCCTCACCGTAGTTGAGCAACCCCTGGCCACTGGCGGCGAAGTGCTCCCATAGCGAACCGAACTCGGGCTCGTCCTCCGGCATGGGCCCGTCGGCGTCGCCGAAGACGGCTCTGCGACCGGGCTGCGCTGCACCGAAATCGGAAGTGCGCCTGCCACCGTAGCGGGAGCCCCAAGCAGTGTTGAAGAAGGGCGTTGGATCCATGCCCATAATCCAGCGATGACCGTCATTGGAAACATCGCCATCCACATAAAAGTTGTCGCTCATGGCAAATTGAGAGGCCATGGAGTGCAGGTTGGGCGTTACGTGGAGATGGGTTGCGCTGCCTTGCTCCTCGGCCCAACCGTCGAGGCCGTAGCGCGCAAGGGTTGGATCGCCGTTGGCGCTGGCCACATCTCCGAGTACCTCGTCATAGGTGCGATTCTCGCGGATGATGAGGAAGCAGTGTTTGAGTTGGGGCAATGGAGAGCGATCGGCGATGTCGGCGGAGTTGGCAGCGAGAACGGATTGGGTGAGCGCATCGGGCTCGGCGAGGTCTGCCAGCGCAATCACGCTCAGGCTGCCAAGCTCCAGCTCGCCAATGTAGTTGGGGCTGCGCGGGTCGTGCTGCTTGCCGCCATTCGGACCCGTGCCTTTGCCCTTGGTGTTGATCACGTAGAGAACCTTGCCGTCGGGCGAAAATGCCAGGGCTGAAGGATTCCATCCAACTGGAATATGTTCGATGACGCGGAGCGTGGCGGCATCGAGTACACCGACGGCGTTGATGCCGGATTCGGCTACATAGAGACGGCCGTCGTGAACGGCGAGACCGCTCGGCATGATGCCGCGGAGAGGGCGGCCGCTGGCATCTTGAAACTGGGGCCCCACAAAGGGCGAGAGCGCGGCCTGGGCCAGCAGATGGCTTCCGTCAGCACTCACCTTGACGACGGCGTCGTCGTGAGCAAGCGAGACAAAGACGTCATCAGAGGTGGCCGCGATTCCTGTGGGGGCGCCGCCACCGACGGTTTCGCCGGGAATTTCGCTGATCTTTGTGCCGAGCCGCAGCTTTGCGGTGATGACGGGGTGGCGGCGATCATGCACATCGAAGGTCCACAAGGAGCTGCCGCGTAAAGAGTTTTCATCGCCGAGGCCGGGAATCTTCTTGCCTTCAGCGACCACGCCCTCGCGTGCGGCCTTTGATGGATAGCCGAAAGGCGGGAAATGCAGGCCCGTGCCCAGCTCATCGGCCTTCTTGTAACCGGGGATGGTGCTGTAGGTGAAGATCCCGGTGTTGGCAACATAAAGCCTGTTGCCGTCAGGAGAGAGAGCCAGGCCGAATGGGTAGTTGCCAGTGGGAATCTCGGCGAGCCTTGCGAGTTTGGCCGCATCGAGAATCACGACGCGAAAGTTTGCCTGGTCGAGCGCGTAGAGGGTTTTTCCGTCGGTCGATATTGTGACGGTCGCCGCGAAGCTGCCGCTCGACGATCTGTTTCCAGTGATTCCATCTAGAGAGACGGCGCCAGTGGGCTTCCAGTCGCTGGTGCGATAAACGCGGATCTTTCCTGAATCGCCAGTGGCCACATAGAGCAAAGCCCCATCGGGCGAGTAAGCGAGGCCTGCGTGGACTTCAACGGCGGGATCCTTTTTCGATCCCTCGGGCATTTTCTTCACCGCCGGAATGGGCGCTAATGGATTGTCGATGACGTTGAGAGCGAAGGGAAAACCAATGGAGGGAACGGCGATCTGGCCTCCGTCTGGCCTGACTGCGAGTGCGAACGGATAGGGAGCCAGCGGAATCCATTTGCCGACGGGCTGAATGGCGCGGCCATTGGGCAGGATGGCGGTGACGCCGGTTTGGGCAGGCACAACAGGAACGGACGCCAACCCCGCCAGGCAGAGCAGCGGGGTGAACACTCTCGGGCACTTCATGGGTTTCTCCGGCAGGCCCAGCCAGATTGCAGCCTTGGCGCCTGGCCGGCCTCCGTATTCATCGACAAAGAGAAGACTAACGCAGCGGCTTGCCTTCGAGTGAGGCAGGGGTATTGACGGGATTTGCGCGAGCCGGCTCCTTGCCGGGGAGTGTGACGACGAAGTTTCCTGGCCAGCGCGCGGGCTCATTGACCGGATAGTCGGTGCTAAGGATTTGTGCACCGCTTGTCATCATGGAGTCGCGGCGTGCCGTGTCGTTGGTGCGGGCCTCTTTGGTGTCGGCGTCAGTGCGCGTGCGAACGAGATAGCCCTTTTTAACGAGAGCGGTGATGTCGGCGGCGGGACCGTCGTTGCGCTCAATGAAAGCGGCGTCTGGTTCGCCGGGCTCAGCGTTGGTGAAGAGCACCCGGCCGCGAAGAGACGAATGACCGGCGAGATAAACGGGTCCAACCGGGCGCTGATCCATGAGAAAGATGACCTTGCCGCGCGCCTTTGCCAGCGCGGGCCAGTTCCCGGCCAGAACAGCCTCATTCAGCGTTTCGTAGTGGCCGCGCACATCGTCGGGCGTGATGAGCTCTTTTGCGGGAAAGACTGAACGGATCTCGGCGTCGAGCGCGTCGAAGGTGCTCTCTGTGAACGACTCGGGCACCGTCATTTGAACTCCGGGCCGTGGCTTTCCCTCCTTGGTTTCGACCAGGATGAAGACCGGGATGTGCTTTGGATGAGCATGCGACCATTGCCGCACTTCCTTAAGGCATGCTGTGAAGGGCTCGCAGTTGCTGCGGTAGTCGATGTCCTGCATGTGCATGACCTTGAAGCCAGGCTTATCCATGATGTGGTCTGGATCGAAGGGAGGGTCGGGCGGCAGCTTGGCCTCTTCGACCATGTGCGGACCGTTGGGGTGCGCGTACTTGCCGCCCTTGCTGTCAGCAAAGATGTCGAGCTCAATTTGGCGGACGCCGCTGTCGAGTTGCTGGGTGAGCGGCTGATGCTGATAGTCGAGACCTTTGAACGCATCAGGATTTTTTGCCAGCCAGATCTTCATCTCGTTAGGCGCGATGCCGGCATGATAGCTGTTGTGCGAACCAATGACCTGAATCTGATTGAGCCGGAGCTGATTGTCATTCTGGGCCGTGGAAGCGACGGTACCCGCAATAACGCTGAAGGCAAATGCAAGAAAGGCAATTTTGCGGAAATGCATGGAAACTCCTGAGGTTTGAGGCATCGGATGGAAGTATAGGGTTTGCAGAAGCTCAAAGAATAATTCGGCTCTGAAGAGAAGACCTCACGCGCTCGTATCGAACGCGTGAGGTTCTTAGTTTGAGTTGCGTTTCGACGCCAGACGAAAGTTACGACTGGCGAGCTTGTTGTTCTCAGCAGCTTAGAAGGTCAACTTGAGTGCAAGTTGGATCTGGCGTGGCGGGAAGTACGACGTGATTGCACCGTACCCACCGTCTGAACGATTGGAATCGGGGTTGTTGTAGTTGACCGCGTTGAGAGCGTTGAATGCTTCGCAGCGGAAGTCAAGGTTGGAGGATTCGCTCCACAGCGGGAATGCTTTATGCAGGCCGGCATTCATCTGATAGAACGGGTTGTCGCGGAGCGAGTTTCTACCGGCGTTGCCATAAGGGGACGCGACATTGGTTGGAAGTGAGACGGTAGTCGGGTTGAGATAACCTGTCAGCGAGGTTTTGGTCTTGACCCAAGAACCGCGCGGGTTCTTCGGGTTGCCGGTCACGTTGGGGCGGTAATTGAGCAAATCGCTTACGTCGAACTGCGACGACTCAGAGTAGATGAGGTTGACGGGAGCGCCGCTGGTGGCGGTGTTGATGACGGTGAACTGCCATCCGCCGGCAAGGGTCTGCATGGCGCGGTTGGCGCTGGCTCCCCAGTGGCGGCCGGTGCCGTAGGGCAGGTCCCAGATAGCGGTCAAGGTATCGTTGACCGGCTGGTTGTATGCCGACTGGCCGCGCTCACCCCTGAGGTTCGCGATGTTCACGCGCGAGTTGTCGTTGTTGGGTGTATCGAGGTGGCCCGATGCGTTGTCAATATCCCTGGAGTAGGAGAATGCGTTGAGCAGGTAGAGTCCGCCGGAGTAACGGTGTTCAATTCTTGCCTGGAATCCGTGGTAGATGAGCATGCCAAGGTTGGCCGATCCCTCGATGCCGGTGAAGCCAACGATGGGGCGGCGACTGAGCAAGGGTACGCAACCAGTGGTTACCGTACTGCTGCAGGTGGCGGAGGGGACGTTGGGCGGGGCCTGGTTGATATCGTCGAGCACCCAGATCTTGACTCCGTGTTCGCCAACGTAGGAGAGATCGATGAGGGTACCTTCACTCAGCTTGCGCTGCACGCCGAAATGCCAGGCCTGCACGTAGCCGGTAGAAATGTTTTTTGGAAGGTAGCGGGTTTCAGCCAGAGCTGTGCTGAATCCGGCAGCGGTGACGAAGTTCGGGCTATAGCCCTGCATCGTCGGGCTAAAGCACGAGGCCGTCTGCACGCCGGTCGCGCAGATCGGGTTGGCAACCGACTGCGTGATGGCAGAGTTGACGATATAAGGTCCGTTGTAGGCAAGCAGGTTTTCGCCGCCCTCACGATTGAACTGAATGTAGTTGATCCCATATCCTCCGCGGACGACGGTCTTGTCGTTGTAGCCGTAAGAGAAACCGACGCGCGGAGCGAAGTCCTTGGTGGGCATGTTGACCAGAGCCCGCTGCGTCACCGAGCCGGGTCCGGCCTGTTGCAATGTGCCGGTGGTGATGCCAAGGTAGGGCGCCTGCGAGGTTGTGCCCGAAGGGGGAATGAAGTTCGCAAGATGGTTTCCGCTAGTCCACTGCGGCGTGACCAATTCATAGCGAAGTCCGGCGTTGACCGTGAGCTTGTTCGACACCTTCAAGTCGTCTTGCACGTAGAAGAAGTTCATCATCTGGTGGTAATTGACGATGACGAAGTTGTTCAGAGTGTAGCTGTTGCGCGCGCCCACCAGGAAATCGGTCAGGTACGCCGCTTCTTTGATTCCGGCGTCGCTGCTGCTGTTATACGCGCCTGCGTTTGCATTTGATGCGCCTGCGCTAAAGCCGCCGCCATAGTTGTCATTTCCATAGGTGGGGTTGAAGTCGTCAATCTCGGTATTGATGGCCTGGTACTCGTAGCCAACCTTGATGCTGTTGTGGCCGTGGATCAACGTGTAGTTGATCTTGGGGTCGATTGCGAAGGGGTTCTGGAACTGCGGGTTGCTGCTCTGCGATCCAAACTGCGAGAAGCTGGAGACGTTCTGGTCGTTGAGGGAGCGCGCGATGCGAGAAGATGTGGGCAAGCCAGGAATACCAGCCTGCACAATCAGACTGGGCAGACCGAGACCATATGGAGTCTTGCCTCCGAGGGTCCAGGTAAAGGCGACACGCGCGTCGATGATGGAGTTCTGACTGAACAGGAAGGTGTATCCGGCTGCAATCTGCTTGTTGTAGTCGTGAAGCGTGCCGTTTGCGTTGCCACCCGCGGGGCCGGTGATGGGCTCGGCGTCCACGATGTTGAGATGGTGCCAGCTCCAGCGGAAGAAGGCCGTGGTGCGCGGATTCAGGAAGAAGTCAAAGCGTGCATCGGTCTTGTTATCCGTGAAGTCGGCTTTGGGTACGTTGACCAGGTTGTTGGAGAAACCTGCTGAACCTGATGTGGTGACGTTCGCCGCAGGGAGATCTGGAATCACCAGCAGTGCCAAGGCGTTCCAATCCGATTGAGGGACGACACCATTGGCATACACTGCACCGGTAAGAGGGTTGTGCAGAGAAACCGGGTTGCCCAGGGTGTCAGTAAAGATGCCCTGGCGCTGATTGGCATTTGGGACAGTCGATGCGGAATACTGGCCCTGCACCTGGCGGTTGCCCTCAAAGTCGCCGAAGTAGAAGATCTTGCCCCTCAGGAAGAGAGGAACGGGGCCACCGATTGCGCCGCCGAACTGGTTCTTTATCAAAACCGGTTTTACCGATTTGCCGGTGAGCACGTTGGTTGGCGGAGTGAAGGGGCCAATGGCGTTGAAGTCAGTGTTGCGGGCGTATTCCCAGGCTTTACCGTGGATCTTGCTGGTACCGCTGTTGATGCTGACGTTGAAGACGGCGCCAGCGGAGCGTCCATACTCGGCGCTATAGTTGTCGGTCTCTACGCGGAACTCATTGATTGCGTCCACCGAGGGTTGGATGGCCTGGTTGGAGTAGCTCTGGTTCGATGTGCCGTAAGCGTTGTTGTCGAGACCATCGAGGAGAAAGTCGTTCTGCTCGCTGCGGTTTCCGTTTACGTTGTAGGAAGCATCGCGGCTGGTCACGGTCTGATTTTCAAGAACGTTGGCGCGGACGCCGGGCGTGAGCAGCGCCAGATCGGCATAGGCGCGGCCGTTGAGCGGCAGGTTATTGACGTCGCGCGCGGAGATGATCTGGCCGCGTTCGCTATCTTCAGTGTTAAGCAGGGCGGCTGCGCCGGTCACGGTCACTGTTTCAGTCGCAGCGCCGGGTTTCAGGGTCACGTCCACTCGCTGACGCGCGTTCACTTCAGCAGTGAAGGGCTCGGTAATGGCGTCGCTGAATCCCGACGCGCCTGCCCTGACCTTGTACTGTCCGATGCGCACGCTGGTGAATTCGTACTGCCCTTGGGCATCGGCGGTCACCGTGACCTCAACTCCTGTGGCCACGTTCACAAGGGTAACCTTGGCATTCGGGATAGCTGCCCCTGAGCTGTCGTGCACATAGCCAAGAACCGATGCGGTCTCGAACTGCCCGTGTGCCGGAAGGCAGACGAACATGCCGACAGCGGCAAACAGGAAAGCAGCGACGAGCCCGCGAAGTCTTCCCGGCCAGCTTGAAAACTTTTTCGACAGACTTGAATAACTCATTTCTGATGGATCCTCTCTGAATTCTGGTTACTTTGCGTTTTAACCTGGCGTGAGCGTCATTCGACGCCCGGCCTCCTGAAATGAAAAATGAATCAACCGCGACAAGCTTCAGCAGCCCCGCGCCATCACCCACCTCCGGGGAAGGATTGAGTGGAAGCCTTCAAAGTGGGGCCGATCAAGCAGGTCACCGGTGCGGGCCGCACGCCCGCTGCAATTACTCCACCGGCATCTATTCCTCCATCGCGCATCCAGCTCCGGGCATCTTGCGCCCTGAAGGGAAGGACCAGGCAGATAGAGTTCAGCGGCGGCGAAGATTGAGGCTCGCTGTTGCTTCTTCAAGACAGATGATCTTCAGATCCATCCATTCAAAGAATGCAGAAATGCACAGGAAATAAACCCCAGGGAAGACAAGAGGGGAGATGTGCATCAGTCGACCTCAAAAGCTGTGAAACATGTCGTGACCGCAGCCCAGCGCCTGGGTCCACGGGCACGTTAGCGCTTACGTTAGAGAACCCTAGAGCACGCGCAAGTTAGTTGTCAAGAAATTTCACCTGCGTTCCTGAGAGGCTAGTATGGCGAATGCTCTGAACGTTCGTTAAGCCCCTATTAATGAGCAAATTAGAGAATCAAGTAAACCAATTTCGATTCCCCTTCTGGCTCACCTTGAGAGTAGTGCACCAATCATGAACGGGTGATGAAGCTTTTACGAAAGCGCTGTAACAAAAAGCGTCTTCGTGGGCGAAAATCACGATTGATTCAGAATTCAAAGAAGCCGCTCTTGAACATCCCAGGGGTAAAAAGGCGCCCGTTGTCCGCGCCTGAAGCGGCTGGCAGAATCCGCAGACTGCCGGGATGAATGAAAGCCCTCTTTAATATCGATGCGCCTGTTGCTGTGATACATTGGCGCTTGCGAATCGCAGGCTTGGCGCGAGAGGTAAGTTTGCATGGCTGTTCGAATGAAGGATATTGCCGCAGAACTCGGCGTATCCCTGGTGACGGTCTCCAAGGTTCTCCGCAATAAGAAGGACGTGGGCGAGGCGACGCGCAAACGTGTTCTTCAGCGTGTGAGGGAACTGAACTACCAACCGAACATGCTGGCGCGCGGCCTTGCCTCGGGAAAGAGTTACGCGATTGGCCTGATCGTACCCGATCTGCTGCATACCTTCTTCGCGGAGCTCGCCAAAGGCGTGAGTGCCGGCCTGCGCAAGGAGTCTTATCAATTGATTCTTGCGTCGGCGGAAGAAGAGCCGGAGCTGGAGCGTCTTGAGATTGAGCACCTACTTGCACGCGGAGTAGATGCCCTGCTGATTGCGTCTTGCCAGAACAGCGCAGGCGGATTCGCATCGCTGATCAAGTCGAAGATTCCCTACGTGCTTCTCGATCGCAATCTTGAGGAGCTCAATCCACATTTTGTGGGGACCGACGACGTTGCCGCGGGCCGCATTGCGACCGAGCATCTAATCCAACTGGACCGACGCAACATCGCACACATCGGCGGGGAGCTGATCAGCACGTCAGTGGGCCGCCTGAAAGGCTACAAGGACGCGCTCAAGGCAAACCGGATTCCGTTCCGCAAGCAGCTTGTTTTTATTCGATCGAGACTTGAAGAAGCCGGCGTTCAGATTGGGAACAGCGCCATGAGCGAGTTGTTGAAGCTGAAGAAGCGCCCTGATGCCGTATTCTGCTACAACGATCTGACAGCAGTCGGGGCCATCCGCTGCCTGCTGGCAAACAAGTTGCGCGTTCCCGAGGATGTGGCCGTGATTGGTTGCGGCAACCTGCTGCTGTCGTCGTATCTCGAGGTGCCACTCAGTTCGATCGACCAGTCGCCGCAGCAGCAGGGAGAAGAGGCGGCGAGCATGGCTCTGTCGCTGCTTGAAGGCAAATCAAAGGCTGCGGCGAAGTACGTGTTGCTCAAGCCCAAGCTGATCGCCCGGCAATCGACACTTGGACGCGCCTCAGAGGAACCTGTCGACGACCGTTTCCCGGCGCCGAGGCCGACGCATCATCCCGCTGAACCGAAGACCCGATAGAGCAGATTCGGAGACGATGTAGCCCATAAGGCTTTCCCTCGGGGGCTAAAGCCCCTCGGTCTTCATTGATGTTGAGCGGCGCAGCTGAAGCGGCGCCCTTTCAAAACGGTCTACAGCAAATGCGAAAATGTGCGAGCGCCGGTCGCATCCGTTACTGGTTTCTTCCCTTGAGCTTTCGGTAGCGTCGAATCAGGCTATTTGTGGAGCTGTCGTGGTTGAGCGCCGGCTCTTGCTTGCTTTCGAGTTCGGGAATAATCCGTTGCGCGAGCACCTTGCCCAGCTCAACGCCCCATTGATCAAACGAGTTGATCTGCCACACGACTCCCTGCGTGAAGACGGCGTGCTCGTAGAGGGCAACCAGCTTGCCCAGAATATTCGGAGTAAGTTCTTCGGCGAGGATGGTATTTGACGGGCGGTTGCCTTCAAAAACGCGATGCGGCGCAAGCCAGTCGGGCGTGCCTTCCGCTTTCACCTGCTCCAGCGTCTTTCCAAAGGCGAGCGCCTCGCTTTGGGCGAAGACGTTTGCGAGCAGCATGTCGTGATGACGGCCGAGTGGGTTGAGCGATTTGGCAAAGCCGATAAAGTCACAGGGGATGAGCCTTGTTCCCTGATGGATGAGCTGGTAGAAGGAATGCTGGCCGTTGGTGCCTGGTTCACCCCAATAGATTGCGCCGGTGTTGTAGTTGACTTCTTTTCCGGCAAGGGTCACGTGCTTTCCGTTGCTCTCCATGGTCAACTGCTGCAGGTAGGCCGGGAAGCGCTTCAAATACTGTTCATAGGGCAGCACGGCCACGGTTTGAGCACCGAAGAAGTCGGTGTACCACAAGCCCAGCATCCCCAGCAGCACAGGCAAATTGCGCTCGAAGGGCGCGGTTTTGAAGTGCCTGTCCATCTCGTGAAATCCGTGGAGCATTTCGCTGAAGTTCTCAGGCCCGATGGCCAGCATGGTTGCCAGACCGATCGCCGAGTCCATGGAATAGCGGCCGCCGACCCAATCCCAAAATCCGAACATGTTGCGCGTGTCGATTCCGAACTTTGCCACCTCGGGGCCGTTGGTTGAAACGGCGACAAAATGTTTGGCCACGGATTTCTCGTTGCCGCCAAGGCCCTTTACCAGCCAGGCGCGCGCCGATTTCGCATTGGTGATGGTTTCAAGAGTGGTAAAGGTTTTTGACGAGATGATGAAAAGCGTTTCAGCCGGATCAAGGCCCAGGACGGTCTCGGCAAAGTCAGTGC